>Ga0172371_10008363_pt1 | contig 14515 bp, 7 predicted proteins | sample Lak12m_FD_114543 | JGI IMG/M metagenome (GOLD analysis project Ga0172371, IMG submission 114543) | Freshwater microbial communities from Kabuno Bay, South-Kivu, Congo - kab_022012_12m | ecosystem: Environmental > Aquatic > Freshwater > Lake | place: Democratic Republic of the Congo: South-Kivu... | reverse complement strand
GGTTCTGCGGGCCCTGGCGCATCCGCTGCGGCTGGGGGTGTTGCAGGTGTTGAGTGCGGGTGAGCGCACGGTGACGGACCTGTATCAGGAGCTCGGCTGCAGTCAGAGCATGATGTCGCAGCAGCTTGGGGTCCTGGAACGGCACGGCCTGATCCGGACGCGCAAGCTGGGCACGACGAAGTACTGCGCCCTACGCAACCCCGACTTTCTGAAGCTGTTCACCTGTCTGCGCCGGCACCTGCAGACGGTGCTGCGTCTGCCGGAGGAGGCGGGTGAGGGGTGCGGTGGGCAGGGCTGAGGCAGCGACCGACGGGTGAGCCGTGGGTTTCCCCTGAGGAGAGCACGACCGATGAAGCTGGTGATTGTCGGTGGGGTAGCGGGCGGTGCCGGGGCCGCGGCGCGGGCCCGGCGATTGGACGAGAAGGCCGAGATCGTCATGATCGAGCGCGGGGAGCAGATCTCCTTCGCCAACTGCGGGCTGCCGTATCACGTCGGCGGCGTGATCCCGCAGCGCGAGAGCCTGCTGGTGATGACTCCGGAGCGCTTCCGAGCGCGCTTCAACGTGGAGGTACGGACCCGCCACGAGGTGACGGCCATCCACCGGGACCGGCGCATGGTGACGGTGAGGAAGCTGGAGACCGGCGAGGTCTACGAGGAGCGCTACGACGCGCTGGTTCTGGCCACGGGATCGCGTCCCTTCGTGCCGCCGATACCTGGTGCCGACGGCCCCCAGGTGCACACCCTCTGGACCCTGGGGGACATGGATCGCATCCTGGCGCGGGTGCGGCAGGGCGTGCAGCGTGCGGTGGTGGTCGGGGCCGGGTTCATCGGCGTGGAGGTGGCGGAGAACCTGCGGGCCCGGGGCCTCGAGGTCCACCTGGTGGACATGTTGCCTCACGTGCTGCGCACGCTGGACGCGGAGATGGCCGCGCCGCTGCACCAGGAACTGACCGACAAGGGGGTCGTGCTGCACCTCTGTCAGACCGTTTCGGCCATCGAGAGCCAGGCCTCCGGCGCGGCGGCCACCGTCGTGCTCGGCAGTTCCGAGCGGCTCTCTGCCGACCTGGTCATCATGGCCGTCGGCGTGCGCCCCAACTGCGACTTGGCCGCGGCTGCGGGGCTGCGGCTGGCGCCCTGCGGCGGCGTCGCGGTGGACGAGCACCTGCGCACCAGCGACCTGAGCATCTACGCGGTGGGGGACGTGGTGGCGGTCCGGGATGGGGTATCGGGTGAGCCGGCGCTGATCCCGCTGGCGGGCCCGGCGAACCGCCAGGCTCGCATCGCGGCCGACAACGTCTTCGGCCGCGACACCCGCTACCGCGCCACCTTTGGCACCAGCGTGGTGCAGGTCTTCGGCCTGACCGCGGCCAGCGTGGGGCGTACCGGCGAGGCGCTGACGGCGGCCAAGGTGCCCTTCCGGAGGGTCCACGTGCACCCCATGTCGAACGCCTCCTACTACCCGGGGGCGGAGCCGCTGCACATGAAGCTGCTCTTCCGCGAGGACGGGGCCCTGCTCGGGGCCCAGGTGGTGGGTCGCCGGAACGTCGAGAAGCAGGTCGACGTACTGGCCACCGCCATGAGGGCTGGCATGACCGTCTACGACCTGGCTGAGCTCGAGCTTGCCTATGCGCCGCCCTACGGCTCGGCCAAGTCGCCGGTGAATGTCGCCGGCATGGTCGCTGCCAACGTCCTGCGGGGCGACAGCGACGTAGTGCAGGCTGAGAGTCTGCCCCGGGACGCCGTTCTGCTGGATGTGCGCGAGCCGGCGGAGACCGAGCTTGGCGCCATCCCCGGGGCCCTGCAGGTACCCTTGGGCAAGCTGCGGCAGCGCCTGGCCGAACTCCCGCGCGACCGGCAGATCGTGGTCTACTGCAAGGTCGGTCTGCGCGGCTACGTCGCCGAGCGGATCCTCAAGCAGAATGGCTTCCGGGCCGCCAACCTCAGCGGCGGCTGGGTGACCTGGCGGCATGCGAACCCCCCACCGCGCCCCGCGATCCCTGGCGGGCCGACGCCGGCCGCTGCGGCCGGTCCGCCACCGGCGCCGGGCGCCGCCGCGCCCACGCCGCTCAAGGCTCAGCCCGCGGCGCCCCAAGCTCAGCCGGCGGCTGCGCCACCACCGCCGGAGCGGCGCGTGGATGTCACGGCGATGCAGTGCCCGGGGCCCATCGTGCGCGTGCGCCAGGAGCTCGATACCATGAAGCCGGGGGAGTTGCTGGCGGTCGTCGGGACCCTCGCGTTCGGGAATGACCTGAAGGCCTGGTGCGCGACGGCCGGGCACACCATCCTCTCGTTCTCCCCGGGCCCCGCCACCTTCGCGGCCACGGTCTGCAAGGGCGAGCCCGCCAGCGCCTCCTGTTCCCTGGCTTCCGGGGTGGTTCAGGGCGTGCCCGACAAGGCCACGATCGTCCTGTTCAGCAATGATCTGGACAAGGCCATGGCCGCCTTCATCATCGCCACGGGCCTCGCCAGCCTGGGCGCCAAGGTCAGCATCTTCTTCACCTTCTGGGGTTTGAGCGTGCTGCGCAGAGACCCGGCGCCGAACCTGGCCAAGGACGTCCTCAGCGCCCTGTTCGGCTTCATGCTGCCACGGGGCGCCGCGAAGCTCGCCCTCTCGAAGATGCACATGCTCGGCCTGGGCACCGCCATGATGAAGCGGGTCATGGCCCAGAAGCGCATCACCAGCCTGCCCGACCTCGTGCAGCAGGCCCGCAGCCTCGGCGTGCGCTTCGTCGCCTGCGATATGGCCATGGATGTGATGGGGATGAAGCGCGAGGAGCTCATCGACGAGGTCGACGAGCTGGCCGGCGTCGGCGCCTTTGCGGCCATGGCCCGGCAGGGCGGTACGACGCTCTTCATCTGAGACCGGAATCGGCCGGCGCCGCGAACTGCGCCCACCGATTCCGGGATGGCGCTATGGTATGGGGACTGTCAGAACCCGCGGACGCCGCTCTGGAGGCACTATGGCTGCGCACTCGACCGCCTTTGCGATGTTGTTGGCTGCTGCGGTTTGCGTTCAGGCTGCCGGGCTGGTGAAGCCGCGGAACCTGGCGAAGGCGCACCAGGGCGTCTGCGCTGTCGCGGTGGGTCCCGACGGCATCCCGCACGTGGCCTATCAGAGCCCCGACTACCACCTCTACCACGCGTGGCTCGACGGGACCAAGTGGCAGCGGGAGCCCGTGGACACCTCCTCGGACTGCGGCTGGGGCAACAGCATCGCCGTCGACGCCGACGGTCGCGTCCACGTCACCTACAGCGCCTTCCGTGCCGCCGGCTACCAGGAGATCATCTACGCGGTCAAGGGCACGTCCGGTTGGCAGGTCACCGACCTGGGTGTGCCGGGCACTCAGACGCACCTGTGTCTGGACGCAGGCGCGGGCCCTCACGTACTCTTCGATGACGGGAGCCAGAAGTATGCGCGCCTCGACGGTGGCGCCTGGCAGGTCGAGGCAACCGGTGTGCCGTCGAGCCCATGCACTGCCGGGTTCGTCCTCGATCCGGCCGGCAAGGCCCACATCGCCAGTGCCGGCAACTACGCCGGTTGCTTCTATGCCACGAACACCTCCGGTGCGTGGCAGTCGACCGTGCTGGTGAATGGCACCTCGGCGCCTACCGCCATCGCCCTGGACCCTGCGGGGCACCCGTGCGTTGCCGTGGCCCTGACCACGAGTCTGCAGTACTACCGCTACGATGGGAGCGGGTGGCTCCGGTCCGAACTGTGGAATGCGGCGGCGCTGGGGGATATCCTCCTCGACGGCGTGTCCCTGGCCCTCGACCCGGATGGCCGGCTGCGGATGCTGCTTGCCGGGTCGGTCGGTGGCGCGCTCGAGATCGCCATCTATGGCCACGACAACGGGATCGGTTTCCTCGGCATCCTCGTGGACACGAAGAACGCGGGGTTCTACCCCAGTCTCGCCCTGGGCCCGGACGGCCGCGCCCACGGCACTTACTGCACGGCCGGCGAAGACAGCGCCAGCCTGCGGTACGTCGGCATGGCGCTGCCCGATCTCATGGGAACCTGGGCTACCCCCGCGTTCGATGCCGGCACCTCCACGTTCACCGGGACCCTCCACATCCAGAACACCGGCCAGGTCAAGTCCCTCAAGACGACCGCCGTCTTTGGCCTCTCCACCGATGACCTCTTCGATGGGGCCGACGTCATCCTGGGTCCGACCCTGAACGTGAAGAGCCTCAAGCCCGGGGCTGCCCTCGACCTCGCGGTCCGCGTTGCGGACGCCCGCCTCGCCGCCGGCAAGCAGTTGATCGCCGTCATCGATCCGAGCATGCTCTCCGGCGATGCCGATGCCACCGACAACCTGGTGCCGGTGGTGCTGCCGTAGGGGGGCGGCGGGCCCGCAGATCGGTCAGATCGGTCAGATCGGTCGGATCGGTCGGCTCGGTCGGCTCGGTCGGCTCCACGGTGGTCTCGGTCCTACCACTCCGCCTCGCGGTCGCCGAGCAGGTCCAGGACCCGGCGCTCGATGAGCGTGTCCCGGCTGTCGGCGCGCTTGGCCACACGGCGGCGGAGGTTCTCCACCTCGGTCTCCATGGCGGCCAGCTCACGCTTCATGGACTCCTGCTTGGCGTCGAAGGCCTCTGCGAGCTTCTTCCTGAGCTCGACCAGGACGGTCTCGCGCTCCTGCCCCTGGAGGGTGCGGGCCTTACGGCCCAGGGCCAGGCACTCATCATCGAGGCGGCACAGGCGCAGGAAGCGCTCGTACTCGCGCGGCTCGTCCTGCTTGAGGTCCACCAGGCGGCCTGCCTGGTCGATGAGCTGGTCGGCGACCTCGTTCGCTTCGTCGCGGTTGCGCTTCACGATCTCCTCCAGCTCCGCCAACCGGGCCGGGAAGACGTCGTGGATCATGCGCAGCACCGCCTGCCGGGCGGCGGCATCGCCCCAGTCTGCCAGGTGCTCGTCCAGGATGGCCTTGACCTCGGCCTGGGGTGCGGCCGCAGGGGCCGCCTCCTCGGCACCCCACAGTCTGCTACAGAGCAGCAGGGGCACGGCCGCTGCCAGGACACTCACGATCACTCGCGTCGCGCTGCTGGGGGTCATCGCCCGACTCCTTGGTTACGGGTACCCGTGCGTGCTCTACCATACACCCAACGGGCATGTGGGAGGCATCGGGATGTGGGGTGGCCGGTCCGCGAGCGCGGTAGCGGCCGGCGGCGAGTGGACTTGCCCGCAGAGGTGCCGCGCGGTATGGTCAGCGATGAGTAGGTACGCCCCTCAGGGCACGTCGCGCGGTCGGGAGGCCGGGGCAGACCGTGCTGGCCCGCGAGCCGAGGAGGAAGGAGCGCCCGCTATGCGTTACGGCAACCCAGGGGACCCAGGACTGACACGCGGCGGGCCACGGCTCTGGCTCGCGCTCGGGCTGGCCCCGCTGGCCATGCTGGCTCAGGTGCCGCCCCCCGAAGTGCTCTGGGTGAGCCCGCCGGCAGCGTCCTACGTGCAGGGCGTCGACGGCGATGTCCACCTGGCCTGGGAAATCCGCAACAGCGGCTACGATCCCGCCATCCTCGGCTGGAACGCCTTCACCAACCCGCAGCGCTGGGACGGCACGCAGTTCTACAACTCGGGGGAGGGGCAGTCGGCGCAGGCCGTGGCCGTCGCCAATGGTGCCTTCGCCACGACCGTGCCGGTTAGCGGGCCGTCGAGGACGTGGGTCTGCTGGCCAACCCCGATGAGGTACCGCATCCGGTATGTCCACAACTCCCTCGGGCCGTTCTACAGCGCGGAAGCGCAGACCACGTTCTACCCTCACGGGCCGGTGTTCGTCAGCATTACCCCCCAGACCATCACGGTCGGCGCGAACCAGGTGGTGCAGATCGTCGGGCACTGGGTCGTCCCTGACTCCTATGTGCCTGCCGGTTCGCCGCCCCTGACGGTTACGGTGGGAGGGGTCCCCATCACGAACCCGATCGGGTGGTTCTTCGATGGCAGCACGAACCCGCCCTCGTGTGCGCTGACCTTCGTCGCGTCCCCCACCGGCGATACCGCGGCTCCCGGCCCCAGGGACGTGGCCATCACCAATCCGGACGGCCAGAGCGTGACCCAGCCCAACGCCATCACCTTCGTCGCGGCACCGGTCGCGCCCACGGTGATCAGCGTCACCCCGAACCACGGCCCCACCCGCGGTGGCACACTGGTGACCGTCGCCGGGACCGGCTTCCAGCCGGGGGCCAGGGTGCAGTTCGGCGGGGAGTACGCCACCGACGTGACGTTTGTCGACAGCACCGCCCTGACCTGCCGCACCCCTGCCTTCTGGGCCGCCGATGTGTGGGTCTCGGTCTACAACCCCCCTCCCGACGGGCTCAGTGGGCACCTGCAGCCACCGAACGGGTTCACCTTCCGCGACTCCGTCAGGGTTACTGCCGTCACGCCAAGCTCCGGCGTCCAGGGCGGCGGCACCCGGGTGACCATCGCCGGGGAAGGCTTCAGCACCAGCGGCGGGTTGATCGTCGTGTTCGGCGATGACCCCGCCTGCCAAGGCACTGAGGTCAACGTCACCAGCCCGGGGGTCCTGACCTGCCTGACGCCACCCCATCTGCCCGAGGCGGTGGACGTGGCGGTGTTCAACCCCGACCACGAGGCAGGCCTGCTCCCCGCCGGCTACACCTACGCCCCGGCACGCGTCACCGCCAAGTTCACCGAGAAGTACACCCGGACGATGGTGCCGGCCACCAGCACGTCGCCGGCCCACGTCGTTCACAAGGGCCAGTTCAAACTGAAGGGAACGCTCGAACTGACCGGCTTCGACATCGCGAAGCTCAACCAACACAGCGCCTTCCTCTTCGGCCCGGTCATCGGACCAGGCGTTTCCGAGGCCCTGGTTCCGTGCCGGCTGGGCGACGATGACGACTACGCGGCGGGCGACACCAAGGCCACGATTACCATCCGGGATGCCGCCGCAGGAGTGACCGTCCTGGTGGCCAAGCTCTCGTGGGATGCCGACGGGCTGCGGTTCCAGGTCACCGGCACGTACGGGCGGAACACCGACGTCAGCACGGGGACGTCCACCGAGTCAGGCTACTGGCTCCTGGCTCAGGAGCTCCTCGATGGGCCGGCGGAGTCCGTAGGTCTCTGGGCCTTCGGGCCGACGCTCACTGCCGGGACCGCCATCCAGACCGGCTACGGGCTGGTGGCGTACGTCAGCGCGACGAAGACCAAGAAGGCCAAGACGTCCGTCTCCGTCATCGGGGTCCTGACCGACTGACGCGGCGGGGTCCGGCGGGTGGCGCCCGCCCTTGTGCTGGCCGGCCGCCGGCTGTACTTGTCACCACCCGGCCAGGGGTCTGCCCGACCTCTCCGGCGCTTCGAGGCGCAGCACCCGGGCCCCGAAGGCCGGCAGCTCCAAGGGAAACGTGACCGTGTTCCCCTGCCAGGTGACCGGCAGCGGCTGGCCGGTCAGCGCGTCCTGCACCGAGAACAGCGGCCCGGGAAGGTCCACCGACAGAGTCCCCGCTACCGGCGCGAAGAACGTGGTGGCGAACACGAACAACGCCCGGTCGGTCCGGAGGCGCGCGCTGAGGTCGAACAGCGGGGCCGAGCCGGGTTCCGCGCTGGCGGCGCCCGGGACCGCGGCCTGGAACCGCCACCAGGGCCTGAGGCCTGCATCCCCCAGCAACCCCGCCCAGAAGGCCAGCACCCGCGCGTCAGGGGCACGGTCACGGTGCACCGGTCCGAGCGCCGAGAGCAGCCAGATGACCCGGCCCCGGCCGAGGGGAGCGGCGACCACCACCGGCTGGCCGGCGGCATCCCGGTGCAGCACCTCGGCCTTCCCGGACAGGGCCACGCCCTGCGGCACCCCCAGCGACGTCAGCGCGGTCCCGTCCGGGAGCGCGATCGACGCCTCCCGCCGGTCGAAGCCCTCGACCGCGATGCCCAGGGCCGCGGCGGCCCCCGCGCCAGGGCAGACAGGGTAGGGCCGGTACTGCGGGTCGAAGCGTGCAAAGGGTCCATCGATGAGCACCGTGCCGCCCCGGCGTGCAAACCCCAGGATGGCCTCCACGGCCGGCGGCGCGATGACCGGGCACCAGGGCACCACCAGGACCTGCTCCCGGTCGAGGTGCCCGAAGGTCTCGTCATTGACGAACTCGACCGCCTGGCCGCAGCGCTCCGTGAGCCAGTAGCTGCCGTTGTGGCCCTTGACCCCATCCGCTTCCCAGGTGGCACCCCCGCTCTCCAGGAGGTTGGCCAGCGACTGGTCATCCCCCAGGAAGACCGCCGCCCTGGGCTCCACGCGGCGCATGGTGGCTGCCTTCGCACTGGCACTGAAGCCGAAGAAGTCGGCGCTGAAGCGCTTGAAGGAGGCGTAGCATGGGTACGGCTTGCTCTCCTTGTCGAAGAGCCCGAAGATGAGCGGCAGGCCCGCGCGCTGGCCCTCGTCGTAGTAGTCATAGGTGAAGAAGGTGGTCAGGTTGTACCCGCGTCCTGCGAGCCACCAGCCCTGGGCCTCGGCCAGCCCCTCGGGAGAGAGGTCCTGCACATACATCTCGTGGACCATGACCGGCTTGTGGGCGCTGGCATAGAGCGAGGCATTCATATCGAAGTTGAGGAAGAGCTCCGCCGCGTATCCCAGCGTCGTCTTCATCTCGCCTGGCAGGTAGAGGTCCATGCCGCCCATGCTCGAGTGCTTCTCCAACGGGAAGAAGACGTGCGTCTTGAAGTTGGGCCAGCAGGGCTGCTCGCCGATGGGGACCGTGTTCCCGTTGGTGCTGTGGAAGGCGCCGGCGAAGTCGCGGTACCAGTCCAGCAGGAGGCCATCGTGCCAGCGTCGCCAGTCCATGGCGCGGGGGCGGTCGACCTCGAAGAGTCGGATCCAGCGCTGGGTGCTGTCGGCGGGGAGCTCCAAAGCCACCTGCATCATCTTGAGGCGCTCCGCGGCCATGTCGACATCGCCGGGGCTGCCGAGTTGCTCGATCCGGGTCCAGGTCTCGTAGGACGAACCCCAGGCCTGATTGAGGCCACGCAGAGAGCCGTAGCGCGTCCGCAGTGCCTCCCGGAAGGCGGAGTTGCAGGCCTCGCAGTAGCAGGGCGGGGCGCTCAGGCCCTCGCCGGCCATGCTCTGGCTGATGACGGCCAGGTTGTCCCGCAGGGCCAGCCCCAGGTCCCGGGCGTTCGCCTGCATGGCCGCGCGCCGGCCAGGGTCCGCACAGACCGCCTGGTAAGAGAACGCCGGGATCAGCCAGGCCTTCATGCCATGGGCCATGACGACTTCCAGGTTGTGTCTCAGCGAGGCGCCGTCAGGCTTGCTGCCCAGGCGGACGAAGGTGACGCCGTCCGCGGCCATGCGCTTGAGCAGGTCCTGATCATCGGGGTCCCGGACGTAGGCCGCGCCCACGGCCGCGAGCTCGTCCGGCGGCTCGGGGTCGGTGCCGTAGACCGGCAGGCGCCACAGCAGGGCCTCTTTGCCGGCCTGCGGCACGGTCAGCCACACGTCGAAGCGCCCAAGGCCCATGGGTGTCCTGAAGCGGAGCTTCGCCTCGGTGACGGCCCCGGGCGCCAAGGCCAGGGGCAACGCTGCACGTCCCTGGATGCGGCGTCCCCGGCCGGTGAGCGTGGCGGTGGCGGTGGTCGCCACGGCTCGTCCCAGGTCGTTGGTGACGCGCACGGGGACCACCAGCTCCCGACCTGCTGGGAAGACCGCCGGGAGCGACCGGAGCAGGTCCACGCGGAGTCCCTGGCGGTCGAGTCGTCCGTAGTCCGGCGCGTCGGTGTGCTGCCGGAGCCAGCCCCGGCGCGTCTGGGCCAGGGGCAACTCCTGGGCGGCCAGACCCTCGCCGACGAGCACGCGGACCGTCGCCGGGCCCCAGTCTTCTTCCGGGAGCGCCACGGTCTCCGTCACCGTCTCGCCGGGAGCCAGCACGCGGGGATCGCCGAGCGGGTCCGTCGCGCAGAGCCCAGCGGTCCAGCCCTGGGCGTTCCAGCCGGCGGGAAGGGACCCGTACCACGGCGGTCCCAGGTGCTGGCCCGGCAGCCAGCGGTCCAAGGCCAGGCGGAGCGGCGTCGTGCCGGTGTTCAGCAGGGAGAGCCCGGGGCCATCCAGCACCGCCTGCACGGCTGGCACTGCCGGATCCAGGGCGCAGAGCTGGGCGACCTCCTCGTCGCTCAGGGCCCGGCTGAAGAGCCGCAGCTCATCGATCAGGCCGCGCCAGGGATAGCCGCCGCCCACGCTGTGACAGCCGATGCGGCCAGGCCAGCCCGCCGCCAGCGGGATCGGCCCGAAGGAGCCCTTCGCCTCGGCCACCCGCCGGCCATCGACGTAGAGCACTGCTCCCGTCGCCGCGTCCCAGGCCAGCGCCAGGTGCGTCCATAGTCCCCCGGCGAGGGGGTTGGGCACGCTGACCCGACGCGTGACGGCGGGCCAGGCGACCAGGTTCGCCCCGTCGACGAACAGGACGACCTCATGGCCGTCCACCAGGGTGTTGCCCGCGGACATCATGAAGTCGAAGAGGACAGCCGGTCGTTCCGGCGCCGGGCCATCGGCCTTGGCCCATAGGGCGATCGTGCCGGCCTTTGCGGTCACCCCGAAGAACGCGGCCGGGTTCGGCAGGTAGAGCCCTGCGCCGGGCTGCCCCGGCAGGCGCGCGGCCCCGCCCCAACGGCCTTCGCCGGGCGGGCACCCCTCGAGCTGGTGCGCCAGGGCCGGCCACGGCGTCGGGCCCGTGCTTCGGCCGAGGTGCGTCGGCGACTCAAACCGGTACCAGGCACTGAAAGGCGGCCGCGGAGCTTCCTCCTGGGGCTCTGCCGGCGGGTCCTCCGGCTCGGCGGTCAGGGCCGGCTCCTGGGCCGCGACCGTGGCCGCGGTGGCCAACGCCGCCAGGAGGCGCCACACCCTACGGCCAAGGGCTACAGCCGGCAGGCGGCAGCCATGGTGGACCCCGGGCGTCTCAGTGCTCATGCGCGGTGTCTCCCGTCCCGGCGCCTGCGGCCTGACCAGGGCCGAACTCGACAGCCATGGGTCGGGGCGGGCTCTCACGGCGTGGGCTGCCGGCGCAGGGGCAGGTCCAGCCACGACGGCCGCCAGGTCGTGAGTCCCGGCGCCCGGTCGTCGTCATAGAGGTCCAGCCAGCACCAACCCAGGAGGAAGTCGAGGGCCTCACCCGGATTCAGGCCCAGGCGGAGTCCCCAGCCCAGCGCCAGGACCAGTTCCAGCTCACTGTGGTAGGCCACCGGGTAGCGGGCCACCCGGAGCTTCTCCGCCCGCCACTGCAGACGGGGCATGGTCACGAACGGCGGCGTGTCTGAGTACAGGTCATAGAGCTCCCCCTGAGGCGGCAACTTCAAGGGCGTGGCGAGGTGGGCCTTGCCGCGTTCCTCCAGGCGCGGCGCCTCCGGCAGGACCCAGATCGACGAGGCCCACCACAGGGCGCCCACATCCTGCGGCGGATGGGGCCGGTCCAGTCCGAGCCCCGGGATGTGGAACACCTCGCCACCGCGCAGACCGGCGGTGTCTGTATACAGCAGGAGTGGCGTCAGGTGTCCCGGCCCGACCCGCAGCTTGGCTCCGAGGCCGGGTCCCGTGGTCGCGGTGACCACGTCCGCCAGGTCACGCCCACGGGCGGACCAGTAACCCCGCGGGCTGCGGCAGCCGCAGAGGACGGCCGTCAGGACGAGGCTCAGCAGGAGCACTCCACGGACTCTCGCGGGTCGCTGGCGTTTCATCGCTGCACGGTCCCCGGCGGTCTGATTCCCGGCCGTTTGCGGCGCCGCGTCCGAGGCCGGCACCGACCGCAGCAACGATACCCCGTAGCCAGGTCAGGTGCAATGGCTGGGGACCGGTGGTCAGGGCGGTTCCGAGAAACCGTCGCCAGTCCCGCGGCCGCGGGACCGAAGTCCGTTCGGCCCAGAGGTCCCAGTCGGAGCTGGGACCTGCAGCCGTCGGCGCGCGTCTGTGGACGCGCCGACGGCGATCTGGAAGCAGCCCTGACCGGCAGCGTGCACGGCCCGGTTCCGGCTCGCGTCTCGCGGCAGGAGGGGGCGCGCACGGCGTGGCGCCCGGAGGCTGAAACAGCAAACCCCGAGCCCGCTCGCAGTGCATCCCAGGCTCGGGGTGCTGGCCGACGGTTCCTACTCAGTGCAGGGTCCAGTTGTAGTTCCTGGCGTCGGCCTTGTTCTTGTTCATCCAGGTTGCGTGGCCGTCCATGTAAACCATGTTCAGGCCGTCGCCATGCCGGTCCCAGGCTACGCGGCTGCACGGCGGGGTGTTGCCGCATGCCCCGCAGTTGCCGTTGTTCGCCGGGTTGATGTAGTGGCAGTTGGCATCGGCGAAGGAGGGGACTTCCGACGGCGTCTTGGCGTTGACGGTCTTGATGGCGTTGACCGGGCAGTTGAAGCCATAGCTGCCATGGCCGCTGTTGCCGATGTTGCCGGCGGTCGCCGGGCATTGGTAGACCTTGGTGTCGCTGATGTAGCTGCTGATCCAAGGCCCGCACACCGGGCAGAACCAGCAGCCCGTCAGGCCGAAGGGCCCAATGGGTGTCGCGGCGGTGATCCAGCCCAGCGGTGGCGTCATCTCCTTGTTGTCGCCGGCGTACATCATCAGGCCCAGACCGTACTGCTTGAGGTTGTTGATGCAGGAGATGGACAGCGCCTTGTCCTTGGCTTTGGCCAGCGCCGGCAGCAGCATCGCCGCCAGGATCGCGATGATGGCGATCACCACCAGCAGCTCGATCAGGGTGAAGGGGCCCTTGCGCTTCTGGCATGTCCTGATCATGGTCCTGCCTCCTGAACTGGAAACCCGCGCGACCCACCTAGCGCCGAAGCCGACTCCTGTGAACCACGTGAACGATACCCCCGCCTGGCGTCGCGGTCAACACCTCCCGCGCCGCCGTGCCGGCACCGCCGTGCCGGCGGCCCCGCTCGCCGCGTCGCGCCTCCAACCATGGGTATAGTATGCGCCGGGCCGCTGGGGTTGCCCTGCCGTGGTGGCAGGCCTGGGCCCGACGGAGAAGGCACCGCATGGACGGCACCGTACCGACCCCCCCATTGAGAGCCGGCCTCGCGGTCGCCTGTCTGGCGTTGGCCGCGGCGTCGGCAAGAGCAGCGGAGTTACCCATGGTCACGGTCGCACCGGCCGACACGGGAGCTGAGTTGCGCAACCCCGGCATGGGATGGATGCTGCACTACTACGACAATGTCCCCGCCAACTACGGTTCCCGCCTGGCGCCGGCGGACACCTTGGACGACTGGCCTGGCCTGAACCTGATCTACCTGCGCATTCCCTGGTCCTGGATCGAGCCCCGCGAGGGCCAGTTCGCGTGGAGCGTCCTGGACACCCCCATGCAGCGCTTCGCTGGCCGGGGCGTCCCCGCGGCCTTCCGCTTCTCCTCTTCGGAGAGCTGGACCCGCTACGCCACGCCCCGGTGGGTCGAGGAGGCCGGCGCCAAGGGCTACAACTTCGCCCCCGGCAAGGGCATCACCGCGGATGGCCCCTTCTGGGAGCCGGACTACGACGACCCCGTCTTCCTGGCCAAGCTCGAGCAGTTCCTGGCGACCGTGGCCCAACGCTATGATGGCCACCCCGATGTCGCCTATATCGATGTCGGCTCCTTTGGCGTCTGGGGCGAGGGCCACACCTGGTCGAGTACTGCAAAGGCCTACCCAAACGCCACAATCCTGCGCCACATTGAGCTCCATCTGAAATTGTTCCATCACACGCCGCTGATGGGAATGGACGACTTCGTGTCGCGGCCGGGGACCTTCCTGCCCATGGGCGCGGGGGCGCAGCGCCGCTCCTTCGACCTGGTGTTGCCTCTGGCCTGGCGGGGGCGGACCTTCCTGCTCCGGGGTGGGCTCTGGGAGCCGGGCCGGGCCGAGGCCGGGGGCCGGTTGAGGCCAGTGCGGGACGACGGTGAGCGGTCCACCCGGCTGGGCACTCTCGCCGTGGGCCCGGCGGGCGAGACCAGCCTGGTCCCGCCCGGTGCGGACGCCGCGGAGTTGGCGGCCGCGTTGCCGCCTGCGGCCGACTTCGGCGTCTGGCTGGCAGGGATCCGGCACCAGCCCGACGTCCAGCCCCACTCTCTCAAGATCGACCTCGATTACCGGCTACGGGAGGCCCCCGCGGGCAGTGTCCAACCCTTCCTCCACCTCCTTGATCCCGCTACCGGCCGGGAGGTGTTCACGCCGCACGAGGAACGCGAGGACGAGGCCCTCACCCGGTTCATGGCCGAACACGGTCTCGGCCTGCGCGACGACAGTATCCTGGTGCAGCCGCCCCCCGCCGCCTACTTCCACGCCGGCATGGCCCAGGCCTTCTGGCCGCGCCAGGCGGTGGTGCTCGAGAGCGAGCACTACGGCGGCTCGGCGCAACGCGGTTGCTGGCAGGACGGCTCCGCCTTCCTGCAGTCGGTCGAGGACTATCACGCCAGCTATGCTTCCATCCACTGGTGGCCGCATGAGTTCCTCGAGGCCAACCGGGCCCTGGTGAAGAGCATCAACCTGCGCCTGGGCTACCGCTTGCTCCCGCTCGAGGTGCGCTTCCCGCAAGCCCTCCTCATCGGCGAGCCGTTCCCC
>Ga0172371_10008360_pt1 | contig 14516 bp, 12 predicted proteins | sample Lak12m_FD_114543 | JGI IMG/M metagenome (GOLD analysis project Ga0172371, IMG submission 114543) | Freshwater microbial communities from Kabuno Bay, South-Kivu, Congo - kab_022012_12m | ecosystem: Environmental > Aquatic > Freshwater > Lake | place: Democratic Republic of the Congo: South-Kivu... | reverse complement strand
TGTGCGGATCTGTGGGGTATCGTGCGCACTGAGGTGTCGGGAGGCGACTCCATCGACGCGGGCAGCGCACCCGACGCCGGGGAGGAGCCGGAGAGATGACGGAGCGCTACGTCAGTCACGCGCAGGCGCGGAGGATCTACGACCGCATCGGCCGTCTGCAGGACACGCGGCCGCTGAGCGAGCGCCGCGCGCTGGACGCGCTCGTGGAGCGCGCGGCGTTCGAGCGCGCCGGGGCCGTGCTGGAGCTCGGCTGTGGCACGGGCCGCCTGGCGGCCCGTCTGCTGGCCGAGCGCCTGCCGGCCGGGGCGCGCTACCTGGGCCTGGACGTGAGCCCGTGCATGGTCGGCCTGGCGCGCGCCGCCGTCGCCCCGTGGGGCGACCGGGCGCGCGTGGAGCGCTCCGACGGCTGCCTGGACCTGCCCGTCGCGGCCGGCTCCTTCGACCGCCTCGTCGCGACCTACGTCCTCGACCTGCTGAGCCCGGACGACGCGGCGCGGCTGCTGGCCGAGGCGCACCGCGTGCTGCGGCCCGGAGGCCTGCTCGCCCTGGCGAGCCTCACCCCGGGCCGAACGCCCGTCTCGCGCGCCCTCACGGCGGCCTGGCGCGCCGTCTGGAGGCTCGAGCCCGCCCTCATGGGCGGCTGCCGGCCGGTCACGCTCACGCCGCTTCTGTCGCACGAAGAGTGGGCGGTCCGCGCGCACCTCACCGTCACCGACCTGGTGCTGGCCTCGGAGGTCGTGGTGGCCGAAAGCCGCTGCGTCCCCGACCTCCGGTAGAATCGCCCTCGGAGGCCGCAGCACCCACGCCCATACCGACCCCTGACGACCGGAGAGACCTCATGGACCCCGCCGACTTCCGCCGCCTCGGCCACGAGCTGGTCGACTGGATCGCCGATTACCGCGAGCACATCGCCGACCTGCCTGTGATGAGCCGCGTGCAGCCGGGGGAGGTGGCGGCCAAACTGCCGGACAGACCACCGGCCAAGCCCCCCAGCGTCGACGGCGTCACCGCCGACCTGGACGACATCATCCTGCCGGGCGTGACCAACTGGAACCACCCCGGCTTCTTCGCCTACTTCCCGTCCAACGCCGACCTCTCCACGGTGCTGGCCGACCTCGTCTCGTCGGGGCTTGGGGCTCAGGGCATGAGCTGGCAGACGAGCCCCGCGGCCACCGAGCTCGAGGACGTGGTCATGGAGTGGCTGCGCACGATGGTCGGGCTGCCGGATACGTTCACCGGCGTCATCCAGGACACCGCCAGCACGGCCACGTTCACCGCCCTGCTCTGCGCCCGCGAGCGCACCACCGGCTTCAGCCAGAACCGCGGCGGCCTGCAGACGGAGAAGGCGCCGCTCGTGGTGTACGCCTCGGACCAGGCGCACAGCTCCATCCCCAAGGCCGCGCTGCTGGCCGGGTTCGGCGCCGAGAACCTGCGGCTCATCGGCACCGACGACCAGCACGCCCTGCGCCTCGACCTGCTGCGCACCGCCGTGGAGAGGGACATCGCCGCCGGCCGGCGGCCGTGCGCCGTGGTCGCCGCGGTGGGCACCACGGCCACCACCGCGCTCGACCCGGTGCGCGGCATCGCCGAGCTGGCCGCGCGCGCCGGGCTGTGGCTGCACGTGGACGCCGCGCTCGCCGGCTCCGCCATGATCTGCCCCGAATACCGCTGGATGTGGGACGGCGTCAAGGCGGCCGACTCGGTCGTCTTCAACCCGCACAAGTGGCTCGGCACGGTGTTCGACCTCTCCGCCTATTATGTGCGCGACCCCGAGCACCTCGTGCGCGTGATGAGCACCGACCCGAGCTACCTGCGCACGGCCCAGGACGGCCTCGTGCGCAACCTGCGCGACTGGGGCATCCCCCTGGGGCGGCGCTTCCGCGCGCTCAAGCTGTGGTTCCTGCTGCGCGACCAGGGCGTCGAGGGCCTGCAGCGGCGCATCCGCCGCGACGTGGCCAACGCAGCCTGGCTGGCCGAACAGGTGGACGCGGCGCCGGAGTGGCAGCGCGTGGCGCCGGCGCCGCTGCAGACCGTCTGCGTGCGCCACGTGCCGCGCGCGCTGGCCCGCGACGAGGCCGCGCTCACCGCCCATAACCTGGCGGTGGCCGAGCGCGTGAACCAGGCCGGTCGCGCCTACCTGACGCCCTCGCTGCTCAAGGGCCGGCAGATGATCCGCGTCTCGGTGGGCGCGCTGACGACCGAGCGCGAGCACGTCCAGCTCGTGTGGGACGAGCTGCGCGCGGCGGCACGCGAGCTGTAGCCGCGCGCGGCGCCGGCTGCACCCCGGCCGCGCGCGGCGAGGGTAGCGGCGCGCCTCGTCGAACCTGACCACGAGGTCAGTACGGGCCGGGAACGGGGCGGGGTACAGACGCGCGCCCGCCGGTCCGGTACCGTAGGAGCGCGCGCCTCGGACCGGCGCCAGTCGCCGTCTTCCGGGGCGCACACCGGCAATGCAGACCCGGGAGGAGCGGCGATGACGAAGAAGGAGCCGGAGGCTGCCGGCGACGAGGCCCGGGGGGCGGACGCGGCCGCAGAGGCCACCGCAGAACAGACCGCCGTCACGCAGGCAGTGACGAAGCCCGAAGACCCCGGCGGCGAGACCGCCGGCACCAGAGCCGCAAGGGCCGCGGCAGACCCGAGCACGGTCGCCCGGCCGAAGCACCGCATCCGCGGGCGCGTCCACACCGTCCTCATCGCCATCCTCGTCCTGCTCACGTGCCTCTCGGTGGTGGCGACCGGGGTCGCCTGGTGGGCCCACTACACGACGCTCAACAGCGAAGGCTACATGCGTATCGTCGGTCCCATCGGCAAGGACCCGGCGGCCGTCAAGTCGCTCAGTGACTACGTCTCGTCGCAGGTCATCGTCGCCACCGACCTTCAGGGTCGCGCCGAGTCGGTGCTGCCGGACCAGCTCAGATTCCTCGCCGGCCCACTCACGGCCCAGGTCGAGCAGTTCATCCAGAAGCAGGTCTACAAGCTGCTCAGCACCGAGAAGGCCTACGAAATCTGGCTGAAGGTCAGCGAGGTGACCCACCAGAAGATCGTCGGGCTGCTGCGCGGTGAGAACACGTACACCTACATCCAGGGCAGCGACGTGAGACTCAACGTGCTGCCGCTGGTCAGCGCCGCGCTGCAGTGGCTGGAGGGCAAGCTGCCCGGAGCCCTGCAGAGCCGCATCGCGATCCCGGTCATCAACGCGGACACCCCGCCCGACGAGGCGATCCAGCAGGTCTCGCAGTGGGCGGGCAAGCCCCTGCCCGCCGACTTCGGCCAGATCACGCTGCTCAAGAGCGACTCGCTGGGCGCCGCGCAGACGGTCATCAGGGTCTTCGACGCCATGATGTGGATACTGCCGGTCATCGTGGCGGTCCTCGTCGCTCTCACGATCTGGCTCTCGCACAAACGGCGCACCACCGTCATCGTGCTCGGCATCGGCGTCGTCATCGCGCTCATCATCACGCACGTGATCGTGAAACGGGCGACCGAGTACCTCATCGACAACCTGGACGTGGGCACCACCAGGACCCTGGTCCAGGACGTCATCACCTCCTCGCTCGGCCCGCTCACGACCCTGACCATCTGGGTGTGCGTGATCGGCGCGGCGGTGGCCGTGGTCGCCTGGATCCTCGGGCGCAGAGACATCCAGGAGTTCGTCGTCAAGGCGGGCAAGGCCGGGGCCGGTAAGGCCGACGAGGTCGCGAAAGCAGACACACCCGCCCTTCGCTGGATGCGCAAGAACGTCGCGCTTCTGCGCGTGATCGGCCTCGTGGTGCTGCTCGTCCTGCTGCTCGTCTCGGCCTCGTCGTGGTTCTGGATCGTCGTCCTGCTCATCCTGCTGGCGCTGTACGAGGTCGCGGTGAGCTACGTGACCGGCGAGTGGCCGTTCCAGGAGCGCGCGCCGCACCAGACGAGCGAGTGACGGCGTGAGCTGACGAGGCCGGCGCGGGGCCGTTCACGGCCCCGCGCCGGCCTCGTCATACAGGAGACGTGCGCAGCGCGCCTCCCCTCCCCCGAGGTGTCGCCCCCGGCCGCAGCGGGCACGACGTGTCCATGACCTGGATCGTCCTGCTCATCGTCGCCGCCCTCGTCGCCGCGGCCTTGCTGCTGCCGCGCTGGCTGCGCCGTCGCCGGGACAGGAGGCGGCGCAGCCTCATGCGCGCGCTCGAGCAGCGCCGCGGCTCGCGCGTCATCCTCATGGTCCACCGCCAGGAGACGGCCACCCTGCTGGGCATCCCCTTTCCGCGGTACATCGACGTGGAGGACTCCGAGCAGGTGCTCAAGGCCATCCGCATGACGCCGCCGGACATGCCCGTCGACCTGGTCCTGCACACGCCCGGCGGGCTCGTACTGGCCTCGGACCAGATCGCCTACGCGCTCAAGCGGCATCCGGGCAGGGTCACGGTGCTGGTGCCGCACTACGCCATGTCCGGCGGCACGCTCGTGGCGCTGGCCGCCGACCAGATCCTCATGGACGCCGATGCGGTGCTCGGCCCGGTCGACCCGCAGCTCGGCAACCCACTGCGCGGCATGTGGCCGGCGGCGTCCGTCCTGGCCGCCTTGGAGGAGCCCAACCCCAATCGCGACGACCAGACCCTGATCATGGGCGACCTCTCGCGCAAGGCCATCGCCCAGGTACGCGACACCGTGGAGGAGCTGGTGCGCGACCGGCTGCCCGAGGGCGCCGCCGAGCTGGCCGCGACCCTGAGCGAGGGACGTTGGACGCACGACTACCCTATCCGCGTGGGCGAGGCTCGGGTGCTCGGCCTGCCGGTCGAGGAGGGCCTGCCCGACGAGGTCTACAGGCTCGTGGACCTGTACCCACGGCGCACGCAGCGACGGCCGTCGGTGGAGTACATCCCGGTACCGTACCCCGGCGGCGGCGAGAAGGAGTGACGGCGCCGGGCGCCACCCGCATCGGCGCGGCGCCGCCGAAGGAGGCACACGTGGACGACGGCATCGCCGAGCGCTACCTGAAGGAGACGAGGCACAGCCGCGAGCGCCTGGTGGGCGGGCGCATGGACCGGCACCACCAGCCCGCCTGGTTCAAGACGTACCCGAACGCGCCGCGGGTGGCGCTGCCGGAGCCGCGCGTCGCGTCCCCCGGCGCCGAGCAGCAGGGCCTCTTCGACGTGCTGGGGCGGCGGCGCAGCGTGCGCGCCTACGCGCCGCCGCCGCTGGCGCTCGACGAGCTCGCGGCGCTGCTGTGGGCGGCCGCCGGGGTCACGGCGGTGCAGCACGGCTTCGCCTTTCGCACCGCACCGTCGGCCGGCGGCCTGTTCCCCATCGAGCACTACGTGGCCGCGCACCGCGTGACTGGGCTGGGACCCGGTGTGTACCACTACGCCGTCCTCGAGCGCGCCCTGGAGCGCGTCGTGGCCGGCGACGTGCGCCTGCCGCTGGCGCGCGCCGCCCTGGACCAGCGCCTCGCCGCCGACGCCGACGCGGTCTTCGTGTGGACGGCGGTGCTCGAGCGCTCGCGCTGGAAGTACGGTCAGCGCTGCGCGCGCTACTTGCTCCTCGACGCCGGCCACATCGCCCAGAACGTGGCGCTGGCCGCCGTCGCCCTGGGACTCGGCACCTGCCAGATCGCCGCCTTCTTCGACGACGAGGCGGCGGCCTTGCTGGGCGTGGACCCCGACGACGAGCCGGTCGTCTACATGACGACGGTGGGCAGACCGGCGGACTGAGCCGCGCCTGCGCGGGCGCCGCGACGACGCGCCCTCGGCGAGCACGGCGGTGGCGCGAAGCGGCAACGCCGTCACGCCCCAGGCAGGTGCTCCTCCAGCCAGGCGAGCAGGTCGGCCACCGGCGCGTCTCGCTCCGCCTCGTTGAAGATCTCGTGCAGCAGGCCGGGGTAGATGAGGAGCCGCTTGTCGCGCGAGCCGGCGGCGGCGTACAGCTCGCGCGCCGCGTCGGGGTGAGCCACCGGGTCGTCCGCGCCCGCCATCACGAGCAGGCGCTGGCTGATGCGTCCGGCGTGCGCCAGGGCGGACCTCTGCGCGGAAAGCACCTCCGTCGCCCACCGCGCTGTTGCCGCAGTGTGGTTGAGGGGGTCGGTGCGGTACGCGGCCACCACCTCGTCGTCGTGCGAGAGGCCGGCGGCGTCCAGCGTGTTGCCGACGTCCATGGACGGTGCGACGGTCGAAGCGATGTGCGCCAGGACGAGCTTGTACCGCGGCACCGGCTCGGCCAGCCGCAGAAACGGCGCCGAGAGCACCAGACCGGCGAGGTCGTTGGGGCGGCGCTGCTCCGCGAACACCGCCGCGATGAGCCCGCCCATGCTGTGCCCGAGCAGGAAGAGCGGGAGGCCCGCGGCCTCGCTGCGCACCCGATCGAGAAAGCTCGCCGTGTCGTCCAGGTACTCCTTGAACCGGGTCACGTGGCCGCGGCGGCCCGCAGAGCGGCCGTGGCCGCGCAGGTCGTACGCGCACATGTGGAACCCACGCGCGGCGAACTCGCCGCCGAGCTGAAAGTAGCGGCCCGCGTGCTCGCCGTAGCCGTGCACGACGGCGACCGCACCACGGGCCTTGCCGGACGGCCGGGACGCGTAGCACACCAGGCGCACGCCGTCGGCGGCGGCGAGCGGCGCGGGCGCCTCACTCCAGGTGTCGGCCATGCTCCCTCCTCGTCGCGTGTCGCGGGACCCGGGCCCTCATGCTACAGTCGCGGCAGCGTGAAGGCACGGAGGGATATCGCACGTGGGCCCCGCCCACGGAGCGCATGGCGCGGCAGGTTCGCCGTCGCTCTGGCCGCAGCGGCCGCGATGGCGGTGCTGCTGGCCGCGCTCCCGGCCTGCGCGGCGCAGACCGGCGAGAGCGCCGCCGCGGCCGCCGGAGGCGGCGCGAAGGCGTCGAGTCCCGACGCCGCGGCACCGCGCGGCGCCTCCGGCGACGACTGGAAGCATGTGCTGCAGGTGGTCGCCAACCTGCGCGCCGATCCGCCCGCCACGCCCATCGTGTGCGTGCTCGGCGGGTCTGCGGCACGCGAATCCACCATCAGCGACGCCTCCTGGGCGGCACAGATCGCGGCCGGTGGCGGTCCTGCGGTGGCCGCCTACAACCTCGGCTCACGAAACCGCACCCTGGCGCAGGACATCGCCCTCGTGAAACAGCTGCCGAGGGGCGCGGGGATCGTCTTCATCGGCATCAACGTCGGCCGCTTCACGTCGCCGCCGTCGTCCCCGAAGGTCACGCTGCCGCAGCCGGTCGCCACGCTGCCGCCCTACGAGCAGCACCAGTACACGCAGCGCAACGTCAAGTCGGCGGCCAAGAAGAAGGCCCTGGTGAGCCGGTGGCTGGCCGAGCGCTACCCGGCGTTCAGGGCGAACTACGCGAGCAGCCTCGAGACCCTCGGCGCCCTCGTCGCAGCCTGCAGGAGCAGGGGGTACGCACCGGTGCTGCTGGAGCTCCCCCGCGACACGGCCGTGATCGGCGCCAGGCTCGATGCCCCGGTCACGCGCTTCACCGCCGACTGCAAAGCGCTGGCGAAGAAGAGGGGCATCCCCTGGGTGAGCTTCGTGGACGAGGCGCGCCTTTCCGACGGCGACTTCTACGACCTGTGGCACCTCGTCGAGCCCGGGCGCGAGGTATGGCAGGGTCTCCTGTCGAAGGAGACGGTGAGACTCCTCGCACAGAACGACAGGGAGGGTGCCGGGTCATGACCAGCCGGACCCCCGCGCGCCGCAGGGGTCGGGAGCGCGCGTCCGCGGGCGTCGCCGTGCTGCTCGCGCTCACGGGAGCGCTCCTGCTCCTTGCGGCCGCACTGGCCGGAACCGCGTCGGCGGGTACGACGGGCGCGCCGCCCGCCGGCCTTCGTCGGGCGTTCCTCGAGAGCGACGACATCGCGCGACGCTCGGACACACCGGGCAAAGACGCTCTGCATCGCCTGCAGATCGTCGCCAACCTGCGTGCCGAGACGCCTGACTCCCCGCTGGTGCTCCTGCTGGGTGGCTCCGCCGCCCGCGAGAGCACGGTCGACGACACCGCATGGGCTACCGACATCGAGCGTGCCGGCGGGCCACCGGTGACCGTCTACAACCTGGGCTGCCGCCACGACACGTTCGCCGAGGACCTCGAGATCGCCAGGCTCCTGCCCGCCGACATGCCGGCCCTCGTGTTCATCGGCATCAACCTCGGGCGCTTCGCCAACCCCAGGAAGTCGCCCGTCGTCGTCCTGCCCGAGCCTCTGCTGCCCCCGCCGGGGTACACGCAGCACATCTACTCCGTGAGCAAGCGGGTGCAGCCGCGGGCGACGAAGGCCTACTACCTGCAGTACTGGCTCAAGGCGCGCCGGCCCCAGTTCCAGGCGCGTTACGGCTACAACCTCACCGTGCTCGAGCGGGTGGTGGAGGCGTGCCTGGATCGCGGCCTGCACCCTGTGCTGCTGGACCTGCCGCGCGACCTCGACGTCATCGGCCACACGCTGGACGGCCAGGTCGCCCAGATGAAGGCCGGCTGCGCCATGATCGCCCGGGCCTACGGCATCCCGTGGGTGACGCCGGTGAAGGGTGCGAACCTGGTCGACGCCGACTTCTTCGACCTCTGGCACCTCGTCGAGCCCGGTCGCGTCAAGTACCAGGCGAGGGTCTCGGCCAAGACGGTCGAGCTGCTGCACCGCTACGAGCTCGACCGGCCGGCGGAGCCGGTGTCCGGCGCGACGCCGCTGGCGACACCCACGCCGTAGCGCGCCGGGCGCTCAAACGGCGCAGCCGTGCCGCCCGTGCTTCTGGAAGTACTTCTGGTGGTACTCCTCGGCGGGCCACCACGTTGCCGCCGGCACGACCTGCGTGACCACCGGCCGCGTGTACACCTGCGCCTCGGTGAGCTGCTCGATGGCGGCGAGCGCCGCCTTCTCCTGCTCGCGGTCGTGGAAGAACACTGCGGAGCGGTACTGGTCGCCCACGTCCGGCCCCTGCCGCATCCACTGGGTGGGGTCGTGCATGCTGAAGAAGCGGGCCAGCAGCTCCTGGTAGGTGACGACCTCCGGGTCGAACTCGACGCGGACCGCCTCCGCGTGACCGGTCGTGTGTGAGCACACCTGCTGGTAGGTCGGGTGCTCGGTGGCGCCGCCGGTGTAGCCGACCTCGGTGGCGGTGACGCCGGACACGTCATCGAAGCGGGACTGCACGCCCCAGAAGCAGCCCGCGGCGAAGGTCGCGATGGCCATGGTGACTCCTCTGTGTCGCGATGCGCGCACCGCGGAGGTGGGTCCGGCGGCGCGCCTCCTGACGGCATGGTTCCCGCGACAGCGGCCGGGCACGCACCCGACCGGCGGCAGGGGCGGCGGCGCAGCTACGCCCGCGTCGCGCCCTCGCACACAGCCGGCTCCTCGTGATGGTGGCGCAGCGGCTGTTCAGGCTCAACGGGAGCCGCCGGCGCGGCTTCGCGGGCCGGCGGCGCGTAGGGCGGCAGCTGCTCCAGCATGCGCAGGTGCTCGCGGTTGCCCGCGTCCTTCCACCACATGCGCGCGTAGAACCACAGCCAGCCGTACTCGATCATGCGGCTCCGGCTGGCCTCGTCGCCCGTGAGGATCCAGCTCAGGAACGCCTTGACCGGTCGCGCCCCGCTGTAGAAGCGCCGCTGCTCGCGCAGCACATCGCGCTGCAGCTTGGCCGGGCTCATGTGCCGCGGCCAGAACACGGCGTGCTGCGCGTCGTACAGGCGCCAGTCCCTGGTGATGATGCGGTCCTCGACGTCGAGCTCCTCGAACTGCTGCGTGCCGGGAAGCGGCGTGAGGATGTTCATCATCACGGTGTCGATGTGGTTCTTGAGGGCGAAGCTCACCGTGTCGCGCACGGAACTGGGTCCGTCGTGCTCTGCCCCCAACACGAACATGCCGTGCGAGCGGATGCCGTACTGGTGCAGGACCGCGATGGCGTGCTCGATGTCGTCCACCGTCTGCGACTTCTCGAAGGCGTCCAGCGTATCCTGGCTCACGGATTCGAGACCGAGGGCCACGAAGTCGGCCCCCGAGGCCTGCATGAGCTCGAGCAGCTCGCGGTCCTTGACGACATCGGTGCGCACCTGCGCGCCCCAGCGCACCTGGATGCCCTCGTCGATCATCATGCGCAGCAGGCGCTTGAGGCGTTTGCGGTTGGCGGCCATGTTGTCGTCGTAGAAGAAGATCTTCTTGGGGTTCTTCTGCTTGATCTCGGCGATCACGCTCTCGGCGCTGCGGAAGCGGTACTTCTTGCCGAACATGGCCGTCACCGAGCAGAAGGTGCAATCGAACGGGCAGCCCCAGCTGGTCATGATGGGCGTGTTCACGAGGCGTTCGTTGCCCTTGACCAGGGTGAGGTCGGGGAACGGCAGGGTGTCGAGGTCGGCGCAGCGCTCGTGCAGCGGGTTGTGCACGGTCTCGCCGTGGCGACGGAAGGAGATGCCGGTGACGTCGGCCACCTGCGTGCGGCCCTCCAAGGCGTCGACGATCTCGAGCATGATCTGCTCGCCGCCCTCCCCGCGCGCCACGAAGTCGGCGTGGTCGAGCGCCTCCTCGGCCATGAAGGTGACGTGTGAGCCGCCGATGACGACGGGGATGCGCCGGCGGCGCAGCTCGTCGCCGATCGCGTAGGCGGCCGGAGCCGTGGACGTGGTGCACGAGATGCCGACCAGCTCGGACGTGAACACGTCGTCCCACTCGACCGGGGCCAGCTGCTCGTTGTAGATGCGCACGTCGTGTCCGGCCTCTTTGAGTGCGGCACCGATGATGGGAAGGCCGAGGCGCACGAAGAACGACTTCGACCAGATGTGCATGCTCGGGGCCGTGGGCTCGATGAGACGGATCTTCATGGGCGTCCTTCGTGACAGGTGACACCGCACGGACTGGGGCGCGGCGCTGCCGCCGGCGGCGCGCCGCCGGCCGTGTGAGGTCTTCCCCGAAGGATACAGGACAAACCGGGGGCCGGCCTTGACGTCGGTCACGGCGGGCCTGCGGCGCCCGGCGCCCACACTTGCGCCGAAGGGGCGCCGGAGGGATGCTAGGCACGACCATCGAGCGACGGGAGCCACCACTTGGCCGGTGGAGACCGATGGCGGGCCCCGGGTCGGGAGCCGTGACAGATGTCCCGGACGAGATCTTCAGCGGGCGGCGTCGCGTGTCGTCTTCGCGTCCCTCTCCTCGCAGCCCTCGCCCTGGTGCTTCTCGGCGTCCCGGTCACGTGGCTGTCGGCCACGGCCGCCGCAAGCCCCGCAGCCTCCCCGTCGCCGGCGCCCTCCCGCACCGTGCGCATCGGCCTCTACGAGAACGAGCCCAAGGTGTTCACCGACGCCGCCGGCGACCCGGCGGGCTTCTTCGTCGACCTGTTCGACGCCATCGCGGCCCGCGAGGGTTGGCGCGCGGAGTGGGTGCCGGTCGAATGGGAGGAGGGCCTGAAGGCCCTTGAGGACGGCACCCTGGACCTCATGCCCGACGCGTCCATGACGCCGGAGCGGGCGAGGGTCCTCGACTTCAACAGCGTACCCGTCATCGAGAGCTGGTCGCAGCTCTACCTCAATCCCAAGGTCGGGGGCGAGGGCTTCGGGGCGCTCGACGGCCGCCGCATCGCGGTGCTCGAGGGCTCGGTGCAGCAGGAGGAGTTCTCGAGGATCGTCAACAGCCTGGGCCTGGATGTCACGATGGTCCCGGTGAAGACGTACAAGGATGCTTTCGAGCTGACCCGCGACGGCACCGTGGACGGGGCCATCACCAACCGCTTCTTCGGCGACCACTTCTACCGCAAGTACGGGCTGAAGCGGTCGGAGATCGTCTTCAGCCTCACCAGCCTGTACTTCGCCACCGGCAAGGGGCGCAACGCCGACCTGCTCGCCGGCATCGACGGCAGGCTGACGGACTGGAAGGCGCAGCCGAGCTCGCCCTACTACGTGGCGCTCACGCACTGGCTGCAACAGCCAAGCACCACGTCCACCGAGTACCGCCTGTCCCGCGCCTGGGTGTGGACGCTGGGCATCGTCGCGGGGCTCCTGGTGGCCACGACCATCGCGATGGTGATCTCGCGACGGCAGGTGAAGGCGCAGGCCCGCAGCCTCACGGTGACCAACGAGGATCTGGGCGTCGCCCACCGCCGCCTGGAGGACATCATCGACTTCCTGCCCGACGCCACCATCGTCGTGGACGAGCACGGACGCGTCTCCGCCTGGAACCGCGCCTGCGAGCGCATGACCGGCGTGCTCAAGAGCGCCATGCTGGGCCGCGGCGACCACGCCTACGCGGAGCCTTTCTACGGGGAGCGCCGGCCGGTGCTCATGGACCTCCTGGACACGCCGTCCGAGGAGCTCGAGGCGAGCTACGACCACGTCCACCGCGAGGGCTCAACGCTCGCCGCCGAGGGCTGGAACCCCGCGCTCAACGAGGGTCACGGAGCCCGCCTGTGGGGCGCGGCCACCGCGCTGTTCGACCACGAGGGCGTGCGCGCCGGCGCCATCGAGGTGCTTCGCGACGTGACCGAGCAACGCCGCATCGAAGAGGCCCTGCGCGACAGCGAGCAGCAGTACCGCGAGCTCGTCGAGCTCGCCAACAGCATCATCCTGCGCTGGGGTCGCGACGGACGCGTCACCTTCCTCAACGACTACGGACAGCGCTTCTTCGGCTACTCGGCCGAGGAGATCACCGGGCACCACGTCATCGGCACCATCGTGCCGATGACGGACAGCTACGGACGCGACCTCGGCACGCGCATGGAAAAGCTCCTCGCCGACCCCGAGTCCTTCGCCCAGAGCGTGAACGAGAACATGCGGCGCTCCGGTGAGCGCGTCTGGATCGCCTGGACCAACCGCATCGTGCACGACGAACGCGGCGAGGCGGCCGAGATCCTCAGCGTCGGTACCGACATCACGAAGCTGAAGCAGGCGGAGCGGGCGATCCGCGAGCTCAACACCACCCTGGAGCGGCGCGTCGCCCAGCGCACGGCTGAGCTCGCCGTGGCCCGCGATCGCGCCGAGGAGGCGGACCGGCTCAAGTCGGCGTTCCTCGCGACCATGTCCCACGAGCTGCGTACGCCCCTCAACTCGATCATCGGGTTCACGGGGATCCTGCTGCAGGAGCTGGCCGGGCCGGTCAACACGGAGCAGCACCGGCAGCTGGAGATGGTGCGCGACAGCTCCCGGCACCTTCTCGCGCTCATCAACGACGTGCTCGATATCTCCAAGATCGAGGCGGGCCAGCTGAGTGTCTCCTCGGAGCCCTTCGATATGGGCGCATCCATCGCCAAGGTCGCCGGCCTCGTGAGGCCGCTGGCCGAGAGCAAGGGTCTGGCCCTCGAGGTCGAGGTGGCGCCAGAGGTCGGCGTCGTGGCCGCCGACGTGCGGCGCGTGGAGCAGATCCTGATCAACCTGCTGAACAACGCGATCAAGTTCACGGACGCGGGTGCGGTCACGCTGACCGCCACGGTCACGGCGGCCGGCGACGGCTCCGCCGCGAGATCGGTCAGCGTGGCGGTCGCGGACACGGGCATCGGCATCAAGCCTGAGGACCTGGCCGAGTTGTTCCAGCCCTTCCGGCAGATCGACACGGGCCTCGCCCGCCAGCACGAGGGCACCGGCCTCGGCCTCGCCATCTGCCGGCGGCTGGCCGATCTCATGGGCGGGCAGGTGTCGGCGGTGAGCGAATGGGAGAAAGGCAGCGTGTTCACCTTCACACTGCCGGCGAAAGGACTGGACGACGGATGAAAGGGACAGTGCTCCTCATCGAGGACAACGAGCAGAACCGCTACCTGACGACCTTCCTGCTCGAGGCGTGCGGGTACGAGGTCCGCTGCGCGGTCGACGGCGCCGAGGGTGTCGCCATGGCCGCGAGCCTCCTGCCCACGGTCATCCTCCTCGACATCCAGCTGCCGACGATGGACGGCTACGAGGTGGCCCGCCGCCTGCGCCGCAACCCGGCCCTGGACGGCACGCCCATCATCGCCGTGACCTCGTACGCCATGCCGGGCGACCGCGAGAAGACCATCGAGGCGGGCTGCAGCGGCTACATCGAGAAGCCCATCGACCCGGAGACGTTCGTCGCGCAGATCGAGCACTACCTGGGCGGGGGCGGGGAGGACGGGCCATGAACCACGAGCGCTGCCTCATCGTGGACGATCGCCCCGAGAACCTTTACCTGCTCCAGGCGCTGCTCGAGGGCTACGGCTGCACCGTGGACGTCGCCGCCAATGGCAGGGAGGCTCTCGAGGCGGCGCACCGGCAGCCGCCGGACATCATCGTCAGCGACATCCTCATGCCGGTCATGGACGGCTTCGCCCTCTGCCGCGAGTGGAAGAAGGACCCGGCTCTCGCGGCGATCCCCTTCGTCATCTACACAGCCACGTACACCGACGAGAAGGACCGCCGCTTCGCCCTCAGCCTCGGCGCCGACGCGTTCGTGGTGAAGCCGCAGGAGCCGCAGGCGTTCCTGGCGATCGTGGAGGACGTCCTCTCAGCCGTCCGGGCTGCTCCTGAGGCCGGAGCGCCGACGGCGTGTGCGGCGCCAGGGGCCGCCGAGGACGAGGAGTCCTACCTCAAGAACTACAACGAGGCCCTGGTGCG
>Ga0172371_10008359_pt1 | contig 14517 bp, 11 predicted proteins | sample Lak12m_FD_114543 | JGI IMG/M metagenome (GOLD analysis project Ga0172371, IMG submission 114543) | Freshwater microbial communities from Kabuno Bay, South-Kivu, Congo - kab_022012_12m | ecosystem: Environmental > Aquatic > Freshwater > Lake | place: Democratic Republic of the Congo: South-Kivu... | reverse complement strand
TTCTTCCAGGAATATCGGGCGGAGCGGGCGGTGGCCATGTTGAAAAATTATGTCCCGGTTAAGGTGAAAGTTGTTCGCGACGGGAAAAATGAACTGATTGAAAAACAAAGCTTGGTCCCCGGCGATGTGGTGGTGTTCAAAGCCGGCGATATCATTCCCGCCGATCTCCGCATAACCGGCGTCGACAATCTGCTGATTGATGAATCGGTGTTGAGCGGCGAGTCCGAAGCTTCGACGAAGGTTGCCGATTCTCTGGCCAAAAAAACCGATGAAGTCTTTCAGGCAAAAAATATTGCGTTTGCCGGCACTTCGGTGGTTTCAGGGGAAGGATCGGGAGTGGCGGCGGCCACCGGACTCAAAACTTTCCTGGGCGGCATAACCAAAATGGTCTCGGAAACTAAGCGGGAAAGCACCTATGAAAAGGATATTTTAAAGTTTTCCCAAATAATTTTGAGGATCGTGGTGTCAACCATCCTTTTGATATACATTCTGAACTTGTTCATTAAAGGCGAAGGAAACGTTTTGGAATTCACTATTTTCTGTGTGGCCTTGGTGGTTAGCATTTTGCCTGAAGCCTTGCCGGCCGTGGTTACTTTCGCGCTTTCCCAAGGGGCGCTGCGCATGGCTAAACAGCACGTGGTGGCAAAGCGGCTTTCTTCGATCGAGGACTTGGGAAATATTGAAATTCTCTGCACGGATAAAACCGGAACGCTCACTGGCAATAAACTGGTGCTGAAAAAAATCTTCGCCCATGACAAAGAAAAATGTTTGCTGTTTGGAATGGCCGCGGCGGCCTTCGTAAAGGGGGAAAATGAGTTAAGTATGAACCCTTTTGACAGTGCGCTGCTGCAGGAGGCGTCCTCCAAGCAGAAAGAGATTCTGGATAAGTTTGAGATAATTGACGAAGTGCCCTTCGACCACTACAAAATGCGGGGAGACGCCCTGGTGAAAGACTCGGGAGGAAACCGCTTCATGATTATGCGGGGCGCTCCGGAGGTGGTGTTAAAATACTGCGGCAAAATTGAAGGCAACCTTAAAAAGGACATCATCTTGCGCGAGTTCAGAAAAGAAGGGAAAAAAGGCCGGCGGGTTTTGTCGGTGGCCCTTAAATCGGTGAATAAAAGCAAGAAAAGGGTCGGGGATAAAGACGAGGGCAACCTCACTTTTGTTGGCTATCTTTCTTTCGAGGACTCCTTGAAAGAAACAGCTAGTGAGACCATCCGTCAAGCCAAGCGGCTGGGACTCAAGATCAAAATTATCACCGGCGACTGCAAAGAGGCGGCCGGGGAGATTGCCTGCCAAGTCGGATTGATCAGGGATTCCCGCCAGGTGATCTTGGGGGAGGAGCTTGACGTCCTGCCCCAACGGAAATTCGCCCAAGCCTGCGATAAATATTCAGTTTTTGCCCGGGTTTCTCCCCAAACCAAATTTCAAATTTTGAAAACTCTTCAGCAAAAATATGAAGTCGGCTTCTTGGGCGAAGGGGTGAACGACGCTCCAGCGCTTAAATTGGCCAATGTGGGGATTGCGGTCAAAGAAGCCGTCGACATTTCGCGGGAAGCCTCCGACATGGTGCTGCTGGAAAAAGACTTAAGAGTGGTGGTAGACGGGATAAAGGAAGGCAGGAATATCTTTGCCAACATCAACAAATACATTAAAAACGCCCTGTCCGCTAATTTTGGTAATTTTTATTCAATTGCCGCCATTTCCCTCTTTGTCAACTTCTTGCCTATGCGGCCGGTGCAGGTTCTTTTAGTGAATCTATTGTCCGATTTTCCTTTGATTACCGTGGCGACCGACAGCGTGGATCCCAATGAATTGCGAAAGCCCAAGGCATACCGGATAGATAAGTTCATTGGGCTGATCGTGTCATTGGCAATTGTGAATTCTATCGCCGACCTGGTTATTTTCGCCCTGTTCAGAAATTCCGGAGAGTCGGTTATCCAGACCGTCTGGTTCACCGAGGGAATTCTCACTGAAATAGCTCTGATTTACATAATCAGAACCCGCTACGCTTTCTACAAAGCCAAAGCTCCCAGATGGAATTTGATCATATTGTCGATTATCTCAACGGCCGTCACGCTGGGGCTGCTGTTCAACCAAAAAACGGCGGAACTGTTTCATTTCGCCACTCCCACGGCGGGGGTCTTGGCGGCCATCCTAGCTTTGGTGGCCGGATACTTTGTTGTTAGCGAACTGGTTAAACTGGCTTTTTTCCGCTGGGTATGGAAAGACCGCGCCCTCCAGTAGCAGGCGCTCTTTTTCCCTTTCGGGGTGGCAGACGATTTCGATGCTGCCGCTGTATGAGTCAAGCTGATTTTTCTTCCAGTCGAAACTGACCAGGTAGTCAGAGGTATTGATATTAGCGGTGGAAATCTTTTGGCGGCCGAGGCGGTTTAGCGGACCAAGGATCCAGGCCACCGGGCTTTGACCTGGAATAATCCCCTTTTTCCCAAAGCGGATATATTTGATTTCGTACTTTTTGCACAATTTGAGGGCGATTTTGAGATAGGGCGGGAAGAAATGAACGTGTTCGTGAGAGTTTAGCCCATCGGGAACCCTACCGAAAAGTTTGATGAAGCTGATAATCTGATTCTCCCAATCTGTCTTTACTGCGGAAACGCTAATTTTCCCAACAAGAAAACTATAGAAAAAGTGCGCCACCCGGTAAAACGTGCTGAAATTGTCATTTTCCCGGAGGCGGGAATCGAGGTGAAGGTCGATTTTTACTCGAGAATCAAAAATTGCTTTTATTGCGTTTTTATCAATGGGCTTCCGATTGGAAAACACGGAAACCCGCTGAATTTTGCCTGATTTTGCGAGTTTCAGGATATTGCGGTTGACTTGCTCGGATTTGCCGAAGTCGTCGGCCGAAAATATTAACTCGGACATTTAGATATTTTATACTTCTCCTGCCGTTCGTTCAGGCGAATGCGGATTAAATCCAAAAACATGCCGGCGCTGTCCCGGAAAATCCGGATGTGGCTCTCTTGAGGGTTTTGCAGGGTGACCGGTAGCTCTTTGATTTTAAGTCCCATTTTTTTGGCCAAAAAAATCACTTCCACGTCGAATGACCAGCCCTTTACCGTAAGCCGGGGAAATATTTTTTGGGCCGCTTCGCGGGAGAACACTTTAAAACCGCACTGGGTATCCTGGATATCGTAATTGTTGATTATCGCCATTCGCAGGAGGCGAAATACTTTTTCCATGACACTCCGGTACCACAGCACGGGCCGAAGAATTTTTATTTTGGCAATAAACCGGGATGCGATCACAATGTCGTTGCCTTCATTGATGGATACCAGAAATTTAGCTAGTTCTTGGATCGGGATTGCCTGGTCGGCGTCCATAAACATAGTGATTTCTCCCCGGCTGCGTAAAATTCCCGCTTTGACGGCTCTCCCCTTGCCTCCATTCCGTTTGAAATTGACAATTCGCAGGGGGATTTGGGGGTATTCTTTTTTGATATTTCTAAGTTGGGAAAGAGTGTCGTCGGTGCTGCCGTCATTGACCGCGATTATCTCGTAGTTTGGGTTGTTCCGCTCAAGATAGCGGAAGATTTCTTCGATATTTTTTCGAATATTCCCAGCTTCATTAAAGCAAGGCAGGACTACCGATATTGAAATTTGCTTTTCCACAAGTTTAATTTACCTTCTCTTTCACCTCATTTTTTAGGGTGTTGTCAATTTGGTCCGGCACCATGTCCCCCGGCGGGTTGTGCAGGGTGGCCTCGCGGTAAACGAAATTGCTGATCTTGCCGACGATCCCCTTTAATGTGTCCTTCTCGGGATTGGCAATATTTACCGAAAAATTACCCTCGCTGTCATTAATGCTGATGATTGGTTTCTCCTGGGAGCGGTTGGCGTAAGACCAAGCTGCCCAGAAAACCAGCACTACAATTAATAGTTTGATAATTAGCTTCATCTTTTCAGTAAATAGTAAATAGTAATTAGTAAATAGTAATTACTAAATTTGCAGAGTCTTTTTGATTTTGTCGGTGATCTCCTGGGTGGTGAAATTCGATTTGATCAGATAGTCGTTGGCGCCCAGCTCCATGGCCTTTTTGATGTCGTCTTCCTGCCCCAAGTTGGAAAGCATGAGCACCGGGGTTTTGGCGATTTCGGGATTGGCGTTCCCCCGGATCTGGCCCAAAATTTCAAAACCGTTTACCGATGGCAGGACAATATCGAGCAGTACAATATTGGGTTTTTCTTTCTCCAGCACCTTGACCACTTCTTGCCCGTCGATGGCTTCGGCCACTTGGAAGCCTTCTTTGATCAGCTTGGTGCCGCAAATATCCCGCAAAAACTTGTCGTCTTCTGCCAACAGGACCTTGATTCCCCGGTTCTCCGCCGGTGTTTCGGCCGGTTTGCTCTCCGGAGTTTCCGCCGCCGGCTTGCCGCCGTTCAGGTACTCTTTGACTTTGGTGATCACTTCGGCCGGGTCAAACTGGGTCTTCACCAAGTGGTCCACCGCACCCAGTTTTTTCGTTCTTTCGATCTCGACCGGCTGCCCGGAATTGGAGATGACGATTACGGGGGTCTTGTTGCCGTCAGCCTGCATTTTCTCCAGGATTTCATAGCCGTTCATTTTGGGAAGAACTATGTCCAACAGGATCAATTCGGGTTTCCATTCGGTGATTTTTTTGTACCCGTCTTCCCCTTCATAAGCTACATTGGTTTCGTAGCCTTCCTTCTGGAGTTTGGAAATCAAAACATCGGCCAGAACTTGTTCATCTTCGATGAGAAGTATCTTTTTAGCCATGGCGCTTGTAATTTTATTTTTTATGTATGTTTAATTTATATAGTAGTGTAATTTATCCTCATGTCAAAGAGCAAATATGTGATTGTCCACTACAGCGAGATTGGCTTGAAAGGCGACAACAGGAGATTTTTTGAGAAAAAATTGATGGAAAATCTCCGGACGGCCATTCCTTCCGCCCCGGCGATCCAGAGGAAATACGGCAAGGTGGCGGTGGAATTGAAACCTAAATCTGATTTTTCGCAAATAAAGCGAACTTTGAGTCTAATTCCGGGAGTCGCGTCCTTTGCTTTTGCCGAAAAAACCAAGCTGGATTTGGCTGATTTGCAGAAGGAAGTGTTGGCAATGCTTGCAAAAATGACATTTGACACTTTCGGGATTGTCACCCGGCGTTCCAACAAAAAATTCCCGTATAATTCCGGCGAGATCAATGTGATTTTGGGCGAAGCGATTCGCAAAAAACTAAAGAAAAAAGTTGATTTGAGCCATCCCGAGCTGACTCTTCATATTGAGATATCCGAGAAAGAAGCATTCGTCTATTTCCAAAAATATAACGGTGTCGGCGGTCTGCCGGTCGGTTCGTCGGGAAAAGCGGTAGCGCTGTTGTCAGGCGGGATTGACAGCCCGGTAGCGGCGTTCATGGCCGCCAAAAGGGGATTGAAGGTGGTTTTCTGCCACGTGCGGAACAAAACTATGGCGGGAGGGCGTGCCGGAGCGGCTAAGATTGAAAAAATTGTTAAACAATTGAGCAAAATCCAAGGAGAATCAAAACTGTACACCGTGCCCTTCGAAGAGATTCAGCAAGCCATTATCGCTTATGTCCCGGCCGATTCCCGGATGATCGTTTACCGGCGTTTCATGATGAGAATCGCAGAACAAGTGGCGGCGAAAGAAAAAGCCAAGGGAATTGTCACCGGCGACAGTATCGGCCAGGTGGCTTCCCAGACTTTGGATAATTTGAAATGCGTTTACAAGGTCGCGAGTCTGCCGGTCCTGCCGCCGCTCATTGGCATGAACAAAGAGGAAATTATCAAAATCGCCAGGCAAATCGGCACTTATGACCTCTCCATCCTCCCCTACCCCGACTGCTGCTCGTTTATGATCGCCAAGCACCCCGAAACCCGGGCAAATTTAGAAAAAATTGAGAAAATGGAAAGCCGAATCCCGAAAATAGAAAATTTGAAATATTATTCTATGAATTTATAATAGAATTTATATAATCTCTCAAAAACAAAAATGCGGGCTAATCGCATACATACCAAAAAAATTATTGCCGTTATTTCCTTGCTTGCCGCCAGCGCTTTGTTGGCCGGATGTGATTCGAGCGGCCTGAAAAACGTGGATACCATTATGAATTCGGCGCGAAGAGTTATTGGCGGAAACCAGAAAGCCATTGACCAAGCCGAGGAAACCAAACATGTCATCGAAGACCTCAATCCGGTTTTTGCCTCCGAAGAGGAAACCAAGGTTACCGACGCGGTGGCCCGGCAAGTGAACGAGCTTTTTCATAAAAGCCTCGACAACGTTTTTACCGATTCGAAGTTTGTGTCCATCCAAAATGAAGGGAAAACCCCTTTTATGATGAAATATGTCGTGAAAAGAAGAATCAATGAGCCGGACGGCGAGGCCTTGCAAAAAGGTCTGGTTGAATCGGACAGCCGGGAAAAAGCTGATTCCAACCCCAATTATTATTCCAACCGCAATACCGTGGAATTTTCAGTATATCACGATTTTGGCGGCCGCAGCTATATTCTGGCGGTTGTCCTTGACCTGGCCGACCAATCAATCTGGATAAGCGTTTATTAGGTTACTTGCCGATTAAAAACTCAACAACATCTCCTTCCTGCATCTCGTATCCTTTGCCTTCGCGGCGGATTTGGCCGGTTTCGCGGGCTTTTTTCCAGGAACCTGCTTCCAGCAGTTTCTGCCAGTTGATCACGTTGGCGGAGATGAAATTTTTCTCAAAATCCGAGTGAATCACCCCGGCCGCTTGGGGCGCCAAAGCGCCTATTATTGTTTCCCAAGCCCGAGTTTCCTTGTCGCCGGAAGTAAAAAATGTCAAGAGCCCCAACAGATTATAAGAATGTCGCACCAGATTATCCAGCTGGCTCTCCAAGCCTAAATCGTCCTGCTCTTCGGGGCTGATTTCGTTCATTTCTTTTTCCAGCTTGGCGTCGATTACCACATAATCGCTCTCTTGCAGCCGGAGTTCGGCCAGTTCTTCCTCGGTTGCGGCGCCATTTAACACGTATAATATCGGCTTCTTGGTAAGCAGGGAGAAATTTTTGATGATGCTCCGGGCGTAAGGAGCCAGTTTATCCGGCAGTTCAGGCAATGGATGGAGCCACTCTTCATTATCCAGCTTTTTCTCAAAGATATCTAAAATATCCCACTCGATTTCGGCCGCTTCTTTTTCTTTTCCCAAACCGCGCTTTTCTTTGGCCACTCTCTCTTTTCTCCGCCTGATCAGCTCAAGGTCCGAGAGGATCAGCTCCGAGCGGATGGTGCCGATGTCTCTTTGCGGGTCGACGCTCTTCTCCACGTGCTCGATACCGACATCGCGGAACACCCGCACCACCTCCAAAATCACGTCCACGTTCCTCACATTGGACAAAAATTGATTGCCCAAACCTTCGCCCTTATGGGCGTTTTTGACCAAGCCGGCGATATCGACAAACTCAACTATCGCGGTTATTTTTTTGCTTTCCGGGAAGAGCGCATGCAGTTTGTCCAGGCGATCGTCCGCCACTGGGGCAATTCCCACATTCGGTTTGATGGTGCAAAATGGGTAGTTGTTGATATCGACCTCATTTTTGGTTAGCGCCGAGAATAAAGTTGACTTCCCGACGTTGGGAAGCCCGACAATGCCTACTTTCAGTGACATGAGAATATTTTATAAATCGTCCTCCCGGTTCACATTGCGGGGGCGGATATATTCAATAATAGTTTTATCACTGGGTAAAGGCGTTAGTCCGGTGGCTTTGACGCGCAGGCTTATTTTAACGATTTTCACCAGGTTGACGTTGACCGGCGTGGCCATCAGTGTGCCGGTGCCGGGATAGCCATTATAGTAGGCGAAAAGTGGTTCGCCGGCCGCGTTGGCCACGTTGCAGTTGATTTGCGACACCTCCTCGTTTTCGGGGAGATAAGCCGCCGGACTCCCGGTGGGTTTGATTATTCCCTTTTTTAAACATCCTTCCTCGATAAAATACCGGACCCGCTCCACGTCGGGGGCGGAATCAAGGTTGGAGTAAAAAATTATTTCGTTGGCGCCCGCTTCCTCCAAATTGTACGCTCCGTTGTCTGCCTGGCGCATTTCCCGGACTTCCTTGCTCAACTCGTTGATACTTTTCTGAAAGGTGGTGACAATTTCCGCTTGGTTAAAAATGAAATTGTAATAATGGTAGGCCATTTGGGCCATAACAGTGATACCCAGGATAACCAAGACAAAAATTGCCATGGCGATTAATGTTTCCATCAGGGTGAAAGCCCGTTGAAATTTTTGAAAAAAATTCAAGCTCTGCTTATATTTGTTTTTCATTTTAGAAGAGCGAGTCAACGTATTTTTTACCTAAATGGCCGTATCCGGCGGGCGTAACAACGCGGCCTCTTGGTGTTCGGGTTAAAAATCCCAGTTCCATCAGATAGGGTTCGTAAACATCCACCAGCGTGTCTTCTTCTTCTCCCAGGGCGGCGGCCAAGGTTTGCACCCCCACCGGTCCGCCGCTAAACTTTTCAATGGCGATGCGGAGAATTTCCCGGTCAACTTTTTCCAAACCCAAGTCGTCAATTTCCAGCATGCGAAGGGCTTTTTTCGCCGTATCTTCGTTTACCACCCCCTCGGCTTTCACCTGGGCGAAGTCCCGCACTCTTTTCAAGAGCCGGTTGGCCACGCGGGGATTGCAGCGGCTGCATTTGGCGATGAACCCGGAGCCGCTATTTTCCACCGGGATATTCAAAATCTTGGCGGAGCGGGAAATGATTTTTTCAATTTCCGAAGGGGAGTATAAATTCAACCGGTAAATGCCGCCGAACCGGGAACGGAGCGGATTGGTGAGCAAACCCACCCGGGTGGTGGCCCCTACCAAAGTGAAGCGCGGCAAGTCCAACTGAAGCACCTGGGCGGAAGGGCCCTTGCCGATGACAATGTCCAGGCGGAAGTCTTCCATGGCGGGATAAAGGGCTTCTTCCACCGCCCGGTTGAGGCGGTGGATTTCGTCAATGAACAGGATGTCGCCGTCTTCCAGGTTGGTCAGCAGGGACGCTAGGTCTCCCGCCCGCTCCAGCGCCGGTCCGGAAGTCACCTTGATATTGGTTTTCATTTCATGGGTGACGATGTGGGCCAGGGTGGTCTTTCCCAGGCCGGCCGGTCCGTGAAAAAGCAGGTGGTCTAGCGACTCGCCACGGGATTTGGCCGCGGAAATTGTGATGGAAAGGCTTTCTTTGATTTTGTCCTGGCCGACGTAATCCCTGAATTCCTTTGGACGCAGGGTTGTCTCGATCAAGGTGTCTTCCGTGATACAATCCGGAGTGATAATAGATGTATCCGTTTCCGTCTTGGACATATTGTTTGAGTAACGAGTTACTGGTTCACTGGTTACCGGTTATCTGTTCGTATTTTTTGAGCGCCAGGGGAGCCCGGGGATTCAGATGGAACATAATAACTTCTTTTTCGGCAATAACGCGCTGGTTGGGAAGCAGTCCCTGGCTGCCGCGATTAATTTTCCGCAGTTGAACCAGATAAAGGAGTCTTTCAATTATATGGCCAATTTTTCCTTCCAGCATTTTTTCGAAAGTTCTCCGGGCGCCGGAGAGGAAATATTCATTACTCAAGGTCGCCGGCAGTTTGCTGAAATTAAAATTGGGAATGATTTTTTTCATCCAAAGCTTATTTTTTTTGAAAAACTTCCGGTCGGTCCGGTTGGAGGCATAAACATTGATCATGCCGGCGTATTCCTCGGCGGAATAAAGGTCCCGCAGCGGATCTTCCAGTCCCAAACGGGCGCTCGAGCGGTAGTGGTTGAGGCAAAATTTGTTGCGGCGGGATTTTTTATCCGTGATCCTCCCGGCATCGTTGGTCTTTTTTCCCAACAGGAAAGCAAAAAAAGTTAGGAATAATCTAACCGTCCAGACCCGGTCAGCCTTGGTGAGAATCAAAAAATCAATGTCGCTTTTCGGCCGGCTAACCCGCCTCCCCACGCTGCCGCAGATGAAAAGCGCGCGCAAATATGGCACCAAAGAAAATAATCGCAGGGCCTTCAGGACTTTGCTGATTTTTCTTTGGGAAATTTTCTCCAAACGAACGAATTTCAGCCAGGCTTTTTCTGAATAGCTGGCGTTCATTTTCAACCAATAGAGCCCTTTTTGTTCCGTGACAATATTTTTTTCAACCAATCCGTTCATAACTGCGGCAATTTCCCCTAAAGAGCAGCTTATTCCCCGGTCGGAAATCAAATACCGCCCCAATTGCACCAGGGTCAGCGGGGTCTTCAACGCGCGGTAATAAGCCAAAGTTTTGAGAACCGATTGTTCAATATTGGTTTTTGTTTCCATGTCTTTGCCTCGGATAAATTATCGTGGGATATTGAAGAAAATCTTTTAATAAAAACAATGATAACACAAAAAAACCCTGATAACGAAGAACCGGCGGAGGAAAGGTCAAATAAGTATTCCAGCCCCGCCGCTCCGTATGGTAAAATCCTCTTGGCGGTGGTAGCCGTGTTGGTTATCGCCGGACTGGCTTGGCTGTGGATCGTGAAGCCCGCCACCGTTCCGGGAGTTCCAAGTATTTTGGGCAATCCGGCCGAATCCGGCCCTGACAGCCTCAAAATCGACCCGGGGAAATACCAAGCGGTGTTCCTCACCAACGGCGAAGTGTATTTCGGAAAAATCCAATCCCACGACAACTCCTACCTGGAGCTCACCGACATCTACTATATCCAAGTGACCCCGGTGCTCCAGCAAGGTCAGGAAAACCAGAACAAAAACGACAATAAGAACCAGCAGCCCCAACAGAACCAGATCTCACTGGTAAAGCTGGGCAACGAACTCCACGGCCCGATGGACCAGATGACCATCAACAAAAACCTGGTGGCCTACGTGGAAAATCTCAAGGACGACTCCAAGGTGACCCAGGCGATCAACCAGTATATAAAGGACCAGCAAAAATAGGGATTTGACTTTCCGTTCTTCGCCCTTATAATTGAAACAAAGCGCACACGGCTGCGTCGTGGCGTTACCATAATAATGGAAAAAGAAAAAAAGATAAAAAAAGAAAGGAATCAAGAAAGCGCCCCCCAGCGTTTTGGTTTGGATATTGTCAACAAGAAGCTCCTGCTCTACTACGGCGCCTTCGCTCTGCTCCTGCTCCTCTTCCTCAAATTCGTGGCCTCGGAATTTTTCCTGGGCTTCATGGACTTCACCATCTCGTTCCTGCCGATGATCGTCATCGTGGCCATGGTGGGCCGCGGCTATTACGCCTTCCGCAAGCACCACCAATCCTACTCCAAATCAGGCATCCCTCTTTCCGAAAAGGAAACCCTCCTCATCGTCCGAAAAATCCGCCGGGAAATCATCCTGGAAACCCTCGGCCTCCTGCTCATCACCCTCCTCTTCTACGTCCTCTACTCCCCCGGTTCCTGGTACCCGGTAATCGAGGCCTTCGGCTCTTTCGGCAACCTCCTGGAACTCGACAACTTCTTCCTCCTGGCCGCGTATTTCGGCATCATCTACGTGTCGGGCACAGTCATCTACCTGGCCTACCAACATTACAAAAATGCCGACAACATCCATCCCCTCACCCACAAGCTCATCTACCGCACCTTCCTTGTCTTCTTCTGTCTCTTCGCCTTCTCCGCCCTCGCTTACCCGGGAGCTTACCAGCCGATAATTGATTCGGTGGCCAGTATCGGTTCAAGCGATGTCCAAACCAATAATATTTTGGAAAGCATTTCTAACGCTTTGGGAAAGACCGGGAAGAATCTCTCCGACGATATCACCAAGAGCAATAAGGATTTGGTCACAACGCTGAACGACACCAAAACCAAACTCGACGAATCCATCGCCCAAACTAATAAAGATCTCAAAACGAATCTCGAGACCCAGCTCGCCACTAACTCCTTTACCGTGGCCGGTCCCCTTATCGTCCAAAACACCACCACTTCCCAGGACATTATCCCCGAATCCGCGAGCAACTACGACCTGGGCACCGCCTCCCGCAACTGGCAGAACCTCTACGTCCACTCCCTCCACGGCGCCAGCGCCGTCACCGTCGGCTCATCCTCTTCCTCCCACGGCGTCAACGCCAGCGACGACCTGGTTGTTTCCGGCGATGCCGAAGTGAAGGGCACCCTCTACGTGGACAAGCAATTGGATATGGCCGGGAACAAGATCGTGAACGTCGCCTCCCCCACCGGGGACAACGACGCGGCCAGCAAGACCTACGTGGACAACCTGGTGGGCGTGGCCGCCTTCATCCAACGCAGCGGCTCCACCATGTCCCCCGTCAATTCCGGCGACAACCTGGACATGGGGAGCGGTTCAATCTACGCCGACACCGGCAATTTCACCACCCTCAACACCGTGAGCGCCACCGCCACCGGCACCCTCACCGTATCCGCAATCGCAGGAACCACAGGCAGTTTCACCAGCTTGACCGTCTCCTCCTCCCCCTCCGGAAACACCTCCGCCGCCAACAAGCTCTACGTGGACAACCAGCTGGCCACCAAGGACACCTTCATCGAGCTCGATGACACCCCCGGTTCCTACTCCGGCTCGAGCGGCAAGTTCCTCAAATCCGACGGGAGCAAAGTTACCTTCGCCGCCCTTGATGCCGCCGACATCCTCACCGGCATCCTCGACGTTTCCCTGATGCCCGCCGGCGGCAGCTGGAACCTCTCGAGCGACCTCAACGTCGAAGGCGGTACCCTCTACGTCGACCAAACCCACAACCAGATCGGTATCGGCACCGGCTCCCCCGACGAAGCGCTCCAGGTGGCAGGCAACATTCGTACTTCGGGGGTTTACAAAATCGGTACCCAGCAGGTCCTCTCCCTCGGCGCCGGCGCGCTCACGGGGAATTTGATTGTGGGTGACGGGGGTGGAAGCCTGACGCACGGAAGCGGGAGTGAGGGGTATTACAATAGCTTATTTGGAATAGGAACCGGGTCAAGCTTAAGCACCGGAGACAGAAATACGTTCATTGGTTACAATTCAGGGCTGAACAATACGACTGGAAACTATAACGTTTTTTTGGGAGGAATATCTGGGCGTAACAACACGGAAGGTATAGAAAACACAGCTTTGGGCTATAGTGCCTTATACACCAATACTACTGGAGCATCTAATACTGCCATTGGATACTATTCTTTAGTAAGTGGAACCGGAAATTATAATACGGCGTTAGGAAATCGCACTGGTAGATACAATGGGGCTGGCGGTAGCAACACCTTAATAGGATATTATTCAGGTTATGGAGTGAATGGAAGTTCTTCCTACTCCAATAACACCTTCATCGGCTACCAGACCGGTTACTCCACCACCACTGGAGGCAGCAATTTCTTCGGGGGGTACCAGGCAGGGTATTTGAATCAGACAGGCACTAGCAACGTTTTTCTTGGTTATAAATCTGGCTATAATAATACTGCGCATAATAATACTTTTGTTGGTTATCAAGCTGGAGAAGCAAACACATCGGGGACGTCAAATGTTTCTCTGGGCTTATGGGCTGGACAATATAACCAGACTGGCAGCTCAAATGTAAACATTGGGAATGCGGCTGGACAGGGTTCTGCCGGAAGCTCTTACAGTAGCAACACTTTTGTTGGGTACCGGGCAGGGAATTCGGAAACAACCGGAAATAACAACGTTTTTATGGGTACTTACGCCGGTTATTATAACCAGACTGGCCAATATAATGTTACTTTGGGTTCGGGCTCCGGAGGTTACGGGGCAGGTGGGGTTAATTCATTTAGCAACAACACCTTCATCGGCTTCCAAAGCGGCTACAAAACCACCACCGGCGGGAATAACTTCTTCGGGGGGTATCAGGCGGGGTACTTGAACCAGACTGGGACACAAAATGTATTTATAGGGCGTCAGGCCGGGTACACCAACACTGCTGGCAACAACACTTTCGTCGGCAGTAACGCGGGCTATTCTAATACTACTGGAAACTATAACACCTTCTTAGGTGATTATGCGGCTTATGCCAACACCGAGGGGGCAACCAACGTCGCTTTAGGGAACCGGGCGATGCGTTACAGCCAAACCGGCGGGAGCAACGTGGTAATTGGATACTACGCAGGATTAGGAGTTACCGGCAACTCATATACAGGCGATACCATTGTCGGTTATCAGGCGGGGTATAGTAACACTACCGGAACGCAAGATGTATTTCTTGGTTATCAAGCAGGGTACAGTAATACGGCAAGTTACAACACTCTCTTGGGCTACAGGGCGGGATACAGTAATTCATCTGGCGAGCGCAATGTCGCTATCGGTAATGTTACCGGATACGCCAACACAACAGGAGGTAGTAATGTATTTATAGGCGACCAGTCTGGCCGTTATACCCAGTCGGGTAATTATAATGTGATTTTAGGACAACAGGCGGGATTAGGCGTTCTCAATAATTCCTACTCCAACAACACCTTCATCGGCTACCAATCGGGACACGGCACCACCACCGGCGGGAATAACTTCTTCGGGGGGTATCAGGCGGGGTATTACAACACTACGGGTAACTCCAATGTGTTT
>Ga0172371_10008352_pt1 | contig 14523 bp, 11 predicted proteins | sample Lak12m_FD_114543 | JGI IMG/M metagenome (GOLD analysis project Ga0172371, IMG submission 114543) | Freshwater microbial communities from Kabuno Bay, South-Kivu, Congo - kab_022012_12m | ecosystem: Environmental > Aquatic > Freshwater > Lake | place: Democratic Republic of the Congo: South-Kivu... | reverse complement strand
CTGAGCTTTGCCGTTGTCTCGCGCATCCGGCCCGCTGGTTTCTCGAAAACCGGCTTGGCCTTTTTTTGCGGGAGGAAACCCGGCTTGTTCAGGATCGCGAGCCCATTGTCCTCGATCATTTGGCGGAATATCAACTCAGGCAGGAGATGTTCGGCCTCAGGGAGGATGGGTTAAGACGGCCCGAGGCCCTTCTGTCCCGCTGGCGGGGCGAGGGCCGCCTCCCTTTGGGCCAGGCCGCGAAAACAGCCTTTGCCGCGATCAGCGCGGGGGCGCGCCCCATTGCCGAAGAGCTTGTCCGGCATGAGGCCGGTGGAGCTCTTTCACCCCTGGCCCGTGAGCTTAGCCTTGCTCCGGGGCTTATTTTGCGGGGCGAGCTCGGGGCAAGGTATGCCGAGGGACGCCTTTGCGCATCCGGCAGCCGCCTCAATGGCCGGATGCTTGTCCCGGTCTGGGTGGATCATCTTTTTCTCTGCGCGGCAGGGCCTGCGGATCAGCCCCTGGTTACCAACCTGGTCTGCCGGGGTGAAAAAAAGAACAGCGTCGCGGTGCTGAAACTCCAGCCGGTGAGCGAGGCGGCCGGCCTGCTCGCCGGGCTTGCCGGGTTGTTTGCCGAGGCTTTTCGCACGCCCCTGCCTTTTTTCCCGAAAAGCTCCTTTGTCTTTGCCAGGGCCATCGGCAAGGCCGGCGGGGAGGGGCTGATGGCAGCGGCTCTCGCCAAGGCGGAGGCGGAGTACCGGGGCAACGATTTTTCTCCCGGCGAGGGGAATGATCCTTATCTTCGCAGGATTTACGGCTCTGATCCCCCTTTTGCCATGGGCGCGGGCGATTTCAGCGGCCTGGCTCTCAAGGTTTTCGCCCCCCTGTTTGACCATCTGGAGGGCTTATGAATCACCCCTTTGATCCCTTTGCCGTTTCCAGCCACGGGGTGCAGCTCATCGAGGCCAGCGCCGGCACCGGTAAGACCTATTCCCTGACCTCCCTGTATCTGCGCTTGCTTCTTGAAAAGCGGCTTGGCGTGGAGCGGATTCTGGTGGTCACCTTCACCGAGGCAGCCACCGCCGAGCTGCACGAGCGGATCAGAAGCCGGCTGCGGGCCGCGTTTTGCGCCTTTGCCAAAGGGAAGAGCGATGACGAGTTCCTCAAACAGCTGCTTGCGGCAAGCCGGGACCATGGGGCGGACTTAACCGATCATGGGGGGAGCCCCGAAACAGGAAAAGCCGCGGACCAGGCGGCCACAGGGTGCCGCAGCTTGCGGCAAGCGGGACGGCGATGCGTACATCAGGTACGTGAGCCGGGCCGATCGCCGCAGGATGTGGTGCCCTGTGGCCGCCTGGGGGGAGAGCGTCTTCTTCTTGGTCGGGCGCTGAGCGATATTGACCAGGCCCCGGTTTCTACCATCCACGGTTTTGCCCGCCGCATTCTCCAGGAGCATGCCCTGGAGAGCGGATTGCCCTTTGCCCTGGAACTCACCGCCGCCACCGAGCCTTTGCTGGCCGAGGTCTGCGACGATTATTGGAGTGGCTTTTTCGCTGCCCTGGATCACCGCCTGGCCGCCCTTATCATGCAGGGGCTGCCCGAGGCCAGGAAGAGCCTGTGCGCCCTGGTCCGGGAGGCGGTGAACCACGGCGATTTCGAGGTGTGGGAGCCGGCCCCGGCCGAGGAAGAGCTTGCGGCCCGGCAGGATGAATTCCGCCGCCTGTATCGGGAGGCCAGGGATTCCTGGCAGGAGCGGGGGGAGGGAATCAAAGCCTTTTTCGCCGCAGCCCCCGGTCTGGCCAAGTCATTCCGAGGCCTCGTGGAACAGGGGCTTTTTGCCCGGCTTGACGCTTTTCTCGCCGGAGCGGAGCCGCCCTCCTTCGTTTTGCCGGAGGGCAGCGAGCTTTTGGCTGCCGAGCGTATTTTAGACCCGGCGGCAAAGGTTTTCACGATCACGGCCATAAAAAACGGGGAATGCCCGGCCGACCCATTTTCCCTTTGTTGGAGCAGGCTGGTAAACCAGGCCGGGGTGCTGGCCCGCGGGCTCACGCTTTTTTTCCTCGCCGGGGCCGCGGCCCGGGCAAGGGCGGAATTGCCCCGTCGTCTTCTGGCCGGCGGGCAGCAATCATTCGATCAGCTCCTCACCGGTCTGGACCGGGCCTTGCGCGGCCCGCAGGGAGAGCGGCTTGCCCGGCAGATCAGGGCCAGGTTTCCCGTGGCCCTGATTGACGAGTTCCAGGACACCGATCCGGTGCAGTGCCGGATATTCGCGGCCATTTACGGATCTGCCGCAGGGAAGGGAGAAGAAGCCCTATTTATGATCGGCGACCCCAAACAGGCCATTTATGCCTTCAGGGGAGCGGACCTTCATTCATACCTCGATGCCGGGCGAAAGGCGGCGGCAAAATTCACCATGACCACCAACTGGCGGGCCGATGCCCGGCTGGTGGCCGCGCTCAACGATCTTTTCTCCGCCGTGCCCAGGCCGTTTATCAATGAGCGCATCGTTTATCAGCGAGTTTCGGCAAACCTTAAGGCCACCGATGCCTGGCAGTCCCGGGACCTGGGCGCGGAACCGCTTGAGTTTTTGATTTTCCCGGAGGGGATTTGCCCGGAGAAGGGCGGCCGCTTTCTCAAACAGCAGCTTGAAGCCCTTGTCCCCGATCTGGTTGCCGGCGACATCGCCGCTTTGCTTGCCGGAGGCGGGATGCTCGGCAATCGTCCGGTGCGGCCGGGGGATATCGCGGTCCTGGTGCGGAAAAACCGGCAGGCGGGCGAGGTCCAGGCCTCCTTGCGCCGTCTGGGGATCAACGCGGTCCTGCAAAGCAAGGAGAGCGTACTTTCTTCCGCCGAAGCCGAGGATTGCTTGTATTTGCTGGCGGCGGTGGCCGAGCCGGGGGACGAATCCCTGCGCCGCCGGGCCTTGTCCTCCGCCATGCTCGGGTTTATTGCCCCTGATTTTGCCCGCCTCAATCAGGACGAAGCCGAGGGCCAGGATTGGGTGGCCCGTTTCGCCGCCTGGCAGGAGCTCTGGCTGCAACTCGGGGTAATGGGGATGCTGCTTGCGGTCTGGCGGGAACAGGATGTGGCGGGCCGCCTTCTGCCGCTCTTGGACGGGGAGCGCCGCCTCACCAATCTGCGCCATCTCGCCGAGCTGTTGCAGAAGGAAGAGGGCCGGGGGCACTTGAGCCCGGAGATGCTGGTGGACTGGCTGGCCCGGGCCATGGCCGTGGAAGAGGGCCGGGAAGAGGCGGAGCTGCGCCTGGAAAGCGACGAGGACGCGGTGCAGCTTGTTACCGTGCATCGCAGCAAGGGGCTTGAGTACCCGGTGGTTTATTGCCCTTACCTGTTTTTCGGCGCCCCAGGGCCGGGGAAAAAGCCTTTTGCCGGTTTGCACCACGATGGCCGGGGCCGGATCGTGCTTCTTCCCGATGAAGGCGAAAAAGCCCAGGCCCTGGAGGAAAGCTTTGCCGAAGAGCTTCGCCTCGCCTACGTGGCCCTGACCCGGGCCCGGCATTGTTGCCGGGTTTTCTGGGCCCCGGTCAATGGTTATGAAAAGAGCCCCCTGGCCTGGCTTCTCCACGGCCGGGCCTTGGATGCGGGGGAGGAGGAGAGCCCGGCCGGTTTTGCCGCCCGTCTTGCCTCGACGGGCAAGGACGAGTTGCTGGCCCAGTTGCGGGCCAGGGCCGATGCGTCCCAGGGCTGGCGGGTGGGGCCTTTGTCCGAACCGCCGGTGGCCCGGGCTGGATTATTATCTCGGGCGCCGGTTCCGGCTAAGCCCCTGACCTGCCGTGTCCTGGAGCGCCGCTTTGTTCAGAGCTGGCGGACCGGCAGTTTTTCCCGGCTTGTTGCCGAGGAAAGCCGGGAGCAGCCCGAGCATGAGCCGGAAGCCTGGCCCGAGGCCTGGGAAGAACATTTTTCTCTTGCCGGAGGCCTTGCCGAGGTTGGCCGGGAGCCGGAACGGGAGGCGGCCCGCCTCCCGTTGGCCGTTTTCCCGAAAGGGCCGCTGGCCGGTAATTTTTTTCATCACCTTTTCGAGGTCCTTCCTTTCAAGGGACTCGATCAGGCCAGGCTGAAGGAAGAGGCAGGCAAGCAGCTTAGGTTTTACGGTTACGATGAGGAGTTGTGGCTGAACCAGGTCTGCCGGGCATTTTCCGAGGTATTGGCCACCCCGCTGAGCGAGAACGGCTTTGCCCTGGGCGATCTTGACGACAGCCAACGGCTCAACGAGTTGCCTTTCACCTTCCCCGTCGGCCCGGAAGCCGACGGGGCTGAGGCCCTGTCCGCCGCTATCCTGGCCCGCCCTTTTTTTGCGCATCTGCAAGGGTTGCCCGTCGCTTACCCCGAATCATTGCGCCGCCTGCGTTTCATCCCTTTGCGGGGTTTCCTCAAGGGTTTCGTGGACCTGGTTTGCGTGGTGGACGGCAAATGGTATCTGCTTGATTACAAGAGCAATCATCTCGGGGCAAGCCGTGCCGATTACGCCGGCGGGAGCCTGAGCGAGGCCATGGCCGGGCATCATTACTTCTTGCAGTACCATATCTACACCGTGGCCCTGCACCGTTATCTGACCGCCCGCCTGCCCGGCTACGACTACGGCCGGGATTTCGGCGGGGTGTTTTATCTGTTCTTCCGGGGGATGAGCCCGGAAACCGGGCCGCGGGCCGGGGTGTACGCCGACCGGCCGCCATACGCCAGGATCGCTAGCCTTGACCGGCTATTCCGGAGTCTGGCCGAGGGAAATGGAGATGCCTGAGGAACTCGAACAGCTTATCGCGGCAGGCCGGCTCGAACATTTTGATCGTTATTTTGTCCGCAGCCTGCTTCGCCTTGCCCCGGATGCCGGGCCGCTTGTCTTGCTGCTTGCCGCTCTGGCCCGCAAGGCCGTGGCCGACGGCCATCTTTGCCTTGATCTTGCCCGCCTTTTTGCCGGTTTTTCTGAGGAGCCTTCTTTTCCCGCAAGGGATACCGATCCGCTCCGCCGCAGTCTGGCCGCGGCTTGCCGATCCGAACCCACCCTGTCCCAGGCGCTTGCCGAGCTTGAGCAAAGCCCTCTGGTTTGCCGGGATGCTCATCCTGCCCCTTTGGTGCTGGAGGGATCACGCCTTTATTTAGAACGGTACTGGAGCTACGAGGAAGAGCTGGCCTTGGCGATCAGGGCCAGGGCCCATGGGCTGATCGAGGTTCGGGAAGACCTGCTCGCTTCGAGCCTGGCCGCGCTTTTCCCCGGCCAGGAGCAGGATTTGCCGCAGAGGGCGGCCTGCGCCGCGATTTTCCCCCGCCGTTTGGGCCTGATCACCGGCGGGCCGGGCACCGGCAAGACCACCCTGGCGGCAAAATATCTGGCCCTGCTTCTTCTTTATGCCGAGGCCGCGGGCGAGCCCCTGCCCAGGATCATGCTCCTTGCCCCCACCGGCAAGGCCGCGGCCCGCTTGAGTGATTCTCTGCAGAAGAAAAAGGCGGAGCCTGGGCTGAACCACCGGATTTTTGCCAATCTGCCCGATACCGCGACCACCATTCACCGGGCCCTGGGCTTCCGGCCGGACAAGCCGGGGACTTTTCGCCATAACCGGGAGAATCCTTTTGCCTGCGAGGTGGTGGTGGCGGACGAGGCCTCGATGATTGACGCGGCCCTGATGGTCAGATTGCTGGCCGCCACCCCGCCCACGGCCAGGCTGGTCCTGCTTGGCGACCGGGATCAACTCGCCTCGGTTGAGGCGGGCTCCATCCTGGGAGACATTTGCGAAGCCGCCGATGCCGCCGATGCCGGGGATGGCTGCTTGTCTGCGTGCCTGGTCCGGCTTACCGGGAGCTACCGCTTTTCGTCCCAGGCCGGAATCGGCGCCCTGGCCGGAGCCATTCATGCCGGCCAAGGGGAAGAGGCCGCGTTGCTCGCCGCCGAAGGCTCGGCGGAGCTTGCCCTGTTTCACGGCTCACTCCGTGATCGGTTACCAGGCGATCATCCCCTGGCTGCGCTCATTATCGCCGCTTACCGTCCCTTTCTTGAAGCTGCCGATCCAATGAGCGCCCTGCTCCTTTTTGAACGATTCCGCCTGCTCTGCGCCCACCGGAGCGGGCCGGCCGGGGTTTCGTTCATAAATCGCTACGCCGAGGAAACCCTTGCCCGGGCCGGGCTTATCGAAAACAAGAACCAGTGGTACAAGGGGAGGCCGGTGTTGGTTAAGGCCAACAGCTACGGCCTGCGGCTTTTCAACGGGGACACCGGGGTCATCTGGCCGGAGGAAGGAGGCGGGGGAGGGCTGAAGGCTTTTTTCTTTTCCGAAGACCGGAGCCGGGTGCGTTCATTTTCGCCGCGCCAGCTCCCGGATCATGAAACCGCCTTTGCCATGACCATCCATAAAAGCCAGGGCTCGGAGTTTGACCGGGTCGCCCTGATTCTGCCCGGCGAAGACTCGGCCATCCTGAGCCGGGAGCTGCTTTACACCGGGGTAACCAGGGCCAGGCGGCAGATCACCCTGGTGGGCCGGCCCGAGGAGATAAGGGCCGCGGTGGCCCGGCGGGTCGAGCGAGCTTCCGGACTCGCGGAAAAGCTGGCCGGGTAAACATGGCTGTTGCCGGGTCGGTGTCGTAGGAGCGGACTTGCTCGCGAACTTTAGCTTTAATTGTTGTGCAGGATCGGCTCATTTGTTATCGTTATTGCCAAACTGTAATCACCTTATTGGGGACCGATATGATAAGGACACAAATTCAATTACCCGAAGAACAGTTGGCGATGCTTAAACAGCTTGCCGCCTTGCAGCACACTTCCATGGCAGAGATGATCCGCCGGGCGGTGGCCGCGTTCACGGCCTCTCCGGAATCTGGGAATATCCGGGAAAAGAGGCAGCGAGCCCTTGCCGCTGCCGGTCGTTTTCATTCGGGGAGCAAAGACCTGGCCCAGCGCCATGACGACTATCTGGCTGAGGCATACCATTGAGGGCTGTCTTCATAGATACTTCGGCTTTTCTTGCCTTGCTGGATGCCGACGATGCCCATCATGCTCCGGCGGCTTCAACCTGGCGTGATCTGCTCCAGGATGAAGATCTGCTGGTAACCAGCAACTATGTGCTGGTGGAGACACTTGCTTTGGTGCAGCACCGGATGGGGATGGCGGCAGCGCGATGTTTCCAGGAGGAGATCGTGCCGTTGCTCGACATACAGTGGATTACCGGGGAAATTCACCAGAGAGCCTGCAGCGCCATGCTGGCGGCGGCCAGGAAGAAACTGAGTCTGGTGGATTGCTCTTCGTTTGAGGTTATGCGCCGGTCCGGGATTCGTCTGGCATTCACCCTGGATCGCCACTTCAAGGAGCAGGGTTTCTCCATGAGGCCTTAGCGCCTGACTAATCATTCTACGCCGCGTTGCGGAGAGGTTGAACCTCCTGCTTGATCCGTTGGCCGGCTTCCATTTCGACCCGCTTCAGGTCAAACGAGGTTTGCAGATTCAACCAGAACTGGGCGGTGGTGTCAAAATACCGGGCCAGCCGCAGTGCGGTGTCCGGGGTCACGGCCCGGCGCTCTCGAACAAGATCATTGATTCTGGGCGCATTGACTTGGAGGGCTGCGGCCAGAGCGTTGGCGCTCATGCCCAGCGGCACCAGGAACTCCTCGCGCAGAATTTCGCCTGGGTGAACCGGTCGCATTTTGTTGGTTGCCATGATCTATCCTCCTGCCTCAGTGGTAGTCAATAATCTCCACATCTTCCGGGCCGCTCGGCGTCCATATGAAACACACGCGCCACTGTTTGTTGATCCGAATGCTGTGCCGGCCGGTCCTGGACGGTTGAAAAACAAAAAAATGCAAACAGGGTTAAAGTCCATGGCCGGAGGGACCGATATGGTTAGTCAGAGGATAACACTAACCAAGGAGGTGGCCCGGCAGAGAATAAAAAAGCAGATTGTTCGATGAGCGGATACCTTAGTGTTTTGTGAACGTTACCCAAGGAAAAGCTGGTTCGGCAAGGAAGCCGGGCCGCAAGCACCACAACCCAACATGGAGGTTTTATCATGGCTATTACCGTTAATACCAACATCGCGTCCCTCAATGCCCAGCGCACCCTGACCGGCTCCGGCAAGATGCTCAACCAGGCCCTGCAACGGCTCTCTTCCGGTCTGCGGATCAACAGCGCCAAGGACGACGCCGCGGGACTTGCCATCTCCACCCGGATGACCGCCCAGGTTCGCGGCCTCAATCAGGCGACTCGGAATGCCAACGACGGCATCTCCCTGGCCCAGACCGCGGAAGGCGCCCTCGGCGAAATCGGCAACAACCTGCAGCGGTTGCGCGAGCTGGCCATTCAGTCGGCTAACGCCACCAACACCGCCTCGGACCGCGCATCCCTGGATGCGGAAGCAACTCAGGTGATTTCGGAAATCACCCGGGTTGCCAACCAGACCCAGTTCAACGGACTTAATCTGCTGGACGGCAGCTTTACCAGCCAGAATTTCCAGGTAGGCGCCAATGCCAACCAGACGATTTCGATTTCGTCCATCAGTGACTCGCGCGCTTCCGCCCTGGGCAGCCATACCCTCGTCGCGGACGGCACCATCACAGGAAACACTGTGGTAAGCGCTACGGCCGCCACGACCGGAAACGGGATCGGCGCGGAGACCAACCTTACCATAACCACTGACGGTGGCACCACCAGCGCGATCAGCTATGCCGCAAACTCGACTGCGGCAACGATAGCTTCCGCCATAAACACCGCCGCTTCCGGTATCGGCGTAACCGCTACCGCGACCAACAGCACTACGCTGGCCAGCCTTAGTGCAGCCGGGACGGTTTCCTTCACCTTGTTCGGCGGCGCGACTTCGGCCACAAATGGCGCCGCGGTCAGCGCCGTGATTGCGGATCAGAACGATCTCAGCAACCTGGTTTCGGCTATCAACGGGGTGCAGGGCACGACCGGTATCACCGCATCTTTCACAACTGCCGGCAGCAAGGCTTCGATTACGCTCACCACTACGGATGGCCGGAATATCGGCATTGACACCTTTGCCAATAGTACCGTCGGCAACGATACTGTCGTCTTCGGTGGATCTACCCTAACGGAAGGCGCCGCTGCCACCATAAATGCAGTCGTTACCGGAACCATTTCACTTTCCAGCACCAAAGGTCCGATTGCCACAGCCAATGCCAACGCAGACGTCTTCGCTTCTGCCGGTGTTAACAACAGCTCTTTTCTGTCGGTCTCCGCATTGACTCTCGCGAGCGCATCCGGAGCGCAAAATGCCATTGCCGCCCTGGATTCGGCTCTTTCCCAGGTCAATACATCCCGCGGTGACCTTGGCTCATATCAGAACCGTTTCGAGTCAGCCATCGCCAACCTGATGAATATCTCGGAAAACATCTCGGCGGCCCAGTCCCGGATTATGGATGCCGACTTCGCGGCGGAAACCGCAGCCCTGACCAAGGCGCAGATCCTGCAGCAGGCTGGTCTGGCCATGCTGAGCCAAGCCAACACCGTGCCGCAGGCGGCGCTGGTTCTCTTGCGGGGCTAATTTTAACTTCTACCCGCCCGGGGGGCTTTGCCCCCCCCGGCGGAAGTTCAGAATTTGCAATTCAGGGGCCGGATATTCCCGGCTCCTGAATTCTGAAGTCTGATTTCTTTATCGGAGGAACCACAAATGGGAATCGGGGTCGGCGGCCTGATGTCCGGGCTGGATACTGAATCCATCATTACCCAGATGATGCAGCTCGAACGACGGCCTATTCTGCTTCTGCAGCGGAAAGAGGCCGGGATTCAGGCGCGGATCTCCGCCCTTGGCTCGGTCAAATCCGGATTGTCCGGCCTGCAGACTGCCACCCAGACCCTGAAGAGTACCAGTGGCTATGGGGCAATGAAGGCCACATCCGGCAACAACGCCGTGCTGACCGCCACAGCTTCTTCCACCGCGGTGGCCGGCAAATACCAGGTTGAGGTTACCAGCCTGGCCAAGGCCCAGCAGGTGCGAAGCTCTGCTTTCACCGCCTCTGACGAGGAAGTGGGGACCGGTACTTTGACCATTACTGTGGGCAGTGGTGATCCCGTAGAGATAACCATTGGCGAGAGCGACAAAACTTTGGCCGGGATTGCGGCAGCGATCAACGCGGCCGAGGCCGGGGTTACCGCCGGGGTGGTCAATGACGGTAGCGGTAACTACTATCTGACCCTGGCCTCCGGAGAAACCGGGGCCGCCAACACCATCAGCCTGGGCGTTGACGATGACGACCTGGTGGATAACGATGCCGCCGGTCTGTCGAAACTCTATACCACTCCGGCTGCCCAGACACTTACCCAGACCCAGGCCGCCGCCAACGCCGCTATTACGGTCAACGGCATAGCGGTGGAACGAAGCAGCAATACGTTCAGCGATCTTATTGATGGGGTGACCATCAGCCTTAAACAGGCTGACGCGGGCAATCCTTTTGAGTTGGCCGTTGCCCGTGATTCATCCACGGTAACCGTAAATATTAAGGAGTTTGTCAAGCAGTACAACGCCTTGATTGACACCTTAAAGAGCCTGGGGGGCTACAATGCGGCCACCAAGCAGGCCGGCCTGCTTCAGGGCGACAGCCTGACCAGGCAGGCGGAAGGTCAGGTGCGCGCCTTCATGCACCGCCAGTTTGGTGATTCGAGCCAGGCCATCCGCCGCTTGAGCGACCTGGGGCTTAGTGTGGACAAAGACGGCAAACTGAGCCTGAACGAAACCACATTGAACAGTGCCCTGGCCGACAACCGGGAGGGAGTCGAGGCTTTCTTCACCAGTACCGGCACTGACAGCGAAGGTTTTGCCGTGCAGCTCGATACCCTGCTTGATGGCTACCTCAAGGGGAGCACCGGACTTTTTGCTGCCAAGGAAAAGGGGCTGAAAGGCTCGGTGGATTTGATCACCGACCAGGTTGAGCGGATCGAGCTGCGGCTGAGCAAACGGGAAGAGGTGCTGCGCAAGCAGTTTGAGAGCCTGGAGAGCCTGATGGCCCAGTTTACCAGTACCTCGAGTTCGCTGGAACAGCAGTTGCAGTCCATCTCCAACTTGAATGCGAGTATCGCCAAGAAATAATGGCTGGTTGCCGAAGATTAATGAAATAACAATCAACCAGGGGTAATTGCATGAATGTCTACGCGAAGAATGCCCGCGCTGCCTATGTGAAAAACGAAATCGCCAATTTGAGCCGGGAAGAAATCGTGGTTAAGTTGTACCAGGCCCTTTGTGTCAGGATGCGTGGGGCCATCGAAGAAATTAAGGACGGGCGGATCGGTAAAAAGGCGGAGCATCTGAGCCGGGCTCTGGCCATTGTCCTTGAGTTGCAGAACTCCCTGGATATGGAGCAGGGCGGGGAAATCGCCGAAAATCTTAATCGTCTGTATGACTATATGGCTTCCGAGCTGATGGCGGCCAATCTGAAAAACGACATCCGGAAGATCGAGGCGAGCCTGAAGGTGGCCGAGATTCTCCTGGAAGGCTGGGTGGAGATCGCCAAGGGAAAAAAGCCTGAGGCAAAACCGGCGCTTGATCCCCTTGATTTTCTCACCACGGGTGAGGAGCCTGAGCGGTCCGCGATCAACTATTGATGATGGGAACAGAGATGTACCGGCAAATCCTGACCCTGACCGAGGAGATTGAGGAGGCCATCCCCTTGGATGACCATGCCCGGCTCAATGAGCTCAAGGCGAGACGAGCCGCGGCCTTTGCCGGCCTGGAAGCCCAGGGGCCGCATGCCTCGCCCGAGGTGGTGGGGCTGATCAAGAAAATTCAGGACTGCGAAAGGCGTTGCCGGGATCTGGCTGTCGGCAAGATGGCCGCGATTAAGAAGGACATGGATGAAATTCGCAAAGGCAAAAGGCTGGGAAAGGCTTACGGCTTGATCGCCACTTGATTTGCGGCAGCATTCGCAAAAGCGGGCTTGCCCGCGAAAACATGGGTAATTAGATAAAAACGGAGGACGATATGGAAATCGCCAATGTCAGGACAGAGATGAGCAGGGAGCTCGTCAGCGGTCTGCCCGCCCAGCAGGCGGGGCGGGAAATGAAGCTGAAGGCCCAGACCCGGCCGGTGGAAAACAGCGCGGAAACGGCGCAGAGTGCCCTGGACGAAAAGCGGCTGCGCCAGGAAGAGGCGCAGCCCGGCCAGATGATGACCACCGCCGAACTGGAAGAGATGATGGGCGAGATGCAGGACCGCCTCGACATGATGGGCACCAACTTGCAGTTTGCCATGGATCGTGAGGCGGAAAGCATCGTCGTGCGGATCACCGACAAGGCAAGCGGCGAGATCATCCGCCAGATCCCCTCCGAGGATGTGGTCAGGCTCAGGAAGAAGCTGGAAGAGCTGACCGGGCTGCTGTTTGACGGCAAGGCCTGATCGGGGCCGTTAAAAGCAGCCGGTAACAGCGCGGCACAGAGGGTGCGGTTGTCCAACGGTCACCCCGCGCCGTTACAAGATAATTGCGCCCGGAAACCCGGGGTTGTCCTCATGTCCCATCTTGCCCGCAGTGCCTCGTTTCGCCCCCTGTCTGACGATAGTCCTTTTTTATTCACCGTGCATTGACCATTTTTAGTCAATGCAATTAAAGTACATAAAAACACCGAGATAAGCAAAGGTAACGGATTTGCGGTGATGCTGGTTCAGGAACTTTCCTGCGGCTGCTGCGGCCAGCAGGATTGTATCTTGTTCGGCAGTCCGGCGAGAAAGCGCAGATGCAACTGGTTGCCCCCCTCGTTGTTTTTCATGCCTCTGACCACCGCGAAAACAAAAATGCCGATTTGCCCGCCGCCTTTGGCTGAATCTTTCGCGAACCCGCATTCCACGGCCACAAGCTGGTCAATAAAAAAAGTCTCGCCGGCATTCGGGTTATATGCCGCGCACATTCCCCCGCATGAGATGTCAACTATGCTGCCGGCAATGGGGCTTTGTTTTTCCAGGATGATATAATCCTCGGCCGGCTCATCCCCTTCCTTGTTGAATACCATATCCCTGATGGAAAAAGGCGATGCCTCGCCGGCCGCGGGTTTCTTCTTTCCCTCGCCGGAAGTATCGTTTGCCGGTGTTGCCACCGCCCCGGCAGGCTCATCAAGCAGGGCTTCGTCAACATAGCGGATCACTCTTATCTCGCCGCTTTGGAAGCGGATCGAGGTCGCGTCGCGAACCGGTCTGATTTTCACCGTAGCCGGGGTGGATAAAGAAAAGCGGGTGCTGCTCCTCGGGTCCAGAATGGTGACTTGGAAAGGGTCAATAAAGATGTTGCTGATCTTTGTCTGTAGGATATAGCGTTTTTTGCCGCCGGTGGGCAGGACCACGATGACCGGTTGCTCTTTTTTGAGGTGGGCGATCAGCTGGGTGTCGTCGTTTATGTCGAGGATGATGTCGCTTTTAAGAGGGGCGACCTCGCGCTCGAAGACTTTGCTGTTAATAAGCAGGATCGCTTTGTTGCGCTGGACGAAGATTTTTTTCTCGTCTCCGGGTCAACAAGCTTGAGCGAGCCGACCTGAACATTGCTCCTGTTCAGGATTTCTCTAACGTGTTGCGAAAAATCCATGTGTACTTGCATGGGGATGCCTTTCTTTATTCTGAATCCGTGATGACGGCTTACCTTGTCTCAATCCCTTTCTCGCGCAGATGTCTTTTCACCGCGGCAATCGGCACCTCCCGGCGGTGAAAAATGCCCGCCGCCAGGGCGGCCTCGGCCCCGGTTTTCTCGAAAACCTCGGAGAAATGCTCCACCTTGCCCGCGCCGCTCGAGGCGATGACCGGGATCTTCACCGCCTGGCGGACCTGGTTGATGAGCTCCAGGTCAAAGCCGGCATTGGTGCCGTCACGGTCAATGCAGTTCAAAAGAATCTCCCCGGCTCCCAGGGCCTCGCAGGCGGTGGCCAGCTCCACCGCGTCCAGGTCCCGGCCTTCGCGGCCGCCTTTGATGGTGCATTGGTACCAACACCAGGTTTCCCCCCCTGGCCCGGGGCAGGCAGTTTTGATGGTGTGCCTTTTGGTTGCTTTGGGGGAATCCACATAGACCCGGCGAGGATCAACGGAGATCACCACTGCCTGGTTGCCGTACACCGCGGAAATCTGCTCGATGGCGCTCTTGCCGGTTTTTTCTCCGGTCTTCAGGTATTCCTCGGCGATGAGCACCGCGTCGCTGCCGATGGAAATCTTGTCGGCTCCGGAGCGGAAGTATTCGGTGGCCACCTCGAGGGCCGAATAATGCCGGCCGTCGGAATCGGTGAAGGCGCGGATGCCGCCGCCTATGGTCAGCGGGACGAAAACCTGTTCCGAGGTGCGGCGCAGGACCTCGAGCATGGGCTGGTCCTGCATGGGGAAATCGCGGAAGCCGGTGATGTTCAGAAAGGTGATTTCATCGGCCCCCTCCTCGTAGTAACGCCGGGCCAGCTCCACCGGCTTGCCCAGGTTGCGCACCTCGCCCGCCGCTTCCCGGACATCGTACTGATCGCCCTTGGTCACCACCAGGTCGCCGGTGTCGTTGGCTCGGACATCGAGGCAGGCAATGATCCGCTTGGCCATCCTGGTTTGGCCAGGGGTGTTCTGCAACTCGATGGGGGATGGTTCGG
>Ga0172371_10008350_pt1 | contig 14523 bp, 8 predicted proteins | sample Lak12m_FD_114543 | JGI IMG/M metagenome (GOLD analysis project Ga0172371, IMG submission 114543) | Freshwater microbial communities from Kabuno Bay, South-Kivu, Congo - kab_022012_12m | ecosystem: Environmental > Aquatic > Freshwater > Lake | place: Democratic Republic of the Congo: South-Kivu... | reverse complement strand
GAATCCCTCCTGTCGGCGACATAGGTAAGGTTGACAAAATCAAATGGCCCGTCTTTTTTGCTCTTCATGGCAACACGCACTTCTTCGTTGAAATACCCATAGTGGGTACGGAACACATCTGTAATGCCGGTTGCTAATGGGCTGTCCAGATAAATAGGTATGGGCGGGATTTGTTTTTCCTTTATGAACTCGTTGAGAAAATATATAACCTCCTGCGACCTTTCCAGGGCAAAAGAAGGAATTATTACCTTGCCCTTGCGCTCTATGGTCCTGTTAATGGCATCTCTTAACTTAACTTTTGCTTCTTCAATAGGGCTGTGGACTCTCCCGCCGTAGGTGCTTTCTAAAATTAAGTAGTCCATGCCTTCCACAATTGTCGGCTCATTCAATAACGGCAAGCCGCGACGGCCTAAATCCACGGCATAGCCTATACGCCTGGTATTAGAGCCTCCATTTAACCTTATATCCAAAACTATAATGGAAGAACCGAGTATATGAGAAGCATCATAAAACATGCAGGTAACATCCTTGGTTATCTTAAGCCTCTGGCGATAAGATACCCCGCGGAATTTACGCAGGCTCCTGCGCCCCTCCTTCTCGGTGTATAAAGGCTTGCGCAACGGCCTGCCTAAACGTTTGTTAATCTTATTTACATAGCGGGTATCTTCTTCCTGAACCTTGCCACTGTCTGCCAGCATAAGGCTGCATAGATCCTTTGTGGCAGTAGTCGTATAAATCTTGCAAGGCAATCCCTTCTTTAATAAGCTGGGAATATTGCCGCAATGATCTATGTGCGCGTGGGATAATAAAACGGCGTTTAATTTGTGAGGATTATAACTGAAAGTGGAATTCCGTTCATAAAATTCGTCTCTATGGCCGTAGAACAATCCGCAATCCAAGAGTATATTGGAGAAACGGGTAGAGATGAGGTGGCTTGAACCTGTGACTGTCTTGACTCCGCCTAAGAATTTAATTTTAATGGACATTTATGGGCAGCGGTATTTTATGTTTACACTTATCTTTATAAATCAATTAACGCAATACGTCAATATAAATCTTCCCGCATACGCACTCCGTGCTTTGCGGTATCCCGACGAAGTCCGCCATCATTTTATTGGCGGACAACGGCGGGACAATTTACATAATCAGACGCTATTGAATTCTTCCATAATCTCAAATTTCAAAGAAAAAACGATAGGATAAAATACTTGTAAGAATAAAAAATATAGTTTATACTGTTGCCTAATATGGAAAATAAATCATTCTGGAAATTCGCTGATAATTGCGGCGCATTTATCGTATCTGAACCGCAAAAAATATCCTGCCTCTACTTTCCTCTGGCTAACGAAGCTGAAATGATGTCATCCATTACTCCGCGGCTTAGCGGAGACATAAAAACAGATAATAATTCTTTTCTGATGACGCCTGTTTCCAGGGCAGACCTCGCTGATACTGCCTCAACGAGAAATTTCTGGCTCTACATAAACAAAAAAAACAAAGCCTGGCCCTTGTCAGGAGGATACCATAGCAATTTCGGAGATAAAATAATTCTTGAAGCCGGGCTTTTATACCATACAATCGCCAGAAAAAACAAGAGATTAGGATTAGAAGCGCAAATAACAAACTTTGTGCCGGTAACATCAGAGCATGTTGAATTAATGTTAATAAAAGTAACGAACGCGTCAAATTCAACTCTGAAAATAACCCCAACTTCTGCAATGCCGCTATTTTGCCGCTCTGCTGAGAACTTAAGGGATCACCGCCACGTAACCTCCCTGCTTAACCGTATAAAACAGGATAAGTATGGAATAATAGTAAAACCTACGATGTCCTTTGACGAACGCGGCCATCAAATTAACCAAACCTCTTACTATGTTCTCGGCATTGATGGCAAAGGCAATCCTCCTTTAGGAACTTTTCCTACGCAGGAATCATTCGTCGGAGAAGGCTCAAATTTTAATAATCCTTCTGCTATAATTAATAATTTGCCCCCGCCAAAGTTATCTACTCATAAACTCTCGGGTAAAGAAGCAATGGGAGCGCTGCGCTTTAAGTCCTCCTCCCTTAAACCCGGCCAATCCGCATATTTTGCTATCCTGCTGGGTATCTCTAAAACAGAAAAAGACATTGTTAAAACATTCAGAAAATTCAACACAGTGGAAAAAATCAAATCAGCGCTGGAGGAAAATAAATCATTCTGGAAGCAGAAAACCGACAGCCTGTGCTTTGAAACCAAAGACCCAGTTTATGACAATTGGCTGCGCTGGGTAAGGCTGCAACCGATACTTAGAAAAATATACGGCTGCTCATTTCTGCCTGATTTTGATTACGGCCGCGGCGGAAAAGGCTGGCGCGACCTCTGGCAGGATTGTTTATCTATAATCCTGACTAATCCGCAGAATATGCGTCGCGTTATATGCTCTAATTTCTCCGGCGTGCGCATCGACGGCTCCAACGCCACCATCGTAACAAAAAAAACCGGCTGCTTTATTGCCGACAGGAATAAAATATCGCGCGTCTGGATGGATCACGGGCTGTGGCCATTGTTCACGCTGAATTTATATATCAACCAGACTGCGGACATCGGCATCTTGCTGGAAAAAACATCGTATTTTAAAGACGCCCAAACCATGCGCTCTAAAGAAATAGACGCCTCTTGGGACGGTTCGCCCTGCCTGAAAACCAAACAAAATAAAATCTACAAAGGGACCGTCTTGGAACACGCTTTGATACAACACTTAGCGCAATTCTTCAACGTAGGGCCCAGAAATTTTATACGTTTAGAGAACGCCGATTGGAACGACGGGCTGGATATGGCTCCCCGGAAAGGCGAAAGTGTAGCGTTCAGCGCGTTTTATGCCTATAACCTTAATGAAATCGCCAGCCTTCTGGATAAGTTAAAACTCGTAAAGAACGTAAAAAATATTTCAATACTTAAAGAGGCTGCCTTACTGCTTAAATCCGTCAATTATAATTCAGCGAGAGACAAAAACAGGCTCCTAAATAAATACCTTAACTGCGTAAAACACAACATCTGCGGCAGCGCTGTTAAAGTCAACATAGATGCCTTGGCAAAAGATTTAAGACAAAAGGCTCAATGGCTTCTCCGACATATCTCTGAGAACGAATGGATTAATATAAGCAAAAATAACGGATTTTTTAACGGATACTACGATAATAAATCAAAACGCCTGGAGGGTAAAAATGGCGGTGTTATAAAAATGACTCTTACCGGACAGGTCTTCGCGATATTAAGCGGAGCTGCTTCTGATAAACAGATTAGAAAAATATACAAAGCCGCAAAAATATACCTGCAGGATAAGAAACTTAAGGCTTTTAGGTTAAACACCGACTTTAAAAAACCTCAGCCTGATTTAGGCAGGGCATTTTCCTTCTCATATGGCGACAAAGAAAACGGCGCGATATTCTCGCATATGTGCGTTATGTTTGCCTACGCCCTATATAAACGCGGTTTTGCCAAAGAAGGTTTCGAAGTCCTAAATTCGCTTTATGAATTGGCAGCTAACAGCTCGACAAACAAAATTTACCCTAACCTTCCGGAATATTTTAACCTTGACGGGCGCGGAATGTATTCATACCTTACAGGCTCTGCAAGCTGGTACATAATGACAACACTCACTCAGGCATTCGGTATAAGGGGCGAAAACGGCAACCTCGTGATAGCGCCAAAACTGGTAAAAGAACAGTTTTATACGTCTTCGTTGATATCAGCGCAGCTAAACTTTGCCGGCAAAAATATTAAAATTGCATATTCAAATCCCAGCAGGAAAAGCTATCCCGATTATACTATTAGACAAGTAAAGACAAATATCCCGTATCAGAAAAGCTCCGGCAAAGAAATCTCCATCCAGAGAAAATCCATAATTTCTCACCCTTCAAATAAAATAAATATTAATATTGTCCTGGGTTAATTATTTCTTGGCGGGTTCTCGCTCGGCGGGCTTTGTCTCTTCCAAAACGAAAGACTTGAATCTCCCCTCGCTATCGAAATAAAGATAGACCTTTTCTTTTGGGAGAAATTCCTCTGCGTCCTGTATAAGTAAACTGTCTTACCGGCTTCTTCTTTTACCAACAGCGGCTCGCCGTAATAACGTAATGCCTGCTGTTCGCTAAGGTCTTTCTTTATCTTATTTTCTCTTGCGTCTTCCAGAAGCTGGGCAAATTTACTATCCTGCTGTTTTATATAACGCTCCTGCTCTGCCTTTTCTTTGGAAACAATCATAAGGGTTTTTATCTGCTGGCTGCAGCCAAGGATAAATACGGAAAGAGTAAAACATAAAAATAATCTTAACATTGGCAACCTCAATTTCATTATCTATATAACAAGGGCAAAAATCAATATCTTTTTGACTTTATTTATACTGCGTATGAGGGCATATCTGGTTGAAGGCGCAGTTAGAGCAAGCCATATAATTAGGCCTGGCTTTAAAATCCTGCTTGCGTATGCCGGCGGATACCTCTTCTATCTTTGAATACAATTTCTCAAAATCATCCTCGTCTTTTTCAGCCCTGCCTATAATGCCAGATTCTATAAAATAAAGCTCAACCCGTTTCGGCAAAACCCCGCTGGTTTCCCTGTAAGCCAAGGCGTATATGGAAAGTTGGGCGTTGTCTTTTGTCTTTTTATCAGCTTCCTTCTGGCTGTCGACCTGCGAAGACTTAAAATCAACAATCACCGCTCCGTCTTTTTCCTTATCAATCCTGTCCCATCGGCCTTTCATGCGGTTGTTGCCAATCATAAAGGAAAATTCCTTTTCTATAGAATCGGGGATTATGCTTAACTTCTCCTCGCGCTCATAAAACTTTTTAAGCATCTCCTTGCCGTGCTCAAGGCGCTCGTTGAAATGTTCCATCGTTACAAATCCGTGCGGAGTCAAAGCCTCCTCAAACCAAGATATAAGCTGCTCTTGGCTGACTTTTTCTTTGCGCATTTTGCACTTGTAATAATTTTCCACTGCTTCATGCATCGCGCTTCCGTATAAAACCGTATGGTGCTGCATAATAGGTATGCGTAAAATATGCACGTATTTATATTTCAACGGGCAGGTAAGGTAATCGTCTATCTTGTAGGCGCTTAATTCCAGTATCTCTTCTTTCGGGATACGCTTCTTTCTTTGTTTAACCGACTCTTTTACCGGGGCAAACCTTTCGATTTCTTGTTTTGCGTCGGCTTTGATTGCCTTTATGCTCTCCTTGGAAATTCCCAGCGCCTCGAATACAAATGGGCTTATCTCGCGCAGGCGGCTGGTGCCGTAATCCATCGCTGACGTAAGATATAATTCCTTTTTTGCCCGCGTCATGCCTACGTAGAAAAGCCGCCTTTCTTCCTGTATATGAAAATCTCCCGCGGGGATAATATCCTTGATTAATTCCTCAGGAAAACTGATTGACTGCCCGCGCTTGGGCCACGGGAACTTCCCTTTTACCAGGCTTACTAAAAATACCACCGGAAATTCCAGGCCTTTCGCCTTATGCAGAGTCAAAACATTCACCGCTGATTCGTCTAAATCCGCCTCGGCAGTGGCTGGGTCGTCGCCCGCCTGAATAAGCATATCCAAATGATTTATAAAATAAACCAGGCGGTCTTCGCGCGCCACCAGCTCGAACTTCTTCACCATATCAAAAAACTTCGCCAGGTTTTTTATCTTTTCTTCGCTCTCCAAAGACTCCTCTTTTACCAATTTCTTCAAATAATTGCTCTCTGTCAGAAATTTATACAAAAGCCTTCCCGTGGTGCTTATGCGGGAATACTCCAAATATCCCTCGATGTCCTTGATTAATTCTCTGATAATTTTTCTTGCCTTATCCGAAACACACTCAAGCTCCTTGATATTTTCTATGCTTCTGAATACATAATATAAACTATAATTTGTGCGTTTGGCATAATGCATACAGAAACTTAAATCATCCAGGGGTATCTTGTAGATATCCGATGACGCCAGATAATATAAATTTATCGAATCGTTTAAATTGTTAATTACGCGCAGGAAAGCAATGCACATCCTGACTTCTTCGCGCGAATAAAGTCCCTGGTTGCCGCTGAAACGCCAGGGTATGCCCTTCATATTCAGGCTGCGCAGGAAAGGGTCTGCGTCATTATTGGAGCGCACCAGAATAGCAAAATCTCCGTATTCGCATTCTTTTTCTTCCACCTTTTTCTCAATGATTTCGGCTACTGCGTCTGCCTCGCTGGACACAGTATCGAAATGCAAATGCTGGACCTGTTTTCCCTTGGGCGAAACGCCTTTTAACTTCTTGTTGATGCCTGCCTTTATTTCAAACCTCTCGGGATTATTGTTTTGAATCAAAGTATAGGCTGTATCCAGAATAACCTGCGTGGAGCGGTAGTTTCGAATCAGGCTTATCTGTTTTGCCTTGGGGTATTCCTTTATAAAATTCAGGATGTTGCTGTAGGCAGCGCCTCTGAAACGGAAAATACAATTATGAACCACCACGCCTTCCGCAATAAAATTATGCGTCCTGTCTATCTCCAAATCGTATGTATATTTTGTTTTTATCTCTTGTTTTATCTCTCTAATCCTGTCATAAATTATGCTGTTACCGCTGCGAATCGGCAGATAATGTCCGACTAAAACATTAGAAGCAGGCATAACTAAAGCTGGCAAATATTTAGTCTTTAATTTTCCAGCGGTAAATTTATATTCCAAAATTCCGCCGGTTGTCTCTTGTAAATAATTAGCAAAATCTTCTGTTTTCTTAAGATCCGCCGAATAAAATGCTATGCGAACGCCCTTTTTAGATTTTTTAAAAGGTATATGCGCATTCTTAAACTTATCAATAGTTTTCTTATCGGACGTCTCTAAAGAAACTAAATGTATAATTGAAGGGCTTGCCAATATCTTGTTTTTCCTACCCTTACTTATATGCCTTCTGTAACAAATATTAAGATTTATTTTAATCCTTGCTTTATTATCTCTTGTTACCGCATCCAAGCAATAATGATGAAACCCTAAATCTATATCTAAATCTCTGGCTAACTTTTGAACTCGTTCTTCCGTATCCAGCTCGTGATATAATTTTTTTAATAAATCGTCCGTTATGCGCAATCCTTTTCTTTTCATAAAACAAACGGTGGGTATGCCGTATTTAAAAGCAAGCAGAGACTCAAAAAATTGCGCTTCTTGTTCTGTCTTAAAAGCTCTTAAACCAATTATTTTATCGGCAGAACGTTCAACCTTCAGCCTTACAGCCAAATTATCTGTTATGCCCAACCTCCACCCTAAATCCTGTCTCCACATTAAATATACATAAAATAAATCTTTTTCATGCGACCACGCAACGGGAACGAAACAAAACATTTTGTGATTGGAGGTAACTGTTACTTTATGGCCAGTTTCAGTGATAAAGGTCAGGAATCGAGCCCTTTTTCTGTTGCAAAAAACTTTTTTTACTTCGGATGTCCCCATATGACCTTTGCCTACAGCAGTCATAATAATATCGCCGCATTTAATATCTTTTATTTTCTTCCTTCCTTTCATTGTATCGATCAAGGTATTTGAAGGAAGGCATTGGTCGTCGTCGCTTACAACCGAGATATTTTTATGCCCCGCCGCCAGAAGTTTCAGCAGTTGGAACTGCGCAAAATTAGTATCCTGAAATTCATCCACCAGGATATACTTAAACTGCTCTTGGTACCTTTTAAGTATGCTGGGGTGGCTGCGCAGTATTTTCAAAGCGAGGTAGAACTGGTTGGCAAAATCGACTTTTCCTTCTTTATCTAAAAGCTCGGTATATTTTTCATAAGTCAAAGCCACTTCAAGATGCTTTCTTGCCTCTTCAATTTTGGCATTGTCTTTTTCTTCTTTGGCTTTTTTATCCAATTTGTTTGCGTATTCCACATATTCCTTGGGGGAAATATCTTCGTCGCGCAGGCGGCTGAATAAATCAAGAATAGTATCTATAAACCTGGTGGGGTTGCTGAGCGGACGGTAAATCTTTAAAGGGAACTCGAACAGGTGTTCCCTGAAGAATATAGCTGCTTCGGGCTTGGTCAAAACCTGAAAGTCAGGATTTAACCCTAATTCCAGAGCGCTCTCTCTTAATATTCTGTCGCCGAATGCGTGGAATGTGGAAATCCAGACATCCGTGTATCCATAAGGAAGCAGGATATCTACCCTTTCGGTCATTTCGCCGGCTGCCTTGTCAGTAAAAGTAAGGGCGAGTATTTCATCCATCTTGGCGATACCGCTGCAGACAAGCCAGGCTATGCGCCGACTGATTACCGTGGTTTTTCCTGTGCCTGCGCCGGCGATTATAAGCAACGGCCCTTCCTTATAGGTAATGGCTTCCTCTTGCTCTTTATTTACGCCTTTGAGGATTTCGTTTGTTAAATCTTTGGACATGGTTTAATAACTGTCGAACGCGGTCCTTTCTTTTTTCATCATAAAGTGATAAATAAAATTATGCGCCATTGATAAATATTCCTGCAGGACCATCTTGACTTCGGATTCTTTGCGCCACCACCGGACAGGGTTTATTGAATCAGCGCCGCTGGTACAATTAAATATTTTGATGCCTGTGCCTTTGAATACCGCGTTAAAAAGCATCAAGGCTCTTCTTGCGTGATAGTGGCTCGTTACTAAAATCAATGACTTTAGGCCATTATTTAACATAAAATCCCTGGTAGCAACAGCCTCCTCATAAGTAGAAGTAGCTGTTTTATCTGTGAAATAAATGTTATCAGCGCCTTTGCCGAAATACTTAAATGCCATCAGCGCAAATTCCTTCCTGGATACTCCTTTGTGGCCGTATATCTTAAGTATCAGACTACCTTCATCAGCCAAATCACCCTGCAGTTCGGGCAGTAGAGAAAACAATATTTTATTTGAATAACCTTCATTATACAACTCTACGGCTTTGGGCAACCTGTAATACATATATCCGCCCAGCGGCGCAATGCAGTCTGCCTTTTGGATGTTGTCTTTTACCATAAGAAAGTTACCGATCGCCGGCAACCATAGAGGGAATGTAAGGATAACCGCCAAAGGCACAATAATCCACGTTATGGCTATAATCTTTAAAATATCCTGTCTCTTTGTCTGGGATGTATGCATATCTTTCGTCTCTCTGTTTACCTTAAGTAAATAAAATATATTAAAGGGCTCCTCAAAATCAAAAAAAATATTTTAAATCTCTGTTCAAAGACTGATTTTTCTTGACAAAAATATAATTTCAAGTATACTTTATTTCACTATGTCAAGCGTATGTGAAATCTGCGGCAGAAAACCTGTATTCGGCAAATCTATTGTCCGCAGAGGTATGGCTAAGAAAAGAGGCGGGGCTGGTAAAAAGATTACCGGCACCTCTCATCGCGTATTCAAGCCTAATGTGCAGCGCATTAAAGCCATCACGCCTCAAGGCAGAAGATATATTTTTGTCTGCACAAAGTGCCTCAAAGCCAACAAAGTCAGGAAAGCAGTTTAAGACTGCTCCCCCGCTTTGCACCCCTAAGAAGCCACTTTTAAATCCTTAATTTCAAGTAATAGCGAATTTACATCCTGCCAATTGTCCCAGGATAAGCTATAAGCCAAATCTATCTTCCGAGAAGGCTCTATATAAGGAGCTAAATCCTTTAAGCCAAAACCGATAGCTTCATAAGTGCGCTCGCCGTCAGTCACCCAGAATTTAATCGTATCCCTGCCTAATATGGACGGTTGAGATTTTACGGTCAGGCTGTGCGAGCAAAATATCGGCTTGGGATTGCCCATGCCAAACGGCTCAAGCCGCTTGATATCCTCTGCCAAACGCTGGTTCAAAAGAGCCAACGGCAGCTGCGCATCAATTTCCAATACCGGCCTCAAATCATCCAACTCAATCCTCTGTTTTGCTATGTCGTTTAAATCCGATATAAAACCATCCAGTTTTTTGGTTTCAATATTCAAACCTACGGCGTGGCTGTGGCCCCCGAATTCCTTCAGGTGTTTTTTACATTCCAAGAGCGCATCAAATAAATGAAAACCAGCTATAGAACGGCCGGAACCTTTACCTACGCCATTTTTCAGGGAAATAATTATGGTGGGGCGGAAAAATTTCTCGGCAATCTTTGAGGCAACTATTCCCAAAACCCCTACGTGCCAATCCTCTTTAGACAAAACAATAACGTGGTGGTCTTTAAAATTTATACTGCGCTCTATCAAGTCCATAGCTTCTTTTAATACGTCTTCCTCTATTTTCTGGCGCAGGCGGTTGTGGGTATTGAGACGGCCTGCTAACTGCTTGGCTTCATCATAATTTTCGGATAAAAGCAGGTTTAAAGAAACCTCCGCAGAATCAACCCTGCCGCTTGCGTTTATGCGGGGCGCCAATATAAAACTGACCTTGCCGGGGTTTATCTCTTTATCCTTCAGCCCGCTTGCCTCAATTAAAGCCTGTATCCCGAAATTAGAACTTTTGTTAATCTTAGACAAACCGTTCTTTACTATTATGCGGTTCTCGTCTGTCAAGGGGACAACGTCGGCTATGGTCCCTAAGGCAGTTAAATCAAGATAATTATCCGTATTTTTCTTTTGCAGCGAGCAGATTAATTTATAAGTGAGCCCCACGGCAGCGAGATTTTTAAATTCATATGAGCAGTCGCTGCGTTTAGGATTTATAATGGCGTAAGCCGAAGGCAAGGCGCCTTCCTGCGGCTGGTGGTGGTCTACTATAATAGTATCTATATGATGCTTATTAAGCAGCTCTACTTCTTTAAGACTTTTTATTCCACAGTCAAGCGCAATAAACAATTCTACCTTCTCCTTGTGCGCCATATTAACTGCATTGACAGTCAGTCCGTAACCTTCCTTAACGCGGTGCGGTATATAGTGCAGCGCTTCTGCGCCGCGCGCCTTTAACTCCTTCTCTAATATCGCGCAGGAAGTAATGCCGTCAACATCGTAATCTGAGAAAATCATAATTTTCTCCTTGCGGGAGACGGCCTTGTTTATCCTCTCTGTCGCCCTGTTCATATCTTTCAGCGCTGATGGGGGACGCAAATTCTGCAGCGCGCAATCAAGAAAACGCTCTGCCTGGCTTCCTGTCTTTATGCCACGGTTAGCCAGAATTTGGGCGATGACTCTGTCTATGCCTAAGCCGCTGCTAAGGCTATCGATGACATCAACATCAGCCTCTTTTATTATCCATTTCTTGCGCATAATATTTAACTTACATTTTTTCGGGACGGGAAATACCTAACAGGCTAAGGCCGCCTGCAAACACAATCTTTAAACAGTTAATTAAAGCGATGCGGGCCAACGTCAGGTTTTTATCTGCGCCCAGCACCTTGTGCTTATCGTAGAAACGGTGGAAACCCGTGGCCAGGCTCTGCAGATACGTTGTAATCTGGTAGGGATCAAGCTGCCTGAAACACACTTCCAATATATAAGGAGCCTGAAAAATCAGTCTTAATAATTCTTTCTCTTCTTCCTCTTTAATAAGCTTAAATCCGCATTCTTAAAATCGGCCTTAATCTCTTTAGCCTTTTCCAAGATGCTGCATATGCGCGCGTGCGCATACTGGATATAATATACCGGATTTTCCGGAGACTGCTTCTTGGCTAATTCCAGGTCAAAATCAAGGTGGCTGTCCGTGCGACGCATCAACAGGAAAAACCGCGCTGCATCCCTGCCCACCTCATCCAGCACTTCCCTTAAAGTAATGTATTGGCCTTTGCGGGTGGACATCGAGACAGTCTTGCCATCTCTATAAATAGCGGCCAACTGCACGATAATCACTGACAAAGCCTCTTCGTCATGGCCTAACGCCTGGATAACCGCTTTTATGCGCGGGACATATCCGTGGTGATCCGGCCCCCATATATTTATCAGCCACTGGAAGCCTCTTTCGAACTTATCCTTATGATAAGCTATATCAGGAGCAAGATATGTGTAGCTTTTATCCGATTTAACAACCACTCTGTCCTTGTCATCTCCAAAAGCGGTTGATTTAAACCAGGACGCCCCCTCGCTATCGTAGATAAAACCCTTTTTCCTAAGCAACTCCAGCGATTTATCTATTTTATCCGAAGCATGCAGCTTCTTCTGGCTGTACCAGACATCGAATTCCACCCCAAAATCCTTTAACTCATTCTTAATAATGCTGGTAATCTTATCTAAAGCAAAATCACAAAAATAACCGCTCTTATCTATATTCGTATTTTTGTCTAATATCTCCTTGGCTAAAGAAACAATATAATCCCCCTGATAGCAATCTTCAGGAAACTCCGCCTTTTCGCCTTTAAGCTGGCGGTAACGCAGCTCCACTGATTCTCCTAAAATATTTATCTGGTTTCCTTCGTCGTTATTATAATATTCGCTCGCTACATCAAATCCCATAGCCTTCAGGATTTTAGACAATGAATCCCCGACCGCTGCCTGCCTCGCGTGCGCGATAGATAAAGGGCCTGTGGGATTAGCGCTTACAAATTCCAGAAGGACTTTTTTGCCTTTGCCAACATCCAATCCCGTGAAGGCATCCCCTTCTTTTATGATGCCGGCAAGCATATTATGGAAGAAAGAATCCTTCAGGTAAAAATTCACAAAACCGCCCTGCGCTACCTTTGTATCTTCGATAATTGAATCTAATTTGAACTGGGAAAGCTTGCTCTTACAGAATGAGGCCAACTGTTCGGCTATATCCTTGGGCTTCTTTCTTAAGGATGAGGCCAGACGGAAGGCCGCATTAGTAGAAAGGTCTCCGTTTGTCCTCTCTTTGGGAATCTCGATTACAACTTCGGGGAACTCACTGATATTTAAGTCAGAAAGGAAAGAGTTTACTAACGAGGAAACAAGTTTTTCAATCTTTGGGAACGCGTATTCTTTTCGCATCTATCCATAGCCGCTCTAAATTATAATATTGTCTTGTGTCCTTGTAGAATATATGGATTATAACATCGCCATAATCCAGTAGGCTCCATAGCCCGTTATTTGTTCCGTTGGAATTAAAGGCCTTTATTTTCTTATCTAAAAATCCTTCTTCGATTGCGCTGGCGATACTTTCTACCTGCTTCTCGGAATTACCGCTGCAGATAATAAAATATTCGCAGAAGTTGGCTATTTTGCGCATATCCAAAATAACCATATCTTCTGCTTTTTTATCTCTGGCTAACTTAGCAGCAAAACGAAACTTTTCCCTGGAGTCTATCTTAAAACCTCCCTGTTTGACTACTTGCCTAAAATTCTAAACATCGAGGTGCCGCAATCGCAGCATTTGCCTTTTATTGCTTTACGGCCATTCTTCATGGTTACTTCTTTTGTATCCTTCATTGTCTTCTTGCTCTTGCATTTGACGCAATAACCTTCTGCCATGCTATCCTCCTTTAAAAAACTGCTTATTTTTTAAAAATGCCTTCTATACTTTTACCACATCCCTAATAAAATGTCAAATATTTTGGCTTTTATTTTGCAGAAAATCAAGCCAAATGCGTATCTATATGCGTCAAACATTTGTCTTTTTTAAATCCGCCCAAAGGGCCTACCATAGATATATTGATTTTCTTGTTCTGGAATATATCCTGCGCTGCATCCTTTAAGTCTTTAGGCTTAACTTTTACTATTTCCTTCTTAATCTGATTGAAATCCATAAGGGAGCCCGTAGTGGAAAACGTCTCCCCCAAGAATACCATATGATCCAAAGTGTCCTCCAGGCTCATAGCTAAATGCCCTAATAAAAACTCCTTTGCCCTGCCTAACTCCTGCTCAGGCGCTGTTTTACCTTTCAGTTTGGATAACTCCTTTAAAATAATACCCAGCGCTAAGTCTATCTTTTTATTATCTAAACCCGCATTAATATAAAAAGCACCTGTGTCTATAAGAAACTTGGGCTGGCTCGATATTTCATAAGCAAGGCCGCGCTTCTCCCTTACCTCGTTAAATAAACGGCTGGACATATTACCACCCAATATGACAGACAATAAACTAAGGACAAACCTCTTGGGATGCGTCCTGTGGTAAGCAGGAAAACCTATGACTAATCTCGTCTGCTCTATATCTTTCTCCCTAACTTCTATCTGCGCCTTGTCCTGCTTAGAGCTGAATTTATCAAAGTAATAATTACCCTGCGGCGCCGAAACTTTAGATAATTTACTTTTTACGAAATTTAAACACTCCCTATGTTTTACATTGCCGGTGAACACTATAACCATATTCTCAGGCCTGTAGTATTTATTCTGGAACTCTGATATATCCTCCCTATTCAAAGAGGCTACTGATTCTATAGACCCGGCTATATTCCTTCCCAGCGGATGTTTAGGCCACATAATCTTATCCAGCAAATCATGAACCATATGCTGCGGCAAATCATGATACATCTTAATCTCTTCCATAATAACTGCTCTTTCTTTCTGGATATCTTCTTTATTAAGACAAGGATTGAGCGCCATATCCAACAATATATCGAATACTGACTCCGCTGCCTTTTGAGGCACCTTGGCAAGATAACAAGTCAGCTCCTCTGAAGTAAAACCATTGAGCATGCCGCCCCTGCCTTCTATCTGGCGTTTGATTG
>Ga0172371_10008349_pt1 | contig 14526 bp, 15 predicted proteins | sample Lak12m_FD_114543 | JGI IMG/M metagenome (GOLD analysis project Ga0172371, IMG submission 114543) | Freshwater microbial communities from Kabuno Bay, South-Kivu, Congo - kab_022012_12m | ecosystem: Environmental > Aquatic > Freshwater > Lake | place: Democratic Republic of the Congo: South-Kivu... | reverse complement strand
TCATCCCGATATAGCCGGCCCGTCGCTTGACGCAGGCCCGCAGCGCGCTTTCGTCCTGGCTGTGGCCCCGCGTGACGATCGCGACATACGTATCCGTAGAGACGGGAAACGCCCTCAAGGCCGCATCGATCGGGCCGACGATGATCCGGTCGGCTTCGGGAAATCGGCCGGCGTGGGCGAACTCGGCCCGGTCGTCGAGGACAATGACCTCGAAGTTCAGGAATTTTCCCAGCCGCGAGAGGGCCCGGCCGACGTGGCCGGCGCCGGCGATAACCAAGCGCGGAAGGGGAAGATGCGGCTCGAAAAAATAAAGCCGCGACCGGCGCCGGAGAAGAGCCGGCAGCCCTCTCCGAAAAACTTCGGCGATCTCGGATTCCCATCCGACCAGGCCGGCCCGCCGGAGGTCGGCGGGCCGCCGAGTCCTCGGAATCCAAATCCGCCGGATCGGGGCGGCGTCCTTGAGGGTTTGCGCATCGAATACGGTCGCGAGGAGGCCGGCCCGGCGGGCTCCCGCTGCCCGGAGCAGGGCCTCGAAGGCCCGAGCATTCCGCCCGGGGTCGGCATCGATCAGGATCCTGAGCCGGCCGCCGCAGATCCCGTCGGCGTCTTCCGACACCTCGCGGGCCAAGTCAAAGGCGCACATCATCGAACGCTTTTTGGCCAGCGCGGCTCGGGCAAATCGCCCGGCGCGGCCTTCGACGGATCCCCCGCCGACGGTCCCGCAGACCAAGCCGTCCACGGTGAAAAGAGCGCTCGCGCCCGGGACCTGGGGCGTCGACCCTTCGGCTTCGAGGATCGTCGCCAGGGCGGCGGGCTTTCCCGCCCGTAGTCGCTCGATCAGCTCGAGAAAGATATTCGTGTCCGGCCGGAATGTCCGATCCATACCCGCCTCGATATCGCTACCGACGTAAAGCTCGGGCCTGGTTTGAGGCAAACGGCGGCTCAGGAGCCCGTTTGCCTCCAAATTATTAAGCGAGCTTCGTTTTGACCTTATCCACGCCTCCGCGCGTCGAGATGATCGACACGTCCGCCTCGGCCCCGGGATTGAGCTTGCCCTTGACCTTCCAGCGGACTTCTTTCATTTGCTTCGACTGTAGATACCCGATTTCCTGGCGGGCCCGGCTTCCGGCGAACTCCAAGCCCGCCGGGAGAGCGATCTGGACGGCATCGGGGCGGACGATCTTGACCCGGTCGGCCATCTTGAGGGCCGTCGGCAGGAAGCCTTCGTTGGTGAAGACGCTCACGATCTCGTACGTATCGGCTTCTTTTTTGACGGGCTGGACCTTGGTCGAAACGACCTTCACCTGGGGCAGGGATTTGTACAGGAGCAGGTTGAACTTCGCTTCTTTCGTGATCCATTCCTCGAGGAGCTCGGGGGGAGGATTCTGGTTCCAGAATTTGGGGCTGAAGCCCCCGATCTCGACCTCGCCGAGCGTCGGATGGTTGAATTTGCGCCAGGGGATGAAATATTTCCCGCCCAGCTCCTCGTCGATGAAGCGGAGCTGTTCAAGCTGGGTGACGCGGCCGTCGTTGTCGTAGTCCTTGATCCGGCCTCCGTTCCAGAGCTCGTCTCCGTACCAGACCGCGCCGTAATAGAGATAGCCGAAATCGGGGGAGTGGCCGAAGAGGGGAGAGCCGCGCGGTTCGGCCGGAAGCGGCGCGCCCTGTCCGCCGCCGGCGCCCCGCTCGCCTTCTCCGCGGCCGCCCATGCCGCCCCCGGGCGGGCCGCCGAAGCCTTCGCCCCGGCCGCCGGCGCCCCGGCCTTGATTGGCGTAATCCCAGTAGGTGTCTCCGGCGGACTTGTAGCCGGTGAGCTTTTTCCCTTCTTCGTCGAAGAATTTATAAATCTTCATGTCCTCGGGGAACATGGATTCGTCCATGCGGCTCGTCGAGGGGCCATGGAGGAGCATGGGCACGGTCGTGTCCATCGTCTGGCCGACGGATACGTTCGGGTGCTGGAGGAGGAAGAGAACGACCGCCCGCGTTTCGGTTTCGGAGAGAGGATATTCTCCCGCTCCGCCCTGCGTCCAGCCCCGGCCGGTGAGGTCGAGGCCGGGCATGGGCCGCCAGTTCTCGACGTAGTTGCGATGGAGGTCGAGGCCGCCGATGCCGTCCTCGTTCGTCCGGCCGTCGCCGTCGTTATCGAGACCCTCGGGGGAGACGATATAGCCGCCTTTCCCTTCCGCAGCGCGGATCATCAGCCGGCCGGATTTGTCGGCCGGGTCGATCATCATCGTCCCCTTGCCGGGCTCGACCTTTTTCCGCACCTGAAGGATGAACCCGTCGCCGTCGAGGTCCTCGGGGGGATCTTCGTCGAGGAGCCCGTCGCCGTCATCGTCGTACGGCCGGACCGTGCTCCGGTTCGACTGAGCCGTGCGCAGGTACATGTCCGAACCATCGGGGTTGTTCTTGGGTTTGAGGTAGAGGGTCTTGGTGTCGACAAGCTTGGTGATCTCCGGGTCCTTGCCGTAGTTGGACAGGACATGCCAGGCCAGCCAGAGGGCGCACTCGCCGGCGGTCACTTCCCCCGAATGGCGGTTGCCTTCGATGAACATGGCCGGCTTGTCCGTATCCTTGCCCGCGGCCTTGTTGGTGATCGTGATCTGCCAGATATCCCGGCCTTCGAAGCTCTTGCCCACGGAATACAGGTCGACGAGATTGGGATAGTCCTTGGCCCATTTGTTCAGGAAGAAAACGACCTCGTCGTACTTGTGGTAATGCTGGAAGTCGATCTGCCCCTGGATTTTCGGCTTCGTCATCGGATAGTCCGCGGGCGGGAAGAAGCTCGCGCCGTGACGGACGCCTCCGACGATGTAGGCCTTCGTCGGCTGCGACGCCCGGCGCGGGCCGAACTCCTGGGCGGAGACCATCAGCAGGACGAGGGAAAACAGGCAGAGAAAAACCAAAAAGCGCCGGCTCTGGTGCATGTGTCTTTATCTCCTTTCCGGAATGGAGTCGAGCATATATCGTCCCTTTTCCGCTGTCAATCGGGGGGGCTCGCTCGAAGTGAGCGAACGCCCATATTGTCGGCGGGTCCTTCAGACGAGATCGGGAAACGGCCTTGCTCCCTCTCGGGTTCTTAACGCCGTTTCCTCACCGTCCTTCTCGGCGGCTCAGAACTCGCTTCCCGGCTTCTGAATTACGGGGGACTCCGCCGGGAAGCTCTATCAGCTTCGCCGGCCGGCCTCTCTTCCGGGCCGGCTTCCCTCGAAGGACGGTTCGGAAAGGCTGAACCCTTCATGGTCGCTTCAACCGTTTCCCGATCTCGCCTTGCCCAGCTGAGGGTAGAAGCGTTCGCTCACTCCTTCGCTCACCAACGTAATAGAAGACATCGCCCGCGATTTAAGCGATTATTCGCTCCTTCGCTCGCCGACGATGAAAAGAAATTACGTGCGTCTTCGCGGCTAAGAGTTCACTTTATTACGAAGACGCGAAAACACCTTTCTTATTGATATCACCTCCCCTTCCCCTCCTGTAGCCAGGAGGGGCCCCGAAAAATGTACGCGTCTTCGCAGCAGGAGCGAAGGGGGGAAGGCGCAGCTACCAGCAGGGAATCTCGTCGTTACTTTTCGATTTTTTCGCGGAGCAGAAAAGTGAAAGTGTTCTAAACTTGAGGGCGTATTTTTTAGCCGGGGCGAGGACTGATGGCCGGCAAAACCCGTCTGAGCGGCGAGCGGGCAGGGTTCCGCGCAGCGGAGAGCGAGCCGCGAAGCCGCGCAGCCGGCTCCCTCGCCGGGCCTGAGCGCTGCGCGGTTTTGCGGCCATCGGTCCGAGCCCCGTGCAAAGGTTTTAGGACGAACCGCGTCTAATGGGGTGAGAAAAGAAAATGAAAGCGAAATACGATGGAACCTTCGGCGGGTTTCGAACGTATATACGAATGAGACATGAAAGGAGAACAGACATGAAACTCAAGGAAAAGATCGGAATCTTCTTCGCCGCGGCCTTGCTGACGCTCGTCGGCTTCAGCTTCATCGCCGCGCCGAGCGTGGACATGCTGAAGGCCGGCTATCAGGCCAGCCACGGGCTCGTCACCAACTATGTCGTGGAAGTCCAAGCCGTCGCTCCCCATTCATAAAAGATCCATGGCGAGCGCGACGCGAAGCATGACCGCATCCCGGCTTCTTCCCTCTCGCTGAGAGGCTGCCGCCTCCTCCCCCAAAGTCGAGCGGCAGCCTTTTTTTATGCCTTTTTTCCCCTAGTCTTTCCCCCGCCGACGAGGACCACCGCCCAGCAGGCGATGGCCCGGCCCCTCCCGATCAACCCCAATCCCTCGTTGGTCTTGGCCTTGAGCCCCAGCCGGTCGGCGGGGAGCCCGAGGATCGGGCCGAGCCGTTCTTTCATGGCGGGGAAGAGAGCTCCCAGCTTCGGCGTTTCGGCCACGACGACGGCATCGGCGTGGATGAGCCGCAGCTTTTTCTTCCGGACCATGGCCATGACGGTCTCGAGCAGCTCGGTGCTCCTGACGTTTTTGGTGCGCGGGTCGCGGTCCGGAAAGTGCTGACCGATATCTCCCTCTCCAAGAGCGCCCAGGATAGCGTCGATGAGGGCGTGAACGAGCGCGTCGCCGTCTGAATGGCCGACGAGGCCCGCCGGATAAGGGATCTCCAACCCGCCCAGAAAAAGCCGGCGGCCGGCCGCCAGCCGGTGCAGGTCATAACCCAAGCCCGTCCTAATCGTCAAGGAGCGCCTCCACTCTTCGAATGTCGCCGGGCGAAGTGATCTTGATATTCCGCGCTTCTCCGCGGACGGCCGCGACGGGAAGCCCAAGCCTCTCGACGAGTGCGGCGTCGTCGGTCGCCGTAAATCCGTCGCGGCGCGCCTGTTCGAGAGCCCTTTGGAAAAGGTCGAACCGGAATCCCTGCGGCGTCTGAACCCGGGCCAGCACCGATCGGTCGAGCGTTCGGACGACGGTCCCTTCCTTGACCTCTTTGATGGTATCGTCCAGGGGGAGGACCGGAATCGCCGCCCCGCTCTTTTCGACCCCCTCGATGACCCGGCTGATGAGCTCCGCCGTGACGAGCGGCCGCGCCCCGTCGTGGACGAGGACGATGCCGGTCCGCTGCCGGTCGACGCGGAGGAATCCCTGGAACACGGAATCCTGCCTCTCCTCGCCGCCGGCCACGACGGCCGTGATCTTCCCATGGCCGGCCCGCAGGTCCGCCCCCATCGCGTCATCGGGCAGGACGACGATGACGGCGCCGACGCGCGGGTGGGATTCGAAAGCGTCAAGACTCCAGGCTAAAACCGCTTTTCCCCGGAGCGGGGCGAACTGCTTGGGCGAGCCGAAGCGGCGGGCCGCTCCCGCCGCGACGACGATCGCCGCCACGTCCGTCATTTTTCCTCGTTATACCGGCCGAAGATCATCTTTCCCACAGTCGTCTGCAGGACCGAGGTGACCGTGACGTCGACGTTCTGCCCGATCAGCCGCCGCGAATTGTCCACGACGACCATGGTCCCGTCGTCGAGGTAGGCCACGCCCTGGTCCTTTTCCTTCCCTTCCTTGATGATGAAGACGCGCATCGTCTCGCCGGGGAGGACGATGGGCTTAAGGGCGTTGGCCAGCTCGTTGATGTTGAGGACGGAGACGCCCTGGAGCCGGGCGATCTTGTTCAGGTTGAGGTCGTTGGTGACGATCTTCGCGTCCAGGCGCTTCCCCAGCTCGATGAGCTTCGAGTCCACGTCCCGGATGTCCGGAAAGTCCATTTCGGTGATCATGACCGAGACGCCCTTGGATTTCTGGAGGTGGTCGAGGACGTCGAGGCCGCGGCGGCCGCGCTGCCGCTTCAATCCGTCCGCGGAATCCGCGATGATCTGGAGCTCTTTCAAGACGAACTGCGGCACGACCAGCGTCCCTTCGATGAAGGACGTGTCGCACAAGTCGGCGATCCGGCCGTCGATGATGACGCTCGTGTCCAGGATCTTGTAGGCCCGGCCGACGCTCTTCTCTTTGAAGAAACGGAAGAGATAGGCCGGGTCGAGCCACTCCGATTTCCTCATGCCGACCAGGAAGCCGATGTAGGGGAGGATGATCAGGAAGAAGATCCGGATGAAGGCCGCGGTCGCGGGATCGTTCGTGACGGAATGATAGACCGTCCCCAGGCTCCAGCCGAGAAGCACGCCGAGGTAGGTTCCGATCGTCGAGCCCCAGATGACCTTGAACTGCGTATTCCGGATCCGCGTCTCGAGGTGCATGATGATCACGGCCAGGGCGAAGGCGATCCCGGCGGAGACGAAGCGGTTGAGGTTGAAGACGGGGAAGAAATAGCCCGCGACGGTCACGAGGGCGATGATAAAAATGCGGAAGAATAAAATGCTCATGAAGGCATCCTTATTATATATCAGAAAACGAGATCTATGGCTTGGCGGATATTCTGAACGCCGACGAGCTTGGTGCCGGCGAGCGCTTCTTTTTCGAGCGCGGCAACATTGCCCTGGGGCAGGACGATCGTCCCGAAGCCGAGCGAAGCAGCCTCTTTGACCCGGGCCAGCGCCTGGCCCACCGAGCGGATCTCTCCGCTCAGCCCGACCTCGCCGAAGGCGGCCAGGCCGGCCGGAACCGGCCTGTTCTTGAGGCAGGAGACCACGCCCAGGACGATTCCCAGGTCGGCGGCGGGCTCTTCGATTTCGACCCCCCCGGCCGCGTTGAGATAGATGTCGTCGCTTCCGAAGCCGTAGCCGAGCTTCTTTTCGATGACGGCCAGCAGCATGGCCGTCCGGAAATGGTCCAGCCCGACCGTCATCCGGCGGGGATTGGAGGCGAAGAGGGTCGCGGAGACGAGCGACTGGATCTCGATGAGGAGCGGCCGGGACCCCTTGATCGTCGAGACCACGACGCTCCCGGCTTCGTTGGCCGGCCTCTCCTTGAGGAAGAAGGCCGAGGGATTGGCGATCGCCTGGAGGCCGTTCGCGGCCATCTCGAAGATGGCCAGCTCCGAGACCGGGCCGAAGCGGTTCTTGAGCGCCCGAAGCACCCTGTGGCTGTGGTCCCTCTCGCCCTCGAACAGGAGGACGACGTCGACCATGTGCTCGAGCGACTTGGGCCCGGCAAGCGAGCCTTCCTTGGTGATGTGCCCTATGAGAAACGACGAGACTTGGTTTCGCTTCGCGAAACGGAAGATCTGGTTCGCCACCTCCCGGACCTGGCTGATCGTTCCCGGGCTGGAGGAGAGCTTCGCCGAAAAAACCGTCTGCACGGAGTCCAGGACGAGGACTTCGGGCATCACCTTCTCCGCCTGGGCTAGGATCCGCTCGAGATTGGTCTCGGCCAGGAGGAAGAGGTCTCCTCCGCCGACGCCGAGGCGCTCGCCGCGGAGCTTGATCTGCTCGAGGGACTCCTCGCCCGAGACATAGAGGACCTTCCGGCGCTCCTCGGCGAAGTCCCGCGAAACTTGGAGGAGGAGCGTCGATTTTCCGATCCCCGGCTCGCCGCCGATCAGGACCAGAGAGCCGATGACGATCCCCCCTCCGAGGACCTTGTTGAATTCCTCGATCTTGACCTTGGCCCGCGGATTCTTGAATTCCTTGATGTCGCCGTAGAGGACTGGTTCCGAGACGGGGAAGGAGAATTCGGCGCCGACGGCTTCCTCGACCTCTTCGACGAGCGTGTTCCATTCGCCACAGCCCGGGCAGCGGCCCAGCCATTTCGGCGAATGCGTCCCGCAGTTCTGGCAGATGAATACGGCTTTGCTCTTCATCGCAGCTCCAAGCCCAGGCCGAAAAAGAATTCGCGCCGGGCGGCCAGGCTGAAATCGTCCACCCCGGCGACCACATAGAGATGCTTCGCCGGCGAGAACCGGGAATAGACGCGGAAGTGCGCGCCGTCGGGCCGGTTGAAGTCGAAGCCCTCGGCACTCAAGCTCAAGGCCTCCCCGAGGGCGCGGTAATCGAGGCCGAGGCCGAATTCGGACTCGATGAGCCCCGCCCGGGAGACGAAGTTCCCGAGGCGGTATCCGCCCGTGAGGGAGAACTTGAAAGCCGTCTCCCAGGGGTCGCGGACGAGCCCGGTGTCGACGAAGAGTCGGGGGGTGAACCACAGGCCGCCCAGGACGGAGGCGCGCAGGAGAGCGCTCCGGCCGAAATAATCGGCGCGCAGGTCGAGACGGCCGCGGAGGGAGGTGAAAGGCTTCGCCGCGCTCCTCACGTCGTCCAGGGTCTGCTCGGCCTTGGTATAGAGCTCGGGATCATGGATGATCCGGCCCAGCGTCCCTTCGCCCCGGCCGACCTTTTCCAGGGACGCGTTGAGGAGCTTGAGCGATTCCTCCATCTTGCCGAGGACGTCCTTGATCTTTTCCAGGTTGATCTTGAGGTTGTCGCGGTTCTCCGCGGCGACGTCCTTCAGCAGGGCGATCGTGTCCCGGAGCCCGGAGGCGACTTCCTCGGCCTTTTTGTCCAGGTTCTGGAATGCGCCGCGGGCGCCCCGGACCGCCTCCCGGATATCCCCCTCGTTCCGGCCGAGCAGGTCCTTGAGGTCGGTCGAGACCGCGGCCAGGTTCTCCAGGGCCCGGTTCAGGTTCTCCCTGGTCTGGGGGCCGAGCATCTCCTTGATCGCCCCGCCGGCGTCCCTGACCTCGGTGCCGACCGAGGCGAGAAGCCCGCCGATGCGCTCGATGCCCACGCTCGTCTCGCCGGCGAGCTCGCCGCCGGGGCCGATGTTTTCCTTCGAATCGCCGGGGATGATGTCCAAGTACTTCTCGCCCAGCAGCCCGAGCATCGCCGTCGTCGCCTTGGAATCCTTGGGGATTGCGACGCCCGGATAGAGCGTCAGCGTGATCCGGGCCTTCCGCCGCTCGAGCCGGATGTCGTCGATGAAGCCGACCGCAACTCCGGACATCTTGACGACTGCCCGTTTCTCGAGCCCCTCGGCCGAATCGAAGAGGGCCGTGACCGCATAGCCCTTTTTCTTGAACAGGACGGACATGTCGCCGACCACGAAGATGAACGCGGCCAAGATGACGACCGCCGTCCCGACGAAAATTCCGATCCGAAGCTCACGACTCATCGTTCCGTCCTCTCCCGGCCTCACCAGTTCGTGATCGGGCCTTCCGCCCGGCCGTGGATGAATTGCTGGACGACGGGATCCGGCGACCGGCGGATCTCGTCCGGCGTTCCGAGGGCGATGATGCGGCCCTCGTAGAGCATGGCCAGCCGGTCCGCGACCTTGGTCGCGCTGACCATGTCGTGGGTGATCACCACCGACGTCACGTTCATTTCCCTTTTCAGGAGAATGATCATCTCGTTGATCGCGTCGGCCCGGATGGGGTCGATGCCCGTCGACGGCTCGTCATAGAGGATGATCTCGGGCCTGTAGGCGATCGCCCGGGCCAGGCCGACCCGCTTTTTCATCCCGCCGCTGAGCTCATGCGGCATCAGGCGCTCGATCCCGCGCAGGCCGACTTTGGCCAGGCTGTCGGCCACGCGCTCGGCCACCTCCGCCGGGCCGAGGTCCGTGTACCGCTCCAATCCGAAGGCGACATTCTGCCCCACGGTCATCGAATCGAAGAGGGCGGCGGCCTGGAAAAGCATGCCGAACCGGCGCGCCACGCGAAGCCGGTCCTCCCTCCTCAGCGACGTGACGGCCGTCCCGTCGACGCGGATCTCGCCCCGGTCCGGGGCCATGATCCCGATGAGGAGCTTCAGGAGGACGCTCTTGCCCGAGCCGCTCTGGCCGATGATGACCATGGTCTCGCCCTTGCGGATGTCGAGGTTCACGCCGGCCAGGACCGTCTTCGGCCCGAACGATTTGTGGAGGTCCAAGATGCGGATCATGGCCTCATCCCGGCAGGAACTTGCTCATGAAGAAATTGACGATGAGGATGCTGATGCTGGCGATCACGACCGTGCGGGTCGTGGCCCGGCCTACGCCCTCGGCCCCACCCTCGGCCTTGAGCCCCTGCCAGCAGCCGATGACGGCGATGAGAATGCCGAACGCGGCGGCCTTGATCAAGCCGCTGACGACGTCCCAGAACTGAAGGTAGAGGAGCGTGTTCCGGATGTACACCGTGCCGTTCACGCCCATGAGGGTGACATTGTAGAACGCGCCGCAGAAGATGCCGATGATGTCGCCGAAGAGGGTCAGGCAGGGCAGCATCAGGAAGGCGGCCGCCGTGCGGGGGACGACGAGATAGCGGTTGGGGTCGGCCCCGAGCGTGAACAGGGCGTCGACCTGTTCGCTGATCCGCATCGTCCCGATCTCGGCGGCCATGGAGGAGCCGACGCGGCCCGCGACCATCAAGCCGACGAGGATCGGGATGAGCTCCTTGGTCAGTCCCAGGGAGATGATCGGGCCGCCGTAGGCTTCGGAGCCGTGCCCGATGTAGCGGTGGAATCCGACATACGTCTGGAGGCCGAAGACGAGCCCTCCGAACGCGGCGGTGAGGGAGACGACGGGCAGGGTCCGGGCGCCGATCTCTTCGAGCTGCTGAAGGAAGTTCTTTTTTTCCCAGGGCTTGCGGAACAGGTTCCTAAAGGTCTCGGCGAACAGGATCGAGACCTCTCCCATCTGACGGAAGAAGCCGGCCAGGAGAGACGCGCGCCCGGTCCTCTCCATGCTCAGGCCTCGGATTCGGCATAGGTTTTTTCGAGGTCGGCGAAGCGGGCATACCGGTCCTGGAAGGCCAGCTTGACCGTATCCGTCGGGCCGTTCCTCTGCTTGGCCACGATGACCTCGGCGACGCCCCTCTTCTCCGTGTCCTGCTGCCGTTCGTCCTTGGACATGTACATTTCCTCGCGGTAGATGAAGATGACGACATCGGCGTCCTGCTCGATGGCCCCCGATTCGCGGAGGTCGGAGAGCATGGGCCGTGGTTTCCCCCGCCCTTTCTCGGGCGCGCGGCTGAGCTGGGAGATGCCGACGACCGGGATCTTCAGCTCCTTGGCCAGCTCCTTGAGGGAGCGGGAGATATAGGACATCTCCTGGTTGCGGTTCTCGAAGCGGCCCCCCGTCCGCATGAGCTGAATGTAATCGACGAAGACGATGTCCAGGCTCCGCTCCAGCTTGAGGCGGCGGGCCTTGGCCTTCATCTCCATCAGCGTCAGGGCGGGCGTTTCGTCGATGTGAACATTGGCCCGCGACAGCCTTTCCGCGCTCAAGCGGAGCTTCTCGATCTGGCGGTCGCTGACGTATCCCGTGCGGACGTCCCGGATGTTGAGGAGGGCGTCCGCGCAGAGCATGCGGACGACGATCGACTCCTTCGACATCTCCATCGAAAAGAAGCCCGCCGCGTAGCCTTTCAGACCGATGTACTGGGAGATGTTCAAGCAGAGGGCGGTCTTGCCCATGGACGGCCGGGCCGCGACGATGACCAGCTCCTGGGGATGGAAGCCCGCCGTCAGACCGTCGAGGTCGCGGAATCCGGACGGGACGCCCGTGATGGCTTCCTTCCGTTCGGCGAGGCGCTCGATGTAGTCCATCGTGTCCTTGGTCAGCTTCGAGAGGGGCAGGAATCCTTCTTTCGTCCGCTCCTCGGCCACGTCGAGAATCGAAGCCTGGGCCTCGTCGAGGAGGTCGTCGGCGTCCTCCTTCTGCTCGTAGCTCGCATTGATGATGTGGGCGGAAGACAGGATGAGCCGCCGCAGGAGCGCTTTCTCCTTCACGACCCGGGCGTAGTACTCGACGTTCAGGTTCCGCGGCACGCCGTCCATCAACGAGGCCAGGTAGGAGGCGCCTCCGACCTCTTCGAGCAGCGCGTTCCGGCGCAGCTCTTCGCTCAGGGCGAGGAGCTCGACCGGGAGCCCTTTGTCGACGAGGGCGGAAATCGTCTCGATGATCTTTCGGTGGGAATCCTTGTAAAAATCCTCGGGCCGGATGATGGACAGGACGACGTTGAGCGACTTATTGTTGACGAGGATCGTCCCGAGGACGGTCCTCTCCGCCTCGAGGTTGTGGGGAGGGGTCTTCTTGAGAAACATCAGATCGACTTCCATGCAGCCCCTCCTTTCGGGCCGGGCGGGACCGCCCTCCGGCGAGACCCGCGGCAGCCCTCCGGCCGCGCGCCGCCCGCGCGTCAGACGGCCGGCTCGCTCTTGTCCTCTTCCTTGACGATGGCGACCTTGATCTCCGCCTTGTCGTCGTGGAAGACCTTAACCGGGACGGTGTAGTTCCCCAGCCGCTTGAGCGGCTCGTCCAGGTCGATTTTCTTCTTGTCGACTTCGAAGCCCAGCTTGTCCAGCTCGTCCTTGATGTCGGCGGCGCTCACCGATCCGAAGATGTGGTCTTTCTCGCCGGCCTTCCGGGAGAACGAGAGCGTCACCTGGTTGAGCCTCTGGATCAGCTCCTGGAAGGACTGCCGCTCCTGCTCGACCTTTTTCTTCAAGGAGTGGCGCTCGATCTCGACCAGCTTCATATTCGACGCCGTGACCTCGATGCCCAGCTTGCGGGGAATGAGATAATTCCGCCCGTAGCCGGCGGCGACGTTGACGATGTCGCCCTTCCTCCCGACGTTTTCGACATCTTGTCTCAGGATGATCTTCATCGCATCTCCCTCCCGGATCAATTCTCGACGTAGGGAAGGAGCGCCAGGAGGCGCGCCCGCTTGATCGCCTCCGCCAGCTTCCGCTGGTGGAAGGCGCACGTCCCGGTGATGCGGCGGGGCGAGATCTTGCCCCGGTCGGGAATGTATTTCTTCAGGATGTCGACGTTCTTGTGGTCGATGAACTTGACGTTCCTCTGGCAGAAGCGGCAGAACTTCTTCTTGGGCGGAAAGAATTTCTTGTAGGATCCGCGTTCGGGTCTGTCTTCTCTGGCCATCTTATGCCTCCTCGTACTTTTTCGGCTCCGGCGCTCCGCCTTCGGCGGCGGGTTCCGCCGGTCCGCCTGCGGCCGTATCCCTGGTCCGGCGCCGGTCCGCGGCTTTCTTCTTCTTCCGGATGTTCTGCTGCGTCTCCGTGACCAGGGTCAGGTAGCGGAGGATCGTATCCATCTGCCGGAAGCGCCGCCCGAGCTCCGCGGGGATGTCGGGGCCGCCCTCGTAGTGGAAGAAGACGTAATAAGCCTCGCCGAACTTGCCGATCGCGTAGGCCATCCGCCGCTTTCCCCATTTTTCCAGCTTGGCCATCTTCCCGTTCTTCTGGGTGACGACGTCGGCCATCTGCTGGATGACGATGTCCGCGTCTTCCTCCGTCACGTTGGGGGAGATGAGGAATCCCGTCTCGTACAGTCTCATGAAAACCTCCTTATGGTTTCGCAGCTCCTCCTCTCTGGGAGGGGGAGCAAGGAGAATACGTTATGTTTCCCCTGTCTTATCCTAATTGAAATCGTTCATGGCCGCGTCGATCCGGCCGTCCAGGATCAGGTCCAGGGCCGACCGCCCTTTGCCCAGGCTTTCCTCGAACAGCCGTTTCTCGCTCCTCCGGAAGGGCGACAGGACGAAGGTGACGATGTCGCCGGCCTCCGGCCCGGGCCCGATGCCCAGCCGCAGCCGGGGAAAACGCATCGTCCCGATCTCCTCGACGATCGAGACCATGCCCTTGTGCGTGCCCGGGCCGCCGTCCTTGCGGACCCGGATTTCTCCGAGCGGGATGTCCACGTCGTCGTACACGACGACGAGCCTTTCCGCGGCGAGGCGCAGGCCGCGGACCATCTCCCGGACAGCCTGTCCGCTGGAGTTCATGTAGGTCTGCGGCAGGACCAGGATGACCCGCTCCGTGCCGCGGTTCACCTCGGCCGTCTTCGAGAGGTACCGGCTTTTCTTCACCCGGACATCCCAGGCCTTGGCCACGCTCTGGACGAACAGAAAGCCCGCGTTGTGGCGGGTGTCCGCGTATTTCCGGCCGGGATTGCCCAGGCCCACGACGGCCCACACGGATTACTTCTCCTCGACCTCTTCCTTCTTGCGCTCTTTCTTGATGACCTCGGGCTCCGCGGGCGCGGCTTCCGCCGCTTCGGCCGCCACGACCTCTTCCTCGGGCTTGGCCTCGACCTTCTCCTCGTGCGGCACCTGGACCAGGGCCAGGACCGTGGCCGGGTCGCTGATCAGCTTGACGCCCTGCGGGCCGGCGAGGTCGCCGACCTTCAGAGACTGATGGAGATGCAGCTCGGAGATGTCCGCCGAGATGCGCTCGGGGATGTCCGCCGGCAGGCATTCGACCTCGACCTCGCGCATCATGAAGTCGACGAATCCGCCCTCGGTCTTGACCCCGACCGGCTCCCCGAGGAGCTCGATGGGAACCGAGACGCGGATGACCTTGTCCATGGCGATGAGGATCAGGTCGGCGTGGAGCAGCTCGTCCGACGTCGCGTTGACCTGGAGAGCCTTGAGCATGACGTCCTTCTCTTCGGAGTCGAAGGCGATCTTGAAGATCGTGTTCTCGCGGGTCTCGGATTTCAGGATCTTGACGATGTCCTTCTTGGCCAGGGCCAGAGGGATGCTCTCGACGCCTTCGCCGTAGAGGACGGCGGGGACCATCCCCCCCCTCCGGATGCGGCGCGACGCGTTCTTTCCAAAAACGTCCCGTTTTTCGCTCTTGATGACCAGGCTCATGGCTGGCTTCCTCCTTACACAAACAGTGAGCTCACGGAGCTCCCTTCGT
>Ga0172371_10008345_pt1 | contig 14530 bp, 4 predicted proteins | sample Lak12m_FD_114543 | JGI IMG/M metagenome (GOLD analysis project Ga0172371, IMG submission 114543) | Freshwater microbial communities from Kabuno Bay, South-Kivu, Congo - kab_022012_12m | ecosystem: Environmental > Aquatic > Freshwater > Lake | place: Democratic Republic of the Congo: South-Kivu... | reverse complement strand
GTGATAGAGCGAATCCTCTCCGGCGGTGGGAATGGCTCCCCACAAGCTGACCAGCTCTTGCGGATTGATGACGAGTTCGGCCTGTAATTGAACGATCTGGCCCAGCTGGCTCAAAAAAGCCGGGGTGATGTCAGGGGCTTGAAGCGCGGTCATGACGCGATCCAGGTCTGTCATCTTCCATTTGAGCTTGCGCCACAGGCGAATAAAGCGGTGGAGCCGGATTAGATCGGCTTCATCTGGGACCGAGCCGTCGAGGTGCAGCAGTCGGGTCAGCGTCAGATCGCAGGCTGAATCAGGGGCATCCAGCACCAGCAGCTTGCCCAACGGTACGAAGTTCTGCGTCGCCCAATCTTCCAAATCGGTGATCGTCATGATGTCGCCCAGGGCTTTCAGCGTGTGGTCACCGGGATCAGCAAATCCGCGGGCGACAAGTGCGGCCAAAACCTGATAGCTGATGGGAATGCGTTGGAAGGCTGACAGAGCTTCGCCCTCGGGCCGCGCCGGATTGATATAGTGTGTTCCCAACAGGTCGATCAACTCCACATAACTGACGCCGGTGTGCGCCAGGAAATTGGGCACGTAAGCCAGCGTTTCGAACCAGGAGGGTGTGCGCTTTCCAGCCGCGCCCCAGATTGCCGCGCCACCAAACAGCGTAAAGGCCATGCCCGCGATTTCCTTGCCCGCCATGCCCACAAAATAGGCTGGCACCTCCACCGTTACCCACGCTCCGGCGGCGGGTAGGGGGCCCATGTAGCGCAGGCTGGCCGTGCCGTCGATGCCCACGGCAATCAATTGTTGTCCCCAATAGACGCGGTGCTCCCATGAGATCCCATCATTCCACTGAAACATAACCTGCTGCGGCAGGTTGACAGGGTCCAGGTAGATTTCGAAAAATAATAGATCGTCCTTCCCGGCCTTAAGGCGGTTCTCGCCGGTCACTCCGTCGAAGTAGTGCTGGTGTAAACCCGCCACGGCTGCTGAGGCATGGGGGTTTTCACCGGAAGGCGGGGGCGGGGCAAAGGGCGCGAAGGTCCAGGTGTCCTGCGTGAGGTGCTGAACGGCACCGACCGGCAGGCTGCTGGTGACCCAGGCAGTAACCACCGGTTCCTCTGGCTGCTCGAAGCCATAGTAGTCAGAGACTGGCCTGGGCGCGGGGGTGGTATCGAACTGCTCGCCCGTTAGAATCGCGAAGTCACGCTCGGTGAGATGGAGGGCTTCAACGTCCAGCGCGCGGCTTATCGCTTCGCTGGTCTCACGCCGGAACAGATCCATCACCTCGCGGCGGCTGGACCCCATCTTTTCGAGGGTCAGGCGCAGCGCCGCGAGGGGCTGGTTGAAAGGCAGGGTGAACGGGTACACCGCGGCTTCCAGGGCTTCATAAGCCCGGTCGCGGGTGTTCTCTGGGTTGGCAGCCAGCTCGGCTGAGGTCACGCCGGGGGAGCTTTCGTTGGGCTGCGGAACCGGTGGAACTTCTACCACGCCGGCCTCGTCGGTCTTGAGCGGGAGGGTCTGGTTATGAACAATATAGCTCTCGAGCACTTCATTCACCAGGTCGATATAGGGCATCATGGTGTTGGTGTTTTCGCACGACAGCTCAATGTGGGCCAGGTCAGGACGGCGCACGATGATAGGCTTGCCGTCCGGCCACTTCTTCTCCTGGTTGCCGATCAAGACATCCAGTGGGGTGACGCCGGGGATTTTTGGATCGAGAAACTGGAGCAAATTAACAAAATACGCCGCTGGACTATGAACAGACCGGCAGTGCTCGCAGTCGCACAGTTCCAACGAACCGAACAGGGTGGTAAAGTCGGGCCGGTTGCTGGCAATAACCGCCTGGATCTCATCTTGTTTCTTGGAACTCACAGCACACCTCCGGGAAAGACACCATTGACCATGTCATTGAGAAATATGTATTGATGGATTGCCGCTGCACTGATGTTTCGGGCGCGGTTTAGCACCACTTGAGCGGTGGATTGTCCCAGCAGCGGAACCAGCATCTCCATGGCGATTTCGGAGGGCAGTTCAGCCAGCTCACGCGCCGAGTTGAACCCGGCATCCAGCAGCACCTTGAGCGACTCTGGGCCGGTACTCAAGCGAAACAGGCGCTGCAAGCGTTTGACCTGACCAATCACGATAAGGCGATCCTTTTCTTCAACCCCTTCCAGCAGTTTTTCACCATGCTGGGCCACCAGGTCGTCGATGCGGTCCGAGACCAGGTCGAAATTTGCCGTTTTGACCGCCTGGGTTAAGAAGGCGGCAACGGCGGGTTGCTTGTTTTCGAGATGGTCGGGCGGCAGGCTGGCGACCAGGTTCGCCACGGCAGCGCCAGGGTGAGAAATTTGGATCGCCCCGGCCAGGCTGGCGGCGTAATTGGCCTTCCGTTCCTCGGGTTTGCCCGGTACGTCATCGGGGACGGTGATAGCCAGGTCGGGATTGTCGAGCAGGGCGCGCCATTTTTCGGGCGTGTCGAGCTGAAAGGCCAGTTCTGCCGTGTTATTCACAGCCGGGTGGCGGGTGCGAATGGCGTTCACCAGCGTGAGGTTGTTCTGCGCCAATTGGCCTAATTGAAAGCCGTACTGCAGCCGGCTGATTTTGGTGGAATCATTGAAACCAGGCTGCGTTGTTAGTTTTGTCCAAAACTCGGCTGGCGTCCCAACATGATCCGAGATTGTGCGCCAAAGCGCCGCCTGTTCTTCGGGATTGGGCAAATCCGAGCCCACCAGGTCTGCCAGCGAAGCCACCCCCGGCTCTGGGCGGTAGCCCGGCAGATGGGCAACAAGCACGTCGCGGATCACCTGAACGGCCTCATCCAGACGGCTGGGTGGATTGAAGGGTGGAATAATGAGGGGGGAATTGGTGCTGGTTTGCAGCAGCGCCAGGCGCAGGTTATCCGCACTTAACCGTCCCAACGACAGAACATCTGTGACTGAGCGGGCGCGGACCAGGCCGTAGAAGACTGAAGCCCGCATCGCATTTTCGAAGGGGGCGGCGGCCAGCTTAAAGGCGGTGATCAGCGCCTGGATCAGGGCAGCGTCGAACCCGGTTTCACGCGCCACAAAAGAAATATCGCGGTACTTTTCTTCGTCTAAGCGCAGCACTGCGGCGCCCACCCGGGCTTCGCGCTCGTCCGCGCCTGCATCGGCGGGGGCCTGCTCTGGCAGCAGCGCTTCGATGGCCCGAATTAACTGCTCGTACTGCGAGACGCCCGGTTTCGGCTCGCCGCCCTGAGTGATAATCCGCACCTCTTCCACCCTGCGAGCCTGGATCCCCAGGATCAGGTCATCGGCGGATACGAGGGTCTCTTCTTTGAGGGTGTCCCCATCGGGGAGGCGGTAGATTTGAATATTTTCCAGGGCCTGTCCATCCTGGCTGAAGGTAAAAACAAGGTCAGGCACAATGCTGCCATCACGCAGCAGGTCGCCAGGGGCAATTTTGGCCAGTTTGTAGGTAAATTCAAACCAGCCGTCTTCATTCCGGGCAGGCAGGCGGTCGGTGGGGCTGCTACCCACCTGCTGGCTGGTGTTCGCACCGCCCCTGCGGAAAAATAGATCGCGGTCGAACACGCTGACCTGGATGCCGTTAATCGGGCCGCCGGCATTGACCACCTGCCCGCGCACCACCCAATCCGCGCCAGGGGGCGGTGATTCGGGAATGTCGGGGGTAAAGCGCAGTTCGCCGATGATCAGATCAACGGTCAGCGGGCTGAGTGGATCGGGAATGGGATCGGAGGAAGCGAGCATCCGGTTGGCATCATCGTAGGCGGAGACAACAAGCTCAAGAAAATCTTTGGTGTGGTCTACGCCCGGCCCGAGGCGGGTGTAAAGGGTTGGGTCATACAAAATCTGGTAGTAGCCATCGGTGTTGGTCACTGCCTGGCCAAGCATAGCGCCATGCACAAAATCGAGGTCGAAGGCGTAGACCTGCGTTTGCCTGGATGGCGATTCATCTGGAAAACGCAGCATACCCTCCACAATATGCATCTCAACATTGTGATCATCCAAGACGCCCATCTCGATCAGCAGCGCATTCATGCGGTTCGCTGTGGTTACATCCACATTGCCGGAATTTTGCAGGTTCTGCTCGCTCTGAAAGATAGACACCAGACTGGAGGTCAAAACGCCATAATGGTGCTGCGCGCGTTCCTGCTCGAGTATCGGCGCCCACTCATGCCTGCGGTTAGGTTCATTGGGTAAAATCTTACCCTGATCGAGGAACAGCTCCAGGGCTATTTGCAAGTCGTCCAACGCCGCGCCTTCTATTCCTGGCTGTAAGGGAAAGACGATTTGATTCATGTGCATTCTCCTTGGGCTTTATTAGCCCTGCTCGTTGACAGGTTAGAAAGAGTAGGCGTAGATTAGCGCAGCCGCCGCCGCAGGGCATTCTGGAGATTGTCGATGATGGCGGCACGGTTATCCTGTGGCTCATCACGAGATATCGGCGCTGTGATCACTTGCATAATTTTCTTCCTTTCAAAAACGGGTTGCTATTTCACTCTAAACGCAGCGGACATTACGAAATTCATAATACTGTACTGAAACTTCCAAAACTATCACACAGACTTAGCGAGAGAACCATTAAGGGATAAGAAAAAAGAAACCGCGGTCCTTTAGAGACTGAATTGCGCCAGGTTGGAACACCCACTGCTGAGCTCCTGCCGAGACACCAGGAGGCGGGTTTGGTATAGGCCCGAGAGTTAGTAGTTTCTGTGCACGCATAGACTGCACGACGGACCTTGGGAGTGCGATGCCAACAACTCCGATCTCGGTCGTACCTGCTCTCTGCGCTGCGCGGAGAGCGAATACATCAGCCACCTTAACGTCCGGGACAGTGTAGAATTGGCCGCCGAAGTTGCCACTTGACGGAGAGAGGTTGGCGCCTTGGGTCTCGGCAATTTCGCGCGCTACTGGACCAGAAGCGCCATGCGCGAATACCTCCAGCGGGCCTTCGATTTCTTCGGCTGCTCCGGCCATCTGTGCATGCTGTAACAAGGATTTTGGAACAGCTTCAGTGGGGGCGCTCGCCCTACCAAGGCGCAGCGGGACGCCACCACCCAATCCATCAATGGATAAAGGTAATGGCAACGTGAGCCGAGGAGTTTTAAGTGCTTGAGATGCTCTCGCTGCCAGGTATTCTATACTTTCAGCTACCATCACAGGAGCAAGATCCAGGGGAATAGCCTGTGGAGGGATACCATTGCGCTCTAACGTTTCGTTGATTTCTGCGAGCATGCCAATTGGTACACTTTCCAACGCGGCGGCTAAGTTGCGCCAGGAATATAGTATTCCCAGCGAATAATTCAGGGTTGTTGATCCAGTGTCAGGAACTGTGTGAACCTGCGGCGCTACCGAATGTTTATGAGTCGGGAAAACCCAACCGACTGAGCGTGAGGCAGGACTCGATGTGCTGGCCGGAGGCGTTTCTTTTTTCGGCTCGGGACCAGGTAGGGTATCTCCTGGGTCTGCTGCGCGTCGCTCCATCTCTTTTCTTGCCGGGGTCTTAGTAGAATTATCGATAAACACAGTCTCAGAAGAGGGTTGAATGCCCAAGTATTGTTGATTTAAACCATCTGTTACATCCCTACCATCTAATCCAGTCGGGTCTACGGCATTTATGGGGCGGTTTCTAACATATGAAAAAAAGTTCACCCCCCCTTTAATTCCAATGGGGTCAGCCGCTGTCCACCGTCCTAACCAAGGCGCATAGTATCTTGCCCCGTGGTAGGTGAACCCGGTCTCCTCGTCGCGCTCCTTGCCGGTGCAGCGGTAGCGCTTTAAGCTGATTTCGGCCGCGCTGCGCCCGGCTTGATAGGCAGTGCTGCCGTAAGGGGTGTATTCTTCGTAGGCAATCACCCGGGCCTGCTCGTTTAATTCCAGGCTGGCAGAACCGAGGTGATTGGTAAACTGGCAGCGCTGAACCGGTACGGGATTGTGGATGGGATTTTCATTCTCCACAGTCTGGGTCTCGACCAGGGCGATGCGCTGTTTGTCGTACATGACGTGCAGGGTTTCGCGTTCCAGTTGGATGGTGCTGCCATTGTTGGCATATTCGCGGTAAATCTCAAAGCCGCCCAGGTACAGGCGCTCTTTTGTGCGGGTGGGTGAGCCTCCGGCGGGTGCCTGCCGCTCGGTCACTTTGCGCACGCGCTGCCCAGTGGCGTCGTAAACATAGTAGGTTATCTCGGGTGTGGCATCGTCAACCACTTGCTGCGAGCTGGCAGACAACTGGTCGTTGAAGTCCCAACGCATGGTGGACAGGTGGGGCATCGTGACCATGCTGCCGTGTATGTCGTAGGTGTATTTGGCACTGTAAGAGCCCTCGTCATCAGTGGGAATACTAGTTGCTAGCAAATGGTTGCTTTCTTGCGCGTACTGGTAGCGGCGCTTCCAGGATACGATGCCAGGCATGTCGATATAGCTCCCGGCGTGGTGGGAGATGTTGATGATGTTGCCGACCAAATCGTAGTCATATTTTTCTACGTAGCAGGCCAGGGTGCTGCTGCCGTTGGGGGGCATCAACACGCTGTTTTCGCGGTCACTCCAATCATATTGGGTCGCGCCTTTGCGCTCGCGCCCGCTGGCGGCGATCAGGCGGTAGAGGGCATCATAGGCATATTCGCTGATGGGCTTTACCTGTTGATTGTCGTGAAAAACCGTCTGATGAGCTTCGTCGGCAATGAGGGTGATGTTGCCAACTGGGTCATACGTGTAGCTCAGATCCTGCACCACGGCCGCATTCTTGAACAGCGCGGAGGCCGTGGCATCGGGCTGGTTCGGGCGCGACGTTTTCAGATGGGTCAGGCGGAAGGTTTGCTCGTCATAGTCATAGGTGGTGATCGCGCCGCCGCCGTATTCAATCCGCTCGCGCTGGCCTTTGACATCGTAGTCTATATTTTTGACAAACGAGGTGGCCTGGGCCGCGTTTTTAATGTTGACCTGCACCGCATTCAGCAAATTAGCCTGATTAAACTCTGGCACGGTCACGCTGCCATCGGGTGTGGTGATGCGGACCGGGCGGTTGAGCGCATCATACTGGAGGCTGGTACTGAAAATTTCCTCTTCCAGTTCCGGCGCCTGTGACCAGTCTGGTGGGGTCTTGTAATCCTTAAGCAGCTGGCGCGTGCTGCGCAGCAGGTTGCCCTTGAAATCAAAGGCCTCTTCCGCGCTGGTGGTTGGGTTGAGTCCTATGCTGGCGGTCACACCAGCGGTGTCATAGTGCTGGTAAGGCTTGCCGCGCAGGTTAAGTTCGGTCTTCTGGAGTTCGGTCAGGTCGTTTCCTCGGGTATCACCGTACACCAGCTTCTCGAATTGGATGACGCGGTTGGCATCAAGCGGGTTGGCGCCTTTGACAAAGGAACCAACCGAGCGGTGCAGTTCGTCATACTCGGTGCGGAAGGTGCGGCCCAGGCTGTCCCAGGCAAACATGGGCTGGCCGGCAGCATCGTGAATCATCCAGCGTTTGCCAGCATCCATGCTGTGTTGAAAGAGCAGGTTGCCGGCGATATCGTAACAGGGCGCAAAACCAGACGGGTTAAGGTTTTGCGGATCATCAAAAAGACGCGTCCCTTCGGGCAGAGGCGGCATGATGTACTGCATCACGCGGTTGCCGCGCGCATCTTGCACCCACAGCGGTTTGCCCTCGGCATCCAGTTTGGAGAAGGTGACGTATTTCTGATCGTCGGGCGCGTTGGGCGGGCCGCTGCGGTTGTGGGCGATGGTGATGACCTCGCGGCCCAAGCTGTCGAGCAACGTCACCGCGGGCGTATTGGCGTGCTGTGCGGCTAACCAGGCGGCGCGCTGTATTGGGGAGACCAGCACTTCGCCCGTGAGTGCATTGCGCGGTAAGATTTGTTCGGGTGGAGGTGGGGGTGGGTTGAGTTGGGTATACCAACGGCTTTCCTTGACTGTGTCGTTTTGGTCGAAGCTCTTGAAGTGCCAGGGCGAGAACTCCACCCGACTGAAGGATCCATCCGGCTCATCGGTGCGGATCACGCGCCCGGCGGCGTCGTAATAGATTACGGAGGTAACCCCCTCTTCGTGTTCAGCCTCCTCACCATCGTAACGGTGGCCAACTCCTGGCTGGCTGAAATAAGGCTCATACTGTTTAACCGGATTGCCTTTGTTATTCAAAATAGTCTTGCCGCTGGCGACCCAGCGCAGCGCGCCGGCAGGGGTCAGCGGTTCGGCCTGAATCTTCTTGACCAGCAGATTGCCCGAGCCGTCGGAATATTCAAAGGTGGTTTGCACCGGGCTGTTCGGGTTAGCGGCGGCGTGCTGCTCACGTACGATACCGGCAGCGCAGGGCGGGTGCTGACCCCACAGCGTCTTACCATTCTGGATGGTTTCGCCAAAATAGTACAGGTGACGCGCGCTTGCGCTGCCCAGCCAGCCCCTGGCCTGACCGGCGCTGTAGTCTTGGGTGACAAAGAATTCAATCTTGGCGTCAGTCTCCGGATTGAGGGCGGCTAAATTCATGCCGGTCAGGTTGTCGGCGTCGCCGCCTTTGCCCAACAGGGCCATGATGGTGGGCATCCCTAAGATATCAAACCCAACCTCCGAGAGGTTATTGTTGATGTCCTTCATCAGGCGCGGCGCGAGCACGCGGAAGTCGAATTCCACCACCTCGGTGCGGTTCCCCAGGCGGTCCTCGCTGGATTGGATCAGGAGATCGCGCCAGTCATAGCTCAGGGTGGTGACGCTGCCAAAAGGATCGGTATAGCGTTCTGGCAGATAGAAGTGCTGGGGGGCATCGGCATTAAAACCTGCCACGCCCGAACAGACCCAGTACTGCCCGTCGGCTCCGCTGAGGTAGCCGCTCTTGTTTTTGTCCGATAAGACCGCCTGCACATCCGGCTGGAGCTTGTCCGCGAAGACCTGGTTGAGCAGGTCAGCGGTCAGGGCCAACTGGTAGTTCTCGTACGGCACGGCCAGACGGTTCATTTTTCCAAGAGGTTCAGGACCCTCCAGCGATTCATTAAAGAAAAGCGTGCGAGTGTGTTCAATCAACCGTCTTTTCAAGTCTGTGGGGTGGGGCAGCTTGTGATAGTCGATAGCTTCGACGGGCTCACTGCCGCCGGGATAATGATCGCTCAGCTTGTATTTGCGCAGTTCTTCCAGGGTGAAGTAACGGTCAGCGATCTCAGCCGGGGGCTGGGGATGGTCTTCGTCCTGCGGTATGACGCCGAGGAAATTGCCGGTCAGCTCGTTGGTCAGCACCTCACAGGGCAGACACAGGCGAAAGTTATCTGGATCGGTGCTGCCGGGTCCGGGCACATCGTTGGTATAGCGCGTCTCGGTGTAGGCCAGGTGCATCTCAGACTGCACATGCTGGATCAACTTGAGTGCATGGGCGTCCTCCAGCAGCGTGCTATCGGCCTCATTGCGGATGCGCGGATAGACTACCGAGACAGACTGCTGGATATTGCCGTATTCATCGGTACGCAGGTTCAAACTGTGGGCAATGCGCGGATCGGGGGCCAGGGTTTCGGGGCGCAGATCTAATTCATAATGATAGGTGATCGCTTCGCTTTCGGTGACGAGAAAGACCGCGTTGGGGTTGGGGCCTTGAGGCTGGATACGCTGAATGTGGCAGTTGTGATGGGCCGCCGAGAATAGTTTCACCGGCTTGTGTTTGCCGAGCGCCACGCCAGCCACATCCAGTTCGTATATTTCCTGGCGCAGCACCATACCTTTGCAAGCGCGCAGAGCTTCGCGCCATTCGCTGGCAGTCAGGTTGAGGGACACGAGGTCAGGTTCGGGCAGGGTGTTTTCACGAAAAACCGGAGGGCCGCCTGGGGGTAGGTCTTTCGACCCGACCGAGAAGTATTCGTCCGCAAATTGGCTCAGAATACGCTCACGGTCGAGAAACGCGCCGGTATGAAACCAGGTGACCGTCTTAACGGGGGGTTGGTAGAGGGTATGGTCGGGGGAGATATAGGGGCTGGTGCTGTTCTCACTCGAAAATGCGCCATACGACTCAACGTCCACCTGATCTACCCGCCCAAAGCCGCGGAACTCACGCTCTGGACCATCAAAGTAGCCGTGGTGATAGCTGTAAGTGGTCGAGAAGCTGGTTCTGCGCCAGCGGTCGGTCACCGTGACCTTCTCTACACAGTGCACCGGGAAGGGCAGTCGGGTGACCCATGGCTTGCCGGCCAGTTTATCCTGTAAATAGAAGCGGGTCGAGGGCGCATAGGTCACATGGGTCTCACCGCCCAGGTTATTCTTGACCCCGATTAATAAGTGCGGCTTCTGTCCGCCCATCAGGTCCAGATAGCGTAGGGGGCGGTGACGATTGCCCGGAAGCGGGGATGACCACACCAGGCAGGCGGTGCCATTGCCCAATAGATCCAGAACCTGCACGCCGCTGGTGCGGTCGAGCGTGGGAAAGGGCTGGATAGGCGTGATTGCGCTCCAACTGTTGCCCGATTGGTTGAAACAAACCTGCACGCCCGTCTTATGAAGATAGATAATATCGGTCGTGCCGCTGCCGTCGATATCGGCCAGGCGGATATTGCGCTGGTCGAATTGATCGATGCTGTCAAAATGGGGCGCGTGGTCCATGCTGACTTTTGCGCCAAAGCGGCCGTAGCCCAGGTTCGGCCAATAGCAGATTTCTCCATTGCGAATGCGGACGATATCGGTTAAGCCATCGCCCGACATATCAGATAGATAGATGGATTGTTCTGCCTCCGCAAAAACGATGCGCGGCCCAGTTTCTTCATCCCAGGGCTTGTGCGTGCGCTGCGCGGCGCTAAAGCCCTCTTCACCCAGCGAGGGGTGCCAAACAAAGGCATCGTTTTCACTGATGAGCAGGTCAGCGCGGCCATCGCCATCGAGGTCGATGAACTTGAGGTTGGGATCATCCCAATCGAGATGGGGTAGAGACAGGAACGGCGTGAAGGCGTCCCAGTGCTCGTTGGTCGTCCGCTCGTAGAAACCGGGCGTGGTTCCGGCAAACTGTACCATGTCTGGGCGGCCATCACCCGCCAGGTCGAGAAACTGGGTAGGGCTGGCTAAAACCAGGTTGGGCTTGTCGGACACCCGTTCGATGGGCGCAAACTGGGCCTCCAGGTGGGCAACGTCGCCCTCAATTATCACGTTGAGCGGGCTGAGGTTGCGTTTGTAAAACCAGGCGCTTCCCTGTTCGGTCAGCAGCCCCGACAGCCCTTCGCCATCGAGGTCGATCCACTGAAAACTTGTTCCATCGATACCAATCGGCAAGTTGGCCAGGTTATCGCCCTCTACTTCACGCAGTTCAGCCTGGATAACCGCCTCACTGTATGTAAACTCGAGGGGCGGCAGCGACCTCTGGTGGTAGCCTCCGCCATCTTTGGGTTGGTACCCGGTCTGTTTAACACTGACGAGCTTGGAAAAAATCGGCACGCGGGCGTTTTTCGGCTCTGTTTTATACTCGTAAGTGAAATCGGTCGAGCGAACCAGGCCGTCATAGCCCTTGTGGTGTGGAGGAAAGGGGTCATTGGGGATGTTGTGGAACATCAACACGCGCTGGCAGAGGCGGTAGGTGCGTATCTCGAAGCCGGCGCGATAGGTAGAGAAAGGATCTTTACGGCGCGGCCAGACGCCCGGCTCCACGGGCCTGGGCGCGGCCCGGTTGTGTTCCCCGTAGTCAAAAACGGCCTCGAACATCCAGGTGTCAGCGGGCAGCGATGCCGGATCGATAGCCCTGCCTTGAGCGTCACGGTTGGATGCGCGGTTGCCATAGAAGATGCGTTTGAGATAGCGATTGGCCGTGCGCACCCGATTGCGCTCATTAACCTGGGTACCATCGATGTCCTTGTCATTTTCATCCGCATACTCATAGACAATGGCATTGCCTTTGTCATCGTAGCTCTGGCAAATGAGCCAGCTGAAAATACGGGTGGGGTGGTCAGGATGCGGATCTTGTGGGTCGAAGATGCGGGAATCCTTGGATTTCCCGTAGAGTGTGGTGATGTTATCCTTGGTGATCGCGCGCCAGTGAATTTCGCCGGTGAGGGTGTGGGTCCAGCGCTCAATGCGCGCGAACAGTCCTTCGACGCGGGGGCGGTAGCGGTGGACAACGAAGCCAGGGAATGTATTTTCGTCTTTGAAGCGCTTGCCTCCGGCGGTAAGCGTGGGTACCAGGTCCTCAGCCCCAGAAAGGATATAAACGTCCGAGTCTTCCTCACCATCCTGGTAGAGCGGAAGACCTTTATCCGTTCTTCGTGTGATCGTGGGTAGAGAAAGATTCCAGCCCAGGCCGAATGGGCCGTTGCCAGAGCCAGAGTCATAAGAGAGCGAAAGTTGAGGACCGAAGCCGGAGCGCCCAGGGCTAGTCGCGATTGGAACGCTCATCGAGCCAGTGCCAGTCACAGGGTTGGCAGCGAACTTTTCGCCCAACCCGCGGATCGCCCCGCCGCCTTTGGGAAGAGAGATAGACGGAGGTGAGAAAGGCTTCTGATTTCGATCTTCTGACAGCGCGAAAGACTGGTTATCCTTCAATGCAGCTCCTGCATATACCGTGAACCTGACCGGTGAATTCGTAGATCATCATTACCCCGGACAGACCGCCTGGGGCTTTACAATTTAGAAGGCTTAACCAACGAATATATTTGGGCGAGGAGATGCCTGATCTCGCTCTTTTTAGAAAGATTTGGAAGGAAATGTAGGCTGGGGGAGGTTGATTGTGGCGTGAGCCTGCTATCCCGCTTTGGGTAAACGATTATTTGCCAGCAATCCAGATAAAGTCACTGGAGTTCCGGATAATTAAGACCTAATTATACATATATACTGGTGTTTGTAAAGGGTAAATTGAAAATCTTAATCATTGATTGTGCAAAGATAGGGGGCAGGCTATAGTATCCAAAGCAGGGTCGGACTGTCAACAATTATCTCTGAGACCAACCTGCCTATCTTCTCGCCTACTCGCTCAGCATACATCTTGATGATGGCTGTTGAAAAATCTCATTAGTGAGTTCGATCCTGTTGGCGAACCTCAAGCAGACGCAAGCAACGAAGTAAAACGGGAAGGTCGGCTTGGTGCAAGCGGATTTTTGTTCATCCAATCGACTGTTCACCCCCACGCATGTGGGGAAAACGAATCGGGTAAAGGCCCTCATTGAGCGCAGTATCCCGCATTGCTTTCCAATTTTCGTAGGGGATATATTCTGGGATCGAGTTGCCTGAACTCATCACGTAGCTGCCGCCGGGCGCCATAGTGCGGATTAATCGTCTGGTCCCATCGATTACATCTGCGGGCGTCCCGGTGCCCAGTGGAAAAGCAAGCGACAGATTGCCAATCAAGCAAACTTTATCACCCACAATTTGGCGAGCTTTGTAGATGTCCATCGCCTCAGGTTCGATAGGATGAATGGCATTAAAACCAATTTCCACCAGGTCTGGCAGAATGTCGGTGATATTGCCATCGGAATGCAGGAGTAGGGGTAAACCTTTGCGATCAAGGATATGCCGGATTTCTCGGTAATAGGGAAAGGTATAACGCCGGTAGAGATTGGGGTTGACCAGTGTACGCGTTTTAAAACCCATATCATCATTAATCCAGATACCACCCAGCGTGCCCAGTTCAACCAGGATTTCGACAACAGCTACCTGAAACTCGCCAATTTTTTTGAGCAAGCGCTGGAACAATTCAGTACCCTGGAGCATATGGATAAAACAAGTCTCCAGACCCATCATCAACATCAGTGAAGAAAAGATTGCGCCTGCATAGCATAAGGTTCCCATCCCTGGCGGCAGAAAAGTGCGAATATCGCGAATAATCTGATAATTCAATTCAGCCGGGTCTGGCCAAGGGAAAGCCTCCAGGTCTTCCATACTGGAGATGATGCCATCCCTTTCCGGCGCCCAGGTTCTGGTGCCGCCGTGGGCGTTTGGGGAAGCTAAATGTTTTTCAAGCATCCGGTTGATGCCAAATTGCTTCGCAGCTTTCACGCCGGGAGAGTCCAGGGCGCTTGAATCATAGCGACCGCTATTATCATGATGAATGGCTGCGTCGATAATCGGTCGTAAACCGGCTTCTAAAGGAATCGCCTCATACCCGGCAGTGTACCAAAAATCAACTTCGTCTTCAAGCGACCGGATTGGACGCCCCAAGAATTTTTCCTTGATGTTATTGGCGACGCCAGCTTCCATCATAGGTATCCGATCTGGTTCTCCCTGACAAAAAACTGCTTTCAAAAAACGTCCCTCGAAATCCGGTTTTTCAAGCATAGAACCTCCTTTAAGAACGATAAGAGCGCAATAATTGGAGATCGGTTACTGGCCAGATTGGCTTAATCATACCTCTTTTAATGTCGAAAGTCAAATATAAACTGTTGACATTTGACATTTCTTGTGCTATTCTGTAGGAAATCAATGACCTACTTTTGATGGAGGTGAAATAGAAGGAACATATCCAAAAAGCGTGAAATCCATCCCAACCAGGCCTATTCAAACCAATAAGGAGAAAATGAAGTGAAGCAAGCCAGGATTATGCTCTTGTTTGTCATTACGATCGGGCTGTTATTCACAGTACCAGCCTGCAGCCCCGCGCC
>Ga0172371_10008344_pt1 | contig 14530 bp, 13 predicted proteins | sample Lak12m_FD_114543 | JGI IMG/M metagenome (GOLD analysis project Ga0172371, IMG submission 114543) | Freshwater microbial communities from Kabuno Bay, South-Kivu, Congo - kab_022012_12m | ecosystem: Environmental > Aquatic > Freshwater > Lake | place: Democratic Republic of the Congo: South-Kivu... | reverse complement strand
CGCATCGCCGCCGCCATCGTCCGGGCCCGGCCCGTGCACGACGCCGCGGAACTGGCCGGGATCGTCGCCGCTGCCGTCCCGGCGCGGGCCAGGCGCGGGGCTCATCCGGCGCGGCGCACATTCCAGGCGCTCCGCATCGCCGTCAACGACGAGCTCGGCGCCCTCGCTGCCGGTCTCGACGACGCCCTGTCCTTGCTGCACCCGGGAGGCCGGGTAGCCGTGATCTCCTACCACTCGCTGGAGGACCGGATCGTGAAGCGGCGCTTCGCCGCCGGGGCGACGGGCTGTGTCTGCCCGCCCGACCTGCCGGTTTGCGGCTGCGGGCGGACGGCGGCGCTCCGCCTGCTCACCCGGCACCCCCTGGTCCCCGGCGAGGCTGAAGTGGCCGCCAACCCGCGGGCGCGCAGTGCCCGGCTGCGGGCGGCGGAGAAGGTCCGGCCATGACGGCGCCCGCCCAGCCGCTCCCCCTCCCCGGCGGGCCCGGCCTGCGGGTTCTGGTGGGGGCGAGCTCGCGGCGGCGCCCCAGAGTGGGGGCCTGGCTGCTGCTGACCCTGGTGCTGGCGGCTGCCTTCCTCCTCCTGATCTACTCCCGCATCGCTCTCGACCACTCCGCCTTCGTGCTCCAGGAGGTGCACCGGCAGATGGAGGTCGAGGAGGCCCGCTACTGGCAGCTCCGGCTGCAGGCCGCCGAACTGCAGGCCCCCGAGCGGATCGTCGCTCGCGCTCAGGAAATGGGGATGGTCTACCCGGTGAGCGTGCAGACCATCGAAGTCCCGGGCATGGGGTCGTCCGGCACCGGAGCCGAAGACCACTGGGCGGACCTCAAGGCGCTGCTGGGGGCGCAGCCATGACCCCGGCGGAACGGGAGGGAGGGTGACGTGGCCCTGCCTTCCTCCATCACCCCCCGGCGGCCGCGTGGCCTGAACGCCCGCCTGGTCATGGTCGGCGTGGCCCTCACGCTGGCCTGGCTGGGAGTGGGCTACCGGCTGGTCGTCGTCCAGGGGACCCGCGCCGATGAGTACGCCGCCCGGGGCCTGGGCCAGCGCCTCCACACCGAGACCCTGGCGGCCGACCGGGGCACCATCTTCGACGCCGAAGGGCGGGAACTGGCCCTGACCGTCGATTCGGTAACGGTCTACGCCAACCCCCGGGAGGTGACCGATCCGGCCGTCGAAGCCGTGTACCTGGCGTCGCTGACGGGACAGGACCCGGCAGTCGTCGAGGACCTGCTGTCCTCGGACGGCACCTTCGTCTACGTGGCCCGGCAACTCGACCCCGCCGACGCCGCGCTGGTGGAAGCGGCCGACCTTCCCGGGATCTTCTTCCTGAACGAGCCCAAGCGCGTGTACCCGGTCGGGTCCCTGACCGCCCAGGTGGTGGGTTTCGTGCAGCCCGCCAGCAACGAGGGCCTGGAGGGGCTGGAGCTGGGCTATGAGACCGAACTGGCGGGGACCCCGGGGCAGCTGCGAGTGGAACGCGACCCGGCGGGGCGGACCATCCCCCAGGGGGAGTACTCGGTGACCCCGGCGGAGCCGGGCAGCGACCTCGTCTTGACTCTCCGGACCTCCATTCAGTTCGCCGCGGCCGAGGCCCTGCAGGAGGCCATGGAGCGCACCGGGGCCACCGCCGGGTCGGTGGTGGTGCTCGACCCGGCCACCGGAGGGGTGCTGGCCATGGTGAACCTCCCCGGGTTCGATCCTGCGGATCGGTCGTCTCTGCTGCCCGACCAGGTGCGCAACCGCGCCGTCACCGATCTGTTCGAGCCGGGCTCGACCCAGAAGCTGATCACCGTGGCCGCCGCGCTGGAGGCGGGGCTGGTGGAGCCGGACACCGTGCTCGAGATCCCGGAGCACATCGAGATCCTCGACACCGTCTTCCAGGACTTCACCGAGCACGCCGACCGACTCACCGTCACCGAGATCGTGGCCCATTCCTCCAACCTGGGCACGATCCTGCTGGGGGAGATGCTGGGGGCGCAGCGCCTGCACGAGTTCATGGTGGGCTTCGGCCAGGGCCGCCAGTCCCGCATCGACTTCCCCGGCGAGGCGGGCGGGGTGCTGCAGCCTCCGGAGGAGTGGTGCATCACCACGTGTGTGGCCGGCACTTCGATCGGGTATCACGTCTCGGTGACCGCTCTGCAGATGGCGGCGGCCTACGCCACCATTGCCAACGACGGAGTCTGGGTGCGGCCTCACTTCGTCGCCGAGGTGGTCGACGGGCAGGGGAGCCGGGTGCCCTCGGCGCCGGCGGAGCGGCGCGTGGTCTCCGAGGAGACCGCCCGCCAGATCCGCGAGATGCTGGCGGCGGTGGTGGAGCAAGGGACCGGGTCGATGGCGGCGGTGGGCGGCTACCGGGTGGGCGGCAAGACGGGGACCACCAAGAAGTACCTCAGCGAGACGGGCGAGTACAGCGACGAGGACGTCATGGCCTCCTTCATCGGCATGGCTCCCATAGACCACCCGCGGGTCGTGGTGGCGGTCGTGCTGGACGCCCCTCAGGAGGACGCCAGCGGCGGGCGGGGGGCGGCCCCGGTCTTCTCGGCGGTGGCCCTGGCCGCTCTGCACCAGTTGGGGGTGCCCCCCGATGCCCCCTGAGCCGGTGACCCTCGGCGAACTGGCGGTCCTGACGGGCGGATTTGTGATCGGCGACCCGGCCACGCCGGTGGTCGAGGTGGCTCACGACTCCCGGGCGGCCGGCCCGGGGGTCCTGTTCGTCGCGGTGCGGGGCTTCACCGTCGACGGGCACCGCTTTGTGGCCCAGGCGCGCGCCGCCGGGTCGCCGGCGGTGTGCGTCGAGGAGGACCCCGGGGACGGGGGGCCGGCGCTGGTGGTCCCCGACACCCGGGCGGCCATGGGCCCGGTGGCGGCCCGAGTGCACGGTGACCCCTCGCACCACCTGCGGCTCGTCGGCGTGACCGGCACCAACGGCAAGACCACCACCTGTCACCTCGTCGAGTCGATCGCCGCCGCAGCGGGGCTCGTCCCGGCGGTGGTGGGCACCGTGGGAGCCCGCCTGGCCGGCGAGGAGGTGCCGGTGGCCCGCACCACGCCGGAGGCCGCCGATTTCCAGCGGCTTCTGGCGAGGATGGTCTCCGCCCGGGTCGAGGTCGCCGCGGTGGAGGTGTCCTCCCACGCCCTGACCCTGGGGAGGGTGGCGGGGAGCCGGTTCGCCGTGGCCGCCTTCACCAACCTGAGCCAGGACCACCTGGACTTCCACGCCGACATGGAGGACTACTTCCTCGCCAAGGCGTCGCTCTTCACCACGGGCCTGGCGGACCAGGCGGTGATCTGGGTGGACGACCCGTACGGCGCGAGGCTGGCCGGCGCCACGGCTCTGCCCGTCGTCCGTGTGGGCCGGTCCGCCGGAGCCGAGGTGACGGCTTCGGGAGTGGAGTTGCGCCTCGACGGCTCGGCGTTCCTCCTGAGCGTGCCCGGTGGCTCGGTGCCGGTGGGCCTGCGCCTCGCCGGGGACTTCAACGTGGCCAACGCCCTGTTGGCGGCGGGCATTGCAACGGCGCTCGGTATCGGCCCGGATACCATCGCTGCCGGCATCGGGGCGCTGGCCAGGGTCCCGGGCCGCTTCGAGATAGTGGCGACCGGGAAGGACTGCACGGTGGTGGTCGACTACGCCCACACTCCCGACGGGGTGGCCGCCGTCATCGGCACGGCTCGCTCGCTCGTCGGGGAGGGGCGGGTGATCGCCGTCGTGGGGGCGGGCGGCGACCGCGACCGGGCCAAGCGCCCGCTGATGGGGGCGGCGGCAGCCGCCGCCGACCTCGCGGTGATCACCTCGGACAACCCTCGCTCCGAGGACCCGGCGGGCATCATCCGCGAAGTGCTTGCCGGGACTGCCGGAGGGCGGGCCGAGATCCGGGTGGAGGCCGACCGCCGCCTGGCCATCCGGGGCGCCCTGAAGGCGGCTACCGCCGGTGATGTCGTGCTTATCCTGGGCAAGGGCCACGAGACGGGCCAGCAGTTCGCCGATCGCACACTGCCCTTCGACGACCGGGAAGTGGCGCGGGAGGAGGCACAGGCGTGATCGCCATGCTGCTCGCCGCCATGGTCGCCTTCGCCATCACGATCGTGGTCACGCCGGTTGCGGTGCGCTTCTTCCACGCCCGGAGCATCGGCCAGCACATTCGGGAGGAGGTCGAGGGTCACCGCCACAAGGGGGGTACCCCGACCATGGGGGGCCTGGTGTTCCTGCTCGCCGTGGTGGCCGGATGGTTCGCCGGGCACCTCGATGTGCGCGACGCCGCCGGGAACTGGCACCTGGGGTTCAAGGAGTTCCAGATGCCCGGGCTGCTCGTGCTGCTGGCCTTCGTGGGCATGGGCGTCATCGGCTTCCTGGACGACTTCTCCAAGGTGCGCCGCGCCCGCAACCTCGGGCTCCGCAAGGCGTGGAAGTTCCTGGGCCAGGGCATCATCGCCGGCCTCTTCGCCTGGGGGGCGCTGTCCTGGGACGTGACCACGCAGCTGGGCTTCACCCGCCCCTTCGGGATCGAGCTGGGGTGGTTCTACATCCTCTGGGTGCTCTTCATGATCACCGCCACCTCGAATGCGGTGAACTTCACCGACGGCCTCGACGGGCTGGTGTCGGGGTCATCGGCCCTGGTGTTCGGGGCGTTCACGATCATCTGTTTCTGGCAGTTCCGCCACCCGGTCTTCTACGGGGTGGCCGGGGCCCTCGACCTGGCCATGCTGGCGGCCGCCCTGACCGCCGCCACCCTCGGGTTCCTGTGGTGGAACACCGCCCCGGCCCGGATCTTCATGGGCGACACCGGCTCCCAGGCTCTCGGGGGCGCCATGGCCGCGCTGGCCTTGCTCACCAACACCGACATCCTCTTCGTGGTGCTCGGCGGGCTCTACGTGCTGGAGGCGTCCTCGGTGGTCATCCAGATCATCGCCTTCCGGGCCTTCGGGCGCCGGGTGTTCAAGATGGCGCCGCTGCACCACCACTTCGAGCTGCTCGGATGGCCGGAGCCCACGGTGATCGTCCGGTTCTGGATCCTGGCCGGCCTCGGGGTGGCGCTGGCCCTGGGCATCTTCTACGGCGACTTCATCATGTCCGGAGGCGTGGGATGAGGGTGCTGCTGATCGGCGCCGCGGTGAGCGGCCGGGCGGCCCTGCGCCTCCTGGAGGGGGAGGGGCACGAGGTCGTGCTGTACGACGCCGACCCGGCCGCGGTGGAAGGCCTGGGGGAGGGGCGGCGGGCCCACGGCGGAGCCTGGGACCCGGCCCTGCTGGCCGGCGTGGATCTGGTGGTGACCAGCCCCGGGGTGCCGGAGCACTCCGCTCCCCTGCAGGCCGCGCTCGGTGCCGGGATCACCGTCTGGGGGGAACTGGAATTGGCCGCCCGGCATCTCACCGCACCCCTGCTGGCGGTTACGGCCACGAACGGGAAGACCACGATCACCCAGATGGCGGTCGCCATGCTGCAGGCCTCGGGGCGCCGCGCCGCGGCCGTGGGCAACATCGGGGTGCCGCTCACCGATGCGGTCGGGGGCGAGTGGGATGCCCTGGTCGTGGAGGCCTCCTCCTTCCAGTTGCGGTTCACCGAGGCGTTCCACCCGCGCGCCGCAGTTCTGCTCAACGTGGCTCCGGACCACCTCGACTGGCACGGTGACTTCAGCGCCTACCTGGAGGCGAAGGCCCGCATCCATCGCAACCAGGGGCCCGGTGACCTGCTGGTGTTCGACGCCGACGATCCCGGGGCGCAGCGCGCCGTCGCCGGGGCGCGCTCCCGGTTGCTGCCGGTGAGCGGGCACCACCGGCCGGCGGGCGGCTCCGGCCCCGAGGCCGGCCGGCTCTGGCTGGGCGAGGTGCCGCTGGACCTGGGCGAGCGCGCCTCCGATCCCATCTTCGTGGTGGATGCGGCCGCCGCGGGGAGTGCCGCCCTGGAAATGGGGGCGACACCGGAAGGGGTGGAGGCGGCGCTGCGCTCTTTCCGGCCTCCGCACCACAGGCGGGAGGAGGTGGGCCGCTGGGGCGGCGTGGCCTGGGTGGACGACTCCAAGGCGACCAACCCCCACGCCGCGGTGGCCGCCATCCGGGCCTACGGCCGCGTGGTGCTCATCGCCGGGGGGCGCAACAAGGGCCTCGACGTCGCCTCGATCAGCGCCGAGCCGGGCCTGCGCCACGTGATCGGGATCGGGGAAGCCGGTCCGGAGATGGTGGCGGCGGCGCCTTCGGGCACCATGGTGGGAAGCCTCGAGGAAGCGGTGGCCCTCGCCGATCGCCTGGCCCGGCCGGGGGACACAGTCCTGCTGGCTCCGGGGTGCGCCTCGTTCGACATGTTCCGCTCGTACGCCCACCGGGGCGAGGAGTTCGCCGCGGCGGTGCGGCGCCTGAAGGAGGGGTGATGGCGGCCCGGGTCATCTCCCTCGGCGAGCGGGCGGCCTGGCGGCGGGCGGAAGAAGCCACGCGCAGCACCTGGCGGCTCAGCATCGCCCTCCTCATCCCCGTCGGCCTCCTGGCCGTGGTGGGGTTGGGCGCCATCTTGTCCTCGTCGTCGGTGGTGGCGCTGCGCGAGGGCCACGACTCCCTCTTCTACTTCCGCCGGCAGCTGATGTGGCTCGGCGGGGGGGTGGCTGCGCTGGTGGTGGCGGCGGCGATGCCGCTGCGGTGGTGGCGGCGTCTTGCTTTCGCGTTGTTCCTGGGGACGGTGGTGCTGCTGGTGGCGGTGCAAGTCATGGGCTTGCACCGGGGGGGCTCCGAGCGGTGGCTGTCCCTGGGCCCGGTGCTGCTGCAACCCTCGGAGTTCGCCAAGCCGGCGACGGTGCTGTTCCTGGCGACCCTGGTGAGCCGCAAGGAAGACTCGATGCACCGCTTCCGGGACTTCCTCTGGCCGGTGGCCCTGTCGGTGGGGGTGGTGGGTGCCCTGGTGGTGGTCCAGCCCGACCTGGGCACCACCTTGCTCATCGCCGCCGGCGGGTTCGCCGTGCTGGTGGCTTCGGCCGCGCCGCTGGCCTTCGTGCTGGGCGGCGGGGCGATCGGCGCGGCGGTCGCCGTGGCGGCGGCCATGCTCTCACCGTACCGCTGGGAACGGGTGACCTCCTTCCTGAACGTGGGGGCAGACCCGCTCGACACCGGGTACCAGGCCATGCAGTCCCTGGTGGCTCTGGGCACGGGGGGCCTGTTCGGCGTAGGCCTGGGGGCCAGCCGGGCCCGCTGGTCGTTCCTGCCCAACGCCCACACCGACTTCATCTTCTCCATCGTCGGCGAGGAGACCGGCCTGGCCGGCTCGCTGGCGGTGGTCCTCCTGTTCGTCCTTCTCACCGTGGCCGGGACGCTCATCGCGCTGCGCTGCCGGGACCGGTTCGGGCGGCTGGTGGCCATCGGGATAACCACCTGGCTGGCCGCCCAGGCGCTGGTCAACATCGGCGGGGTGACGGGGGTCCTGCCCATCACCGGCGTGCCACTGCCCTTCGTCTCCTACGGCGGCAGCGCCCTGCTGACCGAACTGATCGGCGTCGGGATCCTCGTCGGCATCGCCCGGCAGTCGGCGGCCGCGGAGCCGGCATGACGGTCGCCGTCGCCGCCGCCGGCACCGGCGGCCACGTCTTCCCGGCGCTGGCGGTGGCGCAGGCGCTGGTGGAGCAGGGCCTGGGCCATTCCGATGTGGTGTTCCTGGGCGGAGATCGGATCGAAGCCCGGATCGTGCCCGAAGCCGGCTTCCCCTTCGTCCCGTTCGAACTGGTTGCCCTGCGGCGCAGCCTCTCCCCGCGCAACCTGCTCATCCCTTCCGTGGTGCGGCGCGGTGCCCGGGCCATGGCCGAGGAGATGCAGCGCCGCGGGACGCGGGTAGTGCTGGCCATGGGCGGGTATGTGACGGTGCCGGCGGCTCGAGCCGCCCGCCGCCTGGGGCTGCCGCTCTTCCTGCAGGAGCAGAACGCCGTACCCGGTCTGGCCGCCCGCCTGGCGGCGCGCCGGGCCCGGGGGGTGTTCCTCGGGCTGCCCGGCCCGGCCCAGAGGCTGCCCGGCGCGGTGGTTACCGGCAACCCGCTGCGCCCGGCGCTGGCCCGTTTCGACCGCGCCGCGCTGGCCGCCGCCGGCCGGCGGCGCTACGGGCTGCCCGAAGGAGTCCCGGTGCTGGGGGTGCTGGGCGGAAGCCTGGGGGCGAGGGTCCTCAACCAGGCAGTGCCCGCGATCGTGTCCGCGCGGCGAGGAGCGCCGCTGGCGGTGGTCCACCTGGCCGGGGGGGATGCCGCGGACCTGGCCCCGCAGGCGGCGGCGTCCCCGCTACCGTGGCGCTGCCTGCCCTTCGAGGAGCAGATGGAGTTCTTCTACGCCGCCGCCGACCTCGTCCTGTGCCGCGCCGGGGCCATGACGATCTCCGAACTGGCCGCCACCGGCACGCCGGCGGTGCTGGTGCCCCTGGATCGGGTCGGCCAGCAGCACAACGCCGCCTCTCTCGCCGCCGCGGGTGGGGCGCGCCTCGTGCCTCAGGCCCAGGCCGCGAGCCTGCCCGAGGTGGTGGGCCGGCTGCTGGACGACGCCGCGGCCCGCCGGGAGATGGCCGCCCGGGCCCTGGCCTGCGCCCGCCCGGGGGCGGCCGCCGAGATCGCCGCCCGGCTGCTGGAGGCGGCGGGTGGGTGACCTCGCCGCCTTCCGCCGCATCCACCTGGTGGGGGTAGGCGGGATCGGCATGAGCGGCCTGGCGAAGCTCCTCGCCCAGGGGGGCCACGTCGTCAGCGGGTCGGACCTCAAGCCGGGCCGGGCGCTCACCTCGCTGGCCGGCCTCGGCGTCGAGGTATGGGTCGGCCACCGCCCGGAGCGCGCCGCGACCTGGGACCTGGTGGTGGGCTCGTCGGCGGTGCCCGAGCGCGATCCCGAGATGACGGCGGCCCGCGCCGCCGGGGTGGAGGTTTGGCGCCGGCCCCGGCTGCTGGAGGCGATGACCCGCCGCACCCCGGCGATCGGGGTGGCGGGCACCCACGGCAAGACCACCGGGACGGCGATGGTGGTGACCGCCCTGCGGGCCCTGGGGCGCGACCCCTCGTTCATGGTGGGCGGCGAGGTGGTGGACCTGAACACCAACGCCCATCGGGGCGAGCCGGGCCTGTTCGTGCTCGAGGCCGACGAGGCTTTCGGCACCTTCCTGGAGGTGCACCTCGCCGGGTTGACCATCACCAACATCGAGGCCGATCACCTGGACTACTACCGGACGGCGGCCGCGGTGGAGGAGGCGTTCGCTTCCGTGGCCCGGGGGGTGCGGGGCCCGGTGCTGGCGTGCCTGGACGATCCGGGAGCGGGCCGGCTGGCCGCGGCCCTGCCCGGCGTCGTGGGCTACGGGCTCGACCCTGCCGCCTCCTGGCGGATCACCGATGTCGCCCCGGCCCCGGCGACGGTCGCGTTCGTCCTGCACCACGGCCGCAGCGCGGTGCCCGTCACGGTGCCGCGGCCGGGCCTGCACGTGGCGCGCAACGCCGCCGGGACGCTGGCGCTGCTGGGGGAGCTGGGCTTCGATGTGGCGGGGGCCGCCGCCGGCCTGGCCTCCTTCGGCGGGGTGAAGCGCCGCTTCGAGGTGCGCGCCCGGATCCGGGGCATCACGATCATCGACGACTACGCCCACCATCCCACCGAGGTGGCGGCGACCATCGCCGCGGCGCGCATGGGGGGGCCGCGGCGGGTGGTCGCCGTCTTCCAGCCGCATCGCTTCAGCCGGACCGCCGAGCACGCCGCCCGGTTCGGCGAAGCGCTGGCGACCGCCGACCGGGTGGTGCTCACCGAGGTGTACGCCGCCGGCGAGGCCCCGGTGCCGGGGGTCAACGGCCGCCTGGTGGCGGATGCCGCGGTGGCCGCCGGCGCTTCGGTTGCTTTCGTCCCACGGCGCAGCGACCTGGCGGGGGCGGTGGCGGCGGAAGCCCGGCCGGGCGACCTCATCCTGCTGATGGGGGCGGGAGACATCACCCTGGTAGCGGAGGAGCTGGCCGGCGCTCTGGGAGCGGCGCGGTGACCACACTCGCCGACCTGGCCGCCGCCGGGGCCCTCTCCCGGGACGTCCCGCTCGCCCCTCTCACCACCTATCGCTTCGGTGGGCCGGCGCGTTACCTGCTGGAGGCCCACCACGAGGAGGAGATCCTGGCCGTCGCCGCCGCTCTGGCGGCCGAGCCGGTCCCGGTGCTGGCGCTGGGCCGGGGCAGCGACCTGGTCGTGTCCCCCCGCGGCTTCCCCGGGCTGGTGATCCGGCCGGGGGCGGGGCTGGCCGGGGTGGCTGTCGGGGGTGACGGCCTGGTCGCGGCCGGGGCGGCAGCGCCTCAGCCCACGGTGGCGCGGCGGTGTGCGGCCGCGGGCCGCGGCGGCCTCGAGTTCATGGTCGGCATCCCGGGGTCGGTGGGGGGCGCCGTCCGGATGAACGCCGGGGGACACGGCAGCGACACCGCGGCTTGGCTGGTCTCGGCACGCGTGATCGACGTGCGGCGGGGTGCCGTCGCCGAGCGCCCCGCCTCCGCACTGGGCCTCGCCTATCGCCACAGTGATCTGAGCGACGCGGAACTGGTGGTGGCGGCCACCTTCCAGACCCTGGCTCGGCCGCGCCGGGAGGGGGAGGCCATCATGCGGGAGATCGTCCGCTGGCGCCGCCAGAACCAGCCGGGGGGGACCCTCAACGCCGGCAGCGTCTTCAAGAACCCGCCGGGCGATGCCGCCGGCCGCCTCATCGACCAGGCCGGGCTGAAGGGGTTGCGGGTGGGAGGGGTGGCCGTGTCCGAGAAGCACGCCAACTTCTTCGTGGCCGAAGCCGGGGCCTCGGCCCAGGACCTGTACGACCTGGTTTGCCGGGTGCGGCGCCGGGTCCGCGAGCGCGCCGGGGTGGACCTCGAGCCGGAGGTGCGGTTCGTGGGCGAGTTCGAAGAGCGCTCGTGACCGGGGCGCCGGCCGCCCCGCCCGGCCTGCCCCGGCGGCGCCTCCATTGGGGCTGGACGCTGGGGCTGACCGGGATCCTCCTGGCCGGGGCGGCGGCGGTGGTGCTCCACTCGCCCTGGCTGAAGCTGCGCCACATCGAGATCGCCGGGGTGGAGCGGGCCGACGTGGCCGGGCGCCTGGCCCAGGCCGGCATCGGGCCCGGGGCGTTCATGATCTGGCTGCGGCCGGGCGAGGTCGAGGAGGCGGTGGGCCGGGATCCCTGGGTGCGCGAGGTCCGGGTGGAGCGGGTCTTCCCCGACCGCCTGGTGGTGGAGGTGCTGGAACACACCCCGGCGGTGTGGGCGGGCCACGGCGAGTCGTGGATGCTCCTGTCGCGCCACGGGGTCGTGGTGGCCGTGGCCGACGAGCCGGGGGAGGGCCTGCTGCGAGCCCGCCTGCCCTGGGAGACCCTGGACCTGGGGGACGAGGCGACCGACGCGGAGTGGCTCGAGCTGGCCGACCTGGGTCTCGCGCTCAGCCCGGGCCTGGCCGCCGAGTGCTGGGTGACCTCGGAGGGGGGCGAGCTGTGGCTCGAAGCCCGCGGCTTGCGGGCGCGGCTGGGGGCGGCGGTGGACCTGGCCGACAAGGGGCGAGCCTTCGAGGCCTTGCTGGCCTCGGACCTTCCCGAGGGAGCGGTCATCGACCTGGTCGCCCCTACCCGCCCTGCGGTCTCGGTTCCGGGTGCCGAAGGTGAACCTGTGGTGGAGGGTGAGGATGAAGGGTGACCCCATCTCTCCGGGCGGCACTAACCTTCCACGAAAGGTTCAGGGAGGTGGCGTGATGCAGCGCCGGCCACCGTCAAGGCAAGGCGAAAGTTCTCGAGTGACGACACCCGATCCACACGGGTTGCAGGCTTACTTGGCCGTCATCAAAGTCGTCGGTGTGGGCGGCGGCGGAGTCAACGCCATCAACCGGATGATCGAAGCCGGGTTGCGCGGCGTGGAGTTCGTGGCGGTCAACACCGACGCGCAGGCCCTGCTGATGTCGGATGCCGACATCAAGCTCGACATCGGGCGCAGCCTGACGCGAGGGCTGGGAGCGGGCGCCGACCCCGAGGTGGGCCGGGGCGCCGCCGAGGAGCACCGTTCCGAGATCGAGGAGGCGGTGCGCGGGGCCGACATGGTCTTCGTGACCGCCGGGGAGGGCGGCGGCACCGGGACCGGGGCGGCCCCGGTCGTGGCCGAGGTCGCCCGGAGCGTTGGGGCCCTGACCGTGGCGGTGGTCACCCGCCCCTTCGGGTTCGAGGGCCGGCGCCGTTCGGTGCAGGCGGAGCAGGGGATCCAGGCGCTGCGCGCCGCGGTCGACACCCTGATCATCATCCCCAACCAGCGCCTGCTGGAGTACGCCGACGCCGAGCTCCCCATGGTCGACGCCTTCCGGATGGCCGACGAAGTGCTGCTGCACGGCGTCGGGGGCATCACCGACCTCATCACCACCCCGGGCCTGATCAACGTCGACTTCGCCGATGTGCGGGCGATCATGAAGGACGCCGGGTCGGCGGTCATGGGCATCGGCCGGGCCACCGGGGAGAACCGCGCCCAGCAGTCGGCGCGCAAGGCGATCGCCAGCCCCATGCTCGAGACCTCCATGGAGGGGGCGCGCGGGGTGCTCCTTTCCATCGCCGGGCCGTCGAACCTGAGCCTGCACGAGGTGAACACGGCAGCCATCGCCATCTCGGAGCATTGCGACCCGGACGCCAACGTGATCTTCGGAGCCGTCGTCGACGACACGATGGGCGAGGAGATGCGGGTGACGGTCATCGCCGCCGGCTTCGACCTCGACCACAGCCGGCCTTCGCTTCGCCCGGGGACGGGTACCGTGCCGCGGGGGCCGCGGGCCACCGCACCGCGCGAGCCCGAGCCGCGGCGGCCCGAAGGCGAGCCCGCCCTCGACGAGATCGACATCCCCGACTTCCTGAAGGGATGATTCGCCCGCCCGGGTTCCGGGGGGCGGCCTTCGGCACCGCCGCCGACGGTGACGGCCGTCACGACGAGGAGGCCCGGCGGCGCATTTCCGGCGAACTGGGCCTCTCTTCCGATTGGGCCTTCCTGCACCAGGTGCACGGCAGCCGGGTGTGGGTGGCGGCTTCGCCCGGGTTGCAGGGCGACGGCGACGCCCTCTTCACCACGGTCCGAGGCCTTCCGTTGGCCGTGGGCACGGCGGACTGTTTCCCCGTGGCCCTGGAGGGCCCGGGAGGCGTGGGCCTGGCCCACATGGGCTGGCGGGGGGCGGCCGCCGGGGTCGTGGGCGTCCTGCGCGCCGCCATGGAGGCGGCCGGGGTGGCCCCGGTGCGGGCCGCCATCGGGCCCGGCATCGGCCCGTGCTGCTACGAGGTGGGCCCCGAGGTGCTGGAGGCCCTGGCGGCCTTCCGCTGCCGCACCAGGAGGGATCGGGCCGGGGTGGACCTTCCGGCGGCGGCCGCCGCGGGGCTCGGAGGGCTGGAGGTGTGGCGGGCAGATGCCTGCACCTGTTGCGGAGCAGGCTTTCATTCCTTCCGCCGCGACGCCACGCGGCAGCGGCAGGTGGCGGTGGCATGGCTGGTCTGAGACTGGCGGAGGTGCGGGAGCGGGTGGCGGCCGCGGCGACGCGGGCGGGGCGGCCCGTCGCCGACATCACCCTGGTGGCCGTCAGCAAAGGCGCCGGCCCGGAGTTGGTGCGGGCGGCCTACGCCGCCGGGCAGCGCGACTTCGCCGAGAACCGCGCCTCTGCTCTGGCAGGACGGTGGGACGAACTCCCCGCCGACGCTCGGTGGCATTTCATCGGGCGCCTGCAGGGCAACAAGGTGCGGCTGGTCCGGCCGGTGGCTTTCCTGCTGCACTCGCTCGATCGGGCCGACCTGGCGGGCTACTGGGCCAAGGGGCCGGGCCTGCCGCCGCCGGTGCTGGTGCAGGTGAACGTGGCCGGGGAGGCGGGCAAGGCCGGGGTCGCGCCCGGTGAGACCGGGGCTTTGATCGCGGCGGCTGCCGGCCTGGGCCTCGAGGTGCGGGGGCTGATGACGATCCCCCCGGCCGGTGTTTCGCCCGAAACCGCCCGCCCTCACTTCCGGGCCCTGGCGCGGTTGCGGGCCGAGTTGCAGCCGCGATGGCCCGGGCTGCGGGAGCTCTCCATGGGGATGAGCGACGACTTCGAGGTGGCGATCGAGGAGGGTGCGACTCTCTTACGGGTGGGACGGGCTATCTTTGGGCCGTTCCCACAGACTGCAGACCGGGGGTAGTCGGATGGCCAACGTATGGCAGAAGACCCTCTTCTACCTGGGGCTCGTCGACGAGGAGGAGCGCGGGTACGAGGCGGGCACCGCTCCGGCCCCGCGCGGGGGCGTGGGCTACCGCCGCGAGGCCTACGCGCCCGAGCAAGCGGCCGGTCTTCCCGCGGCGCAGCCCGAGCCGGCCGCGGCGCGCGTGGTGAGCGGGTCGCGGCGGGTCGAGCCGCCGGCCTCCCGGCCGTCGCCCGGCGGCCGCCGGGTAGAGCCGCCGCTGGCGCCGCGGCGCCGTCCCAGCACCGAGGGAGCGCTGGCGGAGGCCGGGGTCATCGGTGAGTCGGGGGAGTACAGCGCGGTCCGCACCGTCACCGACCAGGACCTCGAGACCCAGATCATCACCGCTCGCAGCTACGCCGACGCCCAGTTG
>Ga0172371_10008342_pt1 | contig 14532 bp, 16 predicted proteins | sample Lak12m_FD_114543 | JGI IMG/M metagenome (GOLD analysis project Ga0172371, IMG submission 114543) | Freshwater microbial communities from Kabuno Bay, South-Kivu, Congo - kab_022012_12m | ecosystem: Environmental > Aquatic > Freshwater > Lake | place: Democratic Republic of the Congo: South-Kivu... | reverse complement strand
CCGCTTTTGGACAGCATTTTGAGGGTAAAGGCAACCTGAAATAAGAGTCAAAGGCCTGACCATGTAAAATCAGATAGTTACCTGTCCAAAAAGCCCGTTTTCAGTTTATTTTGGACAGTAGTGATCCCATATTATGATTTAGGATATTACCTTCTTATGCTAAATGATGTTTTAGCATCGCGTCATCCCGGCGTCAAGATGTCTGCGTTAGGGGTCATCAAGGCAGAAAGCTCAAACGACAGCCCTGCACGCTTCGGTATTTCAGCTTTGAGCTTTGAGCTTTGATCTTAGGGACGCGCCTGGTTTGCCGGAATATCCCGCCTTAATAAGGGATCTTTTTCCCAAAAGACCTCAAGGCGTTCAATATCTCTAAAGAGTCAGCTTGGCCGGGCCTCTTGAGCCTCAGGTATCGGGTAATTTGACTGAGCTCACCCTCAAACCGTCTGTCAGGGAGACCCCATGCCGTGCTTGCCCTGACCGCCGCCACCCGCATCTACCTGTACCGTCCTTCGTGCGACATGAGAAAATCCTTTGACGGCCTGTGCGGACTGATCCGTTCTGAACTGGATGGAGACCCCCTTTCAGGGTCCCTGTTCGTATTCTGCAATCGCCGGCGCAGCATGGTCAAGCTCCTTTATTGGGACCGGGAGGGATTCGTCATCTGGTTCAAGAGACTCGAACAGGGCACTTTCAGCCCTTCTCACATCCTGGCACAGAACGGCCGCATCGACCGTCTTCAGTTGACTCTGCTGCTGGAGGGGGTGACCCCAAAAAAAGTGAATAAACGGTATATTCTGGAAAAATAATTGTTGCAAAATGGGTCTTTTTCTGCTAAACATCTCTACATGGTTGCCTCACTTGCACAGACCCAGCTTATTGAGCAGAAAGATCAGCAGATTGCCGAGCTGACCAAACAGCTCACCTCTGCCCATCACCAGCTCAAGATCCTTCAACATCAGGTGGAGCAGCTTCTTCGTCGCATCTACGGCCGCCGGTCGGAAAAGATCGACCCCAATCAGCTCATGTTCGACAGCCTCATCCTTCAGGCGGCAGACCAGCCGGTGGAAGCTGCCAACGAAGAGCCTGAGGACAAGCCTGTTTCGCCCAGACACCGTCACGCAAGCAACAGGAATCACCCTGGTCGCATCCCTATCCCTGAGCATTTAGAGCGGGTGGAGATCATCCTCGACATCCCGGAAGAAGATAAAGATCGGCTTATGGTCCCATCTCTCGATGGATTTGGCCTCGATGATTTCGACGGTGACCGGATTCACGAATTGCGGGTTAGGCATGGGTCCTCCTCAATTTATTTTCAATCCACTCAGAGAGTTCCTTCCCGAGAATATGCTCTACATTCTCCGCCTGGTGCAAAGCGATCCATGCAGGGAAAAAGGTTACCGATAGGGGGATGTGGGTTCACGGCGTTTTTCATAGCTCCGACCGTCACAGCGGGAGGGCCCTTCCCTGATTCGCATGATGAATCGGGCCGAGGTCTCTTTTTTGGGAAAGTTTACCATGTCGAGGAAACCGTTTAAAGACAAGGTGGTGGTGGTGACCGGCGCGGCCAGCGGGATCGGTCTGGCCGTGTGCAGGCGGTTTGCCGCGGATGGGGCCAGGATCGGCCTCCTGGATATGGATGAACAGGCCCTGGACACGGTGGGACGGCAACTCGCCGGCCACGATGTGGAGCATCTTGCTGTCAGGTGTGATGTGTCCCAACGGAAGGACTGTGAAACGGCCATCGAAGAGATTATCCATCGGTTCGGCGGCATCGACGTCCTGTTCAACAATGCGGGGATCACCCAGCGGGGGGCGTTTGTGGATACCGAGATTTCGGTCTTTGAAAGGGTGATGGCCGTCAATTTCTTCGGCTCGCTCTACTGTACCAAGGCGGCGATTCGAAGCCTGATTCAAAGGAAGGGGCTCATTATCGTCAATGAAAGCGTGGCCGGGCTGGCGCCCCTGTTGGGCAGGACCGGTTACAGCGCCAGCAAACACGCGTTGAACGGCCTGTTTACCTCGCTTCGGACCGAGATCCGGGAGACCGAGACCCATGTCATGATCGTGTGTCCCGGGTTCGTCAAGACCAATCTGCAAACTCGGGCCCTTGGCTGCAATGGGGCGGTCACCCCCCATCCACAATCCCGGGTCGGGGGGCAGGAAACGCCGGAAAATGTGGCCGAGGCCATTTATCGCGGGGCCGTCAAACGGAAATACCTCCTGGTTTTGACCCCTGTGGGAAAGATCAGCTACTGGATCAGCCGCATATTTCCCATCCGGTACGAGCGGATGATGGCCCGTAAGCTCAGCTCCGAGCTGGAGGGGGGCTAACGGGACACGTCTCCATGCAACGCATGGGAAGGATGGACTATCCAGCATCCAGCGTCCAGTATCCAGTTCACGAGTTCGTCAGCAATCGCCCCAGATACCCGTCCTCATGCCGGATCCCCTTATGAAGGGTAAGGCTTCTGCCGTCCTCCATTCCCGCCTGGTACGTGCGGTAATCGATTCTGGCCCCGGCCGAACGGCGCACGGACAGCCGGGGGAACCGCATGGCGACAAATGACCTCAATCCGCGGTCCTCAGCACGGATGAGAGCGCTCAGGGTGCCAGAAGCGACAGACTCAGGCCGCCGCTGTCGCATCCGTTCTTTCGCCTGCCGATCCAGCTTGTCATGGAACCCCTTCAAGACGCCCAGCCGGTAAGAGCGCTTGTTCCGAGAGGCAGGGACAGGTCTTTTTCGCTGATAGGCCTTCCAGAGGACCTCCATCTGATTCATCAGAAAATGATAGACATATTCTGCCACCCGGACATTCTCTGCGGTCCCCAACAACTCGATGGTCTGGTAAGTCTGCCCGTCTATCGGATCGTAGAGGAATGAACATACCGTTTCCACAAAGAAGTGGTCCATCAGGATCATGCATATTCGACGCTGGTAATTCTCTATCCGCTTCCTTCTATGGTTGATGATCGCATATACAAACCGGGCGGTCCTGTCCTGCTCGATCCGGTCGATGTTGTATTTCTCGATCAGCTCGTTGGCCTTCTGCATGGCCAGAAAAGCCTCGTTTTCGTTCCCTGACCGGGCCAGGGACAGCAGTTTCCTGACCTTGTCCAGCATCCGCATATTTTCCGAGTCGATCCGCTCGTCCCGCAATTCGCCGATGGTTCGGGGGACGTCCCCCCTGGCCCCCCGAAAGGCATGGGGCACGCCGATCATATCGCATGCACGATCAAAGAGAGGCCCATGGCCGCCATCCCCACCCAAGAGTTCCGTGACGATCTGGTGGGCCAGCTCATGTTTGAAGACACTCAAGGTAACGTCCCACGAGTGCTCCATGATGAGGTCCTCGGATATCTGGATGGTACGGGATCCTGGATCCCATGCCCCCCATTCCTTGGTGAATCGGCGGATCTCGATCGTGGGCTTGTGCAGATTGACCTTGTAGCCCCAGCAGATCGCCTCAAGGGCCTGGCGAAGTTCGCGGCCCCAGGCCCGTTTGAGACTGGCTTCTTCCTGTATGGGATTCAAGAGATCAGCTCCAGTGAGGAGGCCTCCCCCAGAGAGATGAAGGGAAGGATCATCGTGCGGCCTGTTGAAAAGGTGCTTCCAGGGCTCCCGCGCGCCATCTTTGCTTCATGCTTGAGATGGCGCGGCAGCGCCCTTGATGTGATTCAGAACCCGTCGGATCGTGGGTCCGTGATAGAGCATGGTCAAATGGCAGATCGGATCGGTGGCCTCTTCCCGCCAACCCGACGGCGGCGTGAGGGACTTTGCGGGAAGGACCAGGTTGTCCACTGGCGAATGAAGGGCCACGCACGGCACGCCGGAAGGGACTTGCCGTCCATCCAGTTCCTGAATGAGCGGGCTGCCGAAGGCCAGGCTCTTGGCGAGATGTCCAACGCCGAAGACGACCGCCTTGCTCCCTCCATAGGGCGTCCCGAGGGTCACGATGGCCTTCACCGGCGGGCCCTGGGAGGCGTCCTTCCTCGCGGCGTAGGCCTTTGCGAGAAGTCCACCCATACTGTGCCCCACCAAGATGACCCCCTCCCCTGAAAAGGCGCGGCTGATCTCCACCATCCATCGCTCCAGTTGCCCGCAGATCTCATGAAAGTCGGGGCCGAAGCTGCTGTAGTTGAAGGCATACAGCCTGTCATATCCCGCGCGTTTGAGCGCCCATCTGAATCGAATCCAGGCGCTGGCGTTATGGTAGAGCCCATGGATCAGGATCACCGGCGGTGAGGCGGTACCAGCCCCTGGGGAGGGCCGCCAGAGTTGCCCGATCAGGGCCAGAGGGAGGGATCCGATCAGTACCCCGTGGCTCAGGACGCTCAATGCCCATGCCTTGAATATCCATCGCCCGGTTCTCCCGTTGGACATTCGGGCCAGTTCGTCCTTGTAGGCTGAATTGGCCGTCTCGTACCAGAAGAGGATGTAGGTGGTCAGGGGGAAAAACAGGAAGACGGTGATTGCCATCAGTACAAGAATGAATCCCATGAGGCACTCCTCCCTCGCCCTCTATCGATCATTGGATCAAATGGTTCTGTTACATACGGTCGCTGCTCGGAAGCCTTTTGCTGGAACCGGATAACTCGCTCATGCCTGCCCGTCCTGCGTATAAACCGGGCTGTAGATCTTTCCGTCCTTCAGTTCTACGGTCCTGTGGGCCATTCTCGCCAGGGCCGGATTGTGGGTCACGAGAATAATCGTAAGTCCCTCCTGCTGATTTAGCTGCTGGAGCAGGATGCCGATCTCCTGACTTCTTCTCGTGTCCAGATTGCCTGTGGGTTCGTCGGCAAGGACGATCTGGGGCCTGTTGACCAGGGCCCTCGCAATGGCTACACGTTGCATTTCCCCGCCCGAGATCTGACCTGGCAAATGGTCCTTGCGGTGATCAATCTCCATTAAATTGAGAATTCTTTCAACCTCTTTTTTGGCCCCGGGTTTCTCATAGAAGGTGAAGGGAAGCATGACATTTTCGATTACCGTGAGCGTGGGGATGAGGTAAAACTTTTGAAAAATATACCCGAAAATCTCCCGGCGGATCTTGGTTAACTTCGCTTCGGACAGGGCCGCTCCGTTCTCCACAACGGTTCGGCCTGCAAGCACGAGCTTCCCGGAGGTGGGGTTGTCCAGACACCCAAGGATGTTGATCAGAGTGGTCTTTCCGGATCCAGAAGGCCCCACAAAAGAAACAAATTCGCCGGCCTGGATAGACAAGGAGATATCGTTGACCGCTGGGATCTCCTCGCTCCCCCGGCGATAGATCTTGACCAAGTGAGTCGCCTCAATGACCTTTTGACTGTTTGCTGTCATCATTCCACCTGACTTCGAATCGCGTCCAGAGGCCGCACGCGTCCGGCCTTCCACGAAGGATATACCCCACTCAGCAGCCCAATCAGGATCACCACCCCCAAGGTCAGGGCAATGAGGGATAAATCGATCTGCACCAGCCCTCCGCTCGGTGCATAGGGCAGAAGCTGTCGAACCAGGACTTCCGTCAATTTGGCTGTCGCCAGGGCCAGAGTCGCTCCGATCATGCCCCCGCTGATGCACAAGATAAGGGTCTCCACCCAGATCAAGGTGAAGACATCCCACGCCGTGGCCCCCATCGATTTCAGGATTCCGATCTCCTGGAATCTCTCCATGACCGACATGAGAATGGTGTTGATCACACCCACCACAGAGATCAAAATCGCAATGAGCGCGATCGAGAAAACCATGACCTTGGCAGTGGAAACCAGGGTCATGATGGTCTGCTTGACTTGGGAAAGGCTGACCACCTGAACATCCGGCAGCTTATACATCTTTTCTTCAAATTGGGGCATGTCGGCCTCCTTCTTGACCTTTATCCCCACACCGGTCAGCTCATCCTTCGCCCCGAAGATCTTCTGGACAGACCTCAACGGAAGAAAAATGGTGCCATCGTCCTGCGTTCCTGTTCGTTTGAGGATCCCGACCACCTTCACCGCGACTTCCTTATCCGCGATCAGGAGGAGATCACCCACCTCTCTCTGTTCCAGTTCAGCCGCCTCATAACCGAGCACAGCCTCCATGGCATCAGGATCGGTGAACCAGGCCCCTTGCTTGAACTCGAGGAAGCTCTTCATTTGCGGAAAAGTGGCAGGATCAACCCCCAGATACGCACTGTAGCCACCGCTTTCGCCCTTGTTGGGATCGAACACGGCCTGCATGAGCATCGAGGTTACCGCCTCCACCTCGGGTTCCTTGGCGATCTGTTCCGTTATGCTCCCGGGCATATAACGAAGACCGGTCCCACCCTTGAGCATCAGTGTAGCCGCCTCGTACGGGCATCCCTTGGCGGTCACGATCATTTGAAAGCCCAGGTTGTCAATGTCCCGGTTGAGCGAAGACTCGTAACCCTTGTTGAATCCGAGGAGGCTCACGAGCACCCAGGCTGCCAGGCCGATACCGATGATCGTCAGCCCACTTCGGGTTTTTTTTCGAAGAAGGTTTTTGTAGGCTACCTTCAAAATCTTGATCATGGATTCCGTTCTCCGCGCGACTGATGATAGGCAAGGTATTTGTTGCCAAGGATGAATTCATCCACAAGAATGAGGTTCTTCTTGGTTCCCCGAAGGGCTGCCCTGAAATCAGGCTCCGCCTCAGGCACAGGGTTCTTGATGTTTTCGACCCCGCTCGGCCCTATCGCCTTACCACTGTTAACGTCATAGTTGTAAAAGTCCTTCAAGGTCAGCCCCACGAACTGCTCCCCGAACTTCTGATCTCGCAGTTGTTTGCCGTATCGGGAGGTCAACTTCTGAAAGTAGAAGCTCTTGATGACGCCCTCCAGATCCAGGACCAGAAAGACCTGGATGCCGCCGTATTGACCCTTTTCATTCACGCCGTGGATATACCCGATCTTCTCCCTGCCTTTGAACACCTCGTATAGGGTGTAGGGGACGTTAATGGTCTCGAAAAGACCCTTGAACGTGTCGCCCAGTCTGTCCTCGATCTGTGCAAGGAGCTCCGGCCCTCCCTTTTGGTCAATGGCCACATATTCTGTTTTAAAGCCTGTGGAACCAGGAAAGAGCCTCGCGACATCGCGGTCGGGATCGTTGAGATCACAGCCGACTGCCCCAAAAAGCTGCTCGACCGGAATCAGGAAAAAGCCTGCCACCAAAAAGATGAAATGCAATCTCTTCATGATCATTATCTCCAACATCACAGCAACTTGTAGTACCAGTATATCTGGAAAACAACCCTGTTGTCGTTCATCTGGCTGTCGTAGGTGTACATGGTCCGGAGTGTAATATCCGAGGTTGCCCTGTAGGACAGGCATCCCGATAACTCATAAAGCCAGTCTTGACCGCTTTTCCAGTAAACCGGCTGGGCCTCCACTTTCAAGCGATCTTCATCGAGAAAATTCAAGCCGATCCTCCACAAAAATGCGTAGGTGGCTTCATCCATCTTTTCCCCGGCTGCAATTTCAAACCGGTTCTCCAGGTTGTTCCAAAAATGGGTGATGTCTGTGCCTACGAGGAAGGTTTTGATGGGATCGGGCATCATTTTCTCATAGCCCATGGTTTCAAGAGGCTTCCCATAGGCGGCAGAAAAACCGAGGCTGTAATTGTCACGGCTCAGCACGCCATAGGAGGCTCGAGCGCTGACAAGATAATTCCCGTCAAATTCAAGAGGCATTCCGGAACCCGTGCTGTAGGAAAAGGATACATTTCCCCAGTCAAAATCTTTGCTTGCCCCGAGACCCCAGTCCCGATCATAACCATATCCGTACATGGCCAGAGGCTGCAGGAGAAGTGCATGGCTGTCCAGGTAGGACGCAAGACCGAAGGCAATGCGGTTATGCCCGGCCCACATATCGGCAACGCCTGCTTTGTATTTGAAAAAGGCATTGTATAGCTGAAGCCGAAATTGGTTTTCCCCTGTCTGTCGGTACGCCTCATTGTAAGCCAGACGCATCTGGAGCGCGAAAGACCCCCAGTCGCCTGTTTCCCCTGAGAAGCGTTGTAAGTAATCAAGTCCCACTCCGGGTTTCTGCATGACATCCATCGGGTTCATGGAATAATAAATCACCTGGTCATTCTCGCTGGAGTACCCCGCGACACCCTGAGCCTCCAGGTACAACAGATAGCTCTTGCCAAAGGCGGGACCCGATGCGATGAAAAAGACAAAGGCTGCTAAAACGCTGATCTTGGCCCTATACATTGAATCGAACAATTGCCGTGTAAATGGATTTCTTGTCTTTCAGGAAGTTCAAAACGACCTCCCACTCCCCAGGCATCACGACGTTTACGGGAAGCAGGTAATCTCCCTTCTTACTCAGTTTGAAAGGCTGATCTCCCGTAGCGTGAGCACCTCTCATCGAAGGCATATCGGTGTTAGCCGTGATTTCGAGCGAATCGTCCTGCCGGCCTTCTTTGGAGAAAATCTGAATTTTCATGATGATCGTGCCCAGTTGAGGCCTTTTGTCAAACCCGTAGACAAAGTAGTAATCCCCGCCAACCCAATATTTTTCTCCAGCCTTGAGCGGTTCATTGCTACTGCCGGCACCCATCACCTGAGCCGACGAAAACATATAGCCAGGTTGAAATGACGAACTCGACACAACCCCTGATGCCATGACCAAAATGATGGCTATCTTGATTCCCTTTCGCAGCATCTTCTCATCCTCCTCGCACACACCGTGCTACCAAATGAACGGATTCGAGTGCCCTGTGGACACCGAAAGCCCAAACCCCACCTTCCTTTGCCTTGTCCATGTCATGAAATCCCTTACAACGGCATTCCTGGCAGGCCTTCTGTGATTGGCCCCCATTCCCCTTTTCACGAGACCGTTACAGGAGAGCTTTCCCCTTGCTGGGGATGGAGTCGATCTTTGGAGCAGTCTCCCCCTCTTGAAAGCCCGGGGTTTTCCCTCTTTCGTTCAATCAGATCGGCCAGGGTGGTCTGGTCAAGCTTCACCATCATGGCCTCCGCAGCCGCTTCCCAAAGGCCCCGGGTGATACACGTATCACTCCTCTCACAACACTCCGGGTTCCCTGCACACTCGGTCACGTGGGCCTTCCCCTCGAGGGCTCGCACCACCTCGCCAACAGAGATGTCTTCAGGGGGTCTAATCAGCATATGGCCTCCCTTCGGACCCCGCACGCTGCTGATATACCCGGCCGTCTTTAGGGGAATAATCAACTGCTCCAGGTACTTCACCGAGATGTTCTGCCTGCTGGAAATATCGCCAATCGGAACGGGCCCCTGATCAAAATGCTCGGCAAGATCGGCCATCATTCGGGTTCCGTATCTGCTCCGTGTTGACAACCTCATAGCCATGCCCCTTTCTTGATCGGTTTATTCTATACTATTTAGGTATACAATAACCCCCTTTTCTTCTTTGTCAACACGCTTTCAAGCCATTCACTTCAGGAAAAAATAAAAAGCCACATTTGAAATCAAGGGGTAAGGTCATATCTGGGGTTCCTGGAAGGAGGGTCGCATTCATGGTATCTCATCTCTGACCATGCCTTCGAGAGACATGGTATTACAACCATTGGGCTGCGAAAAATCGTTTGAGATATCTGCCATGAGGCAGGATCATGGGGGGATATTAGGAGATGCCTTAATGATGTTGCGAGGATGGTTATGCGTAAGAAAGGGGTGAGATCATGGTTCAGCGCGGCTTTGCTGGCCTTTAAACCGTGTACAGCATGACGAGGCAGCGGGTCGGCTCGTTGGACAGGCTCTTGAGCTTGTGGGGAACATCCGAGTTGAAGTGGATGCATTCCTCTTTCTTCAGAACATGGACCCTCCCCCCGAGGGTGAGCTCCAGATCTCCTGCCATGACATAGATAAACTCCTCGCCCTCGTGCCGGTATTCCACGGGCTTATGGTCGCGATGGGATGCGATGGTGACCATAAAGGCCCGCAGGTGGTTTTTTTCGGCCCCAGGCGTAAGCGTCTGATAGGAATAACTGCGGGTGCGTTTGACAAAGGCCTGAACCCGCTGATCCCGAATGGCGGCCTGCTCTTCCTTGTGAAGAAACGTGCCCGGGTCGACGCCCAGTGCCCCGGCCAGACGCACCAGAAAACTCACCGGCGGCGCTGCCTCCCCGGACTCCACCTGGGCGATGAAGTCCGGGGTCTGACCGGTCGCCTCTGCCAGGTGCTCCACGGACCACCCCTGGGCCTCCCGCAGCTTCTCGATCCTTTCCCCGAATCCTGAAACCGTTGCGTGCACTCCTTTGTCAGAGGTCAGGGCATCTGCCAGTTGGCGCATCACCGTCTTTTTGGCCTGGGCCGTCAGGAGCGGCACAAAGGTCCTGGCATCCGCCACAATTCCCAGGTCCGCCACCTGAAAAATGGGGGCATTCGGGTCCCGGTTGATGGCCACTACGGTCTTGGCTTCGGCAATGCCTGCCGTGTACTGCACCGCCCCGGAAGTGGCAATGGAAATGAGGAGATTCGGTTTGACGGTCTTGCCCGTTTGTCCGATCATTCGATCTTCCTCCACCCAGTGGGCCAGCACGGGGGGCCGGGTGGCCCCCACCTCGCCGCCCAGGGCAGCGGCCAGTTCCCTGACGAGCCCGAAACCCTCCATGCTTCCCAGGCCGGCGCCGCCCACCACAACGGTCTGGGCGGTTTCCAGCCGCAACCGCTCGGGCGGTTCAGGCGCGGTCGAAAGGAGCCTGAGACCTTGTCCTTCATCAATCTGCTGGGCCGGAATTCTCTCCACTGTGCCCGGATCGCCTGCAGCACGGATAGCTGGACATATGTGGGGCTGAACCGTGGCAAATCCGGTCGTCACCTGGTTCGAGAAGGTGATTTCGGCCAGAATCTGTCCGCCCCAGGCGGGGCATCGACCCACGATTTTCCCGTCATCGATCCGCAGATCCGCACAGTCGGCGATCAACCCCCCATGTCGAATCCGGGCCGTTCGAGCGGCCAGTTCCCTTCCAAAATCAGTCAGGGGAAACAGCACCAGCCTGGGCAAACGATCCCCCGCCAGATCCGCGATGGCCCTCGCATACACATCGGTCCTTGGCACCCTGAAGGCCCTGTTTTCAAGCCGGTAAACCCGATCGGCGCCGTGCTCGATCCATCTGCCCTCCGCATCCTCCATGGCCACGCGAGACCCGGTCATGGATGCATCCGCGGGCGTCGGTTCCGGCGGCCCCAGAGAAACCACGGCGGCCCCGCCTCCCATCAGTCGGGACAATTCACGCGCCTTGGCGAGGACATGGAGACTGTATCCGAACAGCCGTTCATCCCTCATGTCCCCGAAGACCCAAATATCGTTGCTAAGCGTCTGACTCATCGTCGATCGTCTATTCGGCCCCTACCCGATCATGCCAGCCTCGGCGAGACGGCGCATAAGCTCGTCCGCCTGTTCCAGGGGATTTCCATTCAAGAATTCGCATGCCTTTTGTTGAACGGCCCGTGAAATCGACCGGACCCGCGTGGGAGAACCGGCGTCGCCCACCTGTTCCCGGGAGAGCCCAAGATCTTTCAGCCCCCACATGGCGACCTTGTCACCTTCAAAGGCCGGTCCTATGCTCGCCAGGTCGATCTCCCTCGGCTGAACCGACCCCGACTGGATGGTGAGGGCCGCGGGCAACGTGATCTCATACCGCTCCACAAAATGGTCCGCAGTCCGTTCCACCCGCAGACCGGCCGGCGTCGTCTCGATGGCATGGACCAGACCCACCAGGGGAATGTCCAGCAGCACCGCGGTCTGCGACCCCACCTGTCCGGTGTCGCTGTCGGAGGTCCGCGTTCCGAAGAGGACCAGATCAAAGGGACGCAGTCTGCGGATGGCCGCGGCCAGCACCGTCGAGGTAGCGAGGGTGTCCGAACCGGCAAAGGCCGGGTCACAGGCCAGGACGCCCCGGTCCACACCCATGGCCAGCGCCTCCATAAGGCTGGTGAGGGTCGACTCAGGTCCCATGGAAAGGGTGGTCACCCGGCCGCCCATCGCTTCTCTCAGGGACAGAGCCGTCTCGATGGCGGGCCGGTCAAATGGATTGACCTCCACGGCGTCATAAGAGCGAAGTGCGCCTTCGGAACCCGCTGTCAGACTCACCGACTTGATGCACACGATGATATGCATATTACCCCGTCAACCCCCTTGCAATGACCATGCGATGCACCTCGGAGGTGCCTTCGTAGATCCGCGTCACCCTCGCATCCCGATAGTAGCGCTCCACCGGGTAGGATTTGGAGTAGCCATACCCCCCATGAATCTGGACGGCCAGGTCCGTCACCTTGCACGAGGCCTCGGAGGCATAGAGTTTGGCCATGGCCGAGGCCTGGGAAAAGGGCCGGCCCATATCCCGAAAGGCGGCGGCACGGTAGGTCATGAGCCTGGCGGCATCCACCAGGGTGGCCATGTCCGCGAGCATCATCTGGATGGCCTGATGCCGTTCGATAGGGACCTTAAACTGGCGGCGCTGTCTGGCATAGCGAAGGCCCTCATCCAGGGCCCCTTGGGCGATCCCTGTAGATTGGGCGGCAATCCCCATCCGTCCCGTATCCAGGGCCGCCAGACCGATCCGGAGACCCTGTCCTTCCTTCCCCAGCAGGTTCGACAGGGGGACCCGGCAGTCGTACAGACGAATGGAGCTCACCGGGTTCGCCCGCATCCCGCACAGATCTTCCAAATCTCCAACCACAAATCCGGGGGTGCCCCGCTCGGCCACCACCACGCTGATCTCCTTTTTTTCCGCATCCGGGTGGGTTCGGACAAACATGAGACAGGTGTCGGCGATCCCCCCATTGGTGACGAAGACCTTGTTGGCATTCAGCACATAGCCATCCCCGTCCCGGACAGCGGTAGACTCGATCCCGGCCGCATCCGACCCCGCATTGGGTTCGGTGAGGCAGAAGGCCCCGATCTTTTCCCCCCGGGCAAGGGGGGGGACCCAACGGCGTTTCTGCTCATCGGAGCCAAAGGCCAGGATGGGGTAAACCCCGACACTGTTGTGGACCGTGATGCACAGACCCAGGGCCGCACAGACCCTCGAGATCTCCTCCACTACGATGGCATAGCTGATGGAATCCAGGTCCGCGCCCCCCAGTTCCCGGGGGACCTGCATCCCAAAGTACCCGAGTTTCCCCATTTTTTCAGCGACTTCCCACGGAAACCGGGCCTCCTGGTCCACCTCCTTGGCAATCGGCCTCAGTTCCGCCTCGCAGAACCTTCGCGCAGCGCGCCGCACCACCTCATGCTTTTGTACCAGGCCGCTGTTCATGAGTATCTTCGCTATGCCACCGTCCGGTAGACACCCTTGCTGACGCTTTCCACCTTCCCCTGTTTTTTGAGCTTGAAGAGGGCGTTGTGGATCTGCTTCTTGTCATACCCGGTCTTTTTGGCCACCCCATCAATCGACGCAGACCCTTCCATGCGGCTCATGGCCTTATACACCCTCTCGGCCGTGGACGCGGCCTTCTTCCTTCTCGGGCCCGCCCCTCCTTCTGTTTTTCGGGGGGCCCTCGCTGCACGCGGCTTGACGGGCTCCTCACGGATCGGCACACGCCTCCCTGCGGATTGGGCACTGTCTCCTTTGTTCTGCTCGGCAAAGGTCTCCAGCTTGTCGGCGATGACCTTAGCCCCCTGGGCCAGAATTCTCAACCCATCGCTGACTGTCTTCAACAGCATCTCCATCTCTTTCATCGCACCCTCCTTGATCTGGCTTCATGGCGTCGAGGCGCCCGCCTTCCGCTCCGAATGGGTCCGGCGCCGGGCAGGGCATACAGGCGGGCCTTCCCGTCCACCCCGTTTCGATCTTTCCTCCTGGATTATCATTTCAATGAAGAACGGCTGCGTACTGTTACCACAAAGGGAGAGGGAATGCAAACCTCCGATAGCCCAACGGCCGCATCACCCCACCATCAATTTCAAGTAGTTGACATCCATTGATCCGAGGTTTACGCTCCTTTTCGATCCATACAGACCCGTGCAGTGCCGAAAGGGTAACCCGGGTGGATTGCCGCGATGGCACGACCCTTGGTTCTTTGGATCGGTCGGGAGGTCATTCAACCTGCATGTTTTCTATTCAGTCTTTTGATCGGCAATACGAGACCGATACGTCAGAGCTGGTGATTCGGAACCGGCGATTTCGGTTTTTTGTTCCAAAATCCATTGATCGATTCCTGGACGAAAGGGACATCTTTCATGAATTTCCCTTGTGGGCCAAGATTTGGGAGGCATCCCTGGTGCTGGCCGAGCACCTGGCCGCCATGCCGGTGGATCCTAAGCGGCGCCTTCTCGAAATCGGGTGCGGCGTAGGGGTCGTGGGAATTGTGGCGGCTGCCTTCGGGCACCGGGTCACCATGACAGAGTACAATTCACATGCCCTCTATTTTGCAAGGGCAAACGCCCACGCGAACCTCTCCGCCAGCAATGGGGCAGGCATTGAAGTGATGCACCTGGATTGGAACCACCCGAATCTGGCCGGCCGTTTCGATGTTATCGTGGGCTCTGAGGTCATCTACAAGGAGACGGACTTTCAGGCAATCCTGAGCCTCTTCGAAACCTGCCTGAGCCCATCGGGCGAGATCAT
>Ga0172371_10008341_pt1 | contig 14533 bp, 14 predicted proteins | sample Lak12m_FD_114543 | JGI IMG/M metagenome (GOLD analysis project Ga0172371, IMG submission 114543) | Freshwater microbial communities from Kabuno Bay, South-Kivu, Congo - kab_022012_12m | ecosystem: Environmental > Aquatic > Freshwater > Lake | place: Democratic Republic of the Congo: South-Kivu... | reverse complement strand
GGTTCAGACCGTTAAGAGGGATGATAATCCGCTTTATTATGATTTGATAAATGAGTTTTATAAGAAAACCGGATGCCCGGTTGTTATTAATACATTTTTTAATGTAAGAGGAGAGCCCTTGGTTTTAACTCCGGAAGATGCTTTCAGGTGTTTTATGCGTACGGAAATTGATTATTTAATGATGGGGAGTTTTTTGCTGAATAAAGATGAACAAAAACCCGTTGAAAAAGATATAGCCTGGCAAAGGGAGTTCGAATTGGATTAAATGGAAAATTTAAATCTTGAAAAAAGTGCATTAAGTAAGTTTGGAATGACTATGAGTGTAGCATTCTTGATTATCTCGGGTTTATTTTTATTCCGTGGTAAGCATGCCGTAGCGGTATTTGCCCTGATTTTTGCCTGTTTATTCTTTGCAAGTAGATTATTTTTACCGAAATCATTGAAACCGGTATATATAATATGGATGCATTTTGCTTTTATTTTAGCTTGGATCAATACTAGAATTATTTTAATAATTATGTTTTATGTAATTCTTACCCCGATAGGGTTATTTATGAGATTATTTAGAAAAGATTTACTGGAAAGAAAAAGGAGATTACAAACTTATTGGAAAAATAAGGATTCAACCTTTAACCCCTTAAATTATGAAAGGAGATTTTAATCCCATGGGAAAATTAAGTATATTAAAAGAGTTTTGGGATTTTCTAAAGATTAGGAAGAAATGGTGGTTGTTTCCGATAATTATAATGTTTTTATTACTAGGGATGCTTATATTTTTTACGCAAAGTAGCGCTGTAGCCCCGTTTATTTATACCCTATTCTAAGTCAATTTCATAATTATGCATAATTTTGATGTTATAGTTATTGGTGCTGGCCATGCGGGGATTGAGGCAGCTTTGGCAAGCAGCCGGATGGGTTGTAAAACTTTAATGCTCACATTTGATATTAATTCAATAGGCAGGATGAGCTGTAATCCGGCAATAGGAGGCGTAGGCAAAGGGCAGCTAGTTAAGGAGATCGACGCCTTAGGGGGAGAGATGGGACGTGCAGCTGATGCCTGCGGTATACAATTTCGCATACTTAATTCTTCAAAAGGCGCGGCAGTGCATTCATCCCGTGCGCAAATAGATATGGATAGGTATTGCCAGTATATGAAAAAGCTTGTTACGGAAATTGATAATTTAAAAGTAATGCAAGGTGAGGTAAATGAAATAATTATAAAATCCGGAAGAGTAGAAGGTGTAATTACGGATAAAGGCGAAAAGATATTATCTTCTTGCGTTATACTCTCCACAGGCACTTTTTTAGGCGGGATAATCCATATAGGGCTTAAATATTTTAGCGCAGGCAGGATTAATGAGCCAGCCAGTAAGGGGCTTTCCTTAAGCCTTAAAAGGGCGGGTTTAGAAATGGGCAGGCTTAAAACCTGCACTCCTGCGCGGCTGGATGGCAAAACAATTGATTTTTCCAAAATGACGATGCAGCCCGGAGACCAAAAGATAAGGCCGTTTTCATTTTCTACTAAAGAAATACCCTTAACACAGAAGGCCTGTTATCTTGCTTATACCAATAAAAATACGCACAAAATTATTCTAGCTGCCTTGAAGGATAAAAAACTTTCTTCTATCTTAAGCCAGGGGGTAAACCCGCGCTATTGCCCTTCTATTGAAGAAAAGATCGTTCGTTTCCCGGAAAGGGATAGGCATCAAATTTTCCTTGAGCCGGAAGGGCTGGATACTGATGAATATTATTGTAACGGGCTATTTACTTTTTTGCCTGAACAGGCACAGTTAGATTTAATCCATTCTATTTGCGGCCTGGAAGAAGCAAAAGTCAATAAATTCGGTTACGGCATAGAATATGACTATATTGACCCTACTCAGGTTTATCCGACATTAGAGGCGAAATTAATCAAGAATTTATACCTTGCCGGACAGATTAATGGTACGACAGGTTATGAGGAGGCGGCAGCGCAGGGGCTGATTGCCGGGATTAACGCGGCACAGCATGTAAAGAATAGGGAGCCGTTAATCTTGGACCGCGCCTCAAGTTATATAGGGGTACTGATTGATGATCTGACTACTAAAGGCACAGATGAGCCATACCGGATGTTTACTTCAAGAGTAGAATACCGTTTGATCTTGCGGGAAGATAACGCAAACACACGTTTAAGCAAAATAGGCTATGATATCGGCTTGTTGAATAGAATAAGCTATAATAAAGCTAAGGAAAAAAGTATTGCAGTAAAAAATGGGATATTGTTTTTAAAGAAAGCGCGGGTTAAATATTTCAAGGGCGAGAGAATACAAAGAGAGATGACGCTTGAAGGGTTATTAAAGAGGCCGCAAATAAGATTGGCTGATTTTAAGGAGTTTGGATATAAGGAGATAGATAGTTTTGAATTAGATGTTGCAGAGGCAATAGAAATCGAGGTAAAATATAGCGGTTTCATAAAACGGCAGTTAAAGGACGTAGAAAGATTTGAGCATTTAGAAAAGATCAAAGTCCCGGAGGGTGTAAACTATCCGGATATTCCCGGTTTATCAAACGAGATAAAAGAAAAATTAAATAAGTTTAAACCTTTGACCCTTGGCCAGGCATCGCGTATATCCGGGATAACTCCGGCAGCAATATCAATGTTAATGGTTTATTTTAAGCGAGGTATATCAAAATGAAAGAAATCTATCTTACGCAGGCAGGACACAGGAAACTTTTAGAGGAGTTGGAATATTTAAAGACGACTAAACGCCGGCAGCTCTCTAAGGCAGTAGGAGAGGCGCGCAGCCACGGAGATATATCCGAAAATGCCGAATATGATGCGGCAAAAGATGCTCAAGGGCTAAACGAAAAGAAAATTTCCGAACTTGAAGAGAAACTTGCGTACGCCAAGATCATCGATGATGTTGCGATGCCTAGAGATGAAGTATTAATCGGCGCAAAGGTCAGGTTAAAAGATTTGGATACAGGAGAAGAGCTTGAATATATGCTTGTTTCTGCAGAAGAGGCGGATTATGAAAGCGGGAAGATATCAGTTACTTCGCCGATTGGAAGCGGGCTTTTAAATCATAAATTAAACGAAATTGTTGAAATAAGAATACCCGTCGGCATTCTCAAATACCAGATTCTGCAGATTTCCCGCGGTTAATCTTTAGCGGATCTTGTCGTGTTATGTTTCTTGCGTGGACGTTCATTTTGCCCCGCCGTGGCAAAATTTTGTCCTTTGATTACTCTCAGGACGAAACCCTGAGCGTAGTCGAATGGGTTTCGCTCCCTTGCGGTGCCTCGCTCTACCCCATAATATTTTACAAAGGGTATCCGTGTCCGCTCGGCATCCTCAGAGGCCACGTAATAAATATACCACGCCATCCCACTATAAACTTGCAATATCTCCTTGACCCTGGCTTTGCCCTGGTATATAATCCATTAAAATGAAGAAACAGATTGTATCTTGGATAAAGAAACAAATTAAAGCTTCTAAGGCCAAAGGTATAGTTTTGGGTTTATCCGGTGGGGTAGATTCTGCAGTGGTTGCTGCTCTATCTTGCCAGGCGGCAGGAAGGAATAATGTGCTGACTTTATTTCTTCCCTGTAATAGCATGCCGCAGGATCTTAAGGACGCCAAATTAGTGGCTAAGTCCCTTAAATTGAGGACAAAATTAGTGGATTTGTCTAAAGTCTATGATGTTTTTGTAAAGATACTGCCAGAAGGAAGCAGCCTTGCAAAGGCAAATCTTAAGCCCAGGTTACGCATGGCTGCACTTTATTATTTCGCCAATAAGTTTAACTACCTTGTTTGCGGGACGGGTAATAAATCCGAGATTTCAGTAGGATATTTTACTAAGTACGGCGATGGAGGGGCGGATATTCTTCCTATAGCCGGGCTATTAAAAAGGCAAGTAAGGGCTTTGGCAGGTGAATTAAATATCCCATCGCAAATAATTTCTAAGGCTCCGACTGCAGGCCTTTGGCACGGCCAGACAGACGAAGGAGAGATGGGGATAACTTATAGAGAGCTGGATGATATATTGACGCGCCTTGAGAATAAAACCGGACAGGCCGCTCCTTCTAGTAAAGTAAATAAAGTGAGAAGCATGATTGCAAGGTCAGCGCATAAAAGAAACAGCGCGGCTATCTGCCGCATTTAAAACGGAGGCAAGAATGGATGAAATACTGGAGATTCTAGAGAAGGATGCGCGTACAATGCCTGAAGATATCGCCAAGATGCTTAAGAAGAAGCCTAAAGATATAAAGGATGCAATAAGAAAATATGAAAAAGAGGGCGTAATTTTAAGATATAAAGCTGTTTTGAATAAGGACCTGGTCCGGGAAGAAGAATCCAGATTGCGCGCATTAATTGAAGTTAATATTATCCCGCAAAAGGATGTCGGTTTTGACAAGATTGCGGAGCGTATTTATTCCTTTCCTGAAGTATCCAGCTGCTACCTTATTTCAGGGACCTACGATCTTCTGCTTGTAGTGGAAGGGAAGAATATACATACCGTCTCAAATTTCGTCGCAGAGAAGCTTTCTTGTCTTGAGAATGTCCGCGCCACAACTACGCATTTCTTATTGAAAAAGTATAAGGAAGACGGGGTTATCTTAAGGCACAAAGAGGAGAATAAGAGAATAGCCATATCGTATTAACGAAATGCGCTAGTATTGCCAGTAGGGGCTGTTCCCGAAGGGGGCTGTCCCACGACAAAATAAGTTTTGGCAGATAGATAAGTCAATGAGAAATATCATTTCTAAAAAAGTAGAACAAATGCAGCCGTCAGGGATCAGGGCATTCTTTGACCTGGTTTTAGGTATGAAGGATGTTATATCCCTGGGTGTCGGCGAGCCGGATTTTACCACGCCTTGGCCTATACGCGAAGCCGGTATATCTTCGCTCGAGGAAGGCCTTACTTCTTACACATCTAATAAGGGGCTGTATAAATTGCGCTTAAGCATCAGCCGCTACCTGAAGAATAAATATGGTATAGAATACTGCCCGGATGAAGAGATACTGATTACTGTAGGGGTAAGCGAAGCAATGGATTTAGCTTTGCGTACGATTATAAACCCAAATGATAAGATTTTAATTCCTGCCCCAAGCTACGTATCTTACGGGCCTTTAACAGAGCTAGCCGGAGGTTTACCTATATATATAGATACGCAAGATGACGGATTTAAGCTTACTCCTGAAAATTTAAAGAGGCATATTGATAATAAAACCAAAGGGATAATATTTAATTATCCTTGTAACCCCACAGGAGTATCTTACAGCAGGAAAGAACTAGCTGAAATAGGCAAGATTATTTCCAAGCATAGTATTATCTGTTTATCTGATGAGATATACGGCGATTTAACTTATGATTTTGAGCATGTGCCGTTTCCTTCGCTATCGGGCGCAAAGGATAACACAGTTTATTTTAACGGGTTCTCCAAATCTTATGCTATGACCGGATGGCGCGTAGGTTATGCCTGCGGCCCAAAAGATATTATTGCCGGGATGACTAAGATCCATCAGTATACGATTATGTGCGTATCTATAACTTCTCAGATGGCAGCATGCGAAGCCGTTCATACCGGTAGAAAGTCCGTGGAAGAGATGAAGCGTGAATATAAAAGGCGCAGGGAGTTTGTGATTGACGGGCTAAACGAAATAGGCTTAACTTGTCATAAGCCCCAGGGGGCCTTTTATGCCTTTCCTAGTATTAAGAAGACAGGTTTAAGTTCTCTGGATTTTGCCCAAAAGCTTTTAAGCCAGGAGAAGGTCGCAGTTGTCCCCGGGACAGCCTTTGGAAAAGAGTTTAAAGATTATATCCGCATATCTTACGCTTCAAGTTTTGACAATCTCAAAGAAGCTCTACGCAGGATGAGCGTATTCTTAAAATAAATAGCTATGGCTAAGGCAGGCAAAGATAACTACGAAATTTATGTAAAACAGATTGAAGTTCTCTCGAAAGTAGCAAACCTTATTACTTCGGGCATGTACTTAGAAGAACTTTTGCGCCTTATAGTCAACGTTACTGCGGAAATAATGAATTCTAAGATATCTTCTTTGATGCTTTTGGACTGCGGGAAAAAAGAACTGGTGGTGCGTGCAACCCAGTCTATATCCGAAGCGTATAATAAAAAATCTAACATAAAGTTAGGGGAAGGGATAGCCGGCCAGGCAGCTTTAAACAATAAAACGATAGTTGTCCGTGATTTAAGAAAAGACGCAAGATATTTAAACCAGGATATTGCAAAAAAAGAAAAGCTTTTTTCCCTGGCAAGCGTACCTTTGGCGGTTAAAGGGAGGGTCATCGGGGTACTTAACTGCTATACTTCCAAAAAACACGATTTTACGAAAACAGAGTTAAATTTGCTTACTGCTTTAGCTAATCAGGCGGCTATTGCCATAGAAAATGCCGAACTTGACCTGCGTGCGCGTTCCGCAGAGGAGGCGCTAACAACCCGAAAGGTTGTTGAGAGGGCAAGGGATATCTTATCGCAGGAGGCCAGTGTTTTGCCTTCGGAGGCGTATCGTCTTATACAGAAGCAGAGTATGGACTTTCGCAAGTCTATGCGGGAAGTGGCTGAAGCAATAATTTTAGCTTATGATGTAAAAAGCAAAAAGGCTTGACAAGTTATCCGGGGCGTGGTATACTTTTTCTAATGTAGCACAGCGATTGTGTTACGGGAAAGACAAAGGCGACTTTTTTATTCCGTTAAGGAATATCAAAGCCGCTTTTTTCTTTGCCTCGAAAAGGAAACGGCGATGGAATTCAAAGACTTAAGCAGAAAATTATCTCCAACCATAAAGCGCATTGCCTATAAGTTAAACGGCAGATACCGCACTTTCAGCCATGAAGATCTCTATCAGGAGGCGCTGTTGCATTTATGGTCGAACTTTAACTCAGGGAAATTGGATAGTAAGACCGATAGTTATATTCTGCAGGGGTGTTATTTTCACCTTAAAAATTATATCTGCAAGGTAAACGAAAAGCCGCAGCTCAGCCTTGATGCAATGGCCTTCCAGGATTCTGATAACTTAAGGTTGAAGGATACGGTAATTGATGAAAACCAGGATGACATTCGCGGCTCATTGGATACTAAACTGCTTGCCCAGGAAATCCGGGATAGCGGGTTAAATCTTAAAGAAAAGACCGTGGTTGATTTATTAAGCAGGGGCTTTGCTACAAGAAAGATAGGGGCTGAACTGTCCGTATCGCACGTTATGGTGGTAAGAATTATAAGCAGGATACGCGGAAGATGCCGCAAAAATATTAAATAATTTGTTACCAGAGTTAGGTTTCTATTACTTGTAGTATCGTATGGGTTAAAACACGCTGAAGTGTAAAGATGTACAAGGGCGTTCTTGAGGAAAGAACGCCCTTGTCTTTTATGCAAGGAGGGATTTATGGATATGAAGGTTGTCATTGATACGATTTGGGTTCTTATGACCGCAAAGCTTGTATTCTTTATGAATCTGGGTTTTGCCATGGTTGAGTCAGGTTTTGCGCGGTCAAAAAACTGCGTTAATATATTATCTAAAAACTTTGTTGTTTTCGCGGTTTCATCCTTCGGTTTCTTGCTTTTAGGCTGGGGGATTATGTTTGGAGACGGCAATGCTTTTATGGGTTTAAAAGGACTTTTTTTCGCAAGCGGTTTGGATAATTCTCCTTCAACCGGAGAAGCGTACAGGGGAGTATATTCCGCACTCTCCTGGACAGGGGTGCCGATGTGGGCAAAATTTTTCTTTCAGCTTGTCTTTTGCGGTACGGCTGCAACTATTGTTTCCGGAGCTGTAGCAGAGAGGATTAAATATAATTCTTTTATTATTTTTTCTTTCCTCATGGCTATGTTTATTTATCCTATTGTGGGGCATTGGATATGGGGAGGGGGATGGTTGCATGTAAAGGGGATGCTTGATTTTGCCGGTTCTACGGTCGTGCATTCAGTCGGTGGCTGGGCAGCGTTAGCAGGTATTTTGGTTTTAGGCCCGCGTTTCGGAAAGTATAAAAACGGCAGATTAAGTCCTATACCCGGCCATAATCTTTCCATGGCGACATTAGGTACGTTTGTTCTATGGTTTGGCTGGTTTGGTTTTAACCCCGGATCAACAATGTCTGCTGACCCGGTTGCTATAAGCCATGTCGCTATTACTACTAATATGGCCGCAGCTATGGCGATTATAAGCGCCACGCTGCTTTCCTGGGGTTTGTTAGGTAAGCCTGATTTAGGCATGACTTTAAACGGATGCCTAGCGGGGTTAGTGGCTATTACAGCTGCCTGTGCTTTTGTAAGCGTTCAAAGTTCGATGGTGATCGGTTTAATCGCAGGCGCCCTTGTGGTTCTGTCAGTTATTTTCTTTGACAAAATAAAGATTGATGATCCTGTAGGCGCTCTATCTGTCCATCTGGTAAATGGTATTTTCGGTACTCTTTGCGTAGGATTATTTGCGCAGGACAAAATCGCTGGCATAGCCACAGGAAACGGTTTATTTTACGGAGGCGGGATTAAATTATTAACCCGTCAGTTAAGCGGCGTATTAGGCGTAGCTGGGTTTACTTTTTTTATTTCGCTTTTGTTCTGGAAAATGTTTAAATATACCATGGGCATAAGGGTATCGCTTAAGGAGGAAGTTGAGGGTTTAGATATCGGCGAGCATGGTAATTCTGCCTACCCTGAGTTTTTCGGCAGAAAGCCGGTTTATACTATTTAGGAGGGCGTAATGAAGAAAATAGAAGCTATTATAAGGCCGGAGAGCGTTGAGGCAGTGCGCAGCGCTTTAAGTTCCGCAGGAGTTACAGGGCTTATGGTCTCTGAGATTGAAGGCCACGGAAAGCAAAAGGGTGTTGTGCAGCAGTGGAGAGGGGAAAAATACAGGGTGGAGCTTCTGCCGAAAATAAAGATTGAAACAGTTGTTAAGGATAATGATGTTAAGCGTATAACCGGAGTTATTATGGATAGCGTAAGGACGGGAGAGATCGGAGACGGCAAGATTTTTATTTATACCATTGATGAAGCTATAAGGATACGCACAGGGGAAAGTGGTGAATCCGTTATTTAGCTTTAGGGCTGTTAAAAGTCTGTTTATTTTTTTAAAGCTTATGGTAAAATAGCTTCAAAGGGAGGAACATATGAGTATAAGGCAAGAGGCTCTATTTAAGATAAAGAGTGTAGATTTAGAGAAGATTTCCAATCCTAAAAAAGTTTCGGCATATTTTGGCGAGAACACCTTTGGTTTAGATACTATGCGCAGGCATATCTCAAAGGCTACCTTTGAGGCGTTTAAGGCGTGGATGTCAGAAGGCAAGACTATAACTTTAGCACAGGCTAATGAGATTGCCGATAAAATGAAGGAATGGGCAATATCTAAGGGCGCTACTTATTATACGCATTGGTTCCAGCCGATGACCGGTTTAACCGCAGAAAAGCATGATAGCTTTATTTCTGTTGTTTCTCCCGGGAAAGTAATCGAGAAATTTTCAGGGAATAAATTAATTCAGGGAGAACCCGATGCTTCAAGTTTTCCATCGGGGGGCATACGCGCTACCTTTGAGGCGCGCGGTTATACTGCCTGGGATCCTTCGAGCCCCGCTTTTATCATTGAAAGCGCATTAGGGAAAACTCTTTGTATACCAAGCATATTTATTTCTTACCACGGTGAGGCATTAGATAAAAAGCTGCCGCTCTTGCGTTCTGATGAGGCATTAAATAAAGCAGCGGTAGGCCTGTTAAAACTTTTCGGGCATAAAAACGTGAAAAAAGTTTTCTCGACCTGCGGCCCTGAACAGGAATATTTTCTTATCGACAAGCATTTTTATAATTTAAGGCAGGATCTCTTGATGGCCGGGAGGACTTTAATCGGCGCCCCTTCTCCTAAAGGGCAGCAGCTTGAAGATCAGTATTTCGGCACGATTAAAGAACGCGTAGTTAATTTTATGTTTGAGCTGGCCGAAGAGGCGTATAAATTAGGGATCCCTGTAATGACTCGTCACAATGAAGTTGCCCCGCATCAATATGAGTTCGCGCCAATATTTGAGGAGTCCAATATAGCAGCCGACCATAATCAGCTTTTGATGGAATTAATGAAAAAAGTTGCTTTAAGGCATGATATGGTATGCTTATTGCACGAAAAACCTTTTGCCGGAATTAACGGAAGCGGCAAGCATCTTAACTGGTCTCTGTCCGATGATAAAGGCAATAACCTGCTTAATCCCGGAGAGACCCCGGAAGGCAATCTGCAGTTCTTAACAATTTTAGCTGCTGTTTTGCGTGCTGTATACCTGCATGCCGATCTTTTACGCGCGTCGGTTGCTATGGCTGGCAATGAGCACCGTTTAGGCGCAAACGAGGCGCCTCCGGCTATTATCAGCGTATTTTTAGGAGAGCAGCTTACTGAAGTCCTGGATATGCTGGCAAAGGGGATTAAAGCAAAGGTATCCAAACGGGATATAATTGACCTTGGTATTGCGCGCCTCCCGAGGTTTAATAAGGACACCACAGATAGAAACCGCACTTCCCCTTTTGCTTTTACGGGAGCCAAGTTTGAATTCCGCGCCGTAGGTTCATCTCAAAATATCTCAACCCCGATAACTATTATAAATACTATTATTGCCGAAAGCCTTGAGTTTGTTGCAGCCCAGATTAAAAAAGCTTCTGTTTCGGGCAAAGATTTTAATTCTGCAGTGCTTAAAGTCGTAAGTTCCATTATCAAAGAGACAAAAGTTATACGTTTTGAAGGAAATAACTATTCTAAGGAGTGGCTTAGCGAGGCAAAAAAGAGGGGGCTTCCTAATATTGCCTCTACCTATGAGGCGCTTAAGGCATTGGGGAAGAGAAACAATATCGATTTATTTGAAAGGTATAAAGTCTTCTCCAAAGAAGAGCTTATTGCCCGTTACCATATCTGGATTCACATGTATAACCTGACGCTGGAGATAGAGGCGAATACTCTAAGCGAAATGGTCAATGCTTCGGTTGTGCCCGCAGGATATGAGTACGAAAAGCTTCTTGCTAGGACGCTTGATGAGATAGTAAGGCTTAAGAAATCAGCAGGTTTAAGGATTGATCCTCGCGCCCTTTTGGATAAGAAAGAGCATCTAAGCGAGATAGTAAATAAGATTTACTATGTCAGGCATAACACGGCTTCAATGATCCGGCTCCTTGAGAAAGCCGGAGGATTGAATAACGAAAAACGGGCTGAGGTCTACTTTAAGAATTTAAAGCCGATTATGGAGCATATCCGTAAACACGTGGATCAGCTTGAGAGCGTTGTCTCTGATGATGCCTGGGATCTTCCTAAGTATCGTGAGATGCTTTTTATCAAATAAATTAGTTACCAGCAAGAAAATTTCTTTACTTGTATATATAGAAGGCACGCTGTAGTGCGTTAAGCAAGAAGAACGTAGGCGTTCATTATGGTTGACAAAACCAGAAATGAACGCTTTTTTTTGCCCCTTAATGTGATTAAAATTTAGGCATGGCATGATAACCATTTTAATTTCTGACGATGAGTTAAAGGCTAAAGAGGCGTTAGCTAAAATGTTCGCCCAGGAGGGGTATGAGTTTTCAGAGTCTTCTCTTACCGGGAATATAATCCGGGTGGCCAAGAAGGGTTGTATCCGAGATCTGGCTTTTATAGGCAAAAGCGCGATCGAGATAAAGGATCATTTTTTTAACGGCAAGGGGACATTCTATAAATCAGTAGTTGAAGAGATAGAGAAGCCATTGATAGAGCATGTGCTTGAAAATACCCGGGGTAACCAGAAAAAAGCGGCAAAGGTTCTAGGTTTAAACCGCAATACCCTGCGTACAAAGATAAGGAAATTGGGGATTAATGTCGAAAGATGGAAAATCGTGTAGAGGAGAAGAATAGGTTCCCGCCCTTCCAGGGATTATACGATCCGCAATTTGAGCATGATTCCTGCGGCGTAGGTTTTGTCTGCGATATCCTTGGCAGGCGCTCTAACGGAATCATTACCCAGGGGCTTGGCGTGTTAAATAGGCTTGCCCACAGGGGCGCTGTAGGTTCAGACCCAAAGACCGGGGATGGCGCGGGAATTCTCATTCAGACCCCGCATGAGTTCTTTAATAAGGTAGCGAAGGCGCTAAAGATATCTTTGCCTTTACCGGGCTTTTATGCAACCGGATTGGTATTCTTGCCTCAGGACAAGGATGAGCGCTGTTATTGTAAAGAAGTTTTCCAAACGGCTATAAAAGAGCAGGGGCAGGTTCTGCTGGGCTGGAGGGTTGTCCCGACTGACAGCTCCTCTATCGGTGAGGGTGCAAAATCCACCCAGCCGGCATTCGAGCAGGTTTTTATTGCCAGAAGCCCAAAGATAAAAAGCCAGTTGGAATTCGAGAGAAAGCTGTATGTAATCAGGAGAAAGATAGAGAATATTATCGGCTCTTCGGGTTTAGCACAGAAGAAGTCTTTTTATATTACCAATATTTCCAGCCGGACATTTTCTTACAAAGGGCTTCTTATGCTTGGGTAGCTGGAAAGTTTCTTTATGGATTTAAAAGACCAAAGTTTAAAAAGCGCATTGTGTTTAGTCCACTCCAGGTACTCAACAAATACTTTTCCGACCTGGGATTTAGCCCAGCCTTTTAGGTTCCTGGCTCATAACGGGGAGATTAATACTATCCGCGGGAATATTAATGCAGTTTGCGCGCGCGAGCGTCTTCTCGCAAGCGAACTCTTCGGGCCGGATATAGAGCAATTAAAGCCTGTGATTGTAGAGGGGGGAAGCGATTCCGCTTCATTAGATAATTTCTTTGAGTTGCTCGTTTTATCCGGAAGGTCTATTGCCCATGCAATGATGATGCTAATTCCCGCTGCCTGGGAACATGACGATTTTATGATGAAAGAATTAATTGATTTTTACAAATACCACGCCTGTTTTATGGAGCCCTGGGATGGGCCGGCGGCAGTAGCTTTTACTGACGGCGATAATATCGCAGCAGCCCTGGATAGAAACGGCTTAAGGCCTGCGCGCTATATCATTACAAACAATGATATATGTATCATGGCTTCTGAAGTCGGGGTATTGGATATAGACCCGAAAGATATTAAGGCCTCCGGAAGGATTGAACCGGGAAAGATTTTTTTCATAGATACAAAGGCGGGGTGTTTAATCGATGATACAAAGATTAAAGAGGATATGTCCAGGCGTAATCCTTACGGGCTGTGGCTCTCTGAGAATTTAGTAGATTTGGATAAGCTCAAAAGCGCAGGGCTTCCAGCCAAGAAGAAAGATGAAGACCTGATCCCGGGATTAAAAAGTTTCGGTTACACGCGCGAGGATCTTAAACTAATCATCAGGCCTATGGCTGAAGATGGCAAAGAGCCGGTTGGTTCCATGGGTAATGATACCCCGCATGCCTTTTTGTCAAGTAAGCCGCAGATTTTGTATAATTATTTTAAGCAGCTTTTTGCCCAGGTTACTAACCCTGCGATTGACTCCATAAGGGAGAAGTTGGTTATGAGTTTGGAGAGTTTTATCGGGCCGGAGAAGAATCTGCTTGATGAAACCCCTGGACATAGCCACAAGCTTAAGGTAAATAACCCCGTTCTTACCGATGAAGAGTTGTTAAGGATTAAGGATATAAACGTCAATAATTTCAAGACAAAGATAATCTATACATTTTTTGATGCGCAGAGCCGGGAAGATGGCTTTAGGCTGGCCTTAGAGAGGATTTGCTTTGAGGCCGAATATGCTATTGAACAAGGTTATTCTTTTATAATCTTGAGCGACAGAGGGGCGGATAAGGATAATATTGCGCTGCCGGCTCTTCTTGCTATAAGCGCGGTGCACCATTATTTAGTTAAAAAGACTACGCGTTCTCAGGTTGCCTTGGTATTAGAGAGCGCAGAGCCAAGAGAGGTGCATCATTTTGCCCTGCTTTTCGGTTATGGCGCGGATTGCGTTAACCCTTATTTTGCTTATAGGATTATAAATCATTTTTCCGGACAGAAAGAGTTAAAGGCAGATATTAGGACAGCGCTTAAAAACTATAACAAGGCAATAACCGACGGTTTATTAAAAATACTCTCAAAAATGGGTATTTCTACCTTAAGGAGCTATCGCGGCGCGCAGATATTTGAAGCTTTAGGGTTAAGCCAAGATTTAATTGAACAGTATTTTACCGGAACGGTTTCTAGGATCGGAGGCGTCGATTTAAACGGAATCGCCAAGGAGACTATTGACCGCCATAAGATGGCTTATGATACAAGGGATGCCGATAATTTATATTTACCTAGCGGAGGAGTATATCAATGGAAAAGGGATGGGGAATTTCATCTCTGGAATCCGCGCAGTATCGCAGCGCTGCAGGATGCTGTGCGGGAAAATAGCCCTGAGAGATACGCTGAATTCGCTACTTTAATTAATAACCAGTCAGCTAATCCGACTACCTTGAGAAGTTTATTTAAATTTAATCGTGTAGCGAAAATACCGATTGAAGAAGTGGAGCCAGCGAGCGCTATAATGAAGCGTTTTGTAACAGGGGCCATGAGTTTTGGATCTATAAGTGCCCCTGCGCATGAAACTATTGC
>Ga0172371_10008340_pt1 | contig 14533 bp, 11 predicted proteins | sample Lak12m_FD_114543 | JGI IMG/M metagenome (GOLD analysis project Ga0172371, IMG submission 114543) | Freshwater microbial communities from Kabuno Bay, South-Kivu, Congo - kab_022012_12m | ecosystem: Environmental > Aquatic > Freshwater > Lake | place: Democratic Republic of the Congo: South-Kivu... | reverse complement strand
GATAAAATTTTCAATTTAAAACCCTCACTATAGCGACGGGTTACATGTTCATTTTTATACATAATCTACATCATTTTATGTAGACATTTTTTAGGACGGGACATTATAGGTGCTAACGGATGGCGGTATGGTTAGTTGCCGATTTAGAAGCACTTTCCTATCAAGTTACGACTACTTTTGTTACGAGCTGTGCCGCTCGAATACGCACTTCACCGGCAATTAACTATACCGCGTGTTACCGCCTGGTGTTCTGTCTTCCAGTCTTGTAAACCATTGTCTTTATTCAGTTTCCATGTCATTGTTATTTTACTTTTTTCTTTTTTCTTTTCTTTCGGTTCGTGTGTCAGCGTTTTTTATTTTGTTTAAGTGTCGGCAGATTTTTTAAAACAATTTTTCTCGGTGCGTTGGCTTTGCAAGCTCTTTGACAAAGCTTTGGTTGTGGCGTTGGCTCGTGGGGCTTTGGCAATGTGCTTGCAAATAGGGCTGGTATAACAGTAATTTGTCAACATAACTCTTGAAATTTTTTTCTAAATTTTAAAGGTTGTTTAATATTTGGGAATATCTCTTTGGTACCACCTGTCCCAACAATTATAATACTTCCAAATCTAAGTATTCTACCTAAAACACTCTGGACAACATTTACACTTTCAATTTTTGTCAGATTAAGTTCAACTGTCTTTCTTCTAATCAAACCAATTTTAATAATCACCCGCTTATTAGTGATTGCAAATTCATCTGTCCACCGATCAATTAAGGGTGCAATAAAAAGAGTAAATAAAGCTCTAAGTGAAACGAAAATTATCCAATGATAAGTTGTTTCATATTCAATTGTCTCACCGATAATTAAATTGTTTTTAACGTAATTCCCCATTTTTCTTAAATATCTACTAATTAATACTATATGATTTGTCAATCTTTCCTAAAATCCAATTTGTAGCATTGTCAATACCAATAGAGTTTTTACCACCAGAACTTATTGCAAAAAAACTGGAATTTGGAAATTTCCATTCCATCTTTCTTAATAATGCATCCATTCCATTTGATGATAAAAAATCTTTGCATAGTTTATTCATTGCTTCCTGCTTTGTTTTAATAGTGTTATCAGATGCTAACAATTTATCTACTGCCTCTTTCCCTATTTTACTTTGCAAGTCAAAAGCATCAGATTTTGAAAAAAGAATAGCAACTGGTTTTGTGATTTTTTCAGTAACCTTAAAACCATAGTTTTTTTCTAAATTAATTATTGAGGCATCGTAAACATCCTCTAAGGGATAATTACTTGGACGAATACTAGTATTTATTGATAACTGATTTTTGTATTGACCATGTATTTCAGGTATGGAAAATGGATCAATAATGAAAATTAGACCATGGAAATAATCATAAAATTTATGCTGTGAAAGGTGCTGAGTGCTAGAAAATGCTTCACCAGCAGAATCGTAAAAAAACATTAATGATTTTGAACCATTTTTAGATAAAAAGAAATTAAGGGCTATGGGATTGTTCTCTGTGGTTTTTCTGAGTGTTTGACCAGAATGAAGTGTAGTTATTTCAGAATTATAAATGCTTTCATTGTAAGAATTCATAAAATCAAATTTATGACCTGTCTTTTTTGTAAGAAGTTCCTTAATATAATAAACCATTGAAAAGACAAAGAATGTTTTTCCAACAGAAGGAGCACCAATTATTGGAATTACAACAGGGCGAGCTTCTACAGATTCAATAGTATTCTTACAGGACGGACAACTTGCTCTTAGTTTGCTTCTACCATTAAAAAATGTTGTGGGTAATTCCTCACCACATTTACATGTTCGTTTTAAGATACCATATTCACTAGGCCACAAGCTATCATGTTCAGAATTACACTTAGGGCAATGATAAACAGGTAAAATGCTTTTTTTATAGCAACCAGCATTTGGACAAGCCGTAAATATTTTGTTTTTTGCTCTATAACTGGCATCAATTGCCCATATTATCGTAAATGCAAAATAAATCAACAGAAAAAACAGAAATAGTATTGCTATATGCAATACACTTATAAAAATGAAAAAGGCTGTGCCAAAAATCACAACAGATAAACCTGCTGTGAAATACAATATTTTAAAAAACCAATTATCGTCATCTGTTTTTTCAAAATATGATTGAGCTGATTCGATATTATAACCCCAACTATTTTTTATAGTTTCCCATAAATCTTTATAGCCTTTTTCAAAAAAGTAACTTTTTATTGCTGGTTGTGCTTTCATAAGACTTAAATTGAAGGTTTTTCTAAACTAACATTCTCTGAAAAGGATTTAAAATAATTACCAATAGATACACCTGAACCAAAAAGCGCACCTATTGAACCAAAAACAGCTATTGCAACAATTGCTGCCGCAACAATTACTACTATCATAAGTAGTCCACCAAGGCAACCGCCTAAAGCTTCTCCATCTGCCATAATTTTTATTTTTTAAAGATTGAACCAAATAGTTTATTGATTTTATTAGAAATTTTATTTTCTCTTTGCTCAGTTACTCTATTAAATAGCAATTCCCACTTTTTAGGATTGCCATTCTTTTTCTTGCGAAATGATTCATCAAGAAGTTCTAATGATGAGTTATTTTGTTTTACTAAAATGTCAACAATGAATTGTTCAATTTGAATCTTCCAATTTGAGTTAAATTCAGTTTTGTATTGATCAATATCAAAGAAGAATATTACTAAAGCAATAAGAATATCGTTATTTTGACTTTTAACTGAATTGTTTATCAGTTCATTTTGAAACAGAAGTAAAGTGCCTTCATGAGTTATTTGAGAAATGAAACGAAAAATGAAATAGAAATCCTTTTCTTTAGAAATTAAAGGAATAATATAACGAAAATATGGAATCAGAAAAGAATTTAGTTTTGATTCTGGAAAACTTAAGTCAGATTTAACTCTTTTTAATACAGATAATACAGTTGTGAATTTGTTTTGTTTTAATTCAAAGAGTAAAATCCACAATTCAATTATATTATATTTTGTTTCAAATTTGTATTTCTCTTTCAATAAACAAAATTCAGCAATTTCATCATAATCCTCATTTTTTTGATTTTCAAATGAAAGTGTCAATTCGTATTTCTCTATAATTTGTGGTAGTATATTAATGCAACCCTTTTCAATAATAAGCTGAATAATTTTTTGAGTCTCGTTTTTTATTGGGGTATCAACACTAATATATGAAGCAATTAAGTATTCATAATGCTGCGGAGTTATTTGCTTTGAATTAAGATATTCAATTGAATTCCAAAAATAAGTGCTTTTATTCGGCACGTATGCTAAAAAATAGGGCATCAATGCGATATATAATTTAGCATTACCAGACTCTTTTACAAAAGTTAACAGGACTTCAGGTTTGATAATATTCTTATCTGACTTTTGGGCAATTGATAGTAAAATATCCAAGGATAAAATCGAAGATAATTTATCAAATAAAATCGAATATAATTTAATATCGACAATACTTGAAAACAATAATTCCACGTTTTGACCTGATTTCGAATTTTGGAAATATTGATTAATAATTAAATTAAAAGATGGAATCTTGAATATATTTTCAAAACCATAATTACAAAGTGCAGAATTTTGAACAGAAATAGCTAAAACATAAGTAGAGAATGAGTTTGTCTCGGTATCGGATAAATAGCTGTGCAGTAAATTAAAGTTTTCATTATTGAAATAGTAAGTTTCAAAATAATTTCCATATAATATGAATTGTTTTACAATAGGCTCATTGTTAAATAATAACTTCTTCAAATAAACTGGGCTTAAGTTTTCACCATCAGGACAAAACACTACCATATTAAGCCAAGAAATATATAAGTCAAAATTTATTTTAAAGTCATTTAAGCTTTTTGTTTTTTTCAAAATAGATAATGACTGTCCGAAAAATTTAATAATTGAAGGATTATCGTCAATTATACTACTTAGAACTTGCTCTAAGTACTCAATATTAGTACTTAGAAAATCTTTTAAATATGTATCCTTGGCAAATTGGCTGACAAAGCCTAGAAGCTCAGACCATTCAAATTGAAATTGCCCTTTTTCTTCTGATGCAGTAAATATCTTATAAATTAAGTCAATTTCCTTATTGATTAACTGGTAGTTAAAATTATTAAAAAATTCATGTAACTTAATGAATCTATCGTAAGATATCGTCAATGAAGTATTTGCAACATCAGCATAGGTAGAAGAATGTTTTACTATGCTATACCTATTCACAGGGATATTGAAAATGTAATATTGATATTCATAAGCTGCATCATTTGTAAAATTAAATCTATTACCATCCTGTGAAGTAGCACAAATTAAAGAGTTGTTATTTGCAGGGTCTAAAGAATAGGTTGAAAATGTTAGTGAGTTTGCTAAATTTAATGGAAAAGAAAATGATATTGAGGCTAACCAAAACGAGATATTGATTTGAATATCAGATAAAATTATTTTCCTATTACTTACAGAATTTTCAATTATTGAATTAATAATTTGTGAATATATTTTCTCATTTTCATTTTCTGATAAAAAATCTTTTATTGAACTTAAATTAATATTGGGATTTTTAGCTAAAGTTTCAAGTTCAACAGTTGGCAATTTAGAGGGGACATTGGTGTTATTCCACTCATCAGATGTTAGGTCAGTTCTGAATGAACTTGATTTATATAGCAATATCGGTAAAAATGGAAAGTTACCTGACTCCAAAATAAATGCATGTGAAAGGAAGTTCCCAGGCCTACCTGAATAATCTTGAGTTAATGCTACACTTTGCAAAACTCCAACTCTACCACTTTTTAATTTGAAATAATTAAAAGAAACCGGAAACAAGGAATCAATATCTTCTTTTGAAGGATTAGATGGCAGATTTAATGGTGCAATATAGTTTCCAATCTTTTCTATTTCAAAAAGTTCTTCTTTTGTCAAACCATCTGAAAAAGAGTAAAACTGAAAGCCGGACGAACCTGACTGACCTACTCTACATGAAGTATAGTATGTTTGTAATAGTTTCATGATTATTTTCCATTTATGATATTGTTTCTATAAAGTAGCCATAAAAAAGGATCTTCCACTCTTAAAGGTCTTAGCTTTGAAATTTTATTTGAACCATGAGGATTTGACCCTAAAGCAGACAATCCGAAAAATGAGTAGTTTTTAAAGTTATGTTTTACTTCTTGGATTAAATGAAAACCTGCCCATTCAGCCATAAGATTTTCAATCTCCGTATTAACATTGTTTGAGTCAGATAAATTATAGTAACCTTCATGTTTGCCTGAATTGAATAAAGAGGAACTACTATCAAGTAAGGCATCTAATGCGTCAATTTTTGAAAACGCAACTGCAATAGGAATATCAATCAATTTATCAACAGGAAGTTTTAATGCTGTTCTGATTAACTTCGCAACACGAGAAACAATATCTTCTGTTTCAGTGTTGATTTTAGGCAAATTAACGCCTTTTGAAATTAGCTGATTTCTAACCTCCATTATTTGCAAAGGGTCAACCAATAGAATAATACCAGAAGAATTGTAAATGTATTTATTCTCGGTTTTCATTGTTTCCTGTGCATTCAAATCTTCACCTGCTGTATCGAAAAATGAAATTGTAGTTACATTTGATATTGTCGATTTACCAAATAAGTTTTTTTTCAAAAAAGACAATGAAAATACCATTGGCATTTTAACATTGTAATCGCCCCTTGCCGATCTGGTTTCAGGGATTACTTCTTTATTCTTAAAAATCGGATTATAAAATTCTTCACGATACTTACGAATAGTATTATCGTCTAATTTCTGAAGATTTGCATTAAACAATCTACCAATATGGTTTTCAATGGTATTGATTAAAACAGAAATGTAATGACTTTTGCCCGATTCTTTTGCACCGATAAAAGCAAATATCAAATCTTTATAATCACCTATAGTATAAGGTAATTCAGAATGGCAATTTGGACATACCCTAATTGACGATGGTTCATTACAATGAGGACATTTTACTTCCCGAGGAAGCTGCAATGATTTAAGTTTTTCCATGTTATTTCTCGGTAGAGGAATATCAAAAACTTTATTCATTGGTAAAGGAGAAGATCCACGAAAATTAGCATATTCATTATCAACTACGGGTGAGCATTTTGCTGGTGAATTTTGACAACGAAATTTTATTCTATACAAATCTTGCTTGGAAAAGCAGTATGGACAAATAAAATCCTTTTTTATAAGTTTCATCTTTTTTACTGTTTTAGTTTAATTCTAATTCATCTTTCTTTGGCATCTGAAGTTGGAATTTCTTATTATTATTATCATCGACAAAGAATAGTTTTATATACTTTTCTTTTGCAACTTGGTTAAATGGTATTTCGATTTTGGCACAGCCATTTGATATTTTAATATTTACATTCATTATGCAAGTACCATCGTTCTTTTTAAGAGGAATACCCGAATATTTCAAGACAACCATTATTTCGGGAAGTGTAATGTTATACTGACATTTAAATTCAATAAAAGCTGATTTGCCAAACAATTTCTTTACAACGACCTTATATCCAATATTGATTATCTCAGAATTGACAACTAATTCATTAACACCATTAGAAAGAAAATCCTTTCCAGATACCTTAGAGCATGTATAAATTGTAAAATAGTAATCCTTGTTGGCTGGTTGATTAATAACATACCCTGAATTGTGATTGTATTGCTCTTTCGTAAAATTTATGATTGTTGGGTTGCTTATTTTTCCATTATTAGGGAAGCCCTCATGAGAATATTTAATTTGCACTAAATCACAACCTGCTGGCCAATTCCATTCAAGATACAATTTTCCTCCTGACAATTGACTTTTAATGTTGCTAACTTCTTCAACACTGGTAATACTAATTTCTTTCCCTAATATTGCATTGTTATTGTATATGGTGAAGGGTGTTAAAATAATCTGACCTTGAAAATCAATATCAAAAAATGCAGAAGAATTACTGCTGTTAGATAAGAAACTACCAAAACTCTGAATCTCATTAAATGAGAAGACTGAACCAACAGAATGATTTAATTTATTTTGAGAACGCATAATTTGGACATTTCCTTTATTCGGATTTGTCCATTTAAGATTCACCCTTTTATTATTAACAGAATAAGCAAGGTCTGAAACAGGCGAAGGAGGCGATGAAGGAATTGAAGAAATTCTTACTCCTTCAGAAATATATTCATTCCCAGTACAATCCTCAAAAATTGAAAAAATCGAATAAAAGTATTCCTTATCATTTATCAGATTAGAATCTGTAAAACTCTTTTTAATTGGTGATACCATTTTTTGACCTTCACCGTACTTATTAATTCTACTATTATCTGAACGAAATATTTCTACTCGCTTTATCAAAATAGGTGCATCCCAATTAAATGAGAGTGTTGAATCTCCTGAAATAACACTTAAACTTTGAACATCATCAGCAATTAAAATTGGACCTTGTGTTTCAGAAATATTTGAAAAGCTATTACCTCTGACTGAATAAATCGAATAATAATAACTTTTACCGGCAGTTACTCCGAAGTCTTCATAAACTAAATTTGAAATTTCAGCTAATATCTCACCATCAGAAAATCCAGAAGGTTTGCTATTTTCTTTTCTGATAACTCTGTATTTTAGTGCACGTTTACTCGATGGGGCAGACCATTGTAGCCCAATCATTTTCTTATTTATTGTTATTTTTAGTCCTGTTGGCGGTTCAATCGGTAAAGAAGATGATCCAATTATTGCATCGTTAAAATCTGCACATTCCTCTAAAGCGGATAAAAAGAATTCTAATTTCCTGTCGTTATTTGTTTCGCTTTTCGCTTTTTTACAAAAATTATCAGCAGCTAATAAATGTTCATTAATTTGCTTTTCATAGATTGGAATATTTTTATGTGTCTTGTTAATTGACTGTAATTCATTAGTCTTTATTTGTGCAGATGTATATTTCCTTTCGCTTAATAATTTATCTATCTCAGTAATAACTGATTGTGATTTTGAAATGGATTTATATATTCTGTCTTTAACTTCTACTAAGGATGAATTCCCAGGCCAATAAAATTCAGCTTCCTTTATATACTTTTCAGCAACATCAAAATTTCCTTTTGATAATTCAACATTTGCATCTCTAATCAAGTAAATTGCGTTAGGCATATCGCCAATATTGAAGCCGCATTTACTGCAAGCTTTGTCTATTGAATTTGCAACATGGCTACATTTCGGACATGTGATTTTCAGAGGTGAAGCACAATTGCTACAATTATTTGCGGATGAATCATTTAAACGATGACAAACACTACATTGTATTTGTTTTTTATATTCAGCGTTTTCATTTTTTTGAGGAGGAGGTAATCCTTTTTTTTTGCAGTATTCATATATATAGAACTCCGCCCTGTCAACCTGTATTCCTTTATTTGTACAGGTTAAAATTAGATTTTGAAATTCTGATGAATCAATAATTTTATCATTGGCAGCCAAATCAATTAGGTCATTGATTTCCGAAAACGACTCAAATTCAAGTGATTTCTGATATCTTTTCTTTGTGTCCTCATCTTTTAAATATGTTTGACAAGTTGTAGCCAAAGAATTTGTTGCTGTAATTTCAGCCGTTTTATTTGCATTTCGTGATGAAGAATTATAAATTTCATTCGCTTTCTGAACTAATAATGTACACGATGAAGTTGGTGATAAAGAGAGAAAATCAAACAAGTCTTTTTTACTTACAATGTTTAAATCAGTCCTTATTTTTTTCATGACTGATTCATCTAAAAGTTGAATTCCATCATCTTTATATGCAATTTCTTCCTTTTTTATCTTTGCTTTAAGAACCTTCAACGCTTGTTCTTCTGTGAAATCCTTAAACTTTGACTTCTTTAATAGAGCTTTTAAATCATTTTCCGAAATCTCACCATTTTTAACTAAAATTGAACCAGAAGTAATTAAGTCTTTGTTCTTTTCTTGTTCTTTGGTAATTAATATTTTTTTTGCTTCTTCCGCTTCTTTTTCTCTCAATTCAGGATTAAGCAACACACTTTTTATATCTGATAATTTTCCTAAGTTTTGTTGGGCAATGCTTCCTTTTGTTGGATGGTTTCTTTCTAATGACCACGCTTGTTGTTTGCTTGTTATTGCAGCATTTATAGAAGCTTCATCTTTTATTATTGGATTAAGTTCCAAAAGGATATAATAATTATCACGCATAATATCAATTATTTAACAAAACCTAAAAATCCTTTTTTCTTACCACTTTGGCTGCTATCATTAAAATTACCACTGGTTTCAGTTAAAATCTGTGCTATTTTGCTGAATGATGTTACTAAGCCTTCAAGATTTGTAAAAAGTGCATTCTCGTCAGATGTTGCAATGTCCTTCAGAAACTTTTTATCAGCCCCACCAAAACCAATAGCTATAACCTCAATCCCATCTGCTGCACACTTGTGTGCACTTTGTATGGCTTTATCCTGATACGACCAAACACCATCAGCAAGGACAATAATAAATCGAGGATCATCTTGTCCTTTAAGAAGTTTTAAAGCATCATTAAATGGGTGTGTTGAATTACCCCATCCAACAGTACCTTTATCCATTAAATCAGACCAATCATTAATCCCACTGTTTAGTTTTTTTGCATTCTGGGTAAGTTCCTGATTTATTTTAACACTATCGGCAAAGGGCATAAGAGCAACTGATGTATTTGACAAATCCAATTTTTCAATAAAACCAATAGCTGCTTTTTGTGCTTCTTTCAATGGTGTACCAGACATACTGCCCGATAAATCTACTGCAATAACAACTGAAAGATGAGGGATTACAAATTCTTCCTTAACTGGCTCTCGGTCAATCCAAGACATATCTGATGGCAATTCAACTTCTGTCATCATAAGCTTTTTCTCTGTTTCTCTTTGAATGGCAGCAATTTGAACTATTCCATTTTCATTATATTTATATTCAACATCAATTACAGACATTCCTCCTGGCACAAATTCAATATTTGAAAAGACATATTTCCCAATTATTTTACATTCTCCAATAACTTCTGTTTCTCCTTGTGTAAGATATATTTCTAGTTCATTCTTAATTGTTCTGCCTGTACGAATTTGGTAAGGTCTTATTTCTGAGGCAGGTACTCTCTTGTTTTTGGGAATAATTATAGAATTAATGTACCTGCTTCTGTTACTATTTTCAGCAATAAGCCCAAGACTATGGCTCATCACATCTTCAATAGTTGATATTTTACCGCCCAGTGAAAATATTTTACCAATACCAGATTTATTAAGTTCAATATTAGCTTGGATTGCAGCTCCCAAACAAACAGCTTCATCAACATTAATCCCTTTTAATGGAGACTTACCTGACATTTGCTCAACCCAATTAATAACCATAGGCATTCGGGTTGAACCTCCAACTAATAAAACACCATCAAGTCCACTCCATAAAAGACCTGCTTCTTTCAAGACTTCCTCTGCTTTTGATTTTGTTTTTTGCATTAAGTCTTGGGTTATTTCTTCAAATTTTGTTCTCGAAATCTCATAGGAGCTTTTATTACCATCAAATACAATAGAAAATTTAGAGCTTTGTGAAGTTGAAAGTTGTTTTTTCGCATTTTCTGCCTTAATCAGTAAATCATTATATGAAATTGAATCTCCTAAAGGGTCTGAGCTAAATTCTTCAATGAATTGATTCGCAAAATATCCTATTAATCTATTATCCCAATCTTTGCCTCCCAATTCATGATCACCGCCCGTAGCGAGAACTCGGATAGTACCATCTGCAATTTTCAGAATGGTAACATCGAAAGTACCACCTCCTAAATCATAAACTAAAATCGTTTGATTTTTTGTCTGATTCACGCCAAAAGCAATGGCAGCAGCAGTTGGTTCATTGATTATGCGCAATACTTCAAGACCTGCAAATTCAGCAGCCTTTATTGTTGCTTTCTTTTGAAGGTCGTTGAAATATGCAGGTACAGTAACGACTGCTTTTTTGATGCTTTTTTTCAGTACAACCTCAGCATCCTCTCTTAGTTTTTTAAGAAGCAAACCAGATAATTCAGTAGCAGTATAAATAGTACCGTGAAAATTAAGTTGAAAATTATTATCACCCATATTTCTTTTGAAAAATGAAGCAATATTGTTTTCTCCAAAAGCCTGCATCTCTTTTGCTTCAGAACCAACTATTATTTTGCTTTGATTCTCAAAATAGATTACAGATGGTGTAAGTGATTCTCCAAGAAGATTATTTACAATTACTGGTCTTCCAGAATCATCTATAACGGATACTGCTGAAAATGTTGTACCTAAATCAATGCCGATTGCTGTTTCCATAAAATTACGATAGTTTAATGGCTTTGCTTCTTTCTTTTGCTTCTTCAAGTTCTTGACCACTAATCACAGAGGTAGTTTCAACGGTAAGATTGAGTTCTTTTTTTCCAGTCATTTCAATAGCATGAATATCTAAACGTCCTTCTTCATTAATTTTAAATGTTACTTGAATCGGTGAGCCTGCCGGCAGATTTGAAGGAATGCCATCAATTAAACCAGTTCCAATCTCTTTTGACATTGATACATCCACGTGATTATCCGATAATTCATTTTCGAAAACGGAAATTTCTACATTCTCTTGATTTGCTTCGTGTGTTGCAAAGGTTTGTGAAATTTCGGCAGGAACAGTTGTTTGTTTTAATATCATATTTACAACTTTTTGTTCGCTGTCACTAACAAATGCGAGAATTCCAAAACTTTTGCTGACAACATTTCCAATTTTAGTCCTTGCTTTTTTAACTGCACCTAATGTTAAACCTGTTTTATCTGCAACATCTTGTTCAGCTTCTTTCAATTCTTTTTCAGAAACGTCATCTAATTTAATTTCTTCTTCACTGACACCTAATTTTTCAGAAAGTCGCCTAACAAGTTCGCCATTTAGTGCCAATTGCTGACCGTAAATTGCAGCACCTTTCGCAACAGATTCATCCGGGTCAAAAGTCTCAATGGAAGTGTTTGGAAAATTTTGTTCCAAAATTTCTTTTATTTGGGGCATTCGTGTTGACCCACCGACAAGCAAGATTTTATCAAATGTTGTAAAGCCTTTCTTACTTGCATCTTCCAACATTTGATTGGTAAGCATAATAGTACGTTCGGCAAGATCCTTCGTTATTTCATTGAATTTTTCTTTAGTTATTTCAACGGTAACTCTATCAGTACCAAATAAAACATTGACTTTAGTTTTGTCTCTTTGAGAAAGTGTCTTTTTAGCACTTTCAGCATTAATTTGTAAATCACCGCTTGTTTCAGGATTTGAGAAAATATCATCCTCAATTCCAGTTTCTTCCTTAAATTTATCAGCAAAATATCCCATTAAAGCATTATCCCAATTTTTGCCTCCCAAGTTATGATCACCTCCTGTTACTACAACATCTATTGCTTGTGGTTTAACTTGAATCATAGTAATATCAAAAGTTCCTCCTCCTAAATCGTAAACTAATACTGTTTGATCTTGAACTTGGTCAATACCGTAAGTTAATGCAGCAGCAGTAGGTTCATTAATAATTGATTTCACATTAAGCCCTGCTATTTCACCTGCAATTTTTGTTGCTTCTCTTTCATTGATCCCGAAATATGCAGGACAGGTAATAACTACATCTTTAATTTCAAATCCGACTTTTTCAGATGCATCTTTCACAAGTTTTTTTAGAATAAAACTCGAAATTTCCTCTGGTTTGTATTGAGTATCATTATGAATGAATAAAAAGTTGGGATCACCCATGTTTCTTTTAATAAAAGAAACCACCTTCTGGGGATCTGTTTTAAGCATATTTTTAGCTTCGTTCCCAACTATAACCGAACCATCATCTTCAAAAAAAACAACTGAAGGGGTAGTTCTTTCATTTTCAAAATTTGCCAGAACAACTGGCTTACCAAATTCATCAACATGAGCAATGCATGAATAGGTTGTACCTAAATCAATTCCAAATACTTGTTCCATTTTATTAATTATTTTAAGTTAGACATTAGTTTTCTCAAATTTATAACAAGAAACATGTTCCATTCTTATTATTTTACCATCAAGTACAAATCCCTTTTTCAATTTCTCGCAAACAGTTTTATCTTTTAATGGGTCATCTGTCGGGATAGTTTTAATAACTTTTTGTTTGGAAGAATCAAACTGTTCTCCTTCAATACTATAAACATCAATACCATTTTTGTAAAGCAAATTTTCCAAATCCTCAGATATACTACCAAATTGTTTCAATAATTTAGAAACGTCAATATCAGAAATTTCTGATTCAGAGTGTTTTTTGAACAGTGTTGAATAATCATCTAACATGAAAATAATCTCATTCACCAATGGCAGAATCAGTTTTTTATATATATCATTTTTAAATGCCTGATTCTCACTATGTAGTTTATCAATTATTTCTTCTTTGTGCTTATCATACTTGATTTTGGATTCAAATTGAGCTGATAAATCAGAAATTAACTCTTTAATTACAGTAAGCTCAGGATTACTAATTGATTCCCTTTGCAAACTTTCCTTAGTATCAATTCGTTTTTCTTCCTCCTTTTCAGCAGGAGAAATACTCTCAATATTTTCAACTGTTGTTTTTTCAATGTTTTCTGTTTTAAGACCTTCATCCTTTTCGGTCTCAGAAGGAATAATGTCTTTTTTGTCTTTTGAATCTTCATCACTAAATGAAGCAAAAGTGTTTGATATTGGCTCTCCCATATGATTTAATTTAAATGTAAATAATTTTTCTTCCTTCAATTTTACCCTCATATACCTTTGAACCCTGAATATAAATAGTTCCAGTACCATTGTCCTCAGAGAAATGTGCTTCACCATTTTTATCAGTATATTGGTCTTTGGCACAACCTCGTGTCCAGCCGTTAAAGATTACGCCAACCTTTTTATAATAAGAGGGTTTTCCTGTTGATTTTTCAATTACCTGTATTGTAAACATATGCGTTAATTTAAGTGGTTAGTTATTTTTTTTTATTTATAATTATCAATGCAGCAATAATACCTGGCACCCAACCTGCAAGAGTTAAGATAAGGACAATTAGAATTGAACCACATCCATATCCAATCACAGATAAAGGAGGAAATATAACAGCTAATATTACTCTCAAAATTGACATAAAACCTCCATTTCTTTTTCTGTGTGGGCTGGCAAGATTGCACTCTTTGACAAAGCTTTGGTTGCAGAGTTGGCTTGAGGGGCTTTGGCAATGTGTGCAATGTGGGTCGGCAATTGTTTTAAAAAATGTGCGGTGGAAAAAAAATAAAAAACATTGTGTCGGCTTGAGTGTCGGCTTTCTTGTCTTGTCAATATTTCGTTTTTCTGTCCTTCCACAATGGTTTACTTTTCAATTTTAGTACTGTCGTCTGTTTTTTTACACTTGGCGGTAACGGTTGCGTGCATATTTAGTTGCGATTTCTTGTAATTCATTATCCAAAGGTAATAAATTATTTTAGTGAACGTAAAGCTTGTTTAATTTTCTGTCAGCAATTAAATTATGCACGGTGT
>Ga0172371_10008339_pt1 | contig 14535 bp, 14 predicted proteins | sample Lak12m_FD_114543 | JGI IMG/M metagenome (GOLD analysis project Ga0172371, IMG submission 114543) | Freshwater microbial communities from Kabuno Bay, South-Kivu, Congo - kab_022012_12m | ecosystem: Environmental > Aquatic > Freshwater > Lake | place: Democratic Republic of the Congo: South-Kivu... | reverse complement strand
GCACGCTGAACGGCTGACCGGGCGCGATCTCACCCGGCTGGATGCTCACGAAGTCGAGTCCCGACTCCTCGGCGGTACGCGTCAGCTCGATGATGATCGAGGGGATCCCCGACTGGCTGGGCAGCATCTTGTTGAGCCGCAGCAGGTCGGCGCGGGTCTGCGGCGAGGTCTTCTCGTAGCCCTTGAGGCGGGTCAGCTCGTTCTCGGCCTCGGTGACCTGCTGCTGCGTCTCGTCGATCTGCCTGCCCAGATCGCTCGATTCCTTGCGCAGCGGATTGTAGAAGAGGAAGAACCAGGCGACGCAGACCACGACGATGATGACGCCGGTGATGATGTAGATCTCTTTGCCGCGGAGCCTCACTGCCCCTCGCTCCCGGTCGGCTCAGTCGTCTCGACCGGCGCCGTCTCGCCGCCGGAGCCCGCGCTCGGTGTCGCCGGCAGGGCAAACGGCGCCGGGCTCTGGAACGGCCGCAGGCTGGCGACGATCTGGAACGTCACCACCGACTGCGTGCTCGTCTCGCCGGTCTCGCCGGTCTCGCCGCCGGCGCTGGTCTTGTCGGCCGAGACGAGGGTGATGTCCTTGATCTGCGGCATCAGGCCGAGACGCGTCATGAGCTCGGCGACGTCGCGATGGCTGTACGCTTCGCCCGAGAGCTGCAGATCGGCGCCGCCCTCACCGGTGGCGCCGGCGACCCCGAACGCACTCCCGGCCAGCATGGGAGCCGGTACCGTGGCGGTGAGCTGGCTCAGCCGGCACTCCTCCGGGATGAGCAGGCTGATCTCTTCGGCGATGCTCGACCAGATGACCCGCGAGTCGTAGATCTGCTTGGCGACATCGGTCATCGACGCGCGCTGCGTCTGCTGTGTCTCGTACGGCTTCAGCGCCGCCGTCTGCTGCTGCAGCTGGGCCAGCCGGCTCTGCAGCCCGGCGAGCTCGCTGCGCTTGTTGGAGACGCGCTGGTTCTCGAACACGTAGAGCCCGCCGAGAGCACCGACGACCACGATGAGCGCCAGCAGGGCCCACACGAGGCCGCGCTCGCGCTTGACCTTCGCCCGCTCCTCCGCCGGCAGCAGGTTGATGCGCCGGACGCCCATCAGTCCTCTTCCTCAAGCGCCAGGCCGATCGCGATCGAGAGCCGCGGCGCGAGGACGCCGAGCTCGGCTTCGCTCAGCTTGGACTTGTTCTCGGCGATGCGCCGCAGCGGGTCGCCGAGCATCGTGTCGATGTGCAGCGCCTGGCCGAAGTAGGTCGGCAGCGAGCGGACCAGCGAGCCGTCGCCGGTGACGACCACCCGCGAGATCTCGGCCTCGTGCGCCTGGGTGTGGTAGTAGTCGATGGAGCGCCGGACCTCGTCGGCGAACGTCTCGCACGAGTTCTCGAGGCTCGACTGCACCTGTGCGGCACGTTCGTCGTCGACGTCGTCCGGCAGATCGAGAGGCGCGTCGGGGACGCGCAGACCGACGGTGACGGCAAGCCGCCAGGCTTCTTCCGTATCGACACCGCTGTCGGTCGCCAGGGCCTCGATCATCGTCTCGGAGCCGAGGCTGATGACGCGCGTGAACTGCGGCACCCCGTCCTGCACCACGACCAGGTTGGTGATGCCGGAGCCGATGTTGACCATCGCCACCGCCCCGGCAGCCGGCTGCTCGAGCGAGAGGTCGGGCTCTTCCATCAGCGCCCGGGCGAGAGCGAAGGCCTGCAGGTCGATGCCCTCGACGGCGAGGTTCGCCTTGCGGGCGACCTCCACGAACTGGTGGATCATGTCTTTCTGGGCGGCGACCAGGAGGATCTGCTGCCGCGGCGTGCCGTCGTCGGCAGTGAAGGTGCTCATCACCTGATAGTCGAGCACCGCCTCCTCGACCGGGATCGGGATCGCTTCCTGGGCCTGGAACTCGAGGGCCGCGCGCAGCTCCTTCTCTTCCATGACGGGGAACTCCATGGCGCGCACGACGATCTTCTGGTTGGCGATGCCCAGCAGGACGCGGCGCTGGCGAAAGCCGGCGCGCTTCCAGAACGACTTGAGCTGGCCGGCCAGGCCCGACACGTCGATGACCTCGCCCTCGGCCACCAGCCCCTCCGGCAGCGTCTGCAGAGAGGCGTGCGTGAGCACCTGCGCGTGGCGGCTGCCCTTGACTTGCACGCCGGCCAGAAGCGTCTGTTCGATGTCGAGGCCTATGCGCGAAGCGCTCTTCTCAAACACCCCGGATTCCCCGCCCTCTCGCCATGCCAGCGGATACGTCGGCAGGTTGTGAGCGCAGCTTTAGACAAATGGCCCCCTGCGCGGCTCCGACCGGGCGGTCGGACAGCGTCAATACTCTCACAGACCGCATGTGACTCGCATTCGTTTCATATGAGTCCGCGATGAGCGGGGATCGGCCATCTGTCACCTCACGGGGACGGCTCCATCTCGCCGACCGGCCGGCGTACCGCAGGTTTCGTTGCCGCCTCCGGCACTCCTGCGCCGGACGGGGCCGCCCGCGCTCGCCATCCGTCACCCAGCCGATTCGCCGGTCGCGCACGATGGGCATCAACGACCCCGGCGGCGGCGAGGTCCGCCAGTCGGAGGCGACGACGAGGCTGAGCGGCGCCTGCACGTCCAGCTCTCCCGCGGCAAGAGAGCCGACCACCACCGTCGGCGCGGCGACCGTGACCTTCCCGCTCACGAGCAGGGCGCCACGCAGGGCGACGCCCGTCTCGTCCGCACCGGCGCCCGAGCCCGGGCCGTCGCTGCCGGCGACGGTCCCGATGCGCACGTCGCCGTCGACGAGCAGGGTCACCTGGGGCTGCCTGTCGTCCAGCGGCCACCAGCCCCGCAGCGCCAGCTCGCCGTCCCCGGGTCGCAGGACGATGATGTGCCCGGTCAGCGGCGGCCGCGGCGCCGGCAGAGCGGCCGCCGCTGCCGCGACGCTCGTCAGATCGATCTCGTCGCTCTCGACCGACACGAGGCCCGGGGTGACGTGCGCCTCGATGCTCACCCACCGGTCGCGGCACAACGGCCAGAGCTCTTGGGCCGCGACGGCGGCATGGCGGGCGCTCGGCAGGCCGGTGCAGTGGTCGGTGTCACCGGGGTCCGCACCGCCGACGGCATGGACCTCACCCCGGTCGTCGTGGATGTGGCCGCCCGCATGCACGGTGGCGACCGTCCACAGATCCGCATGGACGCGGTCGGCCGGCGGCGCGCCGTCGGCGCCGGCCGGGAACAGCACGTGCTGACGCCCGTGGACGTCGCCGCCGACAGAGGCGCCTGTCCCTTCCAGCGTGAGACTCGCCGTGCATCCCAGGTCACCACTCACGGTCAGGCCACAGGGAAACCGCTCCGGCAGCAGCCGCACATCGACGCCGGCCGTGGCCGTGGCCGCCCCGGCCCGCGCTTCGGCCCGCAAGCTGAGCTCGGCACCTTGCGCATCCCGCACGGCGACGGCCACGCGCGCCGTGCCGCCGTCATCATCGGAGACGTCGCAGGTGGTCTCGCCGGCACCGGTCCAGAGCTGCGGCAGACCGCCCCATGTAAGGCGGTCGACGACGTCCACCAGAGCGCCCTCCGCAGCCGCCCACGCACGCTCACCGGCGCGGTCGCGTGCCGTCACGCGACCGCCCACGTCTGCCGCCGCGAAGGCGAAGAGCGCCACCACCAGCCCGACGGCCGTCGCCGCCAACGCCCCCAGCATGACGTAGCCGGCCTGTGAGCACCGCCTGCGGAGGACTGCCCGCCGCCGCCGGCTCACCATCGCGCGCTCCCGAGCCAGACAGGCCAGCTGCCTTCCGCGCACGCAGTGCCGTAACGGACGCGCAGCGAGACCTCGACCGCAGCCACAGCCTCGATCTCGGCCGGCAGCAGCCGTACATGCCCGTCGCCGACACGCGCTCCGGTGGCATCGAGATAACGGACGTGGAAGCGTTCGACGCCGTCGGCGAGGTGACAGGCCGGCGCGACCCGCCACAGCACCCCGCGCTCGCGGTTCCAGACGATGCTCACGATCCCGCTCGGATGCCTCGCCGGGCCGACCCGCACGGCGATGGCTTCCGCCGAGCACACACCCAGCTCATCGAGGCCGTCTGCGTCGCGCAGGTCCGCCAGCAGCATCCGCCGCGCATAGGCCAGTGATGTGCGCGCCTCAGCGGCGTCGCCCACGTCGGTACCGGCCGCCGCGACGCTCCAGGCCCAGCCCCAGGCGCCGGCCAGCAGCACCGCCCCCAGCGACGCCGCCAGCAGTACCTCGACGAGCGTCAGGCCGCGGCAGCCACGCGACGCGACGCCGCGCTTCGCCGCCCGGCGGCACAGGTGACGCACCGGAGGCCGCCTCACGGCGCGCCCTCAGCTCGTGGACCGCCGGCGAAGAAGACCCGGCTGAGCAGAGCCGGGCGCGAGGGATCGCCAGCCGGACGCAGCTCGAGGCGCAGCACCGGCGGCGGCGTGTCGATGTCGAAGCGGGCACCGTCGAGCCGGTCCCGCGGCACCGTCGTCCAGCCGCCGTCCGCCGTCCGCCACAGGAACTGCGCCACGGCGGCCAGGCGACGGTCGCCGGCCTCCTGGAAGGTCACGAAGGCCGGCCCCGGCCAGCAGCCGGCCGCGGCCGGCACGTAGTGCGCCGTGGGGGTGTTGAGCGCCACCGTCGCGTGCGGAAAGAGCGCCGCGACCAGCGACTCCTCGCCTGGCGTAGCGCTCGCGTACGGCAGGCCTGCCAGCCGCCACTGGACATCGAGGGCGGCGTCACCATCATCCACCGCCGAGGCATCACGGCTGCTCTGCATCAGAGCCAGCGTGACGATGCCGGTACCCGCCGCCACGGCGATCACCAGGACGACCGCCGCGGCCAGGACCTCGAGCAGCGTGAATCCGGCTCTCCCATAGAGGACGCCGACAACCCTGTGCGGGACACCGCGTGCGGCGCCGACGGAGTGCCGCTCCTCGTCCGCGCCGGCGACGTCGCAGCGCGGCGTCTCTGCCCTTCCGCCGGTCTTGCCGATCGCTCCGCCGCGACCGTCGGGTGGCCGGAGAGCGGTCATCGAACGCGCACCCGTCCGGTGAGCTGCAGGACGACCGACCGGGTCGCGACGCCGCAGCTGAAGGTGAACGTCCCCGCCCGCGGCGTGGCGGTACCGGGCACCAGCGGCCTGCCGTCGCGGGAGAACTCGACACCGTCGCCCGGATAGTTGCTGCCGCCCGTGACGACCCCGGTGGTGGCGTGCAGATCGCGGACCCAGCCCCCGTCGGTCGCCCGCTCGACGCGGAACGCGGCTCCGTCGAGGACCACGCGCGTGCGGCAGTCACCGTCCTGTGCGGTGGCCTGGGCGTAGCGCACGGCGGTCGCGAACCTCTGCGCCGTGCGCAACACGGAGATGCCGGCGTGACCCGAGCCGAGCATCGGCACGGTGATGGCCGCCAGCGTGGCGAGCACCGCGATCACGACCGCCAGCTCCATCAGCGTGACGCCGCTCCGCGAGCCCGCTCGGCGCCAGACGCCGCACCCGGCCCTGGTCGCACCGGCCTTCTCCTGCCGCCGGCCGGTCCCGCCCCTATCGCCCGGCCGGCTCTCGTCTCCCGTCGTCATCCCATCCATCCCGTGGCATCCTTGTCTTCTCCGGCGCGGCGCCCGGGACCGACCGAGACGCCGCGCGGCGCCGAGCCGGCCGGCTCTGCACCGGGCATCGGCGCCGCACGGACAGCGTAGGACGACGCGTCGGCAGGCGACAGGGTGACGCTGGCCGTGCGGAGATGACATACGGGAGGCTCCGCGGATGACGTTGAGCCTCGTGGCGAGGTGACGATGAGATAGCGGCGGCGGCGGCGGTCGTCGCCGACCGGGCGACGCGCCCGTCTTACGGCGTGATCAGCCCCAGGTACGCCGCGATGATCGTCGGTCCCAGGAAGAGCCCGACCACGCCGCCGAAGGCGAGGAACGGCCCGAACGGCATGGCGGTCTTCATGTCGCCCTTCTGCCGGGCCACCAGCACCACGCCCACGACGGCGCCGAGCACGAAGCCGATGAACAGCGCCGGGATGACGCTCCAGCCGAGGTAGGCGCCCATGCAGAGGGCCAGCTTGACGTCGCCCATGCCCAGGCCGCTCATGCCGCGGATGCGTTCGTAGAGCCAGGCGATCACGAGCAGGAAGGCGGCCGAGCCCGCCGACGCCCCGAGCCACTCGTACCAGCGTCCCGGCTCGATGGCGATCATCGCCGCCAGGCCGATCGCCGCCGCCGGCAGCACGATGACGTTGGGGATGATGCTGCACTCGAGGTCGATCTCGCTCACCACCACCAGCACGGCGAGGAAGACGAGCTGCGGCAGCAGGACCCACTGCCAGCCGGTGAACGCGGCGGCGCCGGCGAACAGCGCCGCCGTGACCGCCTCACCGAGCGGGTAGCGGATGCTGATGCGGGCGCCGCAGCCGCGACAGCGCCCGCCCTGTGCCGCGTAGCTGGCCAGCGGCACGTTCTCGTACCATGAGAGCGGCTTCTCGCAGGCGGGACAGAACGACCGTCCGCGAGCCACGCTGATCTCCCGCGGCAGCCTGTACGCCCAGGCGTTCAGGAAGCTGCCGACCAACAGGCCCAGCACGCCGCAGCCGACGATGAGGAACGCCTCACGCGCAAGCCCGCTCATCGCGCGCCGCCCTTCACCGCCGGCCGTGTCCCGACCGCGGCGCTCACGGCGTCTCCAGGACGCCCATCAGGATCGACGACAGCGTGAGGAACTGCTGCGGCGTCATGAGCGCCGCCAGCGGCTGCAGCGCTTCCTTGCGCTGCTGGGGATCGCGCGGCAGCAGCTCGTCGAGCTCCACCAGCGCCTTGTCACGTGCGTAGGTGTCGCCGGTGGCGTACACCTGCCCCCACATGAGGGCCGACTTCGCCTCCTCACCACCCTTGGTGAGCAGCTCGGCCGCCACACGCGGGATGTAGTCCGGGCTGCCCGGTACCGCCGCCGCCTTCTCGTACCACTCGGCGGCCAGCTTGTCCTTGGCCGGGTTGTCGGCGTAGGTGTAGATCAGCATCCCCAGCGTCGCCGGGATCTGCCAGCTCTCGGGGTTGCGCCGGGCGCCGCGCACCAGCAACTCGTAGGCCTCCTGACCCTTGCCCGCGTCCAGCAGCGCGAAGGCACCGAACAGGTAGGCCCGCTCGAAGCGCGGGCTCAGATCGGTGACGAGCCGGACGTATGCCGGCAGCGAGTCCAGCTGCCGATCACCCTCCACGTGCTCCCCGTAGTACTGGATCATGGCGAGCCAATAGGCATCGGCGACCGCTGTGCGGAAGCTCGGTGAGAGGTCCTTGAAGAACTTCGGCGACGGGACGAACACGGCGGAGTCGGCGGCACTCTGAGCGGGCCGGGTGACCTGGAAGGCGACTACGGCCGCCAGACAGCCGAGCATCACCAGACCGGCCACCACGCTGCGCACCAGCGCCCCGCGCCGGCCCGCGGCTCGCGACGGCCCACGCCCGCCTTTCCCGCCGTCACCCGGCACGCGCACGTCAGAACTCCTTGCGGCGGAAGACCAGCCAGGACAGGCCCAGCATGATGACGGCATAGGCCACCAGATAGCCGCCCCAGCCGCCGATCGCCGACCAGTCGGCCACCTGCTCGCCCACCACGACGGGGGCCAGGCTCACGGCGCTGAAGTTGGGCACGACCAGGAAGACGACCCACGAGAGGCCCTCCAGCACCACGTTCGAGCCGAGCTGCGTCAAGGACAGGACGTTGTGACTCAGCTGCCCGGCCGCGAAGACACACAGCCCGAGCACCGCCGCCAGGATCGGCGCGGCGAAGGTGGAGAAGAAGATCGTCACCGCCATCACCACCAGCACCTGCAGGTAGATGAAGCCGCCGGCTACCAGCAGCCAGCCGCTCGGGTCCCCCGCCACCGCCCAGACGAGCAGGAAGAGGAAGACGGTCATGCCGAAGACGACGATGGCCATGGTGGCGCTGAGGCCGAGGAACTTGCCGGCGATGAACTCGCCGCGGCCCACCGGCTTGGAGAAGATGATGAAGACGGTGCGCTTGTCGATCTCCTTGCGCACCAGGCCGGCCGACACGAACACGGCGACGATGACGCCGAACCCGGAGACCGCGACCAGGCCGAAGTCCTGCATCAGGCGCGCCTCCTGGCCGAGGCTGATGCTCGCCAGCCACAGGCTCGCGACGATCATCGCCAGCGCGAAGACCAGGATGACCAGCAGGATGCGGTCGCGGATGGTCTCGCGGAAGGTGTTGGCGGCGATGGCGAACGCTCTGCTCACAGCGTCACCCCCGGGGACCCGCTCCCGGCGTTCTCAGGCTCCACCGCACCCTCCGTCACCACCTGCACGAAGAAGTCCTCCAGCGAGCCGCCGCCGGACGGCACCGCGTCCTCCACCGGACCGCGCCAGACGACCTCACCGCTGCGCATGATGGCCACGTGCGAGCAGAGCTCACCGACGTCGGCCAGGATGTGCGAGTTGAAGAGCACCGTGCGGCCCTCCTCGCGCAGACGCTGGATGATGCGCTTGACCTCCACGCGACCGATCGGGTCGAGGCCGGTCATCGGCTCGTCCAGCAGGATGAGCCGCGGATCGTTGATCAACGCCTGGGCGATGCCGATCCGCTGCAGCATCCCCTTGGAGTACTTGCGCAGCTGCGTGCCGGCGGCATCCTGCAGCCCGACCTCTCGCAGCGCCTCGGCGATGCGCTCGTCGCGCGCGCCGCCGGAGAGGCCGAAGAGCCGCGCGCAGAGACCGAGCAGCTCGCGACCGCTGAGGTAGTCGTAGAAGTAGGCGTTCTCCGGCAGGTACCCGACCTCGTGCAGCCCAGCGACGCCGAGTCGAGCCGTGCCGGCCGACGGACGCATGAGCCCGAGGGCGATCTTCAGGGTCGTCGTCTTGCCGGCGCCGTTGGGGCCCAGAAGCCCCACGCTCTCTCCCTCACCGACCGTGAGGTCCACGCCCTTGAGGATCTCGACACGACGGCGCCTGAACCCGACCGTCACGGTCTTGCGCAGACCCTCGATGCTCACCGCCGCAACAGGCTCTCGTTCCACTCGCACCAGGCTCCTCATCAGTGGTTCGTCACCGGCCGGCCACTCTGCCCTCGTACGCCCCCGGTGCGCCCGCGCACCGGCCCGCGCATCGATCACTCGTGCTCCCTATCGGCCGACACGGCGCTTCCCTGTAGCCCCTTCTGGCAACACAGCCGCTCGCCGGCGCGGCCATCGTCTTCTCTCCGGGGTCCCGTCTCCCTCCAACGGTCGGCAGCGAGGACTACGAACGCTCGGTACGCCCGATACGATCATCACCAACTCACGCGCACGGCACATGGCCCGGACTCAGACGCGGAAGATGTCAGCCGGGCCTCAGTCGGCCGGGCCTCATCCGGGTACGCATCACCCGCCGGCGGAACACAGGCCGCGGTCCGCCCACCACAACGAAGAAGGGGCGGGACCTCCCGGCCCCGCCCCTCGCCACGCTCGCGTGGTGTGCTCAGACTAGCGTCACGGCACCGCGATGACGTTCGCGCCGCCGGCTCCCCAGCCCGTGAGGGTGAAGCTTGAGGAGTCTGCCGCCACAGTGTAGGTGAAGTCTCCTTCTGTCGCCGCCGCCCGCTGTGCCATCGCGGCACCGGTGAACGGGTTGTCCGGCCAGCTGTCGACCATCGCGCCGACGGCAGCCGGCGCGATGGCAACGTCGCCGACGGCCGGATACAGGTCGTTGTGGTCGATCGCGTAGGTCTTGATGCCGATCTGGATCGAGTGGATGCCTTCCTTGACGGCGGAGTCCTTCGCCTTGTCCCTCTGGTTGAGGTACATCGGGATCGCGATCGCGGCAAGGATACCGATGATGACGATCACGATGAGCAGCTCGATGAGGGTGAAGCCGCCCTGGTTCTTGTGGAACTTTTTCAACATTCCCTTTCCTCCCGTACGCCCTTGCGTTGCCTTGAAAGCCTGCCGACGGTGTCGGACCGTTCGCACCATCTTTCGGCACTACTCTGCCCCTGCCTGAGCGTTCGGCCCTGGTACAGCCGTCTAATGCCGGTGACAATGCTGACAACGACCGGTGGACATTGCTGTGAGCAGAAGTCCGAGGACCCACCCCGGGGAGGGCGGCAGCGACGAGGGACTCGACGGCGGGACCACCGACTGTCAGAAGATCCGCTTGCCCATCACCTCGCGCAGGCTGTGCAGAGTCTTCTGCAGCTCGCGCGAGACCTTCTTGCGGGTGACGCCCAGGGCCTCGGCGACCTCACGCTGCGTGAATTCGCGGTAGAAGAGCAGATGGACGAGGTGGCGCTGGAACTCCGAAAGCCGGTCGAGCGCTTGGTCGAGCGCCAGGCGGTCTTCGATGGGCAGCGCGAACGACTCGTAGTGACGGCTGTGGAACGCCCGCCGGTCGAGCGCCTCGCCGTCGCCGTCACCGTGCTCGATCGGAGGGCCGAGCTCGACGCGGGCAGCCAGCGACAACGCCTCCTGCACGCTCTCTTCGGTCATATTCATGGCGGCCGCGATCTCGGCGACCTGCGGCGGGCGGCCGAGCCGGCCGCCCAGCTCATCGCGGGTCTGCTCGATCTCTCCCAGGAGACGGCGCACCCAGCGTGGCTGCCGCAGCAGCCGCGAGTCGCGCAGATGGTGGCGCACCTCGCCGTCGATCATCGCCATGGCGTAGGTGGAGAAGCGTCCGCCACGCTCCGGATCGTAACTGCGGACAGCCTTGATCAGACCGACGTTGGCGACCTGGACCAGGTCCTCGTACGGCTCGCCGGCGGCCGAGAACCGCTTGAGCGTGTGGTGCACCAGGAGCTGGTTGTCGCGCACCAGGCGGTCGAGCGCTTCAGGCTCGCGCGTCTGCGCGTACTGCCGGCAGAGCGCCTCGTTGGCGCGCGGCGGCGCCCCCGGCGTGGGCGCAGAGATATCGACGACGGCTGTCTGGCTCATGTCAGCATGCTCCCCTCGCCCCGTCTACCGGCAGCGGGGGTACGGGGACGAGAGCAGCGCGCCTGATCAGACAACGCTTTGGCCGTCGCCGAGTGGTCGGGCCTGGGAAGGCCGTCGCAGGAAGGGGCATGCCGACACCGGGCGCCGGGGGCGGGCGCCGGACGCGGGACCGGACGGAGCTGTGACAGGCCTTACTGGATCTGATCCATCAAGCTGAAGACCGGCAGGTACATCGAGATGACGACGATGCCGACGATGGCGCCGACGCCGATCATGAGGATCGGCTCGAGGATCGAGGTCAGCGACTTGACGCTGGCATTGACCTCGTCTTCATAGAAGTCGGCGACCTTGGACAGCATCGTGTCGAGGGAGCCTGTCTCTTCGCCGACGGCCACCATCTGCGTGACCATCGGCGGGAACACCTTGGCACGCTCCAGGGGCACGGCGATCGACTGGCCTTCCTTGACGCTCTGCTGGACGTCTGCCATCGACGTCTCGATGACCGTGTTGCCGGCCGCCTTGCCGGTGATCTCGATGGCCTGCAGGATCGGCACGCCGCTGGAGATGAGCGTGCCCAGGGTACGCGAGAAGCGCGAGATCGCCAGCTTGCGGACGATGGCGCCGATCCCCATCGGGATGCGCAGCTTGAAGCGGTCCCAGGCCGCGGTACCGCGCGGCGTATGCTTGAGATAACGGAGGCCGAAGGCCAGCCCGATGAGCGCCGGGAAGACCACGTACCAGTAACCGCGCACGAAGTCGGAGATGCTGATCATCACCCGTGTGAGCGTCGGCAGCTGGGCGTTGCCGAGATCCTCGTACATGCCGGCGAACGTAGGGATGAGCCAGATCACCATGCCGATCAGCGTCAGTACGGCGAACGTGCCGATCATCACCGGGTACACCATCGCCGACTTGACGGCGCGCTTGATCTGGTCGTCGCGCTCGAGCTGGTTGGCGATGCGGTTGAGGACCTCGTCGAGGATGCCGCCCAGCTCGCCGGCGCGCACCATGCTCACGTAGAGCTGGCTGAAGACCTTGGGGTGCTTGGCCAGGGCGTCGGAGAGGCTGATGCCGGCCTCGACGTCGGCCCGCACCTCGCCGATCACGGTGGCCAGCTTCTTGTTGTCCGTCTGCTCCTCAAGCACGTAGAGGCAGCGCAGCAGCGAGAGCCCCGAGTTGACCATGGTCGCGAACTGGCGCGAGAAGACGGTGAGGTCCTTGGACTTGATGCGCTGGAACGGCTCGCCGATGTCTATCTTGGCGAGGCTGGTCTTGACCTCGTTGATATCGAGGACGGTCAAGCCCCGCTGGCGCAGCGCCGCGGCGACGGCCGACTTGCTGTCGCCGTCTATCTGCCCGTCGGCGGCGGCGCCGCGGGCGTCGAGCACCCTGTAGGCGAAGGTCGTCATCGCTCACCCCCGGTCATCGTGCCACCGCCGCGCCGACGCCCATGAGCCGGCGCAGCTCCTCCGGCGTGCTGGACCGGCGCAGGGCCAGCTCCTGTGTGATGAACCCGCGTCGTACCAGGTCGAGCAGCGACGCGTTCATGGTCTGCATGCCGTACTGCCCGCCGGTCTGCATGACCGAGTGGATCTGGTGCGTCTTGCCTTCGCGGATGAGGTTGCGCACCGCCGGCGTCGGCACCAGGATCTCGCAGGCGACGACCCGGCCACGGCCGTCGCGTGTCGGCAGCAGTTGCTGGGTGATCACGCCCATGAGCGCCGAGGCGAGCTGCACGCGCACCTGCTCCTGCTGGTGCGGCGGGAAGACGTCGATGATGCGGTCGATGGTCTTGGGCGCGTCCTGCGTGTGCAGCGTGGCGAAGACCAGGTGACCGGTCTCGGCCGCGGTCAGTGCCGTGGCGATGGTCTCGGTGTCCCGCATCTCACCGACGAGGATCACGTCGGGGTCCTCACGCAGAGCGGCACGCAGCGCCCGCGAGAACGACTGCGCGTCGGTGCCGATCTCGCGCTGGTTGACGATGCAGCCCTTGTGGCGGTGGAGGAACTCGATCGGGTCCTCGATCGTCATGATGTGCTCGGTGCGCGTCTCGTTGATCTCGTCGATCATGGACGCCAGCGTGGTCGACTTGCCCGAGCCGGTGGGGCCGGTGACCAGCACGAAGCCGCGCGGCTTCTGCGTGAACTGGTGCAGGGTCGGCGGCAGGCCGAGCTGGTCGAGCTTGATGACGTCGACCGGGATGGTGCGGAACGCGGCACCGACGGCGTTGCGCTGGTAGTAGGCGTTGACACGGAAACGGGCCTTGCCGGGCAGCGAGTAGGAGAAGTCGATGTCCCAGTCGTTCTCGAGGCGCTGGCGCTGGTCCTGCGTGAGGATGCTGTAGACCAGCTCGCGGATCTCGGCGGAGCCGAGGCTGGGAACATCCATGGGCTGCAGGACGCCGTTGAGACGCAGCATCGGCGGCGAGCCCGCCGTCAGATGCAGGTCGCTGGCGTCGCGTTCCAGCACCTCCATGAGGATGTCGACCAGGTCCATCGCGTCCCTCTTCCTGTCGTTCCTTCGTGCCGGATCCTCAGACGATGACCCGGGTGATCTCTTCGACCGATGTCATGCCGGCCAGCACCTTGTCGATGCCGTCGTCGCGCAGGCTCTTCATGCCTTCCGCCTGCGCGACGCGGCCGATCTCGTCGGCGCTCTTGCGCTCCACGATCAGCCGCCGGACCGCCTCGCTGACGACCATCACCTCATAGAGGCCGACGCGTCCCTTGTAGCCGGTGTTGTTGCAGCGCGGGCAGCCCTTGGGGCGGTAGAGGGAGACCTCCGGCTGCTCCAGCGCCTCGGGCGGGAAGTTGTTCTTCTGGAGCATCTCGCGAGCGGCGATGTACGGCTCCTTGCAGTACTGGCAGAGCCGCCGGGCGAGCCTCTGGGCGAGCACGAGGTCGACAGCCGACGCGGTCAGGAACGGCTCGATGCCCATCTCGGTGATGCGGGCCAGGGCGCCGGGCGCGTCGTTTGTGTGCAGGGTGCTGAGCACCAGGTGACCGGTCAGCGCTGACTCGACCGCGATCAGCGCCGTCTCGCGGTCGCGGATCTCGCCGATCATCACGATGTCGGGGTCGCAGCGCAGGATCGAACGCAGGCCGGCGGCGAAGGTCAGCCCGGCCTTGGTATTGACCTGGACCTGGTTGATGCCCGGCAGGCGATACTCGACCGGATCCTCGACCGTGATGATGTTCTTGGCGGGATCGTTGAGGACGTTGAGGGTGGCGTACAGGGTCGTCGACTTGCCGGAGCCGGTCGGTCCGGTGACCAGGATGGCGCCGTACGGCTTCTGGAAGGCGCGCTCGAAGCGGCGCAGCGCCTTCTCGGGAAAGCCGAGGTCGCTCAGGTCGAGCATCACGTTCGACTTGTCGAGCAGCCGCATGACGACCTTCTCGCCGTAGACGGTCGGCAGCGTGGCGACGCGCATGTCGATCGGCTTGCCGCCGACCATGAGGCCGATGCGGCCGTCCTGCGGCACACGGCGCTCGGCGATGTCCAGCTCGGCCATGATCTTGAGACGCGAGAGGACGCCCGACTGCAGGCGGCGCGGCACCGACATGATCTCGTGCAGCACGCCGTCGATGCGGAAGCGCACGGAGAGCTCCTTGGCCTGCGGCTCGAAGTGGATGTC
>Ga0172371_10008336_pt1 | contig 14537 bp, 14 predicted proteins | sample Lak12m_FD_114543 | JGI IMG/M metagenome (GOLD analysis project Ga0172371, IMG submission 114543) | Freshwater microbial communities from Kabuno Bay, South-Kivu, Congo - kab_022012_12m | ecosystem: Environmental > Aquatic > Freshwater > Lake | place: Democratic Republic of the Congo: South-Kivu... | reverse complement strand
GATTAATTTATAGGTCTGACGAGCAATCATCAGTTCTTCATTTGTGGGGATTACCATAATCTTTGGCTTCTTGCTTAAATAATTAAACAACCCCCGGCAAATATTATTCCTGATACTCGGTTGGTTTTCCCCTATCCCCGCGGTAAATATCAAGGCATCCAGGCCGCCCAAAACCGATAAGTAAGCACCTATGTATTTCCTGATGCGGTAAATAAATATATCAATCGCAAGCCTCGCGCGCTTGTTACCCGCCTTGGCCTTAATTTCAAGGGAACGCATATCATTGCTGATCCCTGATATGCCTTTTAAACCGCTTTCTTTATTTAAAATACGCTCCATATCAAGCGCGTCAATTTTCTTCTTACGCATAATATGGGTAACCAGGGCCGGGTCAACATCCCCGCAGCGCGTTCCCATAACCAGCCCTTCCAGGGGCGTAAACCCCATACTCGTATCCATAGATTTCCCATTATTAATCGCGGTAATACTGCAACCGTTGCCTAAGTGGCAACTGATTAACTTTAATTTATTAAGCGGTTTCCTGAGAATCCGTCCGGCCTCCGCGGCAACATATTCATGGCTGGTACCATGAAAACCATATTTCCTTACTTTCAGTTTCTGATAATATTCGTACGGCAGGCCGTATATATAAGCATGAACCGGAATACTCTGATGAAAGGCTGTATCAAAAACCGCCACTTGTTTTACTCCCGGCAAAAGCTTCTGGCAGGCGAGTATCCCGGATAAATTCGCCGGATTGTGCAAAGGGGCAATAGCGCAACATTCTTTAATTCCGATTATTACCTTGCGGTCAACCCGCGCCGGCTTCTTAAATTTCTCCGCGCCATGCACTACGCGGTGCCCCACGGCCTCAATTGAATCAACTTTTTCCAGTATGGTTTTTAAACCGGAGTAATGGTCGGCAAATTCAGAGCCTTTCTCCCCTATATGCTCAAGGGTACCTCTTGAAATCAAACACTCCTGCGGCATATCAAAAAGCTTATACTTAATAGAGGAGCTTCCGCTGTTAATTACCAGGATTTTCATTATTGGGCCCTTGTTGCTGAAACCGCTACACTATCTACGATATCCTGCGCAAAACATCCGCGGGATAAATCACTCGCCGGTTTATTCAAGCCTAAGAATAACGGGCCGATTGCCCGGCATCCGCTGAGCCGTTGTGAAAGTTTATAGCTGATATTACCCGCCTCAAGATTAGGAAAAATAAGCACATTAGCTCTTCCGCCAATCGGGCTATCCGGGCATTTTATCTTAGCTACCTCAGGTACAATCGCAGCATCCGCCTGCAATTCTCCATCAGCCAGCATCCCGGGTGCCTGCGCTTTAAGCAAGGCTAAAGCTTCAGCTATCTTTTCTGCGGATTTTGTTTTGGCTGAGCCCTTAGTGGAATAACTTAAGAAGGCTACGCGCGGAGTAATATCCAATACCTTAGCCGCTAATTCCGCGGCAGTTATGGCAATACACGATAACTGGCGGGCATTGGGATCGGGGATAACACCGCAATCCGCGTAAATAAATGTCCCGTTATCCCCATATTCATTGCCCGGAAGATCCATAATAAAACAACTTGAAGCTATGGTAAAACGCTCATCCAGCCCGATACAACGTATGCAGGCGCGCGCCACATCCGCGGTAGTATGGGCTGCCCCGGCAACCAGGCCGTCAGCTTTGCCCTGGCGGGTCATCATTGCCGCGTAATAAAGATTATCTGAGAAAAGTTTTTTGACCACATCCAGATTAATGTCCTTAGACTGGTATAGTTTATAATACTCGCCTATATAACTGTCCAAAAGCTCCTTATCAATCACATCTGGAGTTAAAACCAAAGGCCTGGCTATTTTTTCCTGCTCCACAATACGCGCAGCCTCTATCGTACGCTTATCCTCATATTCCGGAAGGACAATTGTCATAAGTTTTCTTTTAGCTAAGTTACGAATCCTATTAAGCGCATCCATTTTAAATTCCTTTCAAAATTTTCTTAAAATCAACATTTTCCTTAATCAATTTGATCACGGTATCAATCTTATCCTTATCACAGGGACGGATCTTAACCGTAAGATCATGCACACAAGTAGCCACATCATACGTATCAGATTGAGCTAATAAAACAGGAATCTGGGCTTTAATTAAAAGGTTCATGATCGGAGGCTCGGGAGTAATCCCTCCGGTTAAGACCATACCGCAAATCTTTAATTTACTATTGCCTGAATCCCTGAAACAACTGAGTCCGCAGATTATCATATCCTCCCGGTCGCCGGGTGTAATCATAAGGCTATCTTCGCTGATATAACGCGCCGCATCGCGCGCCTCCATTGCCGCGACAATCACCTTGGCGACAGAACGCTCCAGATACTCTTTTCCGCAAAGAACCTGAAAATCCGTCTCTTCCAAAATCTGCTCAAAGGAAGGCCGGGCAAGCATGGGATTAAAAGGCAGGACACCTAAAACGTCAACCCCTTTTCTCTCCAGCCCTTTTCTTACCAGACGGTTTATCTTGTCAAACTTATCAGGTAAGACTTTATTTACAATTACCCCTAAGACCTTGACCCCTTCCTTCTCAAAAAGAGCCTTGTTTAGAATGATTTCATCAATCGGCCTGCCTACGCCTCCGGAAGAAATAATAATTACCTTCGATCCTAAAAGCTTGGCCACAGAAGCATTTGAATGGTCAAAAACAGATCCTACTCCGGCATGGCCCGTGCCTTCAATTACCACCAGCTCCTGGTTCTTTGAAATCCTGCGGAAAGCATCATTAATCTGCCCGGAGATATTCTTCTTATCAGGCTTAGCAATATATTTCTCGGTAAAGCCTTTTTCTACCGCAATCGGGCTCATATCTTTAAGCCCGCTTTTTATACCGCAAACCTCCTCGATAAGAATGGAATCCTCGTCAATCTTTAAACCTTCCTCTTCGAGGTAACGCTGGCCGATAGGCTTGATAAAACCCACCTTACCGAATTTCTCCTGCAGGTTCTTGATTATCCCCAGGGAAACCGTGGTCTTACCGTCATTCTGCTTGGTGGCGGCAATAAAGATTTTACGCATTAAAGATTTTCTTCTATATTACGTTTTAAATCAAGCTTAGTGACCGCGCCAACAATCTGGTTTGAAACCTTACCGTTTTTAAAAAATACAATGGTAGGAATTGACATTATCCCATATTCGGTGGCGACTTTAGGGTTAGAATCAACATCTATCTTGCCGATTTTCATTTTTCCGGCATACTCCCTGGCTAATTCATCGATATGCGGGGCAATCATCTTGCATGGCCCGCACCAACTAGCCCAAAAATCCACCATTGCCGGCTGCTTGGATTCCAGTACCTCTTTTTTAAAATTAGTATCCGTAAAATGCAGTGTGCTCATAGTTGAATTCCTTCATAATAAAAGGGTTAATAAATTGGCAGGTCGTAATAAATTATCACAAACGCGGTATAATTGCAAGATTTTTCATAAGTTATCTGCCCGAATGAATACCCGCAGTTGCGAACAATTCTGAAAGAATTGTGAAGCGTTTAACTGCGGGTATATTGCTATCGAATTAATAGGGTAGCTGCCTTTTAAAAGGCAGCTACCCTATTAATTATTTCCTAGACATAATCAGACGCAACTGTTCCGAATAATACCCTGCCGTGAGTGAATCCAGAGAAGCAGTAAGCTCTTCAAGTTTTAATTCCTTATCAAACCTTTTTTTCCTGTCTTCAATGGGCAAATTATCCAACTCAGATTTTACTCTCAAGCGTTCAAAATACAGCTTGTTTACCTCATCCAGAATATCATCCCTTAGCTCGACCATGAGCTTTGAGCGCACATCAATGCTGGTTTGATCGGCATTCCAGATTAACTCCCCTAAATCCCAGCTTAAAGTTACATCCCAGTCCAGGTTATCCCTGCCCCTCCTTAACAAATCGTCACCGCTCTGGCCAATAGCGGTAGAACCACTCTCCCAATGCCATAGATCAGAGGAGTTACGCTCCAAACCAATGCCTAACTTAGGCAGAATCGCTTTTTTTGCCGCCTTTTTTCTCCATTGGGTTATTTTTTCTGGATCTACTTCAGCGTATTTTATTGCTGCCTTCTGCACCTCCCTGATTTTTGGCTCATACTTAATATATTCCTGTATCAGTATCTGTCCCGCAGCACCATAAAGGTTCCTTTGGCTGGCTTTAAATATCCCCTTTTCTCCAGCAATATAGATAGTGCCTTTATTATCCAGATCAAAATAATTCAGCTTGCCCGCAGTTAAACCTGAAGAAACTTCTTTCCAGTGTTCCTGCTCATAAAGAAAAACCCCCGATTGAGTAAGCGCAAAAACCTGAGAGCCGCCGGATAAACCTAACATTCTTACATCACGGTTTAATAAACCATATTCCGCCAATTTTATCCAGCTTTTACCCTGATCTAAGCTCCTGTAAACTCCCCTGTCACCGGAAAAATACACGCAATTAATATTACTGGTATCCGCCTTTACAAAATGTATGGCAGGCAAACCTTTTTTTTCATCAGCCTTCCCCGTATCAACAGGCTCCTCATTATTATTTTCATAAGAATAACCCACAAAAACCCTTTCCCAGTTTTCCCCGTTATCAAGAGACCTGAATATTCCAGAAGCTGCGGCTAAAAAGATAATACTGTCCTGCCTGAAATTAGAGTCGATATTAAAGACAACGGCGTTATTTATCCTGCCATTTTCTTTACGCCAGCTCCGCCCATCATCCCGGCTTATAAAAAGTCCCGTATTCGTCCCAACAAAAACAGCGCCTGAAGCGCTCAATACGGAGGTACACTGTTCCCCTCCCCTATTCTTACCCCGGAAGAGATTTTCCCAGTGCTCACCCGAATCTTTACTACGGTATAAACCTTTATCGGTAGCCGCATAAATAACACTCAAATTGGAGTGGTCAAATCTAAGGGCATTGATATTATTTAATCCGCTTCTTATAGCCAACACCCTGCGCCAACCTTCACCCGCGTCATTACTCTTTAATACGCTTCCTGCGACTCCCGCGAAAATGACCCTATTTTCCCGCGGATTAACCAAAACCACCTGAACACCATAGTTACCACTGCTTATATCATCCCAGGCATAATCCTGGGCTAAAAGGGTACTGGCCATAATAATTAGCCAGGCGATTGCAATACCAATAATTTTCTTATGCATTTTACACCTCCTGCCATAATTGACGCAGGAGGAGAAAAAATCTAACCATAAAAAAAGGGCGTCTCTTTATCCAAAGACGCCCTTTTTGACTTTAAACTTATTACTCTTTAACTACCAGAGCCAGGCCTTTATCTTCTCATCTGCTGCTGTCCAGGCATACTCCGGTTTCATTACCGGCTTGGTATACGAAGGAACGGGAAAAGTAACCGTATCATAGATTGCGGTCACGCCGCGTACAGCGCTGGTGATTACCCCGTTTACCACCCCAACGGTTGCCCCGGCTGCAGGATCCTGCTCATTAGAAACCTTGGCTACTTCAGCGGGAAGCTCCAGCCAGAATGTAGCCATATTAATCACACCGCGTTCAAGCTTATTAATCGAAGATTCACTGTAGGGGATCTCGTCCCTGTCAATATCCATAGGTGGAGAAGTAAAGGTATACTCACCATCAGCTTCATTATCATAGCAATATCCGATCGTTAAGCCACCAAAGATTAATACGAGTACGCTTAGAATCAAAATCAAGTTCTTCATTAGTTTCCTCCTTTTTTAATCTCTAACCTGCTTAATTGATGCGATAATTTCTCCTTGAAACTCTTAGCTGAATCTATCTTTTCCCCAGATATGCCTGCTTCCATAGCAAAATCAATGAGCCCGCGCAAGATATCGTTATAGGAAAGTTTATGGCCAGTAGTGAAAAGGGCATCTTTACCTAACTTGTCAAGATAATCCATCTCTTGCCGGCCTAACATGGTGATTACTCTATGCGTAACAATCTGTCCCCCATTACCTTGCATATTTAACCACCTCCTCTATTATAAATAGAAAATACAGAAAATCAAGTAAAATTTTACTATTTTAACGACGGATCCCGAATAAAGGCATCCCTTCAAATATCCTCAATGCCTTAAGAAAATTCATATGTCTTTTATGCTGCTTCTTTACTCTTGCCAAGGCTTTATGTAAAATCTTTTTCATTTCTGGCCTCCTTTTATAAATGGTTAATAAACAAAAAACCCTAAAAGGCATGTTTTAGGGTTTTATCCCTACTTGGCAACCCCGCTTTCCTATTAAAAGGACCGGAAGTTTTGCGCCCCAGCATTGCTGCTGGTTAGCCTTTATCATTAGGTTAGTTAACCTTGGTTTGGCCTCAAATTGCCAAAGCCAAGGTTTGGTAAAATACCAAATTGTCAAAATGTCAATTTACATAACGAATTTAACATATTTTTGCCTGTTTGTCAAGGGGCCGGCCGGAAAGGAGTTGAAGGCAGGCATATAGGTCAGCCTTCAACTCACCATTCCATATAGAATTAGCCTGCCATGGCAAATTTCCTGATCAAATCCTTGGCAACCTTTTCACCGGCAAGGAGCATACCCCCAAATATCGGGCCCATGCGCGGGCCGCCAAAAACCGCGTTTGCGCACATGCCGCAGGCATATAAACCGGGGCAAACCTCCTTTGAATTCCTCACAATTGTCTCCTCCCCCGCCTCTGCCCACATAGATTCCTCCCCCAGGGTTTTTCCGGTTTTAGTCTTAAGCCTTATCCCGGATTTTCTTTCAACAATACGCGCTACTTCCGCCGGATGGCCTGTCGCATCGACAACAACCTTTGCGCGCATAGTAACCGGATCAACATGCAATTTAGCCATTTCAACCGCGCTCCAGTTCAATACCAATCCTTTTACCTTATTACTGCGCACCATTACATCTTCAACGCTTATCAGGTTAAAAATCTTAAGCCCGGCCTTTACCGCCTTAGAACAAATAGTCGAAACTGATTCAATGGAATCAGCCAAATAATAACCTGTTTCATACCTCCTGCTTTTAATCCCAAATTCATCAAGAATACCCTTAGCCTTCTCCTGGACCACTATTTCATTAAACATGATCCCGCCGCCCCACATCCCGCCGCCAACCGAAAGCTTTCTTTCAAAAAGCACCACATTTTTACCTGCCTTAGCCAGATAATAGCCGCATACCATGCCGGCAGGCCCGGCTCCGACTATGGCAACATCAACGTCAAGCGCCTTTATTAACTTCTTGTTATATGACTCAATGATTGCCCTGGAAATCTTTATTTCATCTAATTGCATAACATCCTCCTTCTTTAATAATTACCCGTATTTTTATTGACAAGCCGATGAAAAACAAAAAACCCTTATGCCAGACGCATAAGGGTTATAAAAACCTTCCACCTCCTTCCCTCCGCTGGCATTATCCAGATCAGGTTCACAAGGGTAATCCGCTTATTACGCAGAACTCTCAGGCCGGTTAACCGACCTCCCCCATAATTAATTTATTAAAACATTTTTTAAACCAATTGTCAAAACAATTTTTAGTTATTAATAGGGGGGAACTAAATCCCCCCTATTAATCGTTACCTTAACAGCCGCACTTTGTGCTACATTTACCATCAGCACATTTACAGCTACCGGCTGCGCAACAAGAACCCTTGCATGCGCATTTACCGTCAACACAGCAGCTTGCCTTCGCGCATACGCAAGTTTTTTTCAGGCAACAGGAATCCGCTGCCCAAACAGAACTGTTAGCGCAAAACATAAGCACGATAAGCGTGAATATAAATAGACGCTTGTTCATAATACACCTCCTTTAATATATAATCTTGATAGAATTAAAAGAGGCTGGTCTTCGGAGGATGAAAAATTTCTTTTATAGAGAGATATGCGTAGTTAAAACGAAGCCTGGAAACAAAGAGACCTGAACACACCAATTTAGGCAGTATATCATTTCTAAGCAAATAAACCAGAAGAGGAGCCGGATAACGGCAAAAGCATTCCTTAACGGTTTGATGGCATTTTTCTTTACCCTGGCATTGATTCTTACAACAGGAACAGCCCTGATGGATATTGGCATAAACATGGTCAACTATGCCGCCAAACACCAGGGATAAAACCACTAAAATAACTATGCCTTTTAACCCGTTCTTCATACTAAAAGTATACAATATTTTACAAACCAAAACAACCGGGGTTAGCCGAAAAATTTATCCCCCTTTGCCCAATTTTCGCCTTTTACTTCATCAATAACCAAATAAAGACTATCTTTGGGCTTTCCGGCGACCTTTAACAACGTATCAGAAAATTCTTTGGCGATCTTCTCTTTTTGATCCTTACTCAATTTTCCTACTAATTTCAAATTAATATAAGGCATATTCCCTCCGTATTGAAACCTGCTATTCTTTTGGAATCAAGAATATCCCCGTTTGCGCGAACAAATTAGGTAAAAACGGGACCCTTTTTGCCTGCCCGATACAAACACTGCGCTCAATGTTGATTTTCTTTAAGCGGCAGTAATTCTTAAAATCAGATATACTCAAAAAATGCAAGTTTGGCGTATCATACCATTGATAAGGAAGCGCGCCGGTAACCGGGGTCCTTCCCCGAAAAAACATCTGCAACCTAGATTTGTAATGCGCGAAGTTAGGGAAACCGACAATTACCTTTTTGCCTACACGCAAGGCATCAATAAGCACCTTATCCACATGAAGGATCTGCTGCAGGCTTTGATTAAGCACCACATAATCAAAAGACTTATCATTGAATTCAGCCAGGCCGCTGTCAACATCCCCGTGAAAAACATTTAAACCCTTGGCCACGCACTTATAGATCGCCTGTTCATCAATTTCAATACCCTGGACACGGGCATTCTTCTCTTTAATTAAAAGGTACAAAAGATCCCCATTACCACAACCTAAGTCTAAAACAGTGGATTGCGGCTTAATCAAATCCAGGATTACTTCATGGTCCAGTTGAATATCTTTACGCGCCATAATCACCGGTCACCTCATAAGCATAAAATATTTTCTTAAGGAAATGCTTGAGCAAATGCGTCTCCTCTTCCACCTCTAAAAGAAACGCGTCGTGCCCATAAGTGGAAGCGATTTCGCAGTAAGTTGTCTCAACACCTGCGAGCTTGCAAGCCTTAACTATCTCTTTTGATTGATACGCAGGATATAGCCAGTCAGATTTAAAAGATATAACTAAAACTTTCACTTTTGTACCCTCTAAAACCTCTTCAAAACGCCGGCCTCCGGAAGCGTCAAAATTATCCATGGCCTTGGTAATATAAAGATAGGAGTTGGCGTCAAAGCGTTTCACAAAATTATCCCCGCGATAACGCAAATAACCCTCCACTTCAAAATCAGCGGTAAATTTAAAGGGCTCTCCGATATCTTTCTTTGCACGGCCGAATTTCTCCGCCATTGATTTATCGCTCATATATGTGATATGTCCGATCATCCTGGCTACCGCTAAACCTTTGGAAGGAGCCGGGCCTTCATAATAGTTTCCGGATTTCCAATGGCTGTCTGCCATAATTGCCTGCCTGCCAACTTCATTAAAAGCGATCTGTTGAGGCGAATGCTTAATCGTCGTGGCAATAGGCACCGCACTGCGTAAACTTTGAGGATAATTAACCAGCAAGGATAATACCTGCTGCCCGCCCATTGAGCCGCCAACCACCGAAAGTAATTTTTCTATCCCCAAGTAATCGACCAGGCGTTTCTGGGAGTTAACTATATCATCAATTGTAATTAACGGGAAATCCAAAGCATAGGGTTTGCCTGTATTTGGGTTTATGCTTGACGGCCCGGTTGAACCCTTACACCCCCCCAGTATATTAGAACAGATAACAAAATACTTGTCCGTATCAAATGCCTTTGCCGGACCGATAAATTCATCCCACCATCCGGGATTATCATGGCCTTCATGCACTCCAGCCGCATGCGCATCGCCTGAAAGGGCATGTGTAATAAGTATGGCATTGGACTTATCCTTGTTTAAAACGCCGTAAGTCTCGTAAGCCAGGGTAACCGGCCCAAACTTCTCCCCGCTATCAAGCTTAAGGGAATCAAAAGCAAAGGTTTGGGTTTTCACGCTGCCTACGCTATTATTCTGTATTATTTTATTTTCCTTGTTCATCTTCTTACTCCCGCTGAAAATTTCCCGTCTATTATAATTTCTTATTGGGTTCGGTTTCTTGAAAAAGCCATGTAGTCAGATATCTCTCCCCGGTATCAGGAATAATAACTACAATGATCTTGCCTTTGCTCTCTTTACGTTTAGCTACTTCCAAAGCCGCCCATAATGCCGCACCGCTTGAGATACCAGCCAGGATTCCTTCTGATTTAGCCAACGCCCTTGCTGTAGAGCCGGCATCATCATTAGTTACCCGGATAATTTCATCAATTATATCAAGGTTTAAAACCTGCGGGACAAACCCGGCGCCTATACCCTGGATCTTGTGCGGCCCGGCAGCGCCTCCGGATAAAACCGGGGAAGCATCTGGCTCAACCGCTATCGCCTTAAAACCAGGTTTCTTTTTTTTAATTACTTCGGAAATACCTGTAATTGTACCACCCGTACCGACTCCCGCAACCAAAATATCAACCTTACCGTCCGTATCAGCCCAAATCTCCTCAGCCGTAGCCTTACGGTGAATTTCCGGATTAGCCGGATTAGTAAACTGCTGCAAGATAATCGCATTAGGAGTTTCCTTAACCAGTTCCTCAGCTTTCTTTACTGCCCCCTTCATGCCTTCTATCCCGGGAGTTAAAACCAGCTGAGCTCCGAAAATCGCCAAAAGCTGCCTTCTTTCTATGCTCATGGTATCAGGCATGGTCAAAATTAATTTATAGCCTTTAGCCGCAGCGACAAACGCTAAAGCCACTCCGGTGTTTCCACTGGTCGGTTCAATAATTGTTGTATTCTTCTTAAGCACGCCCCTTTTTTCCGCGTCTTCGATCATGGACACTCCTATACGGTCTTTAACGCTTGAAAGAGGATTAAATGATTCAAGTTTAACCAATACCGTAGCATCCAGACCTTTAGCCATGCGGTTTAATCTTACCAAAGGCGTATTGCCTACAGTTTTAGTAATGTCAGAAAATATTTTAGCCATAATTGCCCCCTACGCCTTCTTTAAAGACTGCTCAATATCATTAATAATATCGTAAATATGTTCAATACCTATTGATAACCTTACAAAATCAGGAGTAACGCCAGTAGCCAGCTGCTCCTCAGCAGATAGTTGTTGATGCGTAGTAGTCGCCGGGTGGATTGCCAGGCTCTTGGCATCTCCGACATTGGCAAGATGCGAAATTAACTCAAGGGAATTAATAAATTTCTTGCCCGCCTCAAGGCCCCCTTTAATTCCAAAACCGATAATCGCGCCTGCGCCCTTAGGCAGGTATTTTTTTACTCTCTCCTTTTCCGGACTATCATCCAAACCCGGATAGTTTACCCAGCTTACTTTCGGATGTTTTTTCAAGAACTTAGCCACAGCTAATGCATTTTCAGAATGCCGGGGCATCCTTAAATGCAAAGTCTCCAAACCCTGGAGGAACAAAAACGAATTAAAAGGAGACAATGCCGGGCCTAAGTCTCGCAATAAACTTACCCGCGCCTTAACAATATATGCAATATTACCCAGCGGTTTAAGCGCTTCAACAAAGTTAATCCCATGATAACTTGGATCCGGAGCGGCAATTAAGGGAAACTTGCCATTAGTCCAATCAAATTTTGCTGAATCTACAATTATCCCGCCCAAACTTGTCCCATGCCCGCCGATGAACTTAGTTGCGGAATAAACTACAATATCAACCCCATAATCAATCGGCCTTAGCAAATACGGGGATACAGTATTATCCAGTACAAAAGGTATACCATTTTTATGCGCTATCTCAGATATACCTTCTAAATCCGCAACATTGAGTTTAGGGTTACCAATAGACTCCGCATAAACTGCCTTGGTCTTGGGAGTAATCGCTTTTTGCAAAGCATCCAGGTCATTTGATGGCACAAAATTAACCTTTATCCCCAGGCGGGAGAACGTGTAATGCAAAAGATTGTAAGTTCCTCCATATAAGTTATCTGCGGATACAATTTCATCGCCTGCCTGAGCGATATTAAGCAAGGCAATAGTAATTGCTGATTGGCCGCTGGCTACAGCTAAAGCACCAACGCCGCCATCTAATAAGGCCACCCTCTTTTCAAACACATCGGTAGTCGGATTCATCAAACGCGTATAGATGTTGCCAAACTCCTTTAAACCAAAAAGGTTAGCAGCATGCTCCGTGCTTTTAAACTGATAAGATGTAGTTTGATAAATGGGCACCGCGCGCGATCCGGTAACAGGATCCGGTTCCTGCCCGCCATGTAAAGCTAATGTCTCTATTTTTAATTTATTATCTACCTTGCTCATCTTACCTCCTTTATACCTAGATTGAATAGGCAAAGACCTCTTGCTTAGAACTAATCTTATCAGCTAAATCCCCGAAAGTCACATTATCAATTATGTCCGAAGTAGCGCAAGCTACCTTCTGCCAGATTTCCTTAAAAAGACAACAACTCAAATCACTGCATTTGGCATACCCCTTTTCTACACAAGAAATGGGCTCTATCGGGCCCTCTATATAACGCACTACCTGGCCTAAGGTAATTTTAGCCGGGTCCTTGGCTAAATGATATCCCCCCACATTGCCGCGTCTGCTCTCAACAAAGCCGCCTTTTTTCAAATCCAGGAGGACCTGCTCCAGGAATTTTACCGGAGCATCAATACGTTTAGCAATATCATTAATCGTAGATACTCCCAATTCATAATGAATTGCTAAATCTAACAGCGCCTTTAATGCGTAATCTCCTTTATAGGTAATTCTCATAGCATCTCCTCTTTGTCTACTATCTCTATGAACATAGTAGAGTATAACTTAAAAAAAAATATTGTCAAGTATTTTTTTAAATTTAATGAGCGCTTGATTTACGAATACGTTAGTATGAGTAAATCAATGCGCGAATTAATCCCGCAGAGTGTGTCAAAATCATCCTTGATGATTTTGACACATATTACGGAGAGGGATATTAACTACCATCCAATTCCAGTAATTGCCTGCGGATTTCCTGGTATTTATCAAGATCAACTGACCTGTATATTTCCTGGGCTTTACGCCAATGCTGCCTGGCCATATTTTTCCTCCCCTGTTTCTTATACAACAGGCCCAGGTTATGGTTAACATCGGCCAGCTCTACCCGGCTGCCAATCTCCTCTGCCAGTTTTGCCGCATCATTAAAATATATTTCGGCTTTAGCCAAATCCTCGATCTCCATATAAAGCTCGCCTATCATATTATAGCCACATACCAAATTTACCCTATTATTTTGTTCCTGGTCTATTTTTAACCCCTTAAAATAATAATTCAGGGCTTTAATATACTCTTTCTCAAAAAGATAAATCTCACCTAAGTTAAAATAACAGTCGCTTAACTCATTTCCTAAATTCAGGCGCTCAAAAATCTTCAGGCTTTTTTCATAGAAATCTTTTGCCGCGGGATAATCGTTTTTATTGGCGAAAACAAGGCCTATATCAAAATAATCGCAGGCCAGATTCCTGGCGTTTTCAAAATTACGCTGGCGTTCCAGATTGACCGCTGCACTCTTAGTCAATAGATCCAAAGCCTGATCAAAATTGCCTTTATCTATATGCCAAACAGCCAGCTTTCTCATAGCCACCGCCTCATTAGACTTATCATTCAAACGCCGGCTCAAATTTATCGCCTTCCCATACAATTCTTCGGCTTTTGAATACTGGCCGTCTAATTGGTAAAACCATCCCAGCTTAATATAGGCCCGGATAAGATGCGGCCGATTATTCAGTTTTTCACTCTTAAGCACATAATCAAAATAATACTTTAAAGCGTTTTCTTTATTGCCCAGGCGTTGATAGGCGTTGGCGATTATGGGATAAACCGCTAAAAAATTTTGATCCTTATTAATTACCCTTTCGCCGGAAGTTATCGCGGAACGGTTATTTCCTTTGCGATATTCAGCCTGAGAATTAAGATAGAGATAGATTTTACCGGGGCTAAGCTTTGGCAGCCAAAAAGATAAAAAAATGCAGCCGCAAATAATGACTACCGCCATCCCTATCTTAACCGCAATTTTCCTATAAAAAGCGTACGGCTTATGTTTACGCACTTTCATGCGCTGAAATCTAAAGAAAACAAAACCCGGATCGCCGTAAAGAAGATAGTTTACCCAATGCAGGCTAACCAATCCAAATTCTTTTACCAGCTTAAGCTTTGATAAACGCATTGACTCGCCAACGCTTACTCCGGAAATAAGCTGGGCATAAAACTCCCTGGCAAATACAAGGCTGGGATCATCTTCTATTTTACGGATCGCGCCGATATAATGCCTGACCCCCGCGAATAAAAAAGCGCTGGCCATGCCATAACTGGCCCTCTGATATTCCGAATCAATCAATGCGGTACGGGCTTCAGCTGAATGGCAGGCATTAGAAAACACCAGTGCCGGCAGGCTGCAGCTCTGCCCCATCCT
>Ga0172371_10008333_pt1 | contig 14541 bp, 11 predicted proteins | sample Lak12m_FD_114543 | JGI IMG/M metagenome (GOLD analysis project Ga0172371, IMG submission 114543) | Freshwater microbial communities from Kabuno Bay, South-Kivu, Congo - kab_022012_12m | ecosystem: Environmental > Aquatic > Freshwater > Lake | place: Democratic Republic of the Congo: South-Kivu... | reverse complement strand
CCTCTATCACCCGTCTGCTGTTCGCCACAATGTCGCTCACAGGAACGCCAGTATGAATATCGACACTATATTGAGCCATGTACTTTTCCAGGGCCCGCACCACGTCCCGGGCATCGTCCGAGGCAGGGAAGATGCGCCCTCCCCGCTCGGCCTTAGTTATCACGCCGTTCCGCTCCAGCAAAGCCAGAAGGTCGTCACGGAAGAAACGGTTAAAAGTCCCGTAAAGAAATCGACCATTGTCACCGAACTGGGCAACAAAATCATCAATGTCTTTAGTGTTGGTCAAATTGCAGCGCGTCTTACCGCTGATAAGGATTTTCTTCCCCGGGCTGTCAGTCTTTTCCAGTAGAAGGACAGAGGCGCCCAGTTCCGCCGCCCGCCCGGCCGCCATCATACCCCCGGCGCCTGCGCCAACAACGATGACCCGGTTTTCCGCCGCCATACAGGAAGAAGTGTAGACGCTCCTTAATTTCCCGTCAAGGTTGACGGCGAAAAGTCCTTCGTGTAGAGTATCTCAAAGTATTGCTCTAGGAGTTTGAATTATGTCTATTCTCATAACCGGCGGCACGGGATTCATCGGCATTGGACTGGCGAGAAGGCTCATCGAAAAAGGCGAAGAGGTTGTCCTTTTCGACATTGCGCCTCAAAAAGAAAGGCTCGCCGGTCTGGAAGGAAGCGTAAAAATAGCACAGGGCGATTTCTCGGTTCTCTCCGAAATCATAAATGCCGTCAAAGACAACAAAGTCACCGGGATATTTCATCTCGGCGCCATGTTAAGCCAGACAGCGGAATCGAACCCGTGGACCTGTTTCCAGACCAATGTCGTCGGCACAATGAACGTTTATGAAGCGGCACATCTTTTCGATGTTCAGCGACTCGTTTTTTCCAGCGCCGTCGGCACGTTCGGGCTGGGACGCACCAGCTCGACCATCACGGATGAGACGATTCAACGCCCCATCACCGCCTATGGCATCAGCAAACTATATGGGGAACTTCTCGGCAGATTCTACCGCCGCAAGTTCGGGCTGGGGTTCCGCGCCGTCAGATTTCCTTCCGTCATCGGGCCGGGTGTAAAAAGCCCCGCCCTTGCCCAGTATAATCCCTGGATGATTGAACATGCCGCTCTGGGTAAACCGTATGAATGTTATGTCAGCCCGGAGACCTCGATTCCGGTCATTTATTACAAGGATGCTATCAGAGCCCTCGAAATGCTATGATACGCCACCCGATAAGGTTAAGACTATTGCTACAACGTCTCCGGCATAACGCCAACAAATACAGCAGGAGAACTGGAGCAGGCCATCAAAAAGTTCATACCCGGGGCTGTCATCACCTACAAGCCTGACCCCATTGCCATCGAATTTGCGAAAAGCCTGAATATTAAAGTGATTGACGATAGCCGGGCGCAGGAGGAGTGGGGATGGCACCCTCAATATGGTGAACTGGAAAAAGTGGTGGCGGACTTTATTAAAGAGGTGAAAACCGCCCGCTAACCTTTTTGAGGCTACTCAACACTCAATTTACGCTCACTCAACACCCCTCATAAGTACCTATTGACTTATTACTCAACATCATATATAGTTATAGCAAAGCTCTGGCGATAGAGGGGTTTTTGTCTATGGGAGACACAATAACTTTCGGGATAAGACTGAGAGAGCTACGCAGCAAAGCAGGCCTGAGCCAACGGGGGCTAGCCCAGCAGATTGGCGTGGACTTTTCCTACCTCAGCAAAATTGAGAACGGTGTCCTGCCGCCGCCGAGCGACAAGGTCATCCTCGCCCTGGCAAAAGCCCTCAAAGCCGATAAAGACGAACTCCTCATCCTGGCAGGCCGGATTCCAGAAGACATCGCCGAGCTACTGAAGAACCGAAAGACTCTGCAACTCTTACGCAAACAGAAGCCCCGAAGCGTCGAGAGTCGAGAGGGAGGCATTATGAGCGCACTCAAGGAATTAATCAAACCCAAAGCCCTGGGCAATTTCGCCCGGGTAGCCATAGCGTTGACGCTGGTGATTGCCATCGGCGTATCACTGTGGTATTCATCGCCCACTCAAGCCCTGACGGTTGACATCACCCCGCCGGCTGATGGGCGCACCGGTAATACGCACAGCTTCACCGTCGTGGTGACCCTTGAGGATGCCGAGCTTCTACCTCTCACCGAAGTAAATATGTATATTTACAAATCGGACGACCGCGCCGGCTTTGAAGCCAGCCTTCTGGGCTTGCCGTTCTATGCTGATACAGTGAGTTTTACTTCCGCTCAGACGGGCGGTGGCGCTGCCGACGTTGTTGCTTCAGGGAATCCCAGTTATGACCCCGATGCCCCCAGCGGCCAGGTCACCTGGGAAGGCGACCCGTACACCTGGGCCGGCCCCATAGGCGGCTATGCCTATTCTGAAGCACAAGCTACCGTAACCTATGACGTCACCTGGGACTCCCCGGGAGGCTGGCCAACGGGTGACTATGTAATTGAAACGGAACTCATAGCTGATGGCGAGACTTTCACCAAGACCAGCTCTACCTTCCATCTCACCAGAGTGGTCGCTGGAGGCGGCGGCGGTGGAGCTCCGCCAACGACTCCTTCGGGCACAACGCCAGTCAATAATGTAGTCAATAACGAAGGTGTCTTTGTCCAGGAGACGACGGCAAGCTCAGCCGACGACAACATCGAATTGACAATACCTCAGGGCACTGTTGGCAAGACCGCCACCGGACAGCCTATTAGCGAGATTACCATCGACAAGGTGACCTCGCCACCGGCCTTGCCGGGCAGCACCCCGGTTGTCAATGCACAGGGTGTCCAGGTCAGCACCGTGGGCAATACCACGATGGTCGGCCTGCCTTACGACCTCGGCCCGGACGGCGCCACTTTCAATCCGCCGATAACGATGACGTTCACCTATGACCCGGCGGGCTTACCTGCCGGTTTTGCCGAAACGAACCTGACCCTGGCTTACTACAATGAGTCGACTCACGCCTGGGTCACCATAGCCAACTTTACAATTGACCCGGCGACCAACACCATTACCGCTCAGATCAGCCACTTCACTGACTTTGCGGTCCTAGCGATAAAACCGGCGCCAACCCCAACACCTACACCCACGCCTACTCCTACACCAACTCCGGCGCCTACGCCCACACCAACACCTACCCCGACGCCGACGGTGACGCCTACACCCACTCCTACTCCTACGCCTAAACCAACGCCGGCGCCAACACCTACACCCACACCGACACCGACTCCTACGCCGACTCCGGCACCAGCGGTAAACTGGGTCTTGATTGCCATCATCGCGGTGGTGACGGTTGTGGTGGTGGGCGTAGTGGTATGGTTCCTGTCCTTCCGCAGACAATACTAAAGCGCCCAAACCACTAAATTCGAGGACCGCACCTCCCTGAAAAGAGGTGCGGTCTTTTTTTAGCTCGGATAGTTTAGTTAGACTTTTTTCCCTGCCTTACTTTATACTGGACTCGTAAAGGGGAGACTGTGTTTCGCAGTAACGCCTACACCTGGTCCGGATTAGCTCTTTTCGTGGGTGGCCTGCTGACCGCATTTTACGGCCAGATCGTTCTCGAATTGACATGGGTGACTGCCCTCGGAGTTAGCATGCTCATTATATCTTTTGTCCTGATTTCACTGAGCCGGACTATACCCAGATTACCCCCCGAAGTATGCAGTCTTCTTCTGCAAACGGGCATCGATAATATGGCTACCATCATCGAAGAACTGGGCATTAAAGGCAAGGCGGTCTATCTCCCTTCATCGCTTACCGGCAGCCGTCCCCGGGCGTTTTTTCCTTTGCATGCCAATGCCCACCTGCCCGGCATAACGCAAACGCTGCCAAACAGGTTTATTGTCCGCCACGGAAGTCACCCCGACGACGTCGGTTTGCTTTTTTCAACCGTAGGAAGCGCCGCTTTCGCACTCCTGAAGACAAAACCCGTGTCGACCCCGCAGGGGCTCGAAGCGATGCTAACGACACTCCTTGTGGGAACTCTCGGAGTTGCTGAAAGAGTAAGCGTAACCGCCGATGAGAACCACGCCAGTATCAAAGTACAGCATCCTCAGCTGGAGAACCGCTCCGACTGGTCGTATGAACGCTTGGGAAGCCCGATAGCTTCCATCGTTGCCTCCGTAGCCACCGAGGCGTGGGACAAACCCGTAACCATCAGACGGGAGGAGACTAAAAATGGTCTGTGCACCATCGAACTTGAGGTAACCGGTGAAAATTTACAATAACTACATACTGAGCCTGAGTTCGGTCCTTCTCCTGACGACAGTCATACTGACGGCAGTGGATGGCGCGCCGCTTAAGAATTTCCTCCCCATCTTTATTCTGGAAGCAATTGTGGTGACCGAACTTTTTGTCTTTCTCAACACTAAAGCCCGTCAGCAATTGACTTTTGTCAGCAGTGTTCTCGGCGGTGGCTTTGTGGTCTATATAATATTCAAGATAATGACAGTCATAGCGTAAGGCTGATGAGGAAAATTGCTCTCGTAGTAGCCTTTTTATTCCTCGCCACACCGTTATTTGTCTCGGCCAAACCAGCCCGTTCTCCCCATGAAGACCCTTCCACGGCTGTAACGTCCATCGACCTTGCGGCCTTGCTTACCTCTTACACCGGCTCGTTTTCCGCGGTCTCTTCAGGCCAATATCAAAATGCCCGGAAACTGCTCGATGAATTACAGGCCGCGCGAATTCCAAGTGAATACCGGAACCTGGCTAACCGCTTCAGTCCTCTGGCCAGCCAGTTGATCGATAAAATGGATGATGCCAGTGAACAGCTTGACCAGACCACAACACTCATGGCGACAAACCAGTTCGCCGCCGCCCGTGCCCATCTGGACAGTGCGGCATCGGACATTCGTGAGGCGCAGTCGCTTCTGGGCGACATCGACATAGCCACTTCAGCAATGAAATCGGCGCTGGGAACACTGGCGGCCCCTGTCGTCCGCCAGGTAGAGTCCGCATACGGCCGCCTGTTAGAAAGCTCCGCACGGCTTGGCAGCCTTTTGAGTGACCTCGATAGTCGCCAGCAGTTCCTCAGTGACCGGCAAACCGCTAAGCTAGCACAACTTACACCCACCACCCTTACCGTTAACGTTGCTCCCTCAGAAGTCTTTGTCGGCGACAGAGTCACCGTTTCCGGCACACTTTCCGGCACCGGCCCACTGCCCGGTCGGGAAGTTATTCTGAGACTCGGTGAGGATACAAAGACTACCACCCTGCCTGATGGTTCGTTCACTGCGATGATAGATATACCTTATATATATAGTAGCCAGGTATTACAAGCTCTTTACCTCCCTGCGGGCGCCGATTCTGATATCTACCTCGCCGCCAGATTGCCAGTGGTAATCAAGACTGATTTTTATCCCACCACTCTTGACGTTTACGTTCCAGCCAGGACCCATCCCGGACTCCCCACTCCGATTGTCGGAAAGTTAAGCTCGGGGGACGAAAGTATCGACCGAACCCTCGAAATCTACCTTGACGACGCGCTGCTTACGGCAAGGCAGGTCAAAAACGCCTTCAATTTTGTCATAATCCCTCCACCAGATACTCCCCCAGGAAAACACAAATTAAGTTTTACAGCGCCCGCAGACAAGCGTCACGCCGGAGCGGTAAAAGAGCTTGCTATTGATTTTTCCCTGTTGCCAATCACAGCCGATATCATATTGCCGCCGATAATTATCTTACCGTGGCAAGCAGAGGCAAGTGGCAGAGTAACCTCCGCAGGTTCTCCTGTTCCCGAGGAGACCGTCCAGTTCCAATTCGGAGGTGCCGTTTCCTCAGCTGCGACTGATGCTAATGGCAACTTCACGGTTAAGCTAAACACTCCCTTCGGCCTGACGCTTCTCGGCTCGCAGGAGATGACGGTCACAGTTACTCCCACCCAACCCCAGTATGAGCCTTTAGTAATTAAACGAAAAATCTTCACGGTCAACTCTATCAACCTCTTTTTAATGTTGCTCATAGCCGCTTCCCTCAGCTTTTTTGTCTATAGGAGAAGCCGGACGCCAGTAATGGTTGCGACATCATCCCGGCAACTCCAGACTCTAATTCCCGAGTCCCAGCCACCATCGAAAACGCCTTTTCCCGAATACGGCTTCGCGGGTTTGAGTGGCGTAATCTTGTCTGCCTACTTCAGCGCGGCCGGGGAAATCGCTGGACTAACCGGCATAGCGTCTGGACCGGCGATGACCCTGAGAGAATTCCTCAAAACCGTCACCCCGAAGATTACCCGCCTAGAGAAGCCCTTTTCCGAACTCAGCGTTCTAGCAGAGATAGCTCTTTACTCCTTACAGCAACCGGACGCGGAAGCAGCTTACCGGGCTGAGGAACTGGCCGGAGTCATCAAGAAGGAGGTGCATCGTGCGCCTCCATAAGTTCATTGTCATAACTGTGGTTGTGGTGTTACTCATATTAGCGGCGATAGCCTGGCTGTTACCATCCGTTGACGATTTTAGTATTGACAACGAGAGATGGAATGGCGTAAGCAAGACATTAGGTGGGCAGTTCCAGGTGATAGGGTCCTTGGGTGACCTTCCAACGGGAGCCACTCTGCTCCTCATCCCGTACACTGATTTTACGACGCCTGACCTTGAACAATTAAAAGATTTCATTAGCCGGGGTGGGACTCTCATCCTCGCTGATGACTTTGGCTATGGCAATAAGGTGCTTGAATACCTCGGCCTCAACGAGAGGTTCTCCGGCGCGCAGCTGCTCGACCCAATGGTTAACTACAAAAACCAGCAGTTCCCGCGCATTCCCCACTATAGAGACTCGGCGCTCACTGCCGGTGTTGCCAGTCTGGTTCTGAACCATGCCACGGCGCTGACCAATGTGGCTACTGAGAATATCCTTGCCAGCTCTTCGGCATTCAGCTTCCTTGACCTGGCTTCGAACGAAGAGCCAGATAGTAATGACCCTGGTGGTCCCCTCCCGGTCATCTCGGAACATTCCGTCGGCAACGGGCAGGTAATTCTTATCGCCGACCCAAGTATCTTTATTAACAGTATGAGTGGATTGGAGGACAACCGAAAGCTGTTAGCGAATATTTCTGCCCTTAGCACAACCCCGCCATTCATCGACCAGTCGCACCTGGAGCCATCCAACCTGCGGGAGACGAAAGGTCTGCTCGCACACGCCCGTGCGGCGCTGGCGTCAACGCCGGGGACTCTGGGAGCGGTGGCGCTGATTCTGGGCCTCACGCTAATGCCATTCTGGCGCGAAAGGAGACAGCCGTGAAAGAACCGGAGAAAGAATACAGGATTCTGACGGACATCCTGGCGGAGGTATCTAAAGCCGTCATCGGCAAAGACGAGACTAAAGAACTCCTGCTGGTGGCGCTTTTGAGTCAGGGACACGTCCTGATTGAAGGCTTACCCGGCACTGCCAAGACGACCATCGCCCGGAGTTTTGCCTGCGCTATCGGCGGTAAGTTCAAGCGCGTGCAGGGCACTCCTGATATGTTGCCGGCGGACATACTGGGTTTTTATCTATATCAACCAGATGGCAGTTCAAGGTTCATGCCGGGGCCTATCTTTGCTAACGTCGTCCTGGCCGATGAATTGAACCGGACGACACCGCGCACCCAGGCCGCCCTCCTCGAGGCAATGCAGGAACAGCAGGTGACCATCGAGCGGGAGACCCACCGCCTAGAGCAACCTTTTATCGTCATCGCCAGCCAGTTACCCTATGGGGGTGTTGGGACATCGCCGCTCACTGAGGTGCAACTGGACCGCTTCATGTTCCGCATCTGGAGCGACTTTCCCAGCCGGGAAGAAGAAGACGACATACTACGCCGGATTGACGAAATCACCGAACTGAACGTTACTCCGGTCGCTACAACTGAAAACATTATTCAGCTCCAGCGTGATGTCAAAAAAATCCACATCGCTGACAGCATCCGGCACTACATCATCGATATTCTCGATAGTATTCGGCATCATCAGGACGTCACCCGGGGTCCCAGTCCGAGGGGAGGCATAGCCCTGTATCGCGGAGCGCGCTCTCTGGCTTTCACGCAGGGCCGCGACTTCGTCATTCCGGATGATGTAAAGCGATTGCTGGTGCCAACTCTGAGCCACCGCATCCGTGTCACCGCCGAGGCGGAAATGGAGAATATCACCCCGGAAGCTATTATCAACAAGGTCGCCGCGGAAATTTCCGTGCCCAAGACAAAGTGATGAAAAGGCTCATTCCGGTCTGCCGGGTCTATCTGCTAGTGATTCTGCTGGCCGCAACCGTACTGTCGCCATTCCCCTACTCGCTAGCAGCAATTGTTTTGCTGGCGGCTATCGCTTATTCCGCCGCCCGGCCGGTACCACCGAGACTCAAAATCGGACTTTCTGTCTGCGCGATAGTGCTGACACCGCTTGCTGCGGAACCAGTCCTCAGCTATTGGGCTTCCTCCCCGGTTGTCCGGCAGGGTCTGGCCGCAATATTGATGCTTCCGGCCCTTTTCCTTCTTGATAGCAGTTTGCTACAAAACGCCGGCCGCCAATTTGATTCCGAACGTAACCGTCGCGACCTCACCCCCACCGCCCGCGCTTTGCTGACCACCTTCATGGTGATTTTGATTCTGGCGCTGGTAATTGATAATCTGACTTTGCTTTTCGCCGATACCATATTCGGCATTTACCTTATTGACACTTCCGCCGTAACGTTTTTCACCATTCCCGGTGAGCCGATAAACCTTCCCGGGGTATGGCGCCGAACTATCGCCGGAACAGACGTTAGTCTGTCTTTGTTAGCTCGCAACAATGCCCCAATGATATTACACTGCCTCCTCTCTCCGGAGGACAAATGGGTGAAGATAACGCCGCGGCATTTCACCGTTGAAAGAAATATGTCTCTTGACGTTCATTTCACACCACCACTTGCCGGACCTTCAAGACCAAAAATGCACCTGGCCACCATCGACCCGCGGGGGTTCGTCCAGAGAAATCAGGTTCTTGAGCCGGTAGAGTTACATGTTATCCCGCGAGCAAAGTTCGCCGAATGGCTGGCGCATCAATTTCTGGAACAGTCAGGCACATGGACGGCTGTTCCCCTTTCGTTGATGCCGGAGGTGCGGCTTCCCAAAAGGGGCACCGATTATTACGGTAGCCGGAGTTACCAGCCTAGCGATATGCTGAAAGACATCGACTGGAAACATACTCTAAAGCTGAACCGGCTCACCATCAAAGAATACATAGAAACCAGCGAACGGGTGTTTATTATTGCGGCAAACCTCGCCGTGAGCAACCCTGAGGAAGCTGATAAGTTGGCGGGAAATCTTGTTGGCGCAGCATTGACGCTGGCCCAGGAAAACATCCCCGCGGCTCTGGCGGCTTATGACACCAAACAAGTTATCGAGACTACGCCTGTCCTGGAGCCCAGGGAGATTCTGCATCGGGCGCTGGCGCTGGTGAAGGCAATCTCCATCGTCGATTTCACGCCGCGTGTCCTTCAGCCGACTGACGTAACCCGGCTCAGGCGAGACATCAACCAGCTCAAACAGGTATCATCGGAGCCTGCGAAACGGTTGTTAAATATGCTCCAGTTCGAATACGAGGCAATCCGGAAATCGGCAGAAAAACACCCGGCTGCTCTTGCCCTGACATCGGTTACGGAACACACCCCGGCGCCGGCAACCATAATCGTGATTTCGGAAATGAATCATGACAGTGAGGCGCTGGCGCTGACTCTGGAAAAACTCGCCAGGCAGGATTTTACGCGAATTACCGTCAGAAGATAGACCTGAATCTTACTCTACCGTCACACTCTTGGCCAGATTGCGCGGAAAATCGATGGGACAGCCGCGTTCTTTTGCTGTGTAGTAAGCGAGCAGTTGTAAAACGACTGCGTTCACTACCGGCGAGAAAATAGGTTCCACCCTGGGGACGGAGATGACGGTATCCACCAGCTCAGCGACTTCACTATCTCCATTCGAGACTATGGCAATCACCGGCGAATGCCGGGATTTGATTTCCTTGATATTAGTCACCATAGCGTCATAAGTGTCATCGCGCCCGACAATCGCCACCACTGGCGCATTTTCGCCAAGCAAAGCGAAGGGGCCGTGCTTGAGCTCACCGGCGGCATATCCTTCGGCATGGATATAGGAGATTTCCTTCATCTTAAGCGCTCCCTCCAGCGCCACCGGGTAGTTTATCCCCCGCCCGACAAAAAAGACGTCATTGAATTTAGCCAGCTGTTTGGCGCACTCCGCAATCGAGCTTTCTCTATCCAGCACCTGCTGGACTCTGCCCGGGAGCTGCCTGAGCTCCGCTATCAGGCTGTCCAGCCGACGGATATCGATTTTGGAATACGGCAGAGCCAGCCAATAAAGCGCCATCAGTTGAGCAATAAAGCTCTTGGTTGCAGCCACGCTGATTTCCGGCCCGGCACGGGTGTAAATCACACGGTCGGCGAGGCGGCTGGCGGTGCTACCGACCACGTTGGTAATGACGACGACGCGGCACCCTTCTCGTTTCAACTTTTTGATGGCCTTGAGGGCATCCGCCGTCTCACCCGACTGGCTGATGGCGATGGTTACGTTTTTCGACGAACTGTACCCGCAGTAGTTAAACTCGGAAGCGACTTCAGTGCGCACCGGCGTTCTGACCAGCTCTTCGATTATATATTTGCCCACCAGCGCCGCATGATAGGAAGTCCCGCAAGCCAGGATGAGCATATCGCCCAGTTCAAAATCTCCCGAATTGGCCAAGTCGATAGGTTCCCCTTCCGTCACGTAGCCGCCGATAGTGTCCCGGATGACTCTGGGCTGTTCGTGGATTTCCTTGAGCATAAAATGCTCGTAACCGGCTTTCTGAGCGTCCTCCACCGTCCATGAAATCTTATTGTCTCCCCGCTTGACCTCCGCCCCATTATTTTTGATTCTCAGGCTGTTGCCGGTGACCACGCCGATATCGTCATCTTCCAAATAAACCACACGACTGGTATAGTCCAGCACTGCCGGCACATCGGAGGCAACGTAGTTTTCGCGGTCTCCCAGCCCAACGATGATTGGACTATCGCGACGGGCGATGACCAATCCGGGCTCGCCGGACGCCATCACCACGATGGCATAAGAGCCTTCCACTTCCTTCAGCGCCCTCGCGACCGCCTTCTCCAGATTGCCGTCATAATATTCTTCAATAAGATGGGGGAGTACTTCGGTGTCTGTCTCTGAGGCAAAGTAGTGCCCTCCTTTGGTCAACACCTGGCGTAGCTTCTGGAAGTTATTGATAACGCCATTGTGCACCACGCAGATTCGGCCGGCGCAGTCGCAATGGGGATGAGCGTTGATTTTTGATGGCTCGCCGTGAGTCGCCCATCGGGTGTGTCCGATTCCCAGTGTTCCGGGCAGTTTTGGCGCCGCCTTCTCCAGCACCTTTACCCGAACGGCGTCCTTGAAGACCTTAAGCTCGTTGCCTGCTACCGCGACCCCGCAGGAGTCATACCCGCGGTATTCCAGCCGCGCCAGGCAGTTTATCAAAATAGGCTGAGCCTGCCTATCACCGACATAACCAACAATGCCGCACATTATAACTCCAGATTAAAATACTAAACTGCGGTCGGGCAGAGTCCCGCTGATTGTCTTGCCTTCTACCTGGGAGTAATTGCCGATGATGGTCCCCGGCTTTGCCGCGATGTTATCGCCCAGACGACATCCCTCACCCATCATTACTCCCACATCAACGGTATGGTGCTCACCGTTAATTCTGATTTCCGCGGGATTACTGCATGCCGTAAGAAGTCCTTTGATGACACAGCCTTTGTCAATAACCGAGTTATAAATGACACAACCCGGACCGATATTAACATCGTCGCCAATGACGCTGTTCCGTATCACAGAGAATGGAGAAATCACCACGTTATTCCCGATGCTTGTCGAAGGCTGGATGCAGACACTCGGGCCAATTTCACAATCCTCACCAATGACTGCCGGCCCGGCAATGTAGGAGTGAGAACGGACGGCCGTATTTTTGCCGATACTCACCTTTCCTTTGACCGCGACGTTAGCTTCAATCGTCCCGCCCAGGTCCGGCTGAATCCGCCGCAGTACGGCGTCATTCAGGCTCAAAATATCCCACGGGTAAGCGGCATCCAACCACGTGCCATCCGTAGTCACCGCTTTGACGGAACATTCCTGGGCAACCATGCGGTTCACCGTGTCCGGGATGTCCAGCTCCGGGTCGATGAAGCGGAAAATCTCTTTGGTGAAAGCATAGATTCCGGTGCTGATGATATTGCTCCCGGCTTCCTCCGGCTTCTCCGCAATGCTTCTCACCTGGCCGCGGACAATATCAACCACACCGTATCGTTTGGGGTTATCGACTTTCTTCACCAGAACCGCTTCCGGTTCGACTTCGATAAACCGGGCGATGGTCTCAGCCTCAATCAAATTGTCGCCCGGCAGGATGAGGAACTTATCGGCGATAACGCCCTGGGCTTGCGCCAGCGCGTGGGCTGTCCCCAGTTGTCTTTCCTGCGCGATGTAAGTGATTTCCACGCCGAACTGCTCGCCCGCGCCAAAGTAGTCGAATATCTGGTCTTTCCGATAGCCGACCACCATCACAATATTGCGAACGCCATTCTTTGCCAGCGCCTCGACAACATAGCGGAGGATTGGTTTGCCGGCAATAGCGAGCATCACCTTAGGCCGATTGACTGTGAATGGCCTCAGCCGCTGACCTTCTCCGGCCGCCAATATGACTGCCTGCTTCATCTACATTAACCTCGAATTCGGGGCGATGATGCCGCTGACCACTACTCCGGGGCCGATGTTAGTGTTGTCCCCAATCATCGTGCCCACGTTGATACTGGCGTTAATGCCTGTTTTGACCCCATCCCCGATAATGGCCCCCAATTTCCGCCGGCCGGTATTAATGTTACCCACCGAAACAGGCGCCTCGTCAAGTCTCAGGTTGGCAACTTTCGTCCCGGCGCCGAAGTTACATCCCTCGCCGATAATGCAATCGCCGATATAATTGTGATGGGGCACGGCGGTATTCTTCATTATTACCGAGTTCTTTATTTCCACAGCGTGACCGATATGACAGCCATCGCCAATCGAGGTAGAAGGCCGGATATAGCAGTTCGGGCCGATATTGCAGTTCATACCGATGACCGCGGGACCAACGATGTAAGCGCCTGATTTTACTACTGTCCCCTTGCCGATGGCAACCGCGCCCCGCACCACCACGTTTTCCTCCAGTTCCCCCTCGATACGCTTTTTCAGACCGGCGAGACGCGTTTCATTCGCCAGCAGAAGGTCCCAGGGATAGCTGAGAGGTAACCAATAACCGATTTCCTGACAGGAGACTTTCGCTCCCCCGTCAATCATTAGTTGCAGAGAGGTCGTGATTTCATACTCGCCGCGGGGTGATTTCGGTGTGGCGGAAATAGCTTCGAAAATGGCGGGCGTAAAGCGATACAGCCCGGCGTTCGCCAACCTGGAGGGCGGCTTTTCCGCCTTTTCGTGAATTCGCGCCACTTTACCCCGGCTGACCTCAACCACGCCAAGGCCAGTCGGGTCTTTAACCTCGATGGCGCCCAGGACATTGCCGCCCTTTGCCAAGACCTTTTTAATGTCCTTTGCCTGGAAGATAACGTCCCCGTTCATCATCAGGAAGTTATCGCCCACCATCCCCTCCGCCATACGCAGTGCGTCCGCCGTGCCCGTCTGGCGCTTCTGGTTGCAGTACTCGATTGTGACGCCCCACCTCTGTCCATCGTCAAAATAGTCGCGCACCTGCTCATCCCGATAGCCAACGACGAAGATAAACTCGCTGACTCCGGCGACCCGGGCGGCGAGCAAAAGGTGCTCGATGATGGGTTTATTGGCAATGGGCACCATCACTTTAGGCCGGGCATACGTCAGCGGGCGCATCCGGCTGCCCTCGCCGGCGGCGAGGATTACTGCCTTCAAATCATCTCCTTCTTCCCACCCGACTTTATGGCGGTGACGACAGCTTCATATAGCTCTTGTAGCCGAGCCTCACCCGCCGCCTCGACAGTCAGCCTTATTTTGGGCTCCGTGCCCGAGGGTCGAACAAGGACCCAGCCTCTGCTAAAGTCTAGCTTAAAACCGTCCAACTTATCCAGTGCCAGAGGTTTCAACGCCAGCAGCCTGGCTTCTAGTTCCGACCATACAATATCGCCATCAATGCTGGTACGGATGATGTCATACCCGGGAGTCCCGTCAACGAGCCGGGAAAGCCTGTCCTGACTGGCGATTGAGGCAATAAGAGCGGCGGCATAAATACCATCGGGACAGAGAGAGACTTTCGGGAAAATCCAGGCGCCTGATGGTTCGCCGCCGAAATCCCCTCCCCTCTTCAGCTCTTCCGAGACGTAGTTGTCCCCCACTTTCGTGCGGCGGAGGTGATACCCCATATCCTGAACCGCCAGAGAGACGTCAATAGCCTCTATCACCCGTCTGCTGTTCGCCACAATGTCGCTCACAGGAACGCCAGTATGAATATCGACACTATATTGAGCCATGTACTTTTCCAGGGCCCGCACCACGTCCCGGGCATCGTCCGAGG
>Ga0172371_10008332_pt1 | contig 14543 bp, 9 predicted proteins | sample Lak12m_FD_114543 | JGI IMG/M metagenome (GOLD analysis project Ga0172371, IMG submission 114543) | Freshwater microbial communities from Kabuno Bay, South-Kivu, Congo - kab_022012_12m | ecosystem: Environmental > Aquatic > Freshwater > Lake | place: Democratic Republic of the Congo: South-Kivu... | reverse complement strand
TGCTTTCCCAAATCCAGTTACCGATGTTTTAAATATCCATTCCAAAACGGGAAATGAAATCCGTGTTTATAATCAAAGCGGCATCTGTATTGACCGTTTTGTAATGCATGCCGACAATGCTATCCGGAATACTTCGGCATATCCTTCCGGTATATATTTCGTTTCAATTCAAAATGGAGAGAACATATTACATTCAAAAATGATGAAACAATCCATCCGATAATTATTTAATTTTTATGATCAAGGCCCTATCAATTCTTCTTATTCTTGTTTTTGCCTTTCATCCGGAAATTAATGCACAACGACTCACCGATGTGCCGGGTAAAACTGTTTACTGGAGAATATCTCCGTCCACATTGTTCGGTTACGCTGTAGGCCCCAATCGCATTTATACAGCGTCTCCCTCCATTGTAAAACTGGATAATGGCGATTATCTACTCTCGTTTAACCTCTTTGGCACTGATATGAGTCCGGCTGCTGAGGTATCCGGAACTACCTACATTTACAAATCATCCGATAAGGGAAACACCTGGAGCGTTTTAACTACCCCTCCCCTGAATGATATGAAAAGGGGAAGTCTGTTTGTGAAAGATCGTGTTGTTTATTTATGGGGTTTTAAAGCTGCTCCGGGTCAGATTGTTATTCGAAAATCGGAAGATAACGGGCTGACATGGTCGGCAGCAACTGAATTATCCACCGACACACGGGGGGGGACCCCGTTCAATCCGGTGATAATGCCTGATAATTCGGGTGCTCAACGATTTTGGTTTCCTGTAGGTGGTAAACGCCTCATCAGTGGCAAAGCAGATGCTGCACTGATTATGAATAAAAGTAACTGGTCGAAAGAAGGCAGCAATGCAGGTACCGATATTCAACCGGGATTCGGAACTGGTGTTACTGTTGATGTTTTTAGTGAAGCCCAGATAGTACATTCTCCAAATACCGGATTAGTGGTAATGCCAAAGATAGAAATGTCGGGGGTAAAACCACCTTATTTTTCGTACACGGTTCTTTTACGTAAAGCTCCTGATTCAAACAATAGTTTGCTGGATGCCACCCTCGACGATTGGGTTGCCCTTCCGGGTGCTGAGAAAAAATTTGCTGCATCCTATGATTCTGTTTCCGGTAAATTTTTCGTGCTTTCTAATCCGGTACTTCCTGCTCATGAAACTAATTCAAAATGGACATGGCAGCTGATTCGTAATACGGCGGCTCTTATTTCGTCGCGCGATTTACTACACTGGGATGTAGAACAACTTTTTTTATATAGCAAAAATATTGACTACGAGGGTTTTCAATACCTCAACTTCGATTTCGACGGGGATGACATGATTATTGCCTCCCGTACTGCATTCGATTTGTCGGATGAACCGGGAATAAGCAACAAGCCTCCAAGAGGTCACGATTCAAATATGATAACATTTCATACCATTAAAAACTTCAGAAATGTGACTCCTGTTTTTTTCCTTTCTTATAATGGAAATCAGGTGTTGAGACATGAACAAACCCAGCATGCTGCTGCTCCTTTAGGTTCCTTTGTAAATGGGGTTCTGTTTGATGGAAAGGCCTTAGGTACTATAAACGGGCTTGCACAGGATGTGGATGGCGATGTATATGTCAGTGAAAAAGAGGGTCGGATACTACGATTTGATGCGCTTGGAAATTTCAGAGAAATTGTCTCTGTGAGTCCCGTTACTCTGAGACAATCAGATAAGTTATTCATTAATCCTCCTGCATTTGGCGAACGCAATTATACTAAAAGCGGAAGTGGTAACTGGGCCGATTTGTCCAATTGGTTTTATTGGGGGCGACCCGATACAGATTATGAAATTGCAAACTTAGGCAGTGCCATCACTTCAACCAGTATTCTGACATTAGACAAGCAGTATTCCATGAAGGGTATCCGCTTTTTAAGCACTAATAGTTACAAACTTTCGGGGCAGGGCGGAATTCTGCTTAAAAATGCATCTGGTAATGGAATCCTTGAAATAAAACAAGGGAATCATGATATAAGTGTTGCGTTATCTCTTGAAAATACAACAGATTTATTTGTAGCTGAAAATGCAGGAATAACATTAAACGCACCAGTTAAATTGAATGGAAATACGCTTAGCAAAACAGGTTCCGGCAGGTTTGTGATTAACAATCAATTAATAATGAATGGAGGCAGATTACTATCAGATGGTTTATCACCCATTCTATTTACAACATCGGCTAATGTTATATTAAACGGAACACTGCATTTTACACCCGATCCGATGTTATCTTTAAACAATGGTGCAATAATACAATTAATAGAGGGGATAGAAAATGTGAGTGGAGTTTTTACAGACCTTGTTTTACCCCAACTGAAAGAGGGCCTCAGGTGGGATGTTACAACTTTATATGCCGATGGTAGAGTCAGGGTTACAGATCAGGCAGAAACCAGTGTTTCAGTATTGAAAGCTTCTAATTCATGTGTAAAGGTATTTCCTAATCCTTTTTCTGACGAACTGACCCTGGAAGTCGTAGGAAATCAGAATGTTGACTGTAGCATATATTCAATCGACGGAAAGCTGATTTCCAAAAATACTGTAGCCGATAAACTTAAACTAAAAACCAATCATCTTATGGCCGGAATATACTTTATGAAAAGCGAGAATGGTGAATTGTCAAATTTAATTAAGTTGTTTAAGCAATAAAAGTAAAAACATCTATGAACCGTACATCTCAGCAGAACTATTTAACCACAACAGGCCTTCTGTGCCTATCGTTAAGCACAATTAATACCGCCACTGCAAACAAGCCCAATATTGTATTAATTATGACCGATGATTTAGGCTATTGCGAGCTGGGATATATGGGCAACAAAACTGTTAAAACGCCCTGTCTGGATCAAATGGCCGCTGAAGGTGTACAGTTAACACAGTTTTATGCCGCTGCACCTGTAAGTTCTCCTACCAGAGCAAGTTGTCTGACTGGTCGGCACCCCTACCGGAGTGGTATTACCTGGGCCGGTCGACATGCTCTACCAACAGATGAAACCACACTTGCTGAAGTGCTGAGAGAAAATGGTTATGCAACGGCTCATTTCGGAAAATGGCACCTGGGCGGACTCAGCAAAAATGTGAACCAGGGCCATTTCAAAGGAGGCCCGTCACCTTATAGCCCTCCCTGGGAACATGGTTTTGAAGTCTGTTTTACATCGGAGTCGATGATGCCTTTGTATAATCCTTACTATCATGTAGGAGGTGATTATGGAACAAAAGACTACCGCGAAATACAGACTGAACCTATCAGCGAGGGTCAGGAAATCGGAGGAAGTTCATGGAGAAATTTCTACTGGACAGGTCCCGGAAGATTTATTGATGAGGATTTGAAAGGAACCACCGATCAAATTTTGGTTAATAAGGCCATTGATTTTATAAAAAACACCGAAAACAGCAAACCATTTTTTGTGGTACTATGGCTACATACACCCCACACGCCTGTGGTTGCAGGTGATTCATACCGTAGGTTGTACCCGGAACTTGATATCAGAGCCCAGCATTATTATGGTTCAATCTCGGCTATGGATGAACAAATTGGAATTCTTCGTAATTTTCTCAGAAATGAAGGATTAGCGGATAATACAGTAGTATGGTTTAACAGTGATAACGGTCCTTCCTACGTAAATGATTTTGCTGAGGACTGCATCCTGAAAGGGAAAAAAGGTTCTTTACAGGAAGGAGGAGTGCGGGTTCCATCCATTATTGAATGGCCCCGGGTCCTTCCAAAGCAAGTAAAAAACAATGAGCCGGTATCGACATGCGATCTTTTTCCAACAGTAGTATCAATGGCCGGTATCGATTATAAAAGCAAGGTTACAATGGATGGAGAGGATGTGTTCCCTGTACTAAAAAGTAATAAGAAAAGAAAGAAGCCAGTTTATTTTTTATCTCCTGTGCTCGACCGTTCTAATCCTCACAATACCATTCCGGTTGAACAAATGTCGATGGTCATAGTACCTTATAAAATAATTTCGATCGACAGCGGAAAAACCTATCAATTATTCAACCTGCAAAACGATATTTCCGAAACAAACGACCTTTCAACTTTAAAACCCGAAATCTATTCATCGATGGTGAAAGAACTGGATATCTGGATTCAAGACGTAAAATCGGAACAAATCAATCTTAAAAAAAAATCTCATGAAAGCTCTAAAAACTAAAATATCCTTTTACCTTATCGGTTTAATTCTTACATCACTTACTTGTGACGCTCAATCCCTTGAGATCATTCAGAAACAGATACCTGTTCTTACACGTAAAGACGGCAACCAGATTATGTTGATCAAAACCGACTTTAAAAGCACAAACACTGTTGTTGAATCGTTGAGCTTCGAACTAAAAGAATCAACCGAAACAAATGACATAGAATTTATAAAAGTATTTTACCGGGGAGAATCACTAAAGGATAGCATGCAATATGGAGAAACCATACTTCCTGCAAGAAAAATTGTAGTTAAGGGCAATCAATTACTCAAAACCGGAAAAGGCTTTTTCAGCGTTGTGGTAAAGCTTCGTGATAACGCTGACATTATGAACAGTCTAACCATGCTTTGTTCAGAAGTTAAATCTCAGCATGCAACTTTATCACCTGATGCGGGTTATCAACCATTAAAACTTCGTTTTGGAACTGCGCTGGCCCAACACATGGAAGATGGCGTTCACACCTATAGAATTCCTTGTTTGGTAACTACCAACAACGGGACATTACTGGCTGTTTTCGACCGGAGAGTTGAAACCCATCGCGACCCTCAGGGAGATGTGAATATCGGACTGAAAAGGAGCACTGATGGAGGTAAAAGCTGGAGTCCGACACAAATTATCCTGGATCGCGGCCATTGGGGTGGCTTAACTCCAAGGTATAATGGTGTAACAGATGCCTGTATTCTCGTTAACATACACAACAACGATATTTTTGCCGGCGCACTCTGGATGCATGGCCAATGGGTCAAAGGAAAATGGGAAGGAATTCCATCAGATCCTAAAGCTGAACTGGGAAGGAAGAAGGCATCCATGCCAGGAATGACAGAAAAGGAAACCTGTCAGTTCCTGTTAACAAAAAGCAGCGATGATGGCAAAACATGGTCGGATGCATTAAATCTCACGAACATTAAAAAACCCGAATGGAGGCTTTATGCACTTTCTCCAACCAACGGAATCACCCTGGAAGACGGCACCCTGGTTTTCCCGTGTAAAGTACCCGGAAATGTAGCCCTGACGTATAGTAAGGATGGGGGAGCCAGCTGGACAGTCAGCCCGCTTGGACCAAAAACCAACGGAGCTGAGAACGCCATTGTTCAACTTAGTGATGGTTCAATTATGTTAAATGCACGGGCCAGTGGAGATTCGAACTACAGAACAGTATATACCACTCCCGATTTGGGAAAAACCTGGATTGAACACCCTACAAATGGTAAAGTGTTAATTGAGCCCGGTTGTCATGGAAGTTTGTATAAACACGAGTACACAGTGAATGGAACGAAAAAGAGCATACTTTTCTTTTCAAATCCTGACTCCGACAAGAAACGACAGAGAATGACCATCAAGGTAAGTTTTGATGAAGGAATGACCTGGCCTGAAAAGAACCAGATTCTTTTGGATGAGGAACGCAGTGCGTATTCTTCTATTACTTCAGTTGATGAACATACAATTGCTATCTTATACGAAGGAAGTCAGGCACATATGACATTTCAGAAAATCGCAATAAGTGAGTTTTTCGTTAAATAAAAGAATGTAATGTCAGATCAACTTACACATCAAACATCTTTAACCCTGATGAAAGCAATCATTCTGATGAGTATTCTGATAAGGATCACATTGAGTATTTATTCTCAGGATGTTCGCGTAAACTACAATCATCCCGATCTAATGGTCGATCTGGGCGTTGGGTTGTGGGGCACTCCTGTTCCGGTTGATTATGACAATGATGGATTGATGGATATTATTATGTCCTCACCCGATACACCCTTCAGAGGACTTTATTTTTTCAGAAATACCGGCGATAAAGATTCACCAATATTTGCTGCACCCGTAAAACTCTCGGATACAACCTTCAAAAACATACAAGCATCGTATGTGAACGGAAAATTACATGTCATTGCACAAGGAAATGAATTTGTAGATTTTAAAGAAAAGTTGTTTGAACAAGTCACATCTATTGCTGTGGATAAAGCTCCTGATAGTGGTTTAACAAAAGTAAGAAGTAATATGTGGAGCTATGTTGATTATGATGCAGACGGGGATTCAGATATCATTGTGGGCATCGACGACTGGGGTGAATATGGCTGGGATAACGCATATGATATAAATGGAAACTGGACTAACGGGCCATTAAGGGGTTTTCTGCTGTATTATGAAAACAAGCAGGGTTCTTTTTATTACAAAGGAAGAATTCAGGCCGGCAATGAAACCCTGGAAACTTTCGGGGCTCCTGGAGCCAATATGGCCGACTTCAACGGAGACGGTAAAATCGACATAATTACAGGTGAATTTCTTGATAAGTTAACCTGGTTCGAAAACACTGGTACAAGACATAAACCCCGCTTTGCTAATGGGAAAAGGTTGCTGGATACAACCGGGAAGGAAATCAGTTTACATATACAAATGATTACTCCTGTGGCGGTTGATTTCAACGATGATGGCAAACCAGACCTGATTGTAGGTGATGAAGATGGCAGAGTGGCATATTTAAAAAATACAGGAAAAGGGAAACAAGGAATGCCCGTTTTCGAATCGCCGGTGTATTTAAAACAAAAAGCACATTACTTGAAGTTTGGGGCACTTGCAACACCGGTAACCACCGATTGGGATGGTGATGGCAATTTGGATATTTTGTCTGGAAATTCGGCAGGAGATATTGCGTTTATCAAAAATCTGGATGGTGCAACTTCTCCTAAGTGGGATGCTCCGGTTCTACTGAAGGCAAACGGAAAAGAAATTCGCATTGTGGCAGGATCAAATGGCTCTATACAGGGTCCTGCCGAAGCAAAATGGGGCTACACAACAATCAGTATAGCCGATTGGGATCATGACCTAAAACCGGATATTATCGTAAATTCGATTTTTGGAGAAATAATCTGGTATAAAAACACAGGTGACATATATAATCTGGAAGGTCCTTTCAAAGTGAAAGTTGATTGGGGTGGAAGCCCTCCCCAAAAACCTCAATGGAACTGGTGGAACCCGGGCAAAACCGATTTAGTAACTCAATGGAGAACCACCCCCTTTGCAACAGACTGGAATCGGGATGAGTTAACCGACCTTATCATGCTCGATCACGAAGGTTATCTCGCATTTTACGAGCGATTCAGAAAAAATGATGAATTATGGCTTAAACCCGGTAAAAGACTATTTTTTGTGCAAGATTGCTCAACTTATGATCACAATAACCAACTTACAGGAAAAATGGCAATGCCTTTACAATTAAATAGTGGAAAAGGTGGGCGTTCGGGCAGAAGGAAATTCTGCATAACCGACTGGAATAATGACGGAAGACCTGACCTCATGGTTAACAGTTCGAATGTTTGTTTCTTTGAGAACATTCGTCAATCCGGTGACACTACATTCTTTCTAAACAGGGGTGATATAAGTACATTAAAACTGGCAGGGCACGATACCAGTCCGACACCAGTGGACTGGGACAGGGATGGCATTAACGATCTATTGGTCGGTGCCGAAGACGGACATTTTTATCTTCTTCGTAACAATATACTGAAAAAATGAACAAAACAGAAAAATTTCACGGCATTATTCCACCCTTAGTTACTCCTTTGCTGGACAACAACAAACTCGATTATGAGGGATTGGAACGCTTACTGGAGCATGTAATTACAGGTGGTGTGCATGGTGTTTTTATTTTAGGAACAACAGGTGAGGCACAAAGTTTAAGCTATACTATGAGGACGGAAATGATCCGTCAGACGAGTATTTTGCTCAAAGGAAGATTACCGTTGCTTGTAGGTATTTCTGACACCTCCCTGACCGACAGTTTAGCTTTGAGTCAGAAAGCATACGAATATGGTGCTGATGCAGTAGTTTCTGCACCACCCTACTATTTTGCACCCGGGCAACCAGAGTTGGCCGAGTTTTACGAAAAGCTTATTCCGCAATTGGAATTACCCCTGTTTCTGTATAACATGCCGGCTTTTACAAAAGTGTCGTTCAGCATTGATACAATAAAGCGACTTGCAGAGCAGCCCGGAGTAATCGGATTGAAAGACAGTTCGGCCAATGGAACCTATTTACAGTCGGTGTTGTATGCCATGCGCGACAGGAGTGATTTCTCAGTCTTCGTAGGACCGGAAGAGATGATGGCAGAAGCAGTGATGATGGGTGCCAGTGGCGGAGTAAACGGTGGAGCCAATTTATTTCCACGTTTATATGTTGATCTGTATAATGCCGCAAAAGCAAACCGGATTGACGAAGTCAAACAACTGCAACAGAAAGTGATGAAAATAAGCACATCCATCTATAATAATGGTAATTACGGATCGAGTTATCTGAAAGGGCTGAAATGCGCGTTATCAATATTAAATATCTGCGATGATTTTGTTGCTAGTCCATTTAACAGATTCGACTACTTTCGTAGAAATGAAATCAGCAAAGCATTGGATGAAATTAACTTATCATTAACCTGTGTTTAGTGAAGTAATGTACAAAAAATTAACATTTATATTTCTAATTATTATGATAATATCCTGTAATCACACCAATAATGTGTCGGGTTGGAGCGACACACAGATCAATGAATGGTTTAATCACTCGGAATGGGTAAAAATGAATATCGTACCGGATTCATGCATAAACAAACGTTTATTTGCGGAGCAATACCATTTAAATCCTGTAAGCTGGAACGCAGCTTTACAGTTCTTGAAAAAAACCGATTTTGACAGTATAAGTCCCGGAAAGTATGAACTTGATTCTGCCGGCACCTATGCAACTATTTCTGACTATGTAACCCGAAATATTGATACATCATTTTTTGAATCTCATCGTAAATATATTGACATTCAATACGTTCACAAAGGACATGAGTATATTGGCATTACCGGCTTAACTGATATAAAGGAAATAGTCAGAGAATATGACGAAGAAAAAGATATACAATTTTTTATTAAAGAGGATGAAATCAACCGCCTGGCAAATAATACTAATTACTTTGTCTTTTTTCCTGTTGATGGCCATAAACCGTGCTTAAGGGTCAACGAAAATGCCATGGTCCGGAAAGTTGTAATAAAAATCCCATTTATCAACTAAATGAATACCGGTTACTACAATATTATAATTCTGCTTTATGAATCAATTATTTACAAAAGCGGCAATTTTCACCTTCGGATTACTTGAAACCGGAGTCGCTGGTGCTACTATCAACACACCTCCCAATGTATTGTTTATTTTAGTCGATGACCTTGGTTGGAGTGACTTATCCTGTTATGGGAATCCCTATTATAAAACACCCAATATCGATGCTATGGCATCAAAAGGGGTTCGGTTCACAAATGCTTATTCTGCGTGTACAGTAAGTTCACCATCACGAGCAGCTATTCTGACAGGAAAATCGCCGGCAGCATTGCAATTTACCGGACATATAACAAGAACAGGGAAACACCGGTTTCCCGATAAAGGCCGTATTATTCCACCGGATGACAAAATGTACATTGCAAAGGAAGAAGTTGTAATAGCAGAGCTTTTTCAGGCAAGGGGATACCGTACAGCCTCGATTGGCAAATGGCATGTGGCAAACAGAGAAGATTTATTTCCGGAATTTCAGGGATTTGATACTAATATTGCAGGCTATATGCATGGTAGTCCTCCTTCCTATTTTTATCCGTATCGAAATGATACTCCCGGAAATGAATGGAATTCGCATATCACATCACTAAAGGGAGGTAAAGAAGGGGAATATCTGACAGACCGATTGACTGATGAAGCACTGAGCTTCATGCGTGAAAGCAAAAAAGCTGAAAAACCTTTTTTTATTTATTTATCCCATTACGCCGTTCATACTCCATTACAGGCCCCGGCAAAGCTGGTAAAGAAATACAAACAGATAATCGGGCCCGACTCAGTGTCTTACAATCCTGTTTATGCTGCAATGATTGAGAACCTTGACGATAATGTAGGAAAATTACTTAACTGGATTGAAGAATCAGGAGAGAAAAACAATACCATCGTCGTTTTCTACAGCGATAACGGAGGGGAAATGGAAGCAACTTCCAATGCACCGTTAAAGGCCGGTAAAGGATATCTGTACGAAGGAGGGTTACGAGTTCCTTTAATTATCCAAACTCCGGAAGTAAAAGATCCAAAAATTTGTCATGAAGTTGTCACCGGAGTCGATATGTACCCAACCCTTGTAGAGCTTACTCATGGAACCTTTCCCGATTCAGTCAGGCTGAATGGTGTAAGTCTGAAAGATGTAATTTTAAACGATAAGAGAATCGACCGGCCATATATCTGTTGGTACTATCCTCATTATTCACCTCAGGCACAGCGACCGGGAGCTGCAATTCGAAAAGGAAAGTTCAAATTAATTGAAAATTACGACCCTTTATATACTGAACTTTATAATATTGAAACCGACCCTTCAGAGCTTCATAATCTAACTGATGTAATTCCCGGAAAAACACAGGAGCTATTGACTGATTTGCATGAATGGATTAGAAATGAGAAGCCGGTAATGCACACCCTGAATCCCGGGTATGAAAGCAAAGTAAAACTCCTGCAGATTGGATTACCAAAATTGAGTGTACAAAACTGCATTGGTACGGGTATAACAAATTATACAGGAGGAAGTGTAGTAGCCCACTCGCCCAAAATCACAGGTTTATATATTGGTTCCCCTTCCATTTGTATTCTGCCGGATGGTACTTATGTTGCTTCTCACGATTATTTTGGTCCCTCATCGCAAAACACGATCAGTGGAGTAACCACACTATATCAATCGCGGGACAAAGGTGCTACCTGGAAAAAAATTGCACAGTTAAATAATCAATACTGGTCCGTTTTGTTTCATCATCAATCTAACTTATACATAATGGGAACAAGCAGAAAAGCAGGTGATGTGACGATACGTCAATCGTCGGATGGAGGGTTTAGCTGGACTGAAGCAAAAGACAATACGAGCGGATTATTGACTCAGGGAGTGCCCTTTCATTGTGCACCCACACCGGTGATTGTACACAATTGCCGAATCTGGAGAGCTGTTGAAGATGAGCTTGGGCCGGAAAACAAATGGGGAAAAATGTTTCGTACCCGCATGATGTCGGCTCCTGTTGATGCTGACTTATTAAAAGCAGAAAGCTGGACACTTACAAATCCACTCCCCTACGATTCAACTTTTCTGGAGGGAAAATTCGGAGGTTGGCTGGAAGGAAATGCTGTGCTTATGCCTTCGGGAGCACTTGTGAATGTGTTAAGAGTTGATTACAGAGTTGGAGATACTGAGAAAGCTGCTATAGTAAACATCTCTGCTGATGGAAAAACAGCGGGCTTCGATCCTTCAACCGGATTTATTGATTTTCCGGGAGGATGTAAAAAATTTGTTATACGTTACGATGCTGTTTCCGGGTTATTCTGGACTTTGAGTAATTATGTACCCGACAATTTTAAAGGAGGAAATGTCGAACGCATTCGAAATACCCTTGCATTATCCTGCTCTGAAGATTTATTACACTGGAACGTAAAAAAAATCATACTACACCATCCTGATGTAACTAAGCACGGCTTTCAGTATCCCGATTGGCAATTTGAGGGAAATGATATAATTGCAGTTTCGAGAACTGCTTTTGAAGATGAATGTGGTGGAGCCGACAATCAGCATAACTCCAATTTTATCACTTTCCACCGGATAAAAAACTTTAGAATTACTCAATAAAATTTGTTCTGCGATGCAAATACAAACTCTTGATATAATTGTCTTTCTTGCCTTCACTCTGGGTACAGTGCTGTTTGGAAGTTCCTTCATCGGAAAAAATAAAACTACTGCCGAATACACCAAAGGAGGTGGCACTATGTCGGGGTTCATTGTGGGAATGTCAATCTTTGCTACCTATGTGAGTAGTATCAGTTTTTTGGCATTACCAGGGAATGCTTACTCCGGCAACTGGAATTCATTTGTTTTTAGTCTGTCAATTCCATTTGCATCAATAATTGCGGCAAAATATTTCGTTCCATTTTACCGCAACATCAGTAGTGTTTCAGCTTATAGTTTCCTGGAAGATCGATTTGGTTACTGGGCCAGAACCTACGCTGCATCCTGTTACTTACTGACACAAATTGCCCGGATAGGATCGGTTTTATTTTTGCTGGCTTTACCATTACATTCAATGCTGGGCTGGAGCATCCCTGTTATAATAGTTATTACAAGTTTAGCGGTAACTTTTTATTCAGTTCTTGGCGGAATTAAAGCGGTGATCTGGACAGATGCAATTCAGGGAATGATCCTGATTGCTGGTGCATTGACCTGTGTGGTTGTATTAATATTTTCGTTACCCGAAGGGCCGGATCAATTACTGAAAGTTGGTTTGAAATATGAAAAATTCTCTCTGGGCAGTTTTTTGCCGGAAGTAAACACATCGACCTTTTGGGTGATGCTCATTTATGGAATCTTTATTAATCTACAAAATTATGGTATTGATCAAAACTATGTTCAACGCTATAAAACCGCAGCTAATACAAAAAGTGCCAGGTTTTCAGCGCTTTTTGGCGGATTGTTATATGTGCCGGTAAGTCTGCTGTTTTTTATAATTGGTACCTTACTTTTTGTTTATTATGAAGTGAATCCCGGATTATTACCTGCAGGACTCAGAGGCGACGAAGTGTTCCCGTATTTTATAGTAAATGCTTTACCTACCGGAGTTACAGGTCTGCTTATAGCCGCAATTTTCGCGGCAGGAATGAGTACCATCGCCACAAGTATCAATAGTGCCGCAACTATTCTGTTGACAGATTTCTTTCAACACGGAAGAAAAGAAAGAAGTGAAAAACAAAACATGAAGATTTTGTATATCACATCACTCGTTTTTGGACTAACCGGTACGCTGGTAGCTTTGGCTATGATGTCGGTAAAAAGTGCACTGGATGCATGGTGGAGTCTGGCGGCAATCTTCAGTGGAGGTATGCTGGGCTTATTTCTGCTTGGTTTCGTGTCGAAAAAAGTGAGAAGTTTACACGCTCTAATAGCAACAGGTTGTGGATTAGTGATTATTGCATGGATAGGTCTTAGTGGACAGACTGTTTTTCATAATTACCTGACTATTGTATTGGGCACTCTGGGTATATTTCTGGTTGGATTAGTGCTGACTGCATTGTTCAGGAAAAGGGATTAGTATTTCATACAGAATATATAATCAAATAATTGTTGAATATTCAATATTTTCGATTAAAAGCAGCATAAGCGATTTTTACAATACCCCGAAGAGTTTTTGTTCCTAGATATGGTTTAGAAGAAAGTAATTTTGCACCATCAAAATTAAACAACAAATATTCAAGTTATGAAAACGATAACTGAATTGTTGAACTGGAGATATGCGATAAAGAAAATTGACGCAACGAAAAAACTAACAGTAAAAAAGGTAAACATCCTAAAGGAACGTGAGTTCGACATAAGAATTAAAATAATTGGAATTGTGCAGAGTCAACTCTTTCAACATTAATTGATGGTTTCTTAGGTAAAAAGCTATATGCAAGTAACCCAGCAATCAGATTTGTAATAAAATTGGTAAATGAACGATGTCTTGTATGTTCAATCTGACATATATTTTTCAACTCATCGTTAACCGATTCAATTACAGCTCTCTTGCGAAGATTTATTTTGTCTTGCAAAGGGATTTCGCCACCTTTCATATTATTTCTGAGTTTTGTAACCAAATGAATACCATCAACAAAAAGAATATCTCTGAGTGTTTGGGAGATATATCCTCTATCGACATACAGTTTGCCAAACACAGATTTTATAAATGATTCAGAATTAAGTGGTTCACGGTCATCTACATTACCTTGAGTTATGACAAAACTAAGTATTTCACCTTTGTTATTAATGATAATATGTAGTTTAAAGCCAAAGAACCAACCAATGGTGCTCTTGCCTTTAGTGGCAATGCCCGAAAATACTTTATTCTGTTTTTCTCTTTTAATATGACATGCTTTGAGAGTAGTAGAATCAACGAAACTAATTCCGGTACATTCACCCATTCTGCAAAGCTTTAAAAATAGAACCAACGGGAAAGCGACCTGTTGTTGTAATTCAACAAAACGATTATAGGATACCAATTCCGGGAATTCCTTGTTCAAATGTTGACTTACATAAAACAAATAGTAATGTTTTAAATTCCTATAACCACCTAAATGAAAGGTTATTAGAATAGTCATTACTTCGCTATTAGAAAGCTTGCCAGACTTATTTCTGGTCTTTTTACCGTTATCTGCTTGTAAAATATGTTTTTTGTATGATTTGTCAAATTCTTTTGAAAAATCATCGCATAAATAAAATATTCAGTAATTTCGCAAGTGGTTAGT
>Ga0172371_10008329_pt1 | contig 14546 bp, 15 predicted proteins | sample Lak12m_FD_114543 | JGI IMG/M metagenome (GOLD analysis project Ga0172371, IMG submission 114543) | Freshwater microbial communities from Kabuno Bay, South-Kivu, Congo - kab_022012_12m | ecosystem: Environmental > Aquatic > Freshwater > Lake | place: Democratic Republic of the Congo: South-Kivu... | reverse complement strand
CCGTAGTCTTCATAATTTTTCAACGCTTCATCAACTTTGCCAAGATAGGAATATGCGTGGGCAAGATAGACTTTTGCTATTTCTCCATTTTCAGAATTGCCGTATTCCGCAACAATTTTCTTCAAGCCTAAAACTTTTGTTTGGGGGTTTCCTTGAATAGCTTCTAAAAACATACCGGAATCAAATAATGGCAAAACGCGGGAAAGTTCAATATTCGCCTTCTCGTTGTTGCTTTTCTTCTGCTGCATATAAAAAAATGATGCGGCTGCAAGAACTATCACGGCAACACCGCCTATTAAGAAATTCTGCCTGTACTTTTCGTATAGACCAACTGTTTTATAATAAAAAGTTATTAAACCATCTTCTTTTAATTCTTTGCGGGATAACTTTTTTCTTTTTGATAACATTCATAACTCCGATAAATGATTAACTACTATGACTATTTAATTCTTATATGATTTGAAAAAATCCAAGCATGCGACTCCAGAAAAACCTCTACACGATAAATGCCTTTTTCTCGTACAACAAACCTGGCTTCAATATTTTTAAGTGATTCAACTAACTTGCCGTTATAAATTAAACGAATATCTGCTGTTTTACCAGGTAAAAATACATTTAAAGTTACCGGCTTTTCAGATTGAACTTCTTCGCCCATCTGTATTTTTTTATTCCCGAATTCAGCAAAAAACCGAAAACCCGTTGCGTCTCCATGATAATAATTTGAAACGAAACAATTCCCTTTGCCAAGCGACTCAAGTATAATGCCCTTAAATTTTTTCACAGAATCAGCATTCGCGCTAATTTCTATTTTCTTCTCTGTTAAAATATGAGTTCTGATTGACTTGAACAAGACTTTGTACGGGAAAACCTCCACCTCAAAAAATCCGAGAAGATTTACTTTGTGGGCGTGGGCGTCAATTCCGCCAATTCCAACTACTTTTCGATTCTTCGAAAGTTCATCCCAAATCCTCAAAGTTTCTTCCGGTGGCTTTATTATTGATTTTAGCGGATGAAGAAAAGCTTGATACTTGTTTTGTTCTGTAAGATTTTCCATCCATTCAGACATGTGATTCCAGATTTCAATTCCTGTAAAATCCTCACAATCCCATTCCGTCCACGGATAAGGAGGATGCTCTTTCATCGAATCTCTTTTTTCGTGCGGATGCGCCAAAAAGCCGATTCCGCCCGAATCTTTAACATTCTTTACATACTCTTTTGCCGGAAGCCGGGTAGAAAAAGTTTCGTTTATCCCCAAAGCTAAATAATGATTTTTATTTTCTTTATCATTTAGTTCGGCGCCAACCAACAGCAGGGTGTTGCCGTAGAATTTCTCATATCCTTCGTGCATGGCGCGCAGTGTATTGTGGTCTGTTAGAACCAAAAAATCCAGCCCGCACTCATCTGCAAGCGAAGCTATTTCTGGTACTTCACCGGAGCCATCGGAAAATACCGAATGGACGTGAAGCACGCCGACGTATTCATTCATTTACTTTTAAATTTATTTGTGTACAAAATAGAGAGAATTATTACAAGATAAAACTGAAATGGCGTTTGAGAAGAATAAAAAAATGAGCAGACTATCGTGAGTTAGCTGCAAGAACTTACTCTCAACTCCGTAGGTGTTGTATCTTTGTAACTCAAAAACCATTCTAAAACTACATTCCCGTAGGGAATGAATATTTTTACTCAGCAATTTCTTTGAAGATATACTGCTCATCATAATCCACTCCGAATTTCTTTAAGTCTTTAAGGACAAAAATGCGAAGATGTGTTGAGATGCTATATTGCACCTCTAAAAGTTATTATTAATGTTTAGAGAAACATAATTTATTTTTACTTATTGGAAATATCAAGCTGCACAACAAAGTAGCCACGCCAAGTATCGGTAAACTGTTTTTCAGTGCGGGATTCGTTTTTATTATTGTTTTGCGTTTACAAAGTTAAGTTGCACTTTAAGGTTGTTCGTTCTAAGAAATATTTTTATAATAAAAGTAGTTGCAGCTATTCGGCATTCTTGTTCTGGGCTTTAGCTTAGGCGCATGTCGTTGGCTTGCAGATAAGTTCCATACATAAGCAGGAGTAGCGTATGAATAAGACTTCACTAATTGTTGTTTTAAGAGATCGTTTTAATAAAAACATGCATCGCCATAATAGATTACGGTGGAATTTAGTCGAACAACAATTAAACGGAAACAATCACTTGTTGAATACAATATCGGAAATGGAAAATACTGGCGGCGAACCAGATATTATTGAATTATTTCCTAATGAATATGTGTTTTGTGATTTGTCAACTGAAAGCCCATCGAAAAGAAGATCTATGTGTTATGACAAAAAGGCGTTGGATTCAAGGAAAAATAATAAACCTACCGGAAATGCAATCGAATTGGCGGATAAAATGGGAATAGAAATATTAGATGAAACCCAGTATTGCAAATTACAAGAAACTGAAAAAATAGATTTAAAGACTTCAAGCTGGATAAAAACTCCGGATAGTATTAGAAATCTTGGAGGAGCTTTGTTTGGCGATAGACGATATGATCACGTATTCATTTATCATAATGGAGCTGATTCATACTACGCAGCAAGAGGATTTAGAGGATTTATAAAAGTCGAAATAGAAATCTAAAACAGCTTCACCCTAGCCAGCTATTGTTACTTCCAGGTAAGCTGCTTCGCCCTTTACGCATAGGACACGCCCCACAGGTTAAACAATTTTAATATTAAGTTAAAGCCAACTGCAAAAGAATGTTGTTACAAGTTATTATATTGTGTAAGACAATCAGATAAAGCTAAAAGCGCCATTTGCACTAGCGAACAGCTACTGCTAAATTGATTTTATCGAATTAATTAACTAAGTTTTGAACAAAGTTCATGGTATTCTTGTTAAGGTTATAAAAAGAACGGGTTATTCAAGAAAGTATCGAAAAAGCAAAAGCTCAAAAACAAGAAGATTAGAGGAGCTATTTCAGCCCTTGAATTGAAAGTCAAAGGGAACTAAACAAGTAATAAAAAGGAAAAAGTATGAGCAAATATAAAATTGCATGGCTGCCGGGAGACGGCATTGGCATTGAAGTTCTTGAAGCAGCAAAAATAGTTTTAAATAAATTACACCTTGACGCCGAATATCTTCACGGCGATATTGGCTGGAAATTTTGGTGCAAAGAAGGTGACGCATTCCCTCAGCGTACCATTGATCTTTTGAATAACGTTGATGCCGCAATGTTCGGCGCAATTACTTCCAAGCCCGTTAAAACCGCCGAAGCGGAACTCGTTCCCGAATTAAAAGGAAAAGGACTTATTTATCGCTCGCCGATTGTACGGATGAGGCAGTTGTTCAATCTCTATATTTGTCTGCGCCCGTGCAAAGCTTATCCTGGCAATCCTTTAAACTTTAAAGAGAATATTGATATTGTTGTTTACCGAGAGAACACAGAAGATTTGTATTGCGGAGTAGAATTTAATCCGGTGCCGCAAGAGCTTGCGGATGTGCTAACCAAATTATCAAAACCATTTTCTACATTTAGTAAGATGCCGTTGGATCAATATGCCGTTTCAACAAAGATCAACACTAAGCCGGGTTCTGAAAAAATTATCCGCGCCGCTTTTGAATTTGCGAAACAGTTTAACCGCAAAAAAGTTACTGTTGTTCACAAAGCAAATGTTGTTCGCGCTACCGATGGTTTGTTCCTTGATATAGCAAAAGAAGTTGCGAAAGAATATCCTGAAATTCAAATGGATGACGCGAACATTGATGCCATGACGATGTGGCTTTTGAAGAATCCTTTCAACTACGATGTGCTTGTGGCGCCAAATCTTTACGGTGATATTATTTCCGATCTTATTGCGCAAATGGTTGGCGGGCTTGGTTTCGGCTGTTCCGGCAACATTGGAGAAAAGCTTGCCGTGTTTGAACCTTCACACGGCTCGGCGCCAAAATATTCCGGTATGTACAAAGTAAATCCTATTGCTACCATTCTTGCAGCAAAGATGATGCTCGATTGGCTTGGCGAAAATGAAATGGGCGATAGACTTGAAAACGCTACTGCCAAAGTTATTGCCGAAGGAAAAATTAGAACCTATGATATGGGCGGAAGCAATAAAACTTTAGACATTGCTGAAGCAATTGCGGAGAAGTTGTAAAGAGTAGAAGACAGAATACAGAAGTAAGAATTCAGAATAAAGAAATAAGAATTTCGAAGTTCAAAAGAATACATCTTCAAAATTGTTCTGAATTCTGACTGCTGACTTCTTACTTCTAAAAATTTATATGGAGATAACTTGAACGAAATAGTAATTCACGAAGTCGGCATGCGCGATGGACTTCAAGCGGAAAATGAAATTGTTACGACCGATCAAAAAATAAAATGGATAAAGCTGCTTGCCGATACCGGCGTTGATATTATTCAAGTTGGTTCATTTGTAAATCCTAAACGGATGCCGCAAATGGCGGACACGGATGAACTCATTAATTATTTTTCTAAACAAGAAAATAAGTTGAGCAATGTTGTTCTTTCCGGTTTAGTCTTAAATGAAAAAGGTTTAGAACGCGGAATGGCGTGCGGCGTTGAAATGTTTTGCATGGGTGTTTCGGCAAGCGAAACGCATTCGCAAAAAAATACCGGCATGGCAACCGAAGAAGCTGCCGGACGAATTATCGCAATGGCAAAAGCAGCACTCAATGCCGGAACGAAAGTACAGGTTTCGGTGCAGTCTGCATTTGGCTGCGGGTACGAAGGAAAAATTCCAGAAGAAAAAGTTCTTTCGCTCGTACAAAGGTTTATAGAAAACGGATTACTAAATATCAGTCTTGCCGATACCGCCGGACATGCAACTCCTGACCAAGTTGAAAGATTATTTTCTTCAATTAACAAAATGAGCGAACATATTCAGATGGCTTGTCATTTCCACAACACCTACGGACTCGGAATTGCCAACGCATACGCCGCCTACAAATCCGGAGTAAACTATTTTGAATCATCATTTGCCGGATTGGGTGGATGCCCTTTCACGGCTGTTGCGGCAGGTAATATTGCAACCGAAGACTTAGTTCATCTCTTTCAACAAATGTCTCTTCGTGAAGAAATAAACCTTGAAAAACTAATTGAGCTCTCCAAAGAAGCCTCAGAATATTTTAAGCGAGAGCTGCCGGGCACAATTTATAGAACAGGAAGAATTCCTGGTTTGAAAAGTTAGAAGTCAAAGGTCAAAAGTCAAATGGAAAAATTGAACGAGAAAATTGATTTGAAGGTTAGATGTTACAAGTTTTCTATACAAATAATCAAATTTATTGGAAATCTAAAAATCTCGAACACTTATTCCCCGATGATAAATCAACTTCTCAGGTCGGCAACTTCCGTAGGCGCAAATATTATTGAAGCAAAATCAGCAAGTTCGAAAAGAGATTTTATAAAATATTATGAAATTGCTTTGAAATCTTCAAATGAAACAAAATATTGGTTGTGTTTATTGAGAGATGGATTAAACATAGAAGAAGGAATCAAAGAATTACTCAATGAAATAAACGAAATTTCTAAAATCATTGCGTCAAGTGTTCTAAAACTCAAAAGAAAAGATTGACCTCTTTGACTTTTGACTTTTGCCCTTTGACTTTCTATTTATGACGAAATAAAAATTTATATACTCCTTATGAAACTATTACAAAACATTCGAGTGCTTGATTTAACCAACGTTCTTGCGGGACCTTTTGCCACGCTGCATTTGGCGCTTGCAGGAGCGGAAGTTATCAAAATTGAAAATCCTGTTGACGGCGACCTTGCGCGCAAACTTGGCATCGTTACTGAGTACAATAAGAAATTGATGGGAACAAGTTTTCTCGCTCAGAACGCGAACAAAAAATCTCTTACTTTAAATATGAAGTTTGAAGAAGGAAAAGAGATTTTCCGCAAACTTGTAAAAACTGCCGATGTAATCGTTGAAAACTTCCGCCCCGGAGTTATGGCGCGTCTTGGATTTTCTTATGAAAAACTTTGCGAGATAAATCCTAAAATTATTTACTGCGCAATTTCCGGTTTCGGTCAAACCGGTCCAGATGCATTTAAGCCGGCGTACGACCAGATCATTCAAGGGTTAAGCGGTGTAATGGCGGTCAATGGCGACGAAAGATTAAATCCGCTGCGCGCCGGATTTCCGGTTTGCGATACCATCGGCGGAGTTAATGCCGCGTTCGCAATTATGGGCGCATTATATTTCCGTGAGAAAACCGGCGAGGGACAATTTATTGATGTCGCCATGCTCGATTCAATTATGCCCTACATGGGCTGGGTTGCCGCTAATTTATTGATCGGCGGGCAGCAACCTGCGTTAATGGGAAATGATAATTTCACCGCCGCGCCTTCGGGAACTTTTGTTACGAAAGACGGTTACATCAATATTGCCGCTAACAAGCAAGAGCAATGGCACGACCTCTGCGATATTCTGGGAGTTTCTGAATTAAAAGAAGATGTTCGTTTTAAAGAAAGAGATACAAGGAAAAAAAATCGAAAAGATCTGACTCCGCTTATTGAAGAAAAGTTGAAAGAAAAAGGAACGAAATACTGGGCGGAAGTTTTGAACGCCAAAGGAATTCCTTCCGGCGAAATTTTATCGCTTGAAGAAGCGTTGAATCAGCCGCAAATTAAGCATCGCAAAACGTTGAAATCAATTGATGCTCCCGGCATCGGTGAGATTCCATTATTCAACTTAACCGCAAAGTTTAACAAGACATCTGCGGAGGTTGAAACTCCTCCGCCAACGCTTGGGCAGCACACGTCAGAAATATTGAAAGAATTTAATTTCTCACCGGAAGGAATTAATTCATTCAAAGAAAAAGGGATTGTGTGAAATGCGTTGTTACAATTATCTTTGAACACTAAATTTTTAAGTTAAAGAAGTTTGAAATGAATGAGTTAAATATCGAATCAATCAAAAGTTTTTGTTATTCATGGAAAATTAAAGAGTTTTCTCTTTTCGGCTCTTATTTAAGGAATGATTTTTCTCCACAAAGCGATGTAGCTATTCTCATAGACCTCCCTCAAAATCATGATCTTGGTTTGTTTGAATTTGTTCGGATGAAAGAAGAATTAGAAAAAATGCTTGGGAGAAAAGTAGATTTATTGACAAAGAGTTCTATTTTGAAAAGCAAAAATTCAATTAGACGAGATGAGATATTAAAATCTCATAAGGTTATTTATGGATCGTGATCAATCTTATTTGGTTGATATTCTCGAATCTTCAAAAATCATTATGAAGTATCTCAACCATATCCACAAAACCTTTACCCCTCAATCCCTTGGCGCGAAATGAAAGGGATGAGAAATCTTTTAATACATGAATACAATGAAATTGACCCCGAACTTGTATGGAAAACTGCAACGAGGGATATCCCTTCATTGGCAGTGCAGTTAAGTAAAATAATAAGTGAAAAATAATTATTGGAGATTCATTTATGGGAATGACCATAGTTCAAAAAATTTTGGCGAAAGCTACCGGACAAGCATCAGTAAAGGTTGGCGACGTTGTTGAGCCGCAAGTTGATGTTGCAATGTCTCACGAAAATGCGGCATTAGTAATTAATCAATTTTTAGAAGTGTATAAAGGAACGGGGCTTGAGCCAAACGTTTGGGACCCTTCCAAAATCGCTATAATCTTCGATCACCGCGTTCCGGCGGAAAGCAGCAAGACTGCATCGAATCATAAAAAAATTCGTGAGTTTGTTTCCGCACAAGGCATTACAAAATTTCACGATATCCGCGGAGATGAAGGTGGAATCTGTCATCAGATTTTACCGGAGAACGGCTACATTCGTCCCGGCTATGTTGTAGTTGGAACTGATAGCCACACCACAACGCACGGCGCGCTTGGCGCATTTTCTTTTGGCATCGGCGCAACTGAAATGGCAAGCGTTTGGACGCTCGGAACGGTTTTAAACGTTGAGGTTCCCGGAACAATTAAAGTTGTTATCAATGGTGAACTTCAAAAACATGTTTCTCCAAAAGATATTATTCTTCATCTCATCGGAAAAATTTCAGCGCAAGGTGCAAACTTTAAAGTGCTTGAATTTCACGGAGAGACAATAAAAAATATGTCAACTTCCGGAAGACTTGTTCTTTCAAACATGAGTGTTGAAGCAGGTGCAACGGCGGGTATTGTTCCCGCTGATGCAGAGACTGTGCGTTACTTGCGCGAAGTTGCCGGAGTGAAAGATGAAATCGAATTAGTTTTGCCGGACGCAGATGCAAAATATGAACAAGTGGTTGAAATTGATGCGAACAAACTCACTCCGCAAATAGCTTGCCCGCATACGGTTGATAATGTAAAACCAATTGAAGCGGTTGAAGGAACAAAAATAAATCAAATTGTAATCGGCTCTTGCACAAACGGAAGACTCGATGATCTTGAAATTGCCGCAAATATTTTAAGAGGGAAAAAAGTAAATCAAGATACAAGAATGCTCATCTTCCCGGCTTCATGGAAAATTTATAAAGAAGCGTTGAGCCAGGGTTATATCATGGATTTTATTAGCGCGGGTGCGGTTGTTATGAATCCCGGCTGCGGATGCTGCCTTGGAGTTCATCAAGGTGCTTTGGGCGATAAAGAAGTTTCTCTTTCAACTACAAATAGAAATTTTAAGGGACGGCAAGGAAATCCGAACGCCGATGTTTATCTCTGTTCGCCTGCAGTTGCAGCGGCAAGCGCCATAACCGGAACGATAACGAATCCATCGAAAGGAGTGAATTAAATGATTTCAAAAGTTATAGCCAAATTCGGAGATGATATTTCCACCGATACAATTTATCCCGGCAGATTTATGGCAACAGTGCTTCCTTCAGAAACGCCTCAGTTTGCCTTTATGGATGAAAAAGACCTCAACACAAAATTAAACAGTAACCAAGTTCCGCCGAATAGCGTTATTGTTGCGAATAATAATTTCGGCTGCGGCTCTTCTAGAGAACAAGCAGCATCAACGCTAAAAGGGTGGGAATTAATTATCGTTGCAAGAAATTTCGCAAGAATTTTTTTGCAGAACTCCATCAATCTTGGCTTGCGCACAATTATTTGTCCAACCATTGAAGCAAGCGAAGACGATGATCTCGAAATAAGTGAAACAGAAATTATCAACAAAACAAACGGTAAGAAGTTTGCAATTGAACCGCTTCCGCAGGCACGCCAAGCAATTATTGATGCGGGTGGACTGATTGCCTATACAAAGAAAAAGTTGATGGAAAAATCGGTGAAAAAATAATCATTATTTTCATCGAATAACTTAAAGCACATAGAGGTAAAAATTTTAAATAAAATTATCATTTTCGTTTTCATTTCAGGTAGTTTAATCGCTCAAACCGGAGATCGGGAATTAAGAAAAACATATTATCCCGGCGGTCAACTAAAGACCGAAGGAGAATATGTTGACGGAAAAGCTGAAGGCTTGCTTAAAGAATTCTATCCATCCGGAAAAGTGTGGAAAGAATGGAATTTCCTAAATGGCAAAGAGGAAGGTATTTCTAAAATATACTTTGAAGATGGTTTATTAAGTATTGAATGGACTTTCCATAACGGACTGAAAGACGGAATTGCGCGCTGGTATTATGAGAACGGAAAATTATGGTCAGAGCAACTCTATCTCGTGGGCTTGCTCGAAGGAACTACAAAAACCTATTACAAAACCGGCGAGTTGCAAGGTGAATGGAATTATCAAAACGGAATGTTAAACGGCGTTTCAAAAACTTTTTTTACTTCCGGTAAAGTTGAAGTTGAAAGAATTTTTGTAGATGGAAAACTAAACGGCAAAACAAAAATTTATCACGATAATGGTATTGTTGCTCTTGAGGCTTTATATACAAATGATAAAATTGCCGGCACAGTTTTAATTTATGATTCAGCCGGACTACTCCGAGTTAAAGATACATACAGCAACGATGAAGTTGTAAACCGTATTCGGTACGATTATCTGGGCAAACAAGAATCACAAGAAAAATATGACCGCACGTATTACAGCAACGGTGTGTTAAAGTCGGAAGTATTTTTGAAAGACGGAAAGAAAACCGGAGCGATGAAATTGTTCTACGAAAGCGGTTTCCTTAAAGAAGAATGGAATTATGTAAACGATACACTGCAAGAAAATTCTTTCACTTTTTTTGAAAACGGAATCGCTGCATCAGAGTCGGAATACCTAAATGGTCAAAAGGTGAGTTCTGAAAAAAAGTTTTATGAAGATGGTTTGTTAAAAGGAGATAGAATATTTGTGAATAATGTGCCTGATGGTATTGCCCTCACGTACTATCCAAACGGAAATCTCTCTTCGGCATATCACAACGAAAACGGAATACTAAACGGCATTTACCAAAGGTATTTTGAGAGCGGAGTAATGCAGTCCGAAGAAACATACAAAGACGGAGAAATTTCCGGCGAGAAAAAAATATATGCTAAATACGGAACGCTCCTTAAAGTCGAATACTATTCTCAAGGCTTATTTGATGGTTGGGCAAAAGAATTTTACAGCGATGGTAGTATCAAAAAAGAAAAATTCTACCGCGATGGCATTCTTGAGAAAAGTAAAGAATTCAACTCCGACGGGTCTTTAAATAAAATGTACGGTTATAATTAAGTAATAAAAATATGAAGAAGAAAAAAAAAGAAAATTATGTTATTAGTCTTTTACAGCTTTCATTTTCTTCAGATGTAAATAAAAATTTGAAGAAAGCGGTTGAGTGGGTAAAGAAAGCATCAAAGCAAGGAGCGGAGGTAGTTTGTTTGCCTGAACTCTATCGCTCTCAATATTTTTGCCAGAAGGAAGACCCTGCTCTTTTTGAACTTGCAGAAACCATTCCCGGACCATCAACAAACGCCTTTCAAAAAGTTGCTAAGGGAAATAAAGTTAGCATCATCGTTCCGATATTTGAAAAACGAGCGAACGGAATTTATCATAACACAGCTGTAGTTATTAATGCTGATGGAAAAATTCTTGGTCAATACCGCAAAATGCACATTCCCGATGATCCGGCGTTTTACGAAAAATATTATTTTACTCCCGGAGATCTTGGATTCAAAGCATTTAAAACAAAAACCGGAAAAATCGGAACACTAATTTGCTGGGATCAGTGGTTTCCGGAAGGAGCGCGTTTGACCGCATTACAAGGGGCTACAACGCTCTTTTATCCAACGGCAATCGGTTGGCATCCTTATGAAAAAGAACAATACGGAAAAGCGCAGCGCGATTCTTGGATGACCATTCAACGAAGCCACGCAATTGCAAACGGGGTTTATGTAGCCTCTGTAAACCGTGTAGGATTTGAAAAAACTGTCGCGGCGCAAGCGGGGCTTGAATTCTGGGGCTCGTCATTTATTTGTGATCCGCAAGGAGTTATACTCGCGGAAGCTTCAACCGATAAAGAAGAAGTTCTCATTGCGGAAGTTGACCTTACGCATTTAGAAGATGTTCGACGCAACTGGCCTTTTTTGCGCGATAGAAGAGTTGACGCTTACGGAGAGATGATGAAACGATTTATTGATTAGTGAAGTTAAAATAAAAAGAGTAAAACATAACCGGTGATTGCTATTTAATCACCGGTTAAAACAAACTAAATCTATTTTACAATATCTAACAATTCAACTTCAAAAATTAAAACTGTTGCAGGCGGAATTGTTTCTCCGCGCCCCATTTCCCCGTAGGCAAGGTCGTAAGGAATAAAAAATTGAAATTTGTCGCCAACTTGCATTAACTGCAAACCTTCGGTCCATCCTTTAATTACCTGGTTAAGCGGAAATGTTGCCGGTTCATTTCTTTCATACGAACTATCGAATACTTTACCGTCTAAGAGCGTTCCCTTGTAATGCACTTTAACTTGATCTGCCGCTTTGGGAGAAGCGCCGCTTCCTTTTGAAAGTATTTTGTATTGCAAACCGGTTGCGGTAGTAATAACACCTTCTTTTGTTTTATTTGCCGCAAGAAAAGTTTCACTTTCTAATTTGTTTTTTTCGATTGTGGGCGCCATATCCGCTCTTTCTTTTTCGAGCGAGGCTTTTTGGATAGCGGCTTGCCTCTCTTGCATTCGTTGGTTAAGGTCTGTAAGACACGCGATTGTTTTATCTTCAGATAAAAGTGATTTTGATTGCGAAGCATCTCTAAGCGAAGCAATCAATATATCAAGATTTATCTGAATCAACGGGTCTTTTAAGCTGGCATAAATATTTTGACCAATGGCGTAGCTGATAGAGTCTCCTTTTGTTTTTAACAAAACCGTCTCCGGAGTTTCTTTTTTTGCGGATGTTTTTTTGTTCTGTGCAAAAGCAACGGAAAACAGCATTAAGATTAACGCCAATAGTTTTATTCCTTTCATTTCATTCCTTTCTTTTAGATTAATTTTAATAAATACGCAGTGAAAATACTTTCATCGGAAGTGAGAAACAAACCTGAAAGAATTTACTTTGCTAAATTTACCTGACGTTATTTTGTCGTTTCAAGAAGAAAAAAGTTTTGAATTATTTAAAGATAAAAATGCCTTTACAGGCAACTCTGCGATTCTAAATGTTACTCAAAAATTCCGTAATTTTTGTTCAGAGAATTAATTTTGAAAGAAGACAAAAATGAAAAATATAAATCCGGTGCGGCTGCCGGCGGAATGGGAGCAACACGATTCAACAGTAGTTGCCTGGCCATCAAACAAAGAAGATTGGCCAGGGAAATTTGCGCCGATACAATGGGTGTACGGTGAAATTGTGCGGTATCTTTCCCGCGAGGAAAAAGTAATAATAATTGTGCAAAACTCCGCTCATCAAAAAAATGCCGAGAGGGTTTTACGGAAGAATTATGTTGAGCTTTCAAATATTCAATTCATTATTAAAAAGACTGATAGAGGCTGGATGCGGGATTCTTCACCGGCATTTGTTAAAAGAAATAATAAAACCGAAGCAGTTCATTTTCTTTTTAACGGCTGGGCGAAGTACGATAACTGGAAACTTGATAGAAAAATTCCGCTGCAGATTTCTCGCGAATTAAATCTCCCGCTCACGCTTGCGGAATATAAAAATAGTCATGTGGTTTTGGAAGGTGGCGCTATTGATTCAAATGGTCGCGGAACACTTTTAACAACCGAAGAATGCCTGCTTGATGAAAAGACACAAACGCGTAATCCCGGTTTTACAAAAACAGATTATCAATCCGTGTTTTATAAATATTTAGGGATTGAAAAAATTATCTGGCTCGGCAAAGGCATTGCCGGAGACGATACACACGGACACGTTGACGACCTCTGCCGTTTTGTAAATAAAAAAACCGTTGTTCTCTGCCGCGAAGAAAATCCAAATGATGAAAATTATTTTTTGCTAAATGAAAATGCCGAGCGGTTACAAACCGAAACTACAGCAGGTGGAGACAAAGTAGAAGTGATTTCTCTTCCGATGCCCGCACCGTTGAAGTTTGACGGAATGAAACTTCCGGCAAGTTACGCAAATTTTTATATCGCAAACGGATTGGTGCTTGTTCCAACGTTTAATGATGAAAAAGATAGAAGCGCTCTCGGTATTCTTGCCGAACTTTTTCCGGAAAGAAAAGTGATTGGCATTCACGCGGTTGATCTTGTTTGGGGCTTGGGAACGCTGCACTGTTTATCGCATGAAATACCGGTTTAATGTGTCGTCGTTTTTTCTAGTAACCCTTAAACTCTAACTCACTGATCGAAAAAGATAATTTCACGGTAACATTGGGAAACTTTACGGAGAAATTTATTAATTCACAAACGTAATAATTCAATTATATTTGTACTCGCAAAGCTGCATTGGTTACATAATTGTTTTCGGAATCTTTCTTTCCATTTGCTTAGGATTAGCGTTAAAACCAAAAACCCTCAAAACAAACTGTTTTAAGGGTTTTTAAGTGGGCGAAGATATAACCTAAATGGAAAGGAGAAAATTTTTGGTAGTTTTTTTAATTAAAGGAAGTTGCTCTAAAATAACAGATACATCCTCTTTTTTTTAACTTAATCATTGAGTAAATTACCACCGATGATTGAGTAAAACAATAAGTTAGGCTTGCTGTATGTATAAGAGAAAATATTTAGCTGAGCTATCAGAAAGATTTATGGGTGAACGGAAGTTTATCCAGATTATCTTGGGACCAAGGCAAGTCGGTAAAACAACGCTTGCAGAACAATTTGTTCAGCAACTGCAATCTCCTTACCAGTTCGTTTCCGCAGATGATGTTCCCGCAACAACCGCGTTCTGGATTGATCAGCAATGGGAAGCGGTAAGATTAAGGATGAAGTCAAATAATTATAAGGAGTTTGTTTTTGTTATTGATGAAATTCAAAAAATACACAACTGGAGCGAAGCGGTAAAGAAGAACTGGGATCAAGATTCGCGGAACGGAGTTGCAATTAAATTGCTGCTACTTGGGTCTTCCAATATCTCACTTCAAAAAGGATTAACGGAATCATTAACCGGAAGGTTTGAAACGATTTATCTTCCGCATTGGTCGTTTACAGAGATGCATGAGGCATTTGGTCTCTCTGCGGAGGAGTTTGTTTATTATGGCGGTTATCCGGGAAGTG
>Ga0172371_10008328_pt1 | contig 14546 bp, 16 predicted proteins | sample Lak12m_FD_114543 | JGI IMG/M metagenome (GOLD analysis project Ga0172371, IMG submission 114543) | Freshwater microbial communities from Kabuno Bay, South-Kivu, Congo - kab_022012_12m | ecosystem: Environmental > Aquatic > Freshwater > Lake | place: Democratic Republic of the Congo: South-Kivu... | reverse complement strand
GAGCCGGAGGTGGCGTTCGAATGGAATGATGAGGGTGCGATACTCTTCGAGCAGATCACCAAGCGTAATATAAATAAGCCCCTTGGTATATTCCTTGACAACCAGCCCATCTCGGCGCCCACGGTACGTGCTGTGATCAAGAACGCCGGAATTATCGAGGGCATGGATATGAAGGAAGCGCAGAACCTGGCCATCCAGCTCAATTCCGGCTCACTCGACGTACCCCTGACCGTAATACAGGAGCAAACTGTGGACGCAACGCTCGGCGCGGACTCCATTAAAAGGAGTATCGTGGCGGGCGCTATAGGCCTTATCCTGGTAGCACTTTTCATGATCCTGTACTACCGCATGGCAGGTGTCATAGCGACACTGGCGCTGATCATTTACGGCATCATACTGACAGCCATTTTCAAGCTGGTACCGGTCACTCTGACGATGGCCGGCATCGCAGCGGGCGTTGTGTCGGTGGGTATGGCGGTGGACGCCAATATACTGATATTCGAACGCATGAAGGAGGAGCTCAGGGCAGGTCGCACCATGGGAGCTGCCGTGGACGCGGGCTTCAACCGCGCCTGGCTGGCCATACGCGACAGCAACGTGACTACGTTCATAGCCTGTATTGTGCTTTTCTGGTTCGGAGATACATTCGGTGCATTCCTGGTCAAGGGCTTTGCCCTTACGCTTTTCATCGGTGTGGCCCTGAGTATGTTCACCGCCATCACCGTCAGCAGGCTGTTCCTTTCCATAACGGCACGGGCCGTTAAGAATACCTGGTTCTACGGAGTGAAAGCATGATCAACATTGTAGGTAACCGCAAGTGGTTTTTCCTCATTTCCATATGTTTGCTTGTGCCGGGCATAATCTCTATGCTGGCATTCGGGTTTAAACTGGGCATCGATTTCAGCAGCGGTACCGTTATGACCCTGCGCTTCAGCCAGTCGGTTGAGCAGGGCGTCCTCCGGCAGCAGATGGCCCAGCTTGGATACGACGATGCCACGATCCAGAAGACCAGCGAGGGCGATTTCCTCGTCCGTACCAGGGATATCAATTCTGACCAAAAAATAGCCCTGATCGACGGGCTGAAGAAAGGGCTTAACATGGACGTGACCATCAGGGACTTTGCCACGGTATCACCGCTGGTAGCCAGCGAGGTGGCGCGCAACGCGGCCATTGCAGTTTTAGTGGCATCCATTTTCATGATACTTTATATCGCTTTTGCCTTCCGCCATATGCCCAACCCGTTCAGGTGGGGCATTAGCGCTGTCATTGCGCTGTTGCACGACGTGCTGATCGTGATGGGCATCTTCTCGATACTCGGCTGGCTCATCGGCTATCAGGTTGACTCAATGTTCATCGTAGCCATGCTGACCATAGTTGGATTTGCCATCAACAATACCTGCGTGGTCTACGACCGCATACGCGAAAACGTTCGTAGGGGGATAAGCAGGGATTTTGCGACTACTGTAAACTCGAGCATCCTGGAGACCATCGCCCGCTGTATCAATACCAGCCTCGTGGTGATTTTGACCTGTCTCTCACTGTTCCTGTTCGGCGGAGTGACCATACAGCAGTTCATCATGGCACTGCTGGTCGGTGTAGTGGTGGGCATCTACGATTCAATATTTGTGGCCGGGCCGCTCCTGGTATTGTGGGACAGGGGCCTCAAGACTGAAACAAAGGCTGCCTGATAAGAATGATCATGCATATCGATTCAAGGAGATTATAAGGGGGCTTTATGGATAGGAACCTTTTTATCGGTTTATGGGCCTTGCTCATGATCCCGCTGGCCACGTTCATGGGCATCGCGGGCATGATTTTGGGCGTACTGGTGATCCTTTTTCTCGGTATAGGAAGCAAGGAAGGCTGAATTAGTTTCGGCACTTATCGAGAACGCGGGGCAGATGCCCCGCGTTCTTTTGTTATAGCGGTCTTAATCCTGCAGTTTGTGAATAGAGCGGATGGTCTTTACAAAATCCACGAAATCCCGTGGCGAGTATGACATGGGAGGCGGTCCCAGAGGGTCATAAACTTCGCTGTTACCCATGAGAAGCTCGATGGTAGCGGCCACGGAATAGGCCAGCGCCATGTGGTTATAACCTCCCTCCAGTGTAAATACCAGCCGGTTGCGGCATAACTCATCTGAAATAGATTTAATGATCTTGGTCATGCGCGCAAATCCCATGGTAGTGAGCGTCATATTGGATATCGTGTCCTGCCAGTGGGCATCGTAGCCGGCCGACACCAGCATCAGTTCGGGCTGAAAGCGCCTTGCCGCGGGCGCCAGCACCTCGTTGAAAACCTGTAGGTATTCGTTGTCTCCCAGCCCTGCTTCAAGCGGAATATTTACTGTATATCCTTCCCCGGCCCCCCTGCCTGTATCTTCGGCTGCGCCTGTAAACGGATACCAGGGGTATTCATGTGTGGAAGAATATAATACCTGTGATTCGCTGTAAAATGCTTCCTCGGTACCATTGCCATGGTGGACGTCAAAATCAATTATCATGATACGCTTGATATCGTAGTTGGCCAGGGCAAAACGGGCTGCGATGGCAGCGTTGTTGAAAAGGCAAAATCCCATCTGGTGGGAGCGCACAGCATGATGTCCCGGAGGCCTGACCGCGGCAAAAACGCTGTCAACCTTGTTTCCCATGACGTGTTCAACGGCTGTCATTACTCCACCGGCAGCATAAATAGCCGCTTCCCATGATCCGGGAGAGGCGTAGGTATCCGGATCGAGCCAACCCCCGCCGCTCTCTATCTCCGCTTTCAAACTCCTTATATATTCTCTGTCGTGCACGGCGGCTATCTCGTCAATGGAGGCAGCACGCGGAGAGATATGCAGGAGCTGTTCACGGATCTTGGTCTTTTCCAATATGGTATCTATCGCGGTCAGACGTTCCTTGCTCTCGACGTGGTTGCCCGTCTCATGGCGCTGGTAGATTTCGCTGCTCACATAGCCGACTGGCATTTGTCTGTGGACTTCCTCGTATATAGATTCTTTTAATGGTTAACTCTTTAGTTGAGGACCGTGGCCAATGACCATCTTCCCGTGGAAGTAACGGTCGTAAATATCTTTAATAGTCTTTTCCCATTCGAAGGACCCCTTGTTTTTTCGCAGTACCAGGCTGGCAATCTTGATATTATGAGGGAGTTTATCGGCACGGTCGGAGCATGGCATCAGCTTTACACAGGGAAAGTCGATGCACTCTGAACAGAATTCCAGCCCCTTGCCTTTAATGCAAATCCAGGTAGCGCACTGCTCACCAATCACCGGACAGTAGCCATCTATTGACCTGCAGCCTGTGCATGTGACTTTATCAAGAGGCCGGTTCAACATCTCCGAGAGCCTGCTCCTGAGCTTGTCATCTTTAGTTGCCAGGTTTAAAGGGCAAAGGCCGCAGTGTATCCCGCATGGTGCTTCCAACGCATTCTTATCCATCTGGCTCTCCTTACAAAATCATTTTGCCGCGGAGCACGCTAATTATATAGCTAATTTCCCAGAGTTACGAGGTTGAAACGCGGCACCCCCAGTGGATCGATGCTGTAGTTCTTGACACGGGGATTAACCAGGACGTAGTTGCTATTGAACCATAGTGGTAAAACAGGCGCCTGGTCAACAACGACCTGCTCCGCCTTCTGGTAAAGCATCATGCGTTTGGCATGGTCCTGCTCAATGGCCGCCTGGTCAATCAGGCCGTCCAGTTGCTTGCTGGAGAAACGGCCGTGATTGTACTCTGAGTTGGTGTAAAAAAGTGTTTGCAGGAAATTCTGCGGATCAGGGTAATCGGCTACCCATCCCAATACATACATCTCGTCGGCCTCCTGCTGGAGGTTATAATGAAACTGATCGGGCTCAAGCAACCTGATCGACACGTCTGCCCCCAGGTTGTTTTTCCAATCCTGTATGATAGCACCCAGATAGGGTTCAACATCTACCCCTCCCCAGCCAAGGACGGTAATAGTCACAGGGGGAAGGCCGGAACTATATTTCGATTCGTCCAGCAGTTCCCTTGCCCGCGCAGGGTCATAGACAAGTCCCTTCAGCTCTTTGTTATAGCCGGGCATTCCCGGCGGTATAATGCCGTCCGCCCGGCTGCCCATATTTTTCTGTATGATCCTGATGATGTGGTCCTTATCCACCGACTGGCTAAAGGCCTGCCTCACGAGAGGATCGTCGAAAGGCGGCTTGCTGGTATTAAACCCGATATATTGCAAGCTGAACTCCGGAAAAACATGAAGCTGATCGACGAAAGGTCCCATCTCATCCCCGGCACGTTCTATATACAGCTGGCTGATGTCGGTCACGTCGATATCTCCCGTTTCATAGAGGGACATGGGTACGCCGTTCAGCAATTGGAAAGCCACCCCGACGGCAGCCTTGTCGCCGTAATAGTACTGGTTGGGCTGCAGTATCAAGAGGGAGCCCTGGTTCCACCTGGCCAGTTTGTACGGCCCGCTGCCGTTGGGCCTGTGCCACCAGTCGCTGCCTGACTCCACATTTTTCCTGTCTACCACGAAGGCAGTGGAGTAAGTCAACTTGGACAGGAAATAGGATTTGGGCGCATCGATAGTAACCGCCAGCGTGTAATCATCATTAACGATTACACCGCTGAGGTTCTCAACCTGGCCCGACAATACTTCAGCCGAGCCCACTATATCGTTGAGGTACGTGGAGGCCGTTTGTGATCCGGTTGCCGGGCTGCATGCTCTCTCCCACGAATATTTGATGTCGCTTGCCGTGACAGGCCTGCCGTCCTGAAAACGGGCATCCTTACGAAGGTAGAAGGTATATGTCCTGCCGTCAGGGCTTACCTCCCAGCGCTCAGCCAGGTCGGGGACAAGCTCGAGATCCTTATTGAACCTGACCAGGCCGTTGAAGATCTGCATAACGTAGAGGTGGGAAGTCATCTCGCTCGATATGGCGGGATCGAGGGTGAGCGGCCCGGTGTCCCATAGATTTAAAGTGTCTTTTGGGTTTGACTGGACAGCGATACCATCTAATGCCGTCCGTAGAGGGCCGCATCCTGCAAAGGATGAGATTATAAATACACCGATTGCAATGAAAATTAATAATTTAAACAGGCGGTTTCCTTTCATATTTGACCTCAGATAAGATTCCTTGATTTCAGACTGGTATAACCCTTATCGCTGACGATGATATGGTCGAGTACCGGTATGCCCAGCAATTCGCCCGCTTCGACCAGCCTTTTGGTCAGATTGATATCCTCTGCCGACGGCTCGAGGTCGCCGGACGGGTGGTTGTGCACGAAGATAACAGCGGCGGCCAGGGACGAGATAGCGTCTTTGAACACTTCGCGGGGGTGGACTATGCTGCTGTCAAGGTTCCCCATGGAGATTTGTTTCTTGTTGTTGACGCGGTTGCGCGTATCCAGACAGAGTACATAAAAATGCTCCCTTTTCTTTCCCCGCAGTTTTTCCTGCATGGAGGAAAAAGCTTCCTGCGGCGACTGAACGGGCTTTCCTTTTTCACCGTAGTCCGGGTCCGCCAGCCTTCTACCGAGCTCAAATGCGGCCTTCACCTGTATGGCCCTGGCCTCGCCGATACCCCGGGACCTTGACAGCTCCTGGATGGATGCCGATGCGATGTTATGCAAATTGCCGAACTCGGATAGCAATTTTTGAGACGTCATAACAACCGAGTCACCCCGCGTGCCGCTACCCATGATGCAGGCCAGCAACTCAGCGGTCGAAAGAGCTTCCGCTCCCAGCCTTTTCAGACGCTCACGCGGCCTGTCGGATGCTGGCAGATCGTGGACCGTGTAGGTCCTCTCCGTCTCCATTTAGCTGCCTCCCGCTTCTGTTGCGTATGCAACAGGAGAAAGAGCGAGATCATTGATCACCGGGCCTGCGGTTCGTGGACTCTTCCAGGTGATCTTACCCGGGACGGCGATGTCCTGCGGTGTAGATGTCATGTATTTCAGCCAGGCATCGTCAAGTCCGCTCAGATTGAAGCCGTATACCCTGGTCAGAGCATCGTCTATGCTGTAGCCGTCATTGAGTAAAACAAGCACCTGTTTGATAGTATCCTTGCCGTAGGTTTTAATAAGGTACTCGATTACACTCTGGCTTTGTGCATATGCAAAATAGGCGGCTTCGGGACTGGCGGGGAAAGGGCTGGTGAGAGAGAGCAGCGTGGCAATGCGGCCGTCCTCAATAGACAGCTGTAATTCTTTCTTGTCCGCTTCGCTTTGCTCGCCTTCTGCGTGCATGGCCAATCCCTCATCCAACCAGTAAGGTCTGATTTCCCCGTAGGGGCTTGTTGTAACCTGTTGTGTTAGAAGGTGGCCAAGTTCATGGGCCACGGCTTTTTTACCCCAGTCCAGGTTGTTGGGTGAAATGCCGATGGAGATAATGGTAAATCCCCTGTAGGCAACGCCACCCGTCCATTCATCCGGGGATACCATGGCTCCCTGAAGGTCGCTGTAGTTTGCATAGATGTAGATATAGACCGGCTTATCAAGGATTGCACCCGTATCCCGCTCCAACCGTTCTTTGGCATTCACCCCAGCCTTGAGCAGATCGCCGGCAAAGGAACGGCTGCCCTGGTACCAGTATATATTGATATTTTGATCGCTGATCTTCTGCCATTTATAGCGCGTATCATCGAAGGTCATGCTTTTTTTCGGCGTTATCAATCTGTTGCCCGTGCTGTCTTCAATTACCCACCAGTATGTGACTCTGGCTCCGGGGGGCAGGATGCCCTTGCGCATATCCCAGACCCAGGTGGTATTTACATATTCAGACGGTTGAAACTCGGGCCAGGCCTCGGCCACGGTGGGAGCATATGTTTTCTTATCTATTTGGTAACGGAGCCTTATACGTGTAATAGGTGTGGCGCTCTCAGCCCTGATGTTGAACGTGAGCAGATTGGGGAAATCAGACTCTGTGCTCGAATCCAGAAGTTTTATGTTGTCGGCCGCAGCGTATACGCCGGCCGGCATGATACAGATCAATAACAACAATAAGACAACACATAATCTCCAGGTCATTTTTCTTCTCCAACTTTTGAACGCAAATAAGCATTAATAAACTCATCGATTTCGCCGTCGAGTACGGCAGACGTATTGCTGGTCTCGTGCTCCGTTCGGTGGTCCTTTACCATCTTGTAGGGATGCAGCACGTAGCTCCGTATCTGGTTACCCCAGCCCGCGTCGATGCGTTTTCCCTTTATCTTGGCTTGCTCGGCCTCTCTTTTCTCGATCTCTATCTCAAGCAGGCGAGCGTACAGCACCCTGAGTGCGCTCTCCTTGTTCTGATGCTGAGACCTCTCGCTCTGACAGCTTACCACCAGTCCCGTGGGTACGTGCGTTATCCTGACAGCGCTGCTGGTCTTCTGCATATGCTGGCCGCCGGGCCCGCTGGAGCGGAAAGTATCGATCCTGATATCTTCGGGATTTATCTGGAGGTCGGTCCTGGCCTCCGCTTCGGGCATGACTTCAACAAGGGCAAATGACGTGTGCCGCGCGTGGTCGGCGTCAAAAGGCGATAGGCGCACCAGTCTATGTACGCCGTGCTCCGACTTCAGGTTTCCGTAGGCAAAATTACCTTTTATCTCTATGGTAGCACTCTTGATGCCGGCCTCGTCCCCCGGCGAAATATCCAGGACATCGGCTTGAAGTTTGCGTCGCTCGGACCAGCGCAGGAACATGCGCATAAGCATCTGCGCCCAATCCTGGGATTCTGTCCCCCCTGCGCCGGCGTGAAATGCAAGTATGGCGTCCCTGTTATCATAGGGGCCGTCCAGCATAAGCTGCACTTCGATATCATTGAAATGCGCTTCCATGCGGTCGATCTCCCCGTGAATGTCGGCTTTCAAGGATTCATCTTTCTCGGTAAGGGCGATCGAAATCACCTCTTCTATACCAACAGCTTTCTTTTCCAGGTCGCGCCACTGTGTAGCGGTGTCTTTGAGCGCGCCTATCTGGCGCATTACCGATTGCGCTGTTTGCTGATCGGCCCAGAAACCAGGATCGGATGTCCGGGCCTCGAGGTCGAGTAGCTGTTTCTCTTTACCCGAAATGTCAAAGATGCTCCATGATGGCGGCAATCCTGCGTCGAAGTTCTTCGATACGTACTTTTTCTTCCAGCATTATTTATCCCCGTTGTACCTTTTGTTTATCAGTCATGTTTTGGTAACCGGCAAGCTTTGATGACCCACCGGCTGCCATGTGTGCCAGGCGTGTGGGTTGTGGCAGCCGGTAACTGCGGCAGCATGCCAGGACCAATGATATGGCACTGTCCAGGTCAATCATATGGCCGATCGACACGTAGACAGGCTGAACCCCGTGCTTTGTCCTGACTGCTGCCCCGATTATTTCATTCTGTTCCCTCAATAACCGGTAACTGCCGGCTTTCTCGGGCAGTGAACTATGCGTGCCGATCAAACGTGATTTGGCACATCCTATAGACGGTGTGTTCAGCAGCAACCCGAGATGCGAAGCGATGCCCATTCGCCTGGGGTGAGCGATGCCCTGGCCGTCAACCATCAGCAGATCGGGGCGCGATTTCAATCTCTTCCATGCACGTAAAGCCAGTGGGGCTTCCCTGAATGATAACAGGCCCGGAATATAAGGGAAATCGATATCACCCTCGACGATAGAGACCTCGTGTAGTTCCTGCGATCTATAATCTAATACCACTACGGCTGCTCGACCGGCTCTAGAGAATCGGGATACCGAAACATCGATACCGGCAATCAGATTGATATTCATGTCGCAATTATGGCGGATAATCTCGCGGGAGAGCTTGATCTGCAGTTCACGGGCCTGGTTTGTGTTTAGATTCCAGGCATGGGAATGGGGAGTTTTCATAAAGCTGATTATAAAGGCTGCGTACCGCATATTACAAATAACGCCGGTCTTCGAACAAAGTTGCATTCAGGAGCAGTTGAATCATCAGGGTGTAATATTCATCTATGTTAGGTGAAATGTGGACCGCTTCGACCGGCGGCGGAATTGGGTATGAATTTTTGAAAAAAGGCCGGCTTGGCTATAAAATGATTTACGCTTAATAGAATAATCTTCGACGCATCGAATTGCGGAGGATAAATGAAATGAAGTTGATGAGAGCTTTAATCGGCAGTGCTATAATAGCAGCAATCTTATTATGCGCATTTGCCGGCTGCGGTCCGGCAGCTGATGTCAGCCAGCCGGACAAGTCAGCGATCACTGAAGGCGTTATGACTACTTCAGTGGATAACGATTCAAAACCCACCAGCCCTGTCAGTACATCCTTCACACCCGACACGCCGGCTATCTATTGCTCGTTCAAGGTCTCAGGCGTTACAACGGAAGATCTAATCAAGGCCAGCTGGTACTATGTCAAAGGCGAGGCTGTGGATAAGGAAAATGAGCTGCTGGATGAGATATATACCAGCGCCCAGAGTGGAGATCAGGCTTACTACCTGGCCTTTTACAAGCATATGCCTGCAGGTGGTTGGTACAAAGGTGATTACAAGGTGGTGCTGTCCGTCAATAACAGCGAGAAGTTATCGGTCCCCTTTGTAATAAAATGACGGTGACACCAGGTCATCAGGTTTCTTGTGAGCGGCGCAGCCTGGCATAGGCAACCAGTGCGGACATGGCACGGGCGCATTGTTCAGGGGTATCGTAGACCGGGATACCGGACTCTTTAAGCCTATTCGTCACGGGGTCTTTCATAGCATCGCTGTACCAGCTCATGCAGATAATCGGTTTGTGGTAAATACGGGGCAGATCGCAGAAGTGTTTTGTTCCTTCGTCCGTGAGCTTATCAATGTTAGCCAGTATCTCGGGGGGCATCTTTTCCAGCTTTAAGCCCCATACCCGTGGATTGATCGGAACGTTGCTGATGATACCGTCTATATAGTCCAGTTTCAATAGAGTTTCCGCCACATGAGCTTCATCCGCAGCCGTACGGTAGCTCCCGGCGAAGTCGATAGGGTTGTTGGGCAATGGCGCGTGGGGAGGAAGCAGCTTCTTGAGAGCTGAAGATGTATTCTTATCCAGTTCCGGCACCTCCAGCCCAAATCTCTGACAGGCATCGGTGGACGCGACGCCCTGCCCACCGGTTCCCATCACGGCTATCCTTCCGCCGGGAGGCAGAGGCTGGCCGAGGAATGCCACGGCAAGATCAAAAGTATGGAATGATTCCTCCGCACGTATTAAGCCGAGCTGCCTGCATGCGCTCTGGAATACCAGGTCTGACCCTGCTATGGATGCTGTATGTGACATCGTTGCGCGGGCGCCGGCCGGCGAGCTGCCGCCCTTGTATAGTACTATCGGCTTTTTCTTGAGCGTTTGTCTGCATACTTCAAGGAAGTTTTTCCCGTCTTTGATACCCTCGGCGTACAGGATGATTACCCTGGTTTCGTCATCGTGAGAGAGATATTCGATATAGTCTGCCATGGTGAGATCAGCCTGGTTGCCGATACTGATGAACGTACGCAGGCCGTATCCCCTGGTACTGGCCCTATCTGCCATGTATCCCCCGAACGTGCCGCTCTGTGAGATGAAGGCGATCTGGCCCGGCTTTGGAGCTTGTTCGAATGCATTGTTGAGGCAGGCTGCACCGCTCCAGATTCCCATGCAATTTGGGCCTACGCAACGTATGCCTCCTATCGCTGCGATGCTCATCACTTTTTCCTGGAGCGCATTCCCTGCGGATCCTGCTTCGGCAAAACCGGCGGATATCAATATGGCTCCCCTGACGCCTTTATCCACGCATTCCTGCATGACGTCAGGCACGTGGCTGGCCTGAACTGTTATCACGGCCAAATCCACCGGTCCGGGTATATCTTTTACAGAGCGATAGGATGGCAGACCCAGTATCGCGCCGCCCTGGGGATTAACCGGGTATATATGTCCCTGGTAGCCGGTGCGCAGTGGCCTCTCAACCATCATATGCCCCCATTTATAGATGCTGTCAGAGGCGCCGATGATAGCCATGGACCGCGGTTTAAATATGTAATCGAGTTGCTCTGCAGTTGCGGACAAAATGAGCCCTCCGGTTTCAGGATTTAGAAGGGATTATAAACCATTTCACCGTTGGATTTCATGTGGCAGTTTATACCGGGCTACGAGTGCATACGATCGGTACAATATGCGATATTGTTGACAGTTACGTACGCTTCATGCATAATAACCAGTAAAAAATGAAGGACTACAGGTAGACTGACATCATGGTAAAAATCAGGTTAAGAAGAACAGGCGCCAAACACAAGCCCATGTACAGGATTGTGGTGACTGACAGTAAGTCGCCGCGCGAAGGCGCTTTTATCGAAGTCATAGGCAACTATAATCCTCTTACTGATCCCGAGATTGTAAATATTGATGAGGAAAAGGCCCTGGCCTGGCTGGAGAAAGGTGCCCAGCCTACGGAGACCACATTCAGATTACTGACAAAAACCGGCGTAATGGCAAAGTTTACCGCGGCGCATCCTACCAGGAAATTCAAACAGGCAGTACAGAAGACTACTCAGAAGGTGAAGAAGAAGGCCAAATCTACAACTGAGGTGAAGGCATAATGAAGGAGTTAGTCGAATACATTGCCCGGTGTATCGTGAGCGCGCCTGATGATGTCAAGGTAACACAGGAGACTGACGCGGGCGGTGTGGTCATCAAGCTGGAGGTCAATGCCGAGGATAAAGGCCGTGTGATCGGCAAGCAGGGAAGGGTTGCTGAAGCTATGCGCACATTATTGCGCGTGGTTGCCACCAAAGAAGGGACCAGGGTCAGGCTAGAGATAGTCTAAATTATAAGGCAATAAAAAAGCCAATATCGACCGGACGATCGATATTGGCTTATGTTATTTTTAATGGTTTAACTCTGTCCGCTTGGCCGGTAGCCGGGCATCCTGCGGCGCTTTTCGGCAACACGCAGGCGGGCCAGGGAACGTCTGAGCGCCGCTTCTGCCCGCGACTGGTCAATCTCGGGTGTCAGGTCCTTCAGCCGTTCTTCGGCTCTCTGCTTGGCTGCGATGGCACGATCAAGATCGATCTCGTCGCTTCTCTCGCAGGCGTCGGCCAGCACGATAACTTTTTCCGGCATGACCTCCATAAAACCCCCTGAAATAACCAGATATTGCTCGTCTCCATCTTTGCGGATAACCAGTTCGCCGGGGGCGAGCATGGTGATGAGCGGGGCATGCTTGGGAAGTACGGTCATCTGCCCCTCGGTGCCCTCGGCGATGATAGTGGTGACATCGCCCGAAAAGACCTGGCGCTCGGCAGTGACAATCTCTAACTTAATAGTCGGCATAATTACGCCCCTAATTTCTGTGCTTTCTCTGCAGCTTCTTCAATGGTCCCAACCATCACGAATGCCGATTCCGGCAGGTGGTCCCATTTGCCTTCGAGTATCTCTTTGAAACCGCGGACCGTTTCCTTGATCGATACATATTTGCCGGGTATACCTGTGAATGGCTCTGCAACGAACATGGGTTGTGTGAGGAACCTTTGTATGCGGCGTGCGCGGTTGACCGTTACCTTGTCCTCTTCGCTCAATTCTTCCATGCCCAGGATGGCAATAACGTCCTGCAGGTCCTTGTAGCGCTGCAGTACCTTCTGGATGCCGCGGGCAGCCTGGTAGTGGTCTTCTCCTACAACCTGAGGATCGAGGATGCGCGAGGTAGAGGCCAGGGGGTCTACCGCGGGAAAGAAGCCCTGGGCTGCGATTGCACGTTCGAGAGACACAACGCCGTCGAGATGGCCGAAGGTCGTTACGATGCCGGGGTCGGTGTAGTCATCTGCCGGCACATAAATAGCCTGGAACGAGGTGATAGAGCCTTTCTTGGTAGAAGTGATTCGGTCTTCCATTTCGGCCACGTCAGTGCCCAGTGTAGGCTGGTAGCCGACGGCTGAAGGCATGCGGCCGAGCAGGGCCGATACTTCCATGTTGGCAAGGATATGGCGGTATATATTATCCACGAACAACAGCACGTCCAATCCCTCATGATCACGGAAGTGCTCTGCAAAAGTCACCCCAGTAAGCGCCACTCGAGCACGTACGCCGGGGGGCTCGTTCATCTGGCCGAAGACCATGATGGTCTTTTCGATGACACCTGATTCTTTCATTTCACGCCAGAGGTCGTTGCCTTCCCTGGATCTCTCTCCAACGCCGGCAAATACCGAGAAACCGCCGTGCGCCGTGGCAATATTATGGATGAGCTCCTGGATGATGACTGTCTTGCCCACTCCGGCGCCACCGTAGGCCCCGATCTTGCCGCCCCTGGTAAAAGGAGTGATAAGGTCGATAACCTTTATACCGGTTTCAAGCATCTGGATGCTGGTTTCCTGTTCCGCCAGGCTGGGCGGGTCGCGGTGAATGGGTAATCTATCCTTGGTTTTTATCTCTCCGAGCCTGTCCAGAGTATCTCCGAACACGTTGAACAGGCGGCCAAGTGTAGCCTTGCCCACAGGTACGGAAATGGGAGCGCCGGTATCGACAGCGACGGCACCCCTCTGAAGGCCTTCCGTGGGGCAGAGGGACAGGCAACGGACCCAGTTATTGCCGATATGCTGTACTGTCTCCAGCACGATCTTCTCGCCATCCTGCATAATTTCGAGGGCGTTATAAATCGCAGGCAGCTCTTCCTGGGGGAATTCGACATCAACTACTGTGCCGATTACCTGTATCACTTTTCCTTTTGCCAAATTGCACCTCCTATTTGAGACCTTCAACGCCTGCGACGATATCGAGCAGGTCCTTGGTGATCATCTCCTGACGGGCTTTGTTCAATGTCAGCGTGAGCTCGGCGATTACATCATAGGCATTATCTGTGGCGTTGCGCATAGCCATCATACGCGCCGACTGTTCGCTGGCAACTGATTCAAGTATGGAGTGATATACCTGCATTTCGACGAACCTTGGCAGAAGATCGCCGAGGACATGCATAGCGTTGGGTTCGAAAATATATTCAGGGCTAACACTCTTGGGCAACTGTGCCGGTTCCACCGGCAGTATTAGTTCCAGTGTGGGCTTCTGGCTCATCAGGTTGACGAACCTGGAATAGGCGATATAAACGCGGTCATACATACCTTTGGTGTAATCATCTATCACGATCTGTGATATAGCCATGGTATCTGCCATCTTGGGCCGGTCACCCAGTTTGGTGAACTCGGCACGGATCTCACGCATCGATCGGCGCATAAAATCGCGACCTTTTGAACCCACCGTGATAACCGTTATCGGAACCTTCTGATCGAGAATGAAATTGCCGACCAGCCGGTTCAGGTTGGTGTTCAAGCCGCCGCATAAACCCCTGTCAGTGGTTATGTGGACGATGCAGATCTTATTTACGGGGCGTGCCATAAGCAGTGGGTGCACGGCCCCTCCGGCGGCAGCCTGGGCGGACAGGTCGGCGATTATCTGCATGATCTTGTGGCTATAAGGTCTTCCGGCGATGGCCATATCCTGGGCCTTTTTCATTTTGGCAGTGGCGATCATCTCCATGGCACGGGTTATCTTGGCCGTGCTCTGGACACTGCGGATCCGCCGTCTAAGTATTTTTGGACTTACCATTTAATCGCCTCAATAAGCAGAGCTCTG
>Ga0172371_10008327_pt1 | contig 14548 bp, 9 predicted proteins | sample Lak12m_FD_114543 | JGI IMG/M metagenome (GOLD analysis project Ga0172371, IMG submission 114543) | Freshwater microbial communities from Kabuno Bay, South-Kivu, Congo - kab_022012_12m | ecosystem: Environmental > Aquatic > Freshwater > Lake | place: Democratic Republic of the Congo: South-Kivu... | reverse complement strand
GGGTACGCCGCAGATCATGCTCCTCTCCGCACTGGACATCGCAGGGTGTTCGATCGGTGCGTCCGGATCCTGCCCGAGGAACTCCCGAAGCCACCGCACCCCCTCACCCCTGACCACGTGATCGCATTCGATCAGCTTCTCCACGCCGTCGATCGCCGCACCGTGCCCGCCCAGGAGGATAGTTGATGCAGGAGACGCGCTGCGCACGTACCGAGCCATTTCCCTGGCCTTCACGAAGTTCGGTGCAATGAACGAGATACCCACCACGTCGTATCCCTTGCGCACCTCCGCCTCGAACCTGCGCTTGCTGGGGAAGTCCAGCACCGTCACGTCCGCATCGACGTTCTCCGCGAGAAAGTACAGCCCGAACGACCGGTGGTGGAACCTGAATGACCACGGCCCCTGCCCCTTGGTCACCTGGTTGTGAAACAGCTCCATGATGTTCTCTTTGCGGCCGTATTCGTCGTCAACCCCGAACGGGCCGAACACGCCCGACAACAGGATACTCTTCCTGCTTCCCTCATGCTTCGTCTCCATAGCCCCCTCCATACATGCCGGAGGCGACTATACGATCCGCATGTCACGGTTCTGTCACGCCCACGTGAGTTCTGTTTCTCCCCGCCTGCTTGGCCGCATAAAGGGCCTTGTCCGCGAGCCTGACAAGCTCCGACGGGTCGGACATCTCCCCGGAAAGCTCCGCCACCCCGACGCTTGCCGTGACCTGCACCTCATCGCCTTCCTTCGCTCCCGGGAACACGGCTCCCTGCATCTTCTGCCGCAGCTCCTCGCACACCTTGTACGCGCTTGCGCTGCCCGTGTCCGGGAAAAGGATCGCGAATTCCTCGCCGCCGTAACGGCATGCGATGTCGGTCTGCCTGACGCGCTCACGCAGGATCTCCGCCAGCGACTTGAGCACCTCGTCGCCCGCAGGATGCCCGTAGGTGTCGTTGTAGGTCTTGAAGTGATCGACGTCCAACATGGCAAACGCCAGCTTGCGGTTCCCTCGCCGCGCCAGGGCGAAGTGAAGACCCAGGTTCTCCGTCAGATGCCGGCGGTTCCAGAGCCCCGTCAGCGCGTCCGTCCGGACCAACCCTTCCAGCTTCTCGTTCAGCTTGGCGATGGGCTTGAGCACCAGCCGTTCCGACAGGACGAACAGCAGCAGCCCCGACAGTGTGGCGAGCACGACCATCAGGGCCACGTTGTCCAGCAGCACTCGACGCAGCTCCTCGTCCACCTTGCTCAGCCGCAGACGGGCGGTCAGCGTGCCCCACCGAATGCCCGGCAGGCCCCCAACCGATGTGGCAAGCGGCATCGAGGCAAGCATCTCGCGGCTTTCCCCTTCCCCTTGGACCCGTATCACGGCGCCCGCAGCAGTGCCCGATTCCACAGAGAACGCATCGTCCAGGAGCCGCCCATACATTGCAGGATCCGTGTGCCCAACCACGCGGAGCCTGTTGTCCAGCACGGCGACTTCCGCAACGTCAGCGCTGTCGGCCATGCGCGCACGAAACTCCGAGATCAGAAAGTCCAGCTCCTCGACCCGGTTCGACGCCAGTGCGCTGCCGCATGGCACCGACACAGCAGCAAGCAGCACCCGGGCTCGATTTTCAACTTCGGCTTCGAACGAATCCTGCAGGCGCCACACCATCAGCACGCCGGTGAGCGCGGTCGCGGCAAGCACGCCGATGGCCCCGAGAATCACCACTTTCATTCTCGTGCTCATGGTGTCCTCCCGCCCACGGAATTCCCCCCTCCCCGCACAGGTATTCCGGCAATCTCACGCACGGGATCGTAGAGCGAATCCGAAGTCCGCACCCAGCCATTCAGCTCCATCTCGTGGACAAGGATGTCGCGGCCCTCCTCGGTCGTCGAGTTGAGGCGGATGAGCGCATCCTGCACCCGCACCGCCAGATCTCGGTTCAATCCGGGCCTCGCACACACCGCATCAAACGGGATGTGCCCCGTGACTGCAAGCACACGCAGCCTCCCGGTATCGATCCCTGCCCTCCTCCCGAGCTGCACCGCACGATCGAAAGTCGCGGCCGCATCGACTTTCCCCTCGGCCAGCAGCCGCAGGGTCGAAAGGTGCTCCGTCCCGTGCTCGACCCTGGAAAACGCGCTGTCAGGATCGATCCCCTGGCGGCTCAGGAACGCCCTTGGGAAAAGGTACCCCGAAGCGGAATCGGCGGGCGCAAACGCAAACGATCGCCCCACCAGATCATTAATAGTAGAGATGTCCGACGACGCCCTGACCATGATGTAGCTGGAGTAGTGCGTGCTCCCTCTCGACACTTGCGTGAGAAGGAGCGCCATGCAAGGGCTCCGGTCCTTGGCCCGCACGTAAGACAGTGGGGCAAGAGAAACCACGTCCACTTCGTTGCGTTCCAGCTTCTCCACGAGGTCCGAGTAACCCACCGACGGCACGAACCGCACCGGCCGCCTCAGCTCGTGCGCCAAGTACTCCACCACCCCGCTGAACTCCGCTTCGACCACAGCCGACCCGACGTACGGCGTCACGCCGATCCTGATCGTCTCCGGCCATTCCCGCTCGAATTCGCATTCCGCCGGGGGAGTATCCTCCCTCCAGTCCCCTCCCTTGGCTTCGCCGGGGGAGTGCCCCGCTTCGCGGGGCCAGGAAGGGGAACCGGGCGGGGACGGACCCTCGGTCTCGGCATCTGGTTCCCCCCTCGCAGGGAAACCGGGCGGGAGGGAGTGGTCGCGGCAGCCCGCCCCGAGGCTTATGGCGGCCAGCACCGAGACCAGCCCCAACCGCGGCATCGACATGTGCGTTCCTCCGTCCCCACAGCCGACGCCAATCCTACAGCATGAGCACCCGCCCCACAATGCTCACTACCATGCTCAGCACAATGCTCCCCCGCGAGGCAGAGCGCACCCACCCGCCGATGTCCTCGCCTGCCGTCGCTCCGGCGCAATACGTCGGGACTCCGAATCGGAGCATGCGCTCCGACGCACTATGTCGGCAGTCCGTATCCCTGCTTGCGGGCCATGTCGTTCAGGTAACCGGTGGCCAGCGCTTCCACCTCGGGCACCACCACACGGTTCCGGCACTTGCGGAGATCGGTGGTGCGGATGTAGCGCATGCACGAGTCGCACGCATACACTCGGTGCGCATCCTCCACGTCGTAGCACAGGAACTTCATCGCAGAAGGCTTGATGTCACGACAGAATGGACACTCTCCCCTCGGGAACTCCCACCGCGTGTGGCACAGCGAGCACTTGAGGATACGTCTCCCCTCCTCCCCCTCCAGCATCGCCAGGTTCGGCTCCGAGCCGCAGCACGGACAGCGGTGCACACCGTTGCCCTCCACTTCGACCACCGGAGCCAGCGCACGGCAGAACCCCACCAACGCAACCCTCGCCACATTCTCCGCCACCCACGCCAGGGTCGCCGCATCGGCATGCAAGGGCGCAGCCGCACCGTCGACGTAGCCTCCGTCCCCACGCACCTCCCCACGCACCTCGGCCCGAACCATCTCCCCGACGTAGCCTCCGTCCCCACGCACCTCGGCCCGAACCATCTCCCCGACGTATCCTCCGTCCCCACGCACCACGGCCCGAACCATCTCCCCGACGGATCCTCCGTCCCCACGCACCACGGCCCGAACCATCTCCCCTGTGTCCAACGATCCCGCCTTGGCCGCAGCGCTCAGCGCAGCAGCATCCGCCCGACTCAGAGTGCCGAACCCGGCAAGGATGCTGCACAGCTCGCCAAACAGATCGCACGACATGCGCAGATCGATCGGAAGCGCTGCCGGGTCGCACAGACACACCCCTTGCCCTAACCGGGCGCCGAAGGCTCCGTCCCCGTGCCCGGCCTCCCCTTGCCCGGCCCCGTGCCCGGCCGAGGCTCCGTCCCCGGCCTCCTTGAGCCGGGCTGCCGCGGCGTACCGCGCCTTGAATACCTCGGCGTTGAGGCTCAGCCACGCGGGGTCCGCGTACCGCTTGTCCCGGAAGTACTCCAGCGCAGCAAGCGTTTCGTCCAGCCCGGGAACCGCAAAATACACCCTCATCGCGCACCTCTTCCCCTACCGACCAGCGGCGTTCTTGCAGATGTCTTGTCCGGCGCCGTTGCGGCGCCGGCTACTTGTCTTCGTCCAGAGAGGCCACCGCTGCCTTGCGATCAGCCAGCGCCTTGAGCGCTCCCAAGGCCAGCGTACCGACAAGCACCGCACTCCCGGAGATCGGAATGCGCCCCTTTCTCGGCGGCATCTCGCGAGAGTCGGTCTTCGCCAGCATCTTGCGAGGCTCTTCATTCGCAGGAGAGCGACCCGGAACGTGCTCGCGGTACTCCGCAAGCTGGTAGTTCTCACGCGACTTCAGCAGCAGCCACATAGCGTTCCCGGCAGTCCCGGGGTAGATGATCGCATCGCCCCATCCCAGGTTCTTCAGCTCCAGGAGCCGGGCTTCCGCGACCGCCACCATCTCGGTCTTGTCGCCAAAGTGGATCGCACCCGCAGGGCAAGTGGAAGCACATGCAGTCGACTTGCCCGCAGCGATGCGGTCTTCGCACATGCGGCACTTGAACACGCGGCAGTACTGCACGCCGTCCGGTCCCACCTCACGCTTCGGGATGCCGCCGTACGGGCAGTACTGCGCGCACTGCACCTCGCAGTTGCCGCACTTCGACTGGTCGATGAGCACCGCCCCGAACTCGTTCTTCGTGATGCAGCCGTTCGGACAGCCGACTTTGCACGGCATCGGGTCAGGACAGTGCCTGCACTGATCCTTGGCGAAGAACCACGCGAACGCACCGTTGAGGGTGCCCTCCGTGAACCTCACCACGGACCAGTTCTGCCACGTCAGGTCCGGCGGGTTCTGGTACGTTCCGGTCTGCGTGGTCGGCTCGGTCCCGTGCTGCCACCACTGCTTGCAGGCCACTTGACATGCCCTGCATCCCATGCAGAGCGAGGTATCTATAAACAGAGCTTTCTCTGCCATCGCATTCTCCCTTGTCTCAGGCCTTCTTGATGTTGCACAGGAACGCCTTGTACTCCGGGATCCGGGTATTGCAGTCCCCGATGTTCGGCGCCAGCCGGTTCGCACTGTCCCCCTTGGCCAGCCCCTGGAACCCCCAGTGCCACGGAATCCCCACCTCGTGCACCGTCTTGCCGTCCACCTTGAACGGCTTCAGCCTTCCGGTCACGATCGCCTTGGCCTTCATCTTGCCCCGGGCGCTCTCGATCTCCACCGCATCTCCACCTGCGATCCCCTTGTCGGCAGCAAGCTCGTTCGAAAGCTCGATGAACACCTCGGGCATCGCTTCGACCAGCCACGGAAGGCTGCGCGTCATGCCGCCGGCCTGCCAGTGCTCGGTCACGCGGTAGGTCGTGCACACGATCGGGTACTTGTCGGGAGTGCCGTGCGGAGCATACTCCTCCGGGTACACGAACGCATACGGGGTGGACAGCTTCCCGTTGAGCAGGTTCTCCGCCATCGGCGTTTCCCAGGGCTCGTAGTGCTCGGGGAACGGTCCGTCGGTCCTGCCGAAGCCGAACAGCCGGCCCACGCCCTCCACCACCATGATGAACGGAAGCTTGTCGCAGGGCAGCCCTCCGCCGTCAGCCACGTCGCCGGTGTACTTGTCCACGCCGTTCCACGTGACGACCGCACGGTCGGGGTCGAACGGCATTCCGTCGCACCCCACCGAAGCACGGTTGTAGATGATGCGGCGGTTCACGGGCCAGCTCCACGCCCAGTTCGGGTAGATGTTGATGGACGTGTTCCCATCCTTGCTGCGCTTGGCCATCCGGTTCGGGTTTATGGCGTCGTCCGCAGGGTCCACGAAGCTGCCGCAGTAAATCCAGCAGCCGCTGCACGTGCTTCCGTCCCACTTCAGGTTTGCGAACCCGTTTATCTGCTTGCCGGTAGCGTAGTCCCAGCCGTTGATCTCCTTGGCCACCAGCGCAGCCTCGGGGTGCTCGGCCGAGCCGTAGTTCCAGCTCAGCTTGGTGATCGGGTCCGGGAACACGCCGCCACCCGCGTACGCTTCCTTCAGCTTCGCGACGAGCTGCGTGATTACCCACAGATCGTCTTCAGCTTCTCCCGGCGGCTCCACGGCCTTGTAGCGCCACTGCCCCCAGCGTCCGGAGTTGCTCACGCTTCCTTCCTTCTCCACCGAGGACGCAGCAGGCAGCAGCCAGCACTCCGTCTGGATCTTGGAAGGATCGGTCTCTGGGTCCTTGAAGAACGCAGCCGACTCCGTCTCCCACAGCTCCACCGTCACCATCCACTCCAGCTTCGCAAGAGCGTCGCGGACCTTGAGCGACGACGGACCGCCCACCGCCGGGTTCTGGCCGAACGAGATCAGCCCCTTCATCTTCCCCGCATACATCGTGTTGAACATCGACAGCCACGAGTAGTCCGTCGCACCATCCAGCTTCGGAAGCCAGTGGTAGCCGAACTCGTTCTGAAGCGTCGCATTCTCGTGGTAGTACGCCTTCAGCAGGCTCACCATGTACTTCGGGTAGTTCTGCCACCAGTTCACCGCACCGCCCGCTCCCGGGAACGTCCCGGCCGGAAACCCCGGCGTCCCCGCCACCTTCTTGTACAGGTACGAATCCGCATATCCGGCAGGCAGATCCGCGTCCACGATGCTGCCCGCCGCAAGCAGCGCCTTGATGTTGGGCGGCGTCAACGCCTGGACCCCCACCGTGCCGCCGAAGTCGTGAATGCCCAGCGTCGTCAGGTTGGCAGTAGGCGTCGCCAGGTATCCCGGAAGATTGCCGAACAGCAGCGCATAGTCGGTCGAACCCTGCACGTTCGACTCCCCGCGCATCGCATTGATGCCGCCGCCCGCGTTCCCCACGTTGCCCAGAAGGAGCTGGACGAGCGTATATGCACGTACGTTCTGCGTCCCGTACGTATGCTGCGTCGTCCCCATCGCATACAGGATCGTCCCGGCCTTGTTCTTCGCCCCGGTCGCAGCGTAGATCTCGATCACCTTCTGGTACGTGGCCTTGTCCGACCCCGTGACCTTGCACACAGTGTCAACGTCGTATCGGGCATAGTGCGCCTTCATCGCACTCAGCACCGAGCCCGACTCCGCCTTCCACACGTCCCCGGGCGCCACCACGATGGGCGCACCGTTGGCGTCCTTCGAATACGCCCAGGTCGTCGCCTTGTCCGAAAACTGCCCGTTCGCTACATCGAACTTGAACCCGTCCGCAACCTTGAACCTCGCGTTCGTGTAGTTGAGGACGTAGTCCATGTTGTACTTGTCGGGATTCGCCTCCATGTCAGCGAGGATGTAGTGGATCATCCCGCCAAGGAACGCGATGTCGGTCCCCGACCGCAGCGAGCAGTAGATGTCCGCGACCGCAGACGTCCTGGTGAACCTCGGGTCCACGTGGATGAGCGTCGCTCCCTTCTCACGCGCCTTGTTCACCCAGCGCATGGACATCGGATGGTTCTCCGCAGCGTTCGACCCCATGATCAGGATCACGTCCGCGTTCCCGATGTCGATCCAGTGATTCGTCATTGCCCCACGACCGAATGCTTCCGCCAGACCGGCGACAGTGGAGCTGTGTCAGAGCCGGGCCTGGTGTTCCACGAACACCAGGCCGAGCGCCCTGGCCATCTTGCTGAGCGCGTAGCATTCCTCGTTGTCCAGAGCGGCCCCGCCGATGAGGCCAATTTCCTCGGTGCGGTTCACGGTCTTGCCGCCCGCATCCGTTTCCATGAAGCCCGCATCACGGGTCGCCTTGATCTTGGCAGCGATCCCGGTCAGCGCCTGCTCCCACGACACCTCTTCCCAGTCCGCCGCCCCAGGCGCACGATGCAGCACTTTCTTCAGGCGCCGCTCGTTGTTCGCCACCTGGTACACCGACTGCCCCTTCGAGCACAGCGCACCCTCGTTGATCGGATGATCGGGATCTCCCTCGGTGTTCGTCACCTTTCCGTCCACCGCAGTAACCAGCAGACCGCACCCGCAGCCGCAGTACGGACATATGCTCGTCGACTCCGTCCCCACCTTCACTTCACGTGTATCCACGTAGTCCGGCATCTCGGGGCAGAACGGCGCGACCTCCTCGACCGCCTCGGCCTCTCCAGCCACGTCCGTCCCGCCGTCGACCTCGTTGCCCCCGTCGAACCCAAGGTCCTTCCCGCTATCCACCTCATGCCCCAGATCGACGCCTCCATCAACGGCGTCCAGGCCGTCGGGCCCGCCATCGGTCCCGACGTCGTCCTTGTTGCCTCCGTCCCCGCCGCAGCCCACCAAGCCCGTCGCCACCACGGTGGAACCCGCGCCGAGAAGGCTGACAAACCTTCTTCTCGACAGCTTCATGCGTGACCTCCCTTGTCCTTGGTTTCCCGCATTGTACTCACGACCTCTCCACGCTCACGACTTCCTCACTCCGGCGCACCGGCAGCAATCCATTCCAGGATCGGGTCCGCCACTTCCGCCTTCACGCCCATGTGCCCCGTCTCCAGCTTCGTCTTCAGCGTCCCGCTGTCCACGTACACCTTCACTTCCGCATATGTGCTCAACGGAGCGTTGCTTCCAGCACCGTGACAGCCCCCGCAGTTGGCATCCAGCAGCGCCTTCACCGTGCTCGTGTAGGTGGCCGCTTCCGTCCTGTCCTCCACCGGAGGAACGTCCTCGACCGGAGGAACGTCCTCGACCGGAGGAACTTCCTCCCCAGACACGTCGGGCTCCCCGTCCAGGTCAGGCCCCACGGCGAGATCCTCGTCCACCGCAGTGTCCACTCCCACGGTGTCCGTCTTCCCTCCCGTATCGTCCGTTCCGTCGTCGCCACCTCCGCCTCCGCAGCCGAACGCCACCACAGCTCCGCAAATCACCGCCAGAACTTCTGCCAAGACTCGATTCATCGACAAACTCCCTCCGAATATTGTGTGGCGGCCGCTTCAGCACCAACCATGGAGCGCTGCCCCAAGTGCCTTGCAGATCCGCACGCCCATGCCATTCACGCCGTGCCCTCCTCGGGCGCCGGCAGCATTCATACGAAACCGCAAATACGCGTGGAAAGTGCGAGAGTCAAGAATATTCGCAAAGGATATTTTGAGTCAAAAAAAACCTGTAATGTCGGACTGATGGGAATAGGAAACGTCGCTACGAAGGATCTTTCCGGGGCCTTAGCCCCGCGCGCCTGACATACTCCTCGTACTCCTCCGGCGTATTGAGGTTCTTCGGCCAACCGGCAGACCCCTCGGGCACCGGTAGGAACAGCACGTTGAGCTCTGGATATGCTTCCACTATCCGCCTCCTCCCCGCGGCAAGCAGCCTGTCCGCCACAGGAAGCAGGCTCTTCCGATAGATCGCGTGCAGCGGCTCGTACCTGCCGTCCGCACCCACCGGCACCACCGCATCCCGGCCCTTTGCCGACAGCAGAAGCTCCTGCACGTGCTCCAAATCCAGCTCCGGCGTGTCGCACGCGGTCACGAAATTCAGGTCGCTTCGGGACGCTGCCAGGCACGACGCCACCGCCATGAACGGACCCTGCCCGGCGACCCTGTCCGCCACCACGCGTGCCCCCTCCACGCCGTGCTTCTGTGCATCGTTGGAGCCGATGAGCACTTCGTCGAAGTGCGGCCGCAACTGCCGGACAACGTGTTCGAGAAGCGTAGGGGCCCGCGGCGGAGCAACCAGATCGAATTCGGACGCCGAGGCATCCCTTCCGATTCCGTTGCTCTTCCTCGATATACCCCAATCTTCGGCCAACATGGCTCCGCCCGCGGGAAGCAGGCTCTTGTCCCGTCCCATCCGTTCGCTGCGGCCGCCCGCAAGAACGATCGCCGTCGCCCTCTCGCGGAAGCGCCACCGGCCGCGGACCAGCACCAGGTCGTCCAGCGACGGCTCAAACCGTTTGCCGTCGAACCTGACCTCACGATCCGCCATTGCACGCACCGCTTCAGCGGTAGCCTTGCACTTGTCGCTCGCAGGGTCCTTCACCATGATGAACAGATCCGGCGCTCCGACCAGCCGGAGGCTGTTGGATTCGCACACGATCCTCGCCCCGGGCCCAATCGTTCGCAGCAGATCTTCCAGCCCTCCGGCCAGCGCTGTCTTCAAGCACCTCAGCCAGTAGACCCGCACGGCCCCCGCGGCCAGCATCCGCCTCGTATCCTTGTTCCCCGTCCCCCCGGCCTCCGTCCCCCCGGCCTCCGTCCCCCCGGTCTCCTCCGTCACCAGCCAGTCGCGCTTCAGCGACGTGCATACGCCGCACCCGGCCCCGCCCCGAGGACACTCGCCCGTCCGTTCGGCGATCGTCGTGACCTTGACGCCAACTATCGGCCCCATCGTGCTGAACCGCCGAATCAGCGAACACGCACACTCGGTCTTGCCCACGTTGCGGCCGGTGGCGCCAATCAGAATCATGCCCGGAACGTCGAGCGAGGGAGTTGGACTAGACACGCCGCGACCGCAACCCAAATGCCAACACCAGCCCGAGCAGCAATGCCAGCGCACCAGGACCGGCGCAGCGGCCTCCAGGACCGGCGCAGCGGCCTCCCGTCCCCCCAGGACCGGCGCAGCGGCTTCCAGGACCGGCGCAGCGGCCTCCCGTCCCCCTGCGGCCGACCCATCCACCTCCATCGGGGGACGCCCCAGCATCTTCGGATCTCCAGCCCAGCCCCGAGACCCCGCACCCGGTCGTGTACACCTCGGTGCCGTCTTCCGGTGCACCGGTTGCCACACACTTCCCGTATTTCAGCACATGGCCAACGGGGCACCCGGTGCTTCCCTGTCCCACCGCCGTGCTTCCGTCGCCCTCCACATCCCACCCGTACTGCTCGACGTCGGCGCCGGGGCCGACCCCCGTGTCGTCTCCAAGCGGGTATTCCACGTCAAGCTCCGGCGGATCCTCCTCCTCGGGGACCCAGCGGTCCTCCGGAGGGACCTGATCCTGAGGAAGACACTGCCCTTTCTTCGTGCATACCGTGTCGAAGCCGCACGAGCCGCAGAGCCCACCGCATCCGTTTCCTCCGCACTCCTTGCCGTTGCATGATGGGACGCACGTCGCCTTGCATACGCCCTCCGTGCAGTGGAACCCCACCTCGCAGTCTCCGCAGCTTCCGCCGCAACCGTCCGATCCGCATTCCTTATTAATACAGATCTCCGCACACTCCTCTACGCACTGCCCCTCCGCGTCGCATTCCTCCCCGAACCCGCAGTTTCCGCACAGCCCGCCGCATGTGTCCGGCCCGCATTCCTTGCCTATGCACTGCGGTTCACAGCCCCCGGTCTTGCACTTCCCGTCCACGCACGTCTTCTCGAATCCGCAGCTCCCGCACGTGCCCCCGCATCCGTCGCTTCCGCAATCCTTCCCCGTGCAGCTCGCCTTGCATCCCGCCACGCAGGTGCCGTCCTGACAGCTCGCATCCGCCGGGCACGTCCCACAAGTACCGATGCACCCGTCCGGCCCGCACTGCTTGCCTGCACAGCTCGGAGTGCAGCTCATCTGGCACCAGCCGTTCTGGCACCACTGGTTCGGGCCGCACGTCCCGCACGTGCCCCCGCACCCGTTGTCGCCGCAGTTCTTCCCGTTGCAGTTCGCCGTGCAGCCGCACCCGCCGCACACCATTATCGCTTCCTGTACGCACGTCATGTCCCACTGGAACTCGCAGCAGAACGGATCGAACATGCACACGCACAACATCACGTTGACGTCGAAGCATCCAGGCAGGAAGCTCGGCGCGCAGCAGTCCTGCGCCCGCGCTCTCGCCGGCACCGTCATCAACGCCGCGGCCAGAACCAAACCGGTAACGGCCCCACGAAACCACCTGCCCCCGCCGCGATCCATCGCTCTTCACCCAATGCAGACGCGCACACTATTCTATGCCCGTCAACCCACGCTTGCAACGACGACCCGATTCCGGGTTTCCCGCGGCTTCGGCTCTGCTGGTTGCTACTGCGGGGTACCCACCACGAAGTCTTTACCAATGATCCATGCGCCTTCCGTCAGTGTCACCGGTTCGGGATCATCAGTCGTCGGATAGAAGCCGATGAGGTCCCCGGGGCCTGGACTGACCGGGTCATCCGCACCCTTGTCCCAAGTGGCGGACACGTAGAAGTCGCCCGCCGGAATGTCCGTGAAAAGGTACTCGTACGGCGACTCCACGTCCGAAACCTTGATGATCTGCCCGACCGGCACGGTCGGCGGAAGCAGCTCGCTCAACTTTATCCGGAGCTCGTCTTCCGGCCCAACCTTCCCGTCGAACGTTATCGTTCCGGCGATTATTCCGTATCCGGACGGAGCCGTCGGAACGGTGAAATCGATACCCGACACTCCACCGTCGCCCACCGGGAGGATCGCTTCGGGGTAGACCGCCCCGGAATCTGCCTCGTTGTTGCTGTGCTGGTCATAGACCGCGGCCACCCACAGCGTGTTGTCTGCGAGTAACTCCGGGGCCAGGTAGACGCCGTACTCGATGGGGAACTTGGGGTAGGGATACTCCGTTGCTCCCACCACATTTGCGTCGTCAATCTCGCTCCAGCTTTCGGGCGGCGCCACCAGGGCAAAGACGAACAGAGTGTCTCCCGACAGAACGATCCCCCCGTACTGAACAACACCAGATATGCCATTGGGGGGAGCGGCCTCAACCAGGCACTGGCCGGAACACCCGTCCCCAGACACATCATTGCCGTCGTCGCACCCCTCTCCGTCGTCCAGCGAACCGTCGCAACAGCAGGGGCTGGGAGAACAACAACTCCACGCCACTTTGCACCACTCCGTACAGTCGTCGCCGTCGTCCACGTTTCCGTCGTCGCAGTCCTCTTCGTTCTCTGGCTCCACCACCCCGTTGCCGCACGTCAGTATCTCGAAACTTTCCACCGTGCACTCGGACGAACAACCGTCGCCGTCCAACAGGTTGCCGTCGTCGCACCACTCGGTAGCGCTTCCGGCAACATCGTCCCAACCGGCAGGCGCTGCAGCCATGTCGGGCCATGCAGCACCCGGCCCCTCCATGGTTCCGTTCCCGCACTCCGAATCTCCGATGGCGCTGTTGCAGAGCGGGCCGCAGCCGTCTCCGTCCCTATGGTTGCCATCGTCACATTCCTCCCCCGGCTCCAGCACGCCGTTTGCACACGTCCATTCGGCCGTGCAGGCAGCGCTGCACCCGTCGCCTTCCGTGCCGTTGCCGTCATCGCATTCTTCCTCCGGCTCAACCAACCCGTTGCCGCATTGCGAAGGCCCCTCGACGGTACAGTCCGGGCCGCACCCGTCCCCAGGTTTCACTCCGCCATCATCGCACTCCTCGCAGTAGTCCAGGTGCCCGTCGCCGCATACCGTCCCGCACTCGACGTGGCACTGGGAATCGCAACCGTCGCATTGCTTCCAGCCGCCGTCATCGCAGTCCTCTCCCCATTCCATCACGCCGTTGCCGCACGCGGCGGACCATTCGCAGCCCGTATTGAGCGTTCCCGGCGTCCCACGATCTCCCCCCGGCATTTCGGCCACTGCAATGCACCAGACCTTCCATCCGTCGTTCGCAACCGCGTCGTATTCTGTAGGCTCCAAGCTCATCGAACGTCCGGCAGCGACCGGGTACTGCTCGTCATAATGGACTTCGTCAATTATCATTCCGCCTGGTTCCTCGAGGACCACGGAGTCCGTCTTGTCGTCCAGGAGAAAACCAGAGTAGACGTAGTCGAGCGTGACTCCCCCGTTCACAACTTGATCCGAGTTGCGGCCGAGCACTACCGCACCCCCCGGAGACAGTATCACTTCCGCTGCCTCGATCACGTGCTGGTCCGCCCCCTCGTCACGAATCCTCCACCCGGCAACGTCCACCGGCTCCGCCCCCACGTTCGTCAACTCGATCCACTCGCCGGCTGTGTCCTCAGAGTGCTCCGGATCTATCATGACTTCCGTGATGACTACCGCCCCGGCCGAAACCGGCTGCGGGAGCTCCACCAAGCATCCAACGGAGCACCCGTCGCCCCCTGCCAGGTTCCCGTCATCACACGTCTCCCCGGGTTGGACCGTCCCGTCCCCGCACTGGGGCGGGCATGGCCCGCAGTCCGGCATACACGTCCCACACCACTCGCCGGCTGCCCCGTCGCAGTTCCCGTCTCCGCAACAGTCCTCGCAGTCCGCCTGGCACGTTCCGCAGCTCTCTCCCTCTCCATTCGCGCACACACCGTCACCACAACAGCTTTCCGCCGGGACGTGCATACACCCGACGGTCGGGTCGCAGAGGTCCACCGTGCACCCTTCGAAGTCGTTGCAACTCACCGCATCCCCCACGCAGAATGGGCCGTCGCAGTGATCGCCCAGCGTGCACACGCTGCCGTCGTCGCACAAGTTGCACCGCGCACCGCAGCCGTCCGGTGTGCACGTCTTCCCGTCGCACTGGGGAACGCAAGCGTTTGCTTCGCCGAGTGCATCTCCTTCACCACCATCGGGCGCCGACACCTCCTCCACCGACAACTGTTCCTCATCGTCCGGAGGCAGAGTATCCCAGCCGTCCTGCATCGCCTCCCAAGCAGTCTCCTGCACCATCTCGGCCTTGCCGTCCTGCATCGCCTCCCAAGCAGTCTCCTGCACCATCTCGGCCTTGCCGTCCT
>Ga0172371_10008325_pt1 | contig 14549 bp, 5 predicted proteins | sample Lak12m_FD_114543 | JGI IMG/M metagenome (GOLD analysis project Ga0172371, IMG submission 114543) | Freshwater microbial communities from Kabuno Bay, South-Kivu, Congo - kab_022012_12m | ecosystem: Environmental > Aquatic > Freshwater > Lake | place: Democratic Republic of the Congo: South-Kivu... | reverse complement strand
GGGCTTTTCCACCAGGTCGCTGCCCTTGCTCACCTCAACCCGGGGCTCGGCGGGAATATCTTTCAGCAGGTGGGCCTGCACCAGGGCCCAGCCCAGGGAGGAGAGGGTTTCAAAGGTTGCCCGGTCATCCACCCAGGGAATCCGGGGAAAGTCGATTTTCAGGAACTCGGCGTATTGGCGGCGATAGGCGGGGCTGTGGAGCACCGCGTAGATATAGCCCAGGATTGCTTCCGGCTCGTAATGACGGCCGTATTTCAGGTCAATAAAGGCGCGGAACTGGGGGGAGAAATTTTCGCGGCGCTGGTCGTAAGGGGCCTGGGGTTCCTGGACGAAAAGGTGGTTATTCTGGTTAGGGTGCTTTGGGTGGGGATTGTTATTTTTGGCGCTGTTGTATCGATAAAGGGGGAAAAGATAGCCAATTTCTGATGTGCTGTTTGAAACATGAGTCGATTCGATAATTTTTTCTGAAACAGCAATGTGTTGCCAATCTTTTCCAGTTTTTACCTGACGGCAAACCACAATACCAATATTGCCGTTCTTGACCAACATCTGCCGCATCACTTCACCGCGCGGCATACAATGGAATCCCCTGGAGTTGCCGGTATAGTAGGTATAGCGGAAATCAAAGGGGCGATAAGTTAAGGGGACTATATGGTCATCCTTGAGGCCGCTGCTTTTCAAATCTTCCTGGGCCAGGTGGACTTTCCAGTCACGGGCGTCTTGGCCCAGATGATATTTCCGGCGCGCCTCCTCCACCGGCAAGGCGGCAAAATCCCGCACGGTCTTTCGAACCTCAGCCGGGGTAAATTGAATCGTTAAACTATCGCGGGCCGTCACCAGGCCCACCGAATTAAGGGGTAAAATATCCGTAATTTTCCAACCCTGCTCATAGGCGGCGCGCCGTGACACATCCTGGGGAATAAACAGGTAATAAGGGCTTTGGGGCTGCAGTGCGCGCCAGGGGACCTGGTCAAGTTCCATCTCCAGGCAGGCGCGATATTTTTCTTTCCTCTTGCCCCAGAGGTCGGCATGGTGGATTTTCCGTTCCAAGTCCGGGCGGCGCACCAGAATGGACACGCAGACCCCCTGCTCGATATCGAAGACGTTTTCATCCTTGCCGCCGTCCGGAGTTCTCTCTTTTTTCTTGGCGCTGCCGTGCAGATCCAGGACGTAAATCTGGTTGAAGGTCTGCATCAGGCTCCGGCGCATGCCCCGGAAGGTGGGGTTGTCCAGGAAGGAATGGTTGGTGATGACGCCGACGACGCCCTCCTCCACCTGGTCCATCTTCCACTGGGCGAAGCGGATGAACTTGACGTAATCATCCTGGAGCCACTTGGGATTTTTTTCGCCCAGGGGGCGGCCGTCCACTTTCTTGTAAGAGTCAATCAGGCCGGTAATCCATTTGCCCTTGTTCAGAGAATGGCCGGAATAGGGCGGGTTCCCGGTGATGACCAGGACCGGCTGGTTCTTGACCGCCTGGGCTTGGGCCACTTCCTGGGACAGGGCCGGCAGCAGCCAGTTTTGCTGGGGCTCAATGGGTTCCAGGGTATTGGTCAGATAGATTTGCAGCCGCTCCTGGGGCTGCATCCGAAAGCCTTGATCCAGGAGGTATTGGGACAGCTTCAGATGGGCGATGGTGTACGGCGCGATAAGATATTCGAAGCCGTAGAGATTTTTCAGGACGTGCTCGGAGATCAGTTGATCCCGCAGGCCCTCGGGCGCGACCTCAAGGATCTGCTGGATGACTTCCAGGAGAAAGGTGCCGGTGCCGGTGGCGAAGTCCAGGACCGTGACCCGCCGGCGGTCGGCCAGGCCGTCTTTAATGCCAAAGGTGCTCTGCAAGATCTCGTTGACGGCGCGCACGATAAAATTCACCACCGGGGGCGGGGTGTAGTAAATGCCCCGGCTTTTCCGCATGCCCCGGTCGTAGGCCTTCAAAAAATCTTCGTAGAAATAGACATAGGGGTCTTTGGCGAACAACAGCCGTTCTTCCTCGGTTTGCGGGAAGAGGCGGCCCTGGCGCTGGCTGAAGGCCAAATCCTCGTTGAGCGCGGCCAGGTCCAGGGTGTTCATGATGCTGAGGATTTCTTCGATCACCCACCTGATCTGGCGGTATTCCTCCTTATCCAATTCGTCCAGGAAATCAACCAGTTCCTTAATTAAGGCGAAATTCGTGGGGATATATTGTTTGGCGTTGTTCAGGCTGATGGGCGAGCCGCGGCCGTTGTTCAGGCGGGCCAGGAACAGGCCGTAGGCCAGCATCTGGGCAAAGGCGTCGGCAAAGCCGGGGAGGTCCAGCTCGTGAAACACGTCCCGCTGGAACACCCCGAACAGGCCGAAGAGTTTGCCCTGCTGATGGTCCTGCTGCTGCCGGATTAATTCGTCAATGAGAAATTCCCGCAATTCATGGCCGCGGAGGGCCAGGGCCAGGGCCAAATCCTTGGCGGCGCCTATGCCCTTGGGGGGAGTGGATAAAAAGCCGAGGATTAACGACTCGACCCATTTTGCCTTATCAGGATCAAAGCGGGCCTTGGGATAGCCGACGTCGCTGAGATAGCACAGGGTCTCGCGCCCGGCGATTTCGCCGTCCTTCAGCCAGATCCATTCGAGGTAATTGGTCAGGATCAGGTTGTCTCTTAATTTCCGGTACTTGATGATTTGCTCGGACTTGAGAAACTGGTCCAGGGGTTCGCCGATCTTCTTGTTTTCCAGATAGCCGATGATGCACTCGTTGGTCTTGAATTTGAAATCCGGGGCGCCTTTGCCGGCGGGGTCCCGCTTGGGTTCATGGATGACTTTAACTTGGTTTCCGGCCAGGGAGGTCAGAAGCTGGTCCAGGGCCGGGCGCAGGGTGTGCTCGGTGGCGTCCTGGACCTCGAGGTTTTTGATTTGATCAAAATAGGCTTTAAAGGCTTTGACCATAATTGCAGACCCTATTCAATGTATCCAAGCAGCTAAGGATGGTGCGTGGAACGCACCCTACGCCCAGCCCAGGCGAGACGCCTGCGCCGCCAAGAAAGGTGGAAGAAAGATATTCGCTGTCCTGAAAAGTTCGTTGCATCGGTGGCCCAGGCGTCTCGCCTGGGCATGGTTAGGGTCCAGACCGTGAGCGATGGCGGGCAGCGCCCGCCCTACACCTCTCCATGATGGGTCGGCGGGCACGGAGGCCCGCCCCACCGGGCTTTTCATGCTTTGCGGGTGGGCCAAAGGCCCATGAGGAGCTGCCAGACAATTTATGAAGCCTGCTTTTACCCCGCGGCGGCTTCCTGGGGGCGGAGGCACTTGAGGCTGTAGTCTTCGTTTTTGAAGGCGGCGAGGACGCGGTCCATGACGGCGTCGGAGGCCAGGGCCAGGTCCAGTTGGCGGCAGAAGGCCATCAGGAGGCCGGTCAGTTCCATGGTCTGCTCGGTTTCCAGGAGGGAGAGCTTGACCAGGCGGCCCTGGACCAGGTCTCCTCTGGTGTGGGCGCTGAAGCCCAGGTCGTCGAGGATCTGCTTGAGGAGCTTGGCCCGGCGCTCCCGGCGGTCGATGTTGGCGGCCCCGCCCTTAAACTGGAAGCTGATGTAGTTGTCGTTTTTTTCTTCGGAGATATAGGCGTCGACGATGCCGAAGTGGTAGCCCAGGCGGGAGTTGAAGTTGAGGTAGTTTGGGGTGATGATGGCGAAGCTCTTGCCGCCCAGGCCCCGCTCGGCCTTGCCCATATCGTACATGGTGTTGGCGAACACGGAGATGAAGCCCTTGAGGTCCGGGGCCACCTGACCGGCCCAGGTCACTCCGGGGTGGTGGAAGCCCCGGAGGAGGGCCTGAAAGGGGCGGCTGAGGACGTCGTCCTCGGTGACCTGGTCCTGTCCTGACACCTTAAGGCCGCCCCCCAGGTCGAGGATAAAGAGGTTCAGGGGCAGGTCGGTTTTGAGGCGGCTGATGCGGCTGGAGTCCAGGGCCTTGTCCAGGTCGGGGATGAACATGGCGTCCATGGCCTTTTCGTGGCAGAACCGGGTGAGGTCGTGGAGGGTGCGGCAGTTGGCGGCCTTAAATTCGGGGCTTTCCGGGTCCAGCAGGTTCAAGGGGGAAATGAGCTTCAGGAGGCGGCGCAATTTCAGGTAGACGGGATCATTGCGCCATTCTTCATCGGGTTTGGTGCGGCGCTGGAGCAGTTCGGCCATAATGCCGGGATAGATCAGGGCGGCGTCGGCGTCCACCGTCACCAGTTGGCCGGGTTGGAGGACCGTGGTGGCGCCGCCGACTTCCACCAGGGTGGGGACGCGAAATTCCCGGGCCAGGATGCTCATGTGGCCGGTGGGACTGCCCACTTCGGTGATAATGGCGGCGATGCGGTCCATGACCAGGACCAGGCGGGCGGAGGGCTGGCGGGCCACCACCACGGCCCCGGGGGGAATCTGGTTGACCTCGTCATCGTGGCGGAAGCGGTGGACCCGGCCGGCGGCGACGCCGCCCACCGCCCGGACGCCATGGTGGAGGAGGGGGGGGGCCAGGGGCTCCGGGGCGGGGGGCCGGGCCTCTTTGGCAAAGGCCGGGGCGCTGAGGCGCAGGGGCCGGGATTGGAGGATAATGATGTTGCCCGCCTCCCCCACGGTCCACTCAATATCCTGGGGCTGGCCGAAATGCTCTTCCAACTCCAGGGCGATTTCGGCCAGGGTTTGGATCTGGTCGTCGGTGAGGCAGGGGGCCTGGGCCTGCTCCGGGTCCAGGGCGACTTCCTCCACGCCGCCGTCGGGGCGGCAGACAAGGGCCACGGGTTTGTGGGCCACCCGGCGCTGGATGACGGGGTAGGGGTCCCGGCGGCTCACCAGGAAGAGGTCCGGGGAGACGGCGCCGTCCACGGCGTACTGGCCCAGGCCCCAGACCCCGTTGATCATCACGGTGTTGTCCTGGGGGGCGTGGGGGTCCAGGGAAAACATGACGCCGCTGGCCCGGGCCGGCACCATGGCCAGGACGCCCACGGCCATGGGGAGGGCGTTGACGGAAAATTGCTGGTATTTCCAGTAGAAAATCGCCCGGGAGGTGAACTTGCTGGCGACGATCTCCTTGTAATGCCCGGGTAAATGATCGGCGTGGACGTTGAGGAGGGTGGCGAACTGGCCGGCGAAGGAGAATTCGGTGTCTTCCCCCACGGCGCTGGAGCGGACCGCCAGCCAGGGGGTGGGGAGGCTCCGGCCCAACTGGAGCAGGGCTTCTTCCAGGTCCGGGGGCAGGGGGGCCAGGCGGACCATGGCCTGGAGTTCCCGGCTGATGGTCTTGAGGCTGTCCAGGTCCTGGATATCGGCTTGAGAGAGCACGGCGCCCAGGTCCTGGGCCAGGCTGGAAAATTCCAGGAAGCGTTTGTAGGCTGCGGCGGTAATGGCGAAGCCCTGGGGCACCGGCAGGCCGATGCGGTTGCCGATCTCCCCCAGGTTGGCCATTTTGCCGCCCACGGCGGGGGCCAGGTCCTGGCTCAGGGCCGATAACGGGAGGATATACGGGGTATCCGGGATGCCGGGGACCGCCTCCAGTATCTCCCGAATCTCGGCCACGATATTTTGACAGATGGGGATCAGGTCGGATTGATAGCGATTCCGGGTGAGGAGATTGAGGGAGGCCACCATGCCGGAGACCTGCTCACCCAAATTATCCACCTGGGAATAGAGGTAGCTGGAGTCAAAGACGTAATCGCCGGACAGTTTTTCTTCCATGTCCGCCATGGTTTCCAGGGCCTGGTTGTTGTTGTCCAGGAGGCGGCGGAAATGGGCGAATTTCTCCTGCAAGCGGACCTGTTCGTCCTCTTCGGGTTCTTTGAGAAAGCGCCGCAGGAATTTAAGCATAGTGATCAGTAATCAGTAATCAGTGATCAGTGGCCAGCCGAGCCGGGCAGGGCCACAGGCCGCCCAAAGACGGCCTGCTGCTCACTGTTTTTTCAATTCGGCCAATTCTCCCTGCATGCGCTTCCACTCCAGGGCCCGCTTGATGGTGATAAGGATGGTCTCCTTGCGAAAGGGCTTGGTGATAAAGTCGTAAGCGCCCTTCTGGATGGCCTCTTCGGCGGTCTCAATGGTGCCGTAGGCGGTAATCACAATGATGGGCATGGCGGCGTCGATATTCTTGACGATGCCGATGAGATCGATGCCGTCCACCAGGGGCATTTTGAGATCGGTGATCACCAGGTCGTAATGACTTTCCTGGAGCAATTTGCTCACTTCCAAGGGATTATTGGTCGTGGTGACCTCATAGCCGGTCTTATCCATCAGGATAGTTTTCAATAATCTGAGCATATTGGGCTCATCGTCAACGACCAGTATCCTCTCCGGCATCTTATCCTCCTGCATACTCCCTTAAGAGATGGTGAGGCCCGCTTCCGGGGGGGCCGGCTTCTGGCCGGGGGCTTGGGCCTCCAGGCCGGAAATTACGGGCAGAAAAACGGTAAAGGTGGTGCCATGCTTGTCGGGATATTCATCGATGGGGTGGCTGGTGAAGGTAATGTTTCCCCCGAATTTGGTGATAATGCCGTAACTCATGGACAGGCCCAGGCCGGTGCCTTCGCCGGTTTTCTTGGTGGTGAAGGAGGGGTCGAAGATTTTGGGTTGGGCCTCCCGGGGGATGCCGATGCCGGTGTCAGTAAACTCAATGGCCACCCGTTTGCCGTCGGGGCTGAGGAAAGTGGCGACCTTGAGGACGCCGCCGCCTTTCATGGCGTCGGCGGCGTTGTTGATCAGGTTGATGAAGACCTGCTGGAGTTCCTGGGGATCGCCCTTGAGTCGGGGGAGGTTAGGAGACAGGCTGGTGTCCAGGCGGATTTTTTTGGTGAGCAGGGTGTTTTTCACCACCGCCAGGGTTTTTTCCAGGAGGCCGCCGACTTCGGAGGTGGTTTCGCTGACTTCGGGGACGCGGGCGAAGGTGAGGAGGTTCTCGACGATTTTCTTGCAGCGCAGTCCTTCATCTTCGATGACCTGGAGGGTGTCGTGAATCTCGGGCAGGGACTCCGTCTGTTCCAGGAGGTGTTCGGCGAAGCCCAGGATCACCGCGATGGGGTTGTTGATTTCATGGGCCACGCCGGCGGCCAGGGTGCCGATGGAGGCCAGCTTTTCCATGTTGATCATCCGGTCCTCGATGGCCTTGCGGCCGGTGACGTTCCGGGAGATGATCTCGTAGCCGAAGATGTCGCCGTGCTCATCCTTGATGCCGACGACGCTGGTGGAGAACCAGAATTCCTGGTCGCCGATGCCCACCGGGTGGCGCTTGCTCCGGACCCGGCCGGTTTCCTTGACCTCCTGGAGCCATTCCATATGGAAGTCAGCGGATTTTTTATTAAAAATATCATATAAGGTGCGGCCCACGAAGCCCTGGGGGACGCCTTCGATGAACGTATTCGCCCTGGGGGGCCTCACCGAGGAGCAGGCCGTGGCAAAAAGATTGGCGGCATAGCGGTTGATGGACAGGATGCGGCCGTCGGGGTCCACGGTGTAGATCAGGTCGGCGGCGTTTTCCACCAGGGCCTGGTAGCGGGCCTCGGATTTCTGCACCATTTCCCGCTGGCGGTTCACTTCTTTTTCCAGGCTGGCGGAAAATTGCTGCTCATAGCGGAAATTGAGCATGACGATGGTGCCGGACAGGACCACGAAGCCGATGATGACCTGGAGATAGAACTGCCGGGTGTAGAGGGTATGAATCACGCCCTCCACTTCGCTGGCCGGGGCCACCACCGCCACCGACCAGGAGGGCACCGGCTGGTTCTCCTGGATCAGATTGGGGTCCTCCAGCCTGACGGGGGCATAGGCGATGAGCTTTTGAATCTCGCCGGCCATGCCCCGGTGCCATCCCGAGATATAGGCCCCCCAGCCCTCCTGGCCGGTGAGCATTTTTTCCCGCTGAATCTGGTTGATGGCGTCAAAGGAGATGGCGGGCATCCGTTCTTTGCGGACCGTAAAGGCGTTTTTGCCGATGAAGTCGCGTTCCGGATGACTCAGAAAGATACCGTCACTATCCATGATCCAGGCATAGCCGGTCTTGCCGCTCCGGATACCCTGGGTGAACTTTTTGGCCAGGGTCTGGGTGTCGATATAAAAGGCCAGGACCCCGGCAAAGGCCCCGGAGGGATGGGGATGGGTGTCATCCACCGACACCTCATAAGTGGGCACCGCAATAATGGCGATGAGCCGGCCCACATAGTGGGGAATCTGGGTGGACACCGGCATGACCAGGACCTGGCCCTTATGTTCCGGGTTTTTGGCCCACTCCAGGGTGGGGGGGTCTTTGAAGGATCCTTTGGTGATCTGGTCCACCCCGCGGCTGTCCAACCGGTAGGCCCGTTCGCCGTCCGGAGTGAGGCGGACGATTTCCACCACCCCGTCTTCCCGGACGGAGGCGAGGGTGGCCCGCATGCGGTTGGCACAGGACAGGGGCTCGAGGTACTGCACCGAGGGAGAAAAGTTGAGGGTGATCAATTCCCGTTTCAGGAAGTTGATATCCTGTTCCAGGAGGCTGGCGGTATGCCGGGCCAGGACCAACTGCTGCTGGTTGAAGTCTTCTCTGACGATTTCCCTCATCTGGTTGGCGGACATGAGCCCCAGATAGATGCTGATGCCCAGGAGGGCGAAGTTAACCCCCAATAACAGGGCCAGGGCGTACCGGGAGGCGAGAAAGGGGAAGCGGCGCATTAGGTCTTAGTTCCTACGTGTTCCTGGATATAATCTTTAATATACCATTCTACAATACTATCCGAAAACAGCACCATGTCCAATTGTTTCGTGTAGTGGGTGAGTTTGCCCAGCAAGACCAGGCGCTGGATCATCTGGTCCGGGGGATACTTGGCCAGGCGGGCTTCGATGAGGTCGCCCTTGCGCCGGTGATTCAGGTGCAGGTGGTCGACGATGGCCTCGATGAGCCGGGCGCGGCGCTCCCGGCGTTCGGGAGTGGAGCCGCCGCCCCGGAACCCGAAGGTGAGGTAGTTGTCATTCACCTGGTCCGAGATATAGGCCTCCACCGTGGAGAGATGATACCCCAGGCGGATGCTGAAATTCATATAATTTTTGGACACCAGGACATAGCTTTCGTCGCGGTAGGGGTCGGCGCCCTGGGCCACCTCTTCCTCCCCCTTGACAAAGATGGAGGACAGGCTCTTGACTCCGGGGGGCTTGGCCTGGGCCCAGCGCATGGCGGTCATGCCTTTCCAGAAGGCCTGGAAGGGGATGGAGACGACCTGTTCCGGTCTGACCTTGCGTCCCCAGCCTTTTTTCAGGCCGCCGCCCAGGTCCAGGACCCTCACCTTGATGGGCAGGTTCGAATCCAGTTCCACGGCCTCGCCGGCGGTTTCGCCTTCACTGTCCGTGAGACGGAACATTTCCCGCATGGAGAATTCATGGGCGTAGCGCACGATGTCATGGATGGTGCGGCAGTTGGCCGGGGTAAAGGCGGCGTCATCCTGGGGGTTGATCAGGTTGAGGGGGACGATCTGTTTGACCACCGTCTGCAAGGTTTGAAACACCGGGCTGTCGGCCAGGTCGTTCTTTTTTTGTCGGGGTTCCAGCAAATCCGGGATCAGTCCGGCATAGATGTTGTTGTAATTGGCGTCCACGGTGACTTCCTGGCCGGGTTTAAGGACCTGGGTGGCATTGCCGGTGTTGAGAATGGTGGGGACCCGGAATTCCCGGGCCAGGAGGGCCATATGGCCGGTGGGGCTGCCGGCGTCGGTGACGATGGCCGCGGCCTGGGCCATGACGGTGACGTATTTGGTGGAGGTGTGGCGGGCCACCAGGACGCCGCCGTCGGGGAACTGTTTCAGGTCTTCATCCCGGCGCACCAGGACCACGGGGCCGGCCCCCACCCCCCGGCAGGCCACGGTGCCGTGATCGATGAGCACCGGGTATTCCTTCAGGGTGCGGGGGGGCCGATCCGGCTCCTTCCGGGTGGGGAGTTGCAGCGGCCGGCTTTGGAGGAGCCAGAGTCGGCCGTGTTCATCCAGGGCCCACTCCACGTCCTGGGGTTTGCCGAAATGCTCCTCCAGGGTTGCAGCCCAGCGCACCAGTTCGGTAAGCTGGTCCGGGGTCAGGCAGGGGGCGTTGATCCGGTCCGGGGGCACGGGCGCCTCCTCCTCGCCGCCCTGGGGCCGGCAGACCAGCATAACCTCCTTGGGGGGAATGGTCCGGGCCAGGACCTGGCCCGGGGGGTGGTAGGCCACCAGGTAGTGATCCGGGTTGATGACGCCCCCCACGGCGTACCGTCCCAGGCCCCACACCGCGTTGATGAACGCGGCCTCCTGGTTGGCGGCGTCAGGCTGGCGGGTGAAGAGCACTCCGCTGGCCCGGGCCTTCACCATGGGCATGACCACCACGCCCATGGCCATCTCTTCTTCTTTAAACCCCTTGTTTTTATAGTAAAACAGGGCCCGGGGCGTGAACAGGCTGGCCAGGATATCCTTATAACGGCTGACCAGGGATTCGGGGGGCACGTTGAGATAGGTGGCGTATTGACCGGCAAAGGTCAGGGTAAGGTCCTCGCCCACGGCGCTGGAGCGCACCGCCAGGCGCAGGGGGCCGGGTTCCCCGGCGGCCAGGCGGTGGCAGGCTGAGGTGATGGCGGCCTCCAGGTCCGGGGGCACCTTCGCCGCCATGATCATCTGCTTCAACGCCTCGCTGACCCGGGCCAGGCTGTCCAGATCATCCAGGCGCCAGGCGCCCAGCAACTCCATCAGCCGGGCCGCCAGGTGGTTGTGATCCAGGAAGACCTTGTAGGCGTAAGTGGAAATGGCGAAGCCGGCCGGGACCGGCAGGCCCACCCGGTTTTTGACCTCCCCCAGGTTGGCGTTTTTTCCCCCCGCCACTTCGGCCATGCCGGCGTCCAGGTCGCGGAAATCAATCACCAGGGGGGCGGGAGGGATTTCCCGGCGGCGGGAGAGGACCTCCTCCACCTCGCAGCTGATGCGGGTCAGGGCCTCGGTCAGGGCCTGGTAGCGGCGGCCCCCCAGGCCGTTCAAGGCCTCCACCAGCCTGCCGGTTTCCTGGAGAAGTTGGGTGACGGTGGCCCGGATGTATTGGAGGTCAAAGAGGAAGTCGCCCGAGAGCTTTTCTTCCATGTCGGCCATCAGGCTCAGGACCTGGTTGTTGGCCGAGAGCAAGGTCTGGAAATGGGCGTATCTCGCCGCTATTTCCATCTGGGACTTAGCCGCCGGACTTTTGGTGAGACGCCGCCAGGCGCGTTTCAGGGTGGACACCCTTGCTCTCCATGGTTACGAGGCGATACTGATTTGCATGCATTGATTAATTAAAGACAATTATCTCTCTCTCCGGGCCAGCTTCAGTAGGCGCCCGGTTTGAGGGCGGACACTGAGGTCCGCCCCGGCAGAAATATCCCCTTGAATACTACCTGGTATGGAGGCCTGCCATGGGCAGGTTATTAAAATTTTATCAAAAATCAGCGAAATTATCCAGCCGGACCCGGCGGCCGGCGGGCCCGCGAGGGAATCTAGCCCACCCTATTCATGAAGTTTTCAAAATATGGGACAACTTAGTGAAATACATAAGAATATCAAAAAACCTTAAAGAGCAGAGTGTTTGTTGCACGGGCTTCCAGCCTGCGCCTGGACAGCCGAGGGCGGCTGTCCCACATTTCCTCGAGGAACTTTTCGGAACGGGACCATTTTTAAAAAGAAATACGATAAGGGGATAGACGGGGGACTTTTTCCCAGGGTCCCCCGTCCTCAGCCGAATGATGGCCCTGTTCGGGTGCGGCCCTAATAGGCGATGAGCAAATAAACGGTGGCGATGGCCACGGTCACGAGCATGGGGGCCATACAGGCCTTCAAATAGCCCATGAAGGAAATGTGGTAGCCCGCCTTTTCCGCCAGTCCCACGGTGACCACGTTGGCGGAGGCCCCGATCATGGTGCCGTTGCCGCCGAAACAGGCCCCCAGGGCCAGGGCCCACCAGAGGACCCCGGAATCCGCCCCCGGGATGCTGTGGTTGAGGAAGGCCACGATGGGCAGCATGGTGGCGGTGAAGGGGATGTTGTCGATGGCGGCGGAGGCCAGGGCCGAGACCCAGACGATCAAGATGACCGCCACCGCCAGGTTGCCTTGGGACAGGTCGGCCACCCACTCGGCGATGAACTGGATCAGGCCGGTTTCTTCGGCGCCGGCCACCACCATGAACAGGGCCATGAAGAACACCAGGGTGGGCCACTCCACTTCGTGCTCCAGCATTTCCACGATGTCCACCCGGGAGACCACCAGGAGGAGCATGGCGCCGGTGAGGGCGGCGATGGAGGGCTCCATGTGGAAGAACCCGTGGAGGATGAACAGGAGGATGGTGAAGCCGAGGAGAGCCAGGCTCTTGATGAGCAGCCCCTTGTCGGTGATGCGGTATTCTTCCTTCAAGTAGGCGACGGTGAGGTCCACGTCCTTGACCACCCCCTCTTGATAGGAGCGGCGGTACCAGAAGAGATAGAAGAGCGTGGAAAAGACCATGGAAACCGTGACGATCAGGGTGAGGTTGGTCACAAAGGCTCCGAAAGAGAGGTTGGCATAGGAGCCGATGAGGATGTTGGGGGGGTCGCCGATCAGGGTGGCGGTGCCGCCGACGTTACTGGCGAAGACCTCGGGGATCAGCAGGGCGATGGGGTTCAGGTTCAAGGCCACGGCGATCTCGATGGTCACCGGGATCATCAGGAGCATGGTGGTGACGTTGTCCAGGAAGGCGGAGGCCAGCGCGGTGACCACCATGAGGATGGCGGCCAGGATATAGATGTTGCCTCGGGCCAGGGCGAAGGATTTATAGGCCAGCCATTGGAAAAGGCCGGTCTTTTTCAAGACCCCGACGATGATCATCATCCCCATGAGGAGGAAGATGACATTGAGGTCGATGGCGTGCATGGCGTCCTCAAAGGAGAGGATGAAGTATGCTGGGCTGAAGGCGCCCAGCACGTAGGAGACGAACAGGATGAGGGCGGCGCCCAGCAAGGCCGCCAGGGTGCGGTGCATCAACTCCAGGGCAATGAAGACGTAGACCAGCAGCAGGACGAAGGTGGCGATCCAGAAGGCGGGGGTGACGGCCCGGTACAGGGTGAGTTGGACCTGGGCCTGGTAGAGGGTGTTGCCGGCCTGGTCTTCACCCACGGGCAGGAGCTTGACCTCGGTGGGTTGGAGCTTGCGCCAGTTGGGCTTGTGGGCCTGGACCTCCACGCGGGCCCCGGAGAGGGCGCCGGCCGGGAGGTGGAAGTTGGCCCGGAAATGGCCCTGGTTGCCGGTGACGATCGTCTGCTTTTTGCCCTCCGGGTGGACGGGCCGGCCATTGACCAGCACTTCCAGGTCGGCTTCCTTGACCCCGTTGCCTTCGGTGTTGAGGATGGAGCCGGCCAGGCTGAGGCGGTCCTGGGGGGCGGAGTCGGCGGCCGGAGGGGCGGCGGCGCCGGGGCCGGGGGAGAGAATCACCCATACCACGAGGAGCAGAAGAATCCCCAGTCTGCTAGTCATTGGCACCTTCCTGTTGGAGCGAAAAGGCGGCTGAGAGTTTTTCTTGGAGTTGTGCATGAGAAAATCCGAAGGAGAGGAAGAGAGGCCTAGGCCCGTTCCGCACTCCAAACGTTTAGGATTACCGGCTGATTTTTAGAGGCTGATAGCGGTGTTGCAACGCGCCAGCGGACGAAATCGGAGTGGTGGGGGAGAGCCGGAACTGCGATCCCGGCCCTCCCTTTATGTAAAACCAGCGCTCGCTAGACCTTGGGCGCCAGCACCGGCATACCCATCAGGGGCCAGATGATATAGACAAACGCGGCCAGGACCGCCATCAACACCAGGCTGGGGATCCAGCCGTAGCCGAAGAATTCCCCGGTAGAGAACTGCTTGCTCTCATAGGCGATGGCATTGGGGGCCGCGCCGATGAGGAGGTTGAAGGGCATGCCGGCGGTAACCAGGGAGGCGAACAGGATGACGTGGGGCGCCACCCCCAGGTACTTGGCGATGACCAGGGAGACGGGGAGCGAGATGGCAATGGCGGCCACGTTCATGATGAAGTTGGTCATGACCAGGACGAAGAAGGCGATGCCCAGGACAAAGACCAACCAGGGGGCGTTCAGGAACATGGTGAGCCAGTGCACCGCCAGCCACTCGGCGGCCTTGGTCTGCCAGAGGCAGAAGCCGATGGACATGGCCCCGCCGAACAGGAGGATGATGTTCCAGGGGATGACCTCCAGGTCCTCCACGGTGAGGGTCTTGGTGAGGAAGAAGGCCACGGTGCCGATGAGCATGATGCCGGCCCGGGACATGTCCTTGAAGGCCGGGACGGGCAGGAAGGACTTGGCCATGAACAGGCCGATGATGAGGGCCATGGTAAAGACGACGAATTTTTCCTTGTTATTAAAGGGGCCCAATTCCTTGGCCAGTTCCCGGGATTTTTCCACCAGGCCGTCGATGCGGGGTTTTTCAGGTCGGAAACAGATGATGACGATCAGCCAGATGAGGAAGACCATCAAGGCCCCCAGGGGGAGCATGTACCAGGTAAGTTCAAAAAAACCGATGTCGTTGCCGGTGAACTCCTTGAACATGCCGGCGGCGGCTACGCCCCGGG
>Ga0172371_10008322_pt1 | contig 14553 bp, 9 predicted proteins | sample Lak12m_FD_114543 | JGI IMG/M metagenome (GOLD analysis project Ga0172371, IMG submission 114543) | Freshwater microbial communities from Kabuno Bay, South-Kivu, Congo - kab_022012_12m | ecosystem: Environmental > Aquatic > Freshwater > Lake | place: Democratic Republic of the Congo: South-Kivu... | reverse complement strand
GATTTGCTCATCGTCATGGTCGGGGGCAGCCCGCCCGAGGCGCAGGGCGCAGGGCGATACGACCTGGATCGGGTCGTCGGCAACGGCACTGGAATCGTCGCCTTCGACAAGCGGACCGGCCAGGTGAAGTACGCCGTGAGCGACGAGCTGGCCAGCTACGCCACGCCGCAGTTGGCCACGATCGACGGGCGGCGGTGGTGCTTCGTGTTTGCCCGGGGTGGGTTGGTCGGTTTGGATCCGCTTTCGGGCAAGATCGACTTCCACTATCCCTGGCGATCCCGGCTTCGCGACAGCGTCAACGCCAGCTCGCCGGTGGTTGTCGGCAACGAGGTGTTCATCTCCGAGACCTACGGCCCGGGGAGTTCCTTGCTTCGCGTCAAGCCGGGCGCGTGCGAGGTGGTGTGGCGCGATCCGCCGGGCCGCAACAAGGCCATGCAGACCCATTGGAACACGCCCATCTATCACGATGGGTTCCTCTACGGCTCCAGCGGGCGCCATACCAGCAACGCCGAGCTGCGGTGCACCGAGTGGAACTCCGGCAAGGTGATGTGGAGCCAGCCCGGGCTCACCCGAGCGTCGCTCCTATACGTGGACGGCCACTTCGTGTGCCTCGGGGAAGACGGCGTGCTGCGCCTGGTGAAGGCGACGGAAAGACGGTACGTTCAGGTGGCCGAGGCCGTGGTGCGCGAGAAACCCGATGGCCCGAAACTCATCAAGCCGCCCGCCTGGGCCGCGCCGATCCTCTCCCACGGCCTGCTCTACGTGCGTGGCGACGACCGGGTGGTCTGCCTTCGGCTCATCCCCGAGTAATAGGCCCATGAAGCCGCGACCGTTGGTCGCGTCTCCTACCCGACGGCGTCCTTCCACGCGACCAGAAAGAGGTCGACGCCCGTGCGCTCGCAGCCGATCCGGGACTGCTGGCGGGGAATGCCGGCCCGGGTCGCCAGTCGCTCGAGGTCCTGGACGGTCCGATAGTTCAGATACCAGTTTCCGATCCATTCCATATAGGCGCGGCTCGGATTGTGCGGGGCGAAATTGCCCACCAGCAGCATTCCCCCTTCGGCCAGTTGCCGCCAGAAGAGACTCAGAAGCGATGCGGCCGGCTCGTCGTCGAGGTAGTCGAACAGCCCAGCACAGATGAGGAAATCGGGCGTCTGCAACTCCGTCGCGCCGCGCGTCCCTTGGGCCAGGCGATAAAGGTTCGTTCGGATGACATCAAGCGACTCTTGGGGCAAGAGCGGCTCGAGCCGGGCGCGGGCCACGTCGAGCGCGGTGGGGTCCAAGTCCAGCAAGCGGACCCGCACCGAGGCGAGACGCGCCTTGGGCATCGCCGCGAGCGCCTGGAACACGTCGATGGCCGGCCCGGAGCCGACGCTGGCGATCCGGTACGCTTGGCGCGGTCGCCGGAGGCAGTGGGCGATGATCGCGGCGGCCGTGTGCTGGGTCCGGGCCCGGACCGCCTCCGGAGCGGCCTGGCGCAGAAAGTACCGGTCGAACACCCTGCCCAGCGCGTGGCTACAGCACGATTGCTCGCAGATCCGCGAGAGCATTTCGTGGTCGCCGGCGTAGCCGTGCGGCTTGAACCGGGCGTGGTGCTGGAGTGATCCTACCTCGAAGAGCGGCCCCGCAATCCGCCACAACTCCGAGGAAGGCAGCCGGTTGGCCTCGCCCCAACAGTCGGTGGCGGCCAAACGCACCAGGCACTCCGAGAGGGCCGCATCGACAAGGATACCGGCCAATCGCTCATCGGACCAGCCGGCCGTGACCCGTTGGGCCTCGCTCAGGCTGGCCACGAGGTCCGTCGCCGCGGCCCGCACTTCGTCGAGCAGGTCGCGGCTGGAGCAAGAGTCGCTCGGGGCAGTGTTCTTGGGAGTTCCGGGAGAGAGGAAGACCATGATAGGGCGAGGATTGAGGAGAGATCGATGCGTATGGCGCCCGAAGCCCACGGGCTGCAAGCCGTGGGCTTCGGGGCGACCGACGCGGCTCGAATCGGCTATCTCACCGGGGCGGGCTTCGGGGGAGCGGGGATCGGCGGCAAGGCCGGGGCGTTGATCTCCGGCGCCGGGGCGTCGCGTTGGGGCGGATTGACGGTCACGGTGAGCGGGTTGGCCGCCGCCCCGTCGCCGCGAATGATTACCAGGTCGGCCTTCGTGGCCCCGGCCAACGGCAGATCGGGCATCTTCAATCGCACGCCCAAGTCGTACCAGCCGAGCACTTGTGCCTCCATCTCGATGCTGCCCAGGTGAACGATCGCTTTGCCTGGCTCCGGCCCAAAGCCTTCTCCGGCGACGATGATCTCTCCGCCCGCGCCCACCGTCGTCGGATCGGCCTCGAACGCGGCCGGGTCGACCGGCAGGACCTCGGCCGTAGCCACCCGAGCCCCGTTGTTGGCCCGGTTCACGTCCTCGATCTCGCGATTGGCGTCCGCAATCGCGTGCAGGTACTGGAAGGGCGGCTTGCCCTGGGCGTCGGCCGGGGCTCGGGCCACCTCGAACGGCAATCGGATGTCGACCGATTGCGTGTCGCCGGCCTCGATCGCCGTCACGCGGACTCCCGCCTGCGGGGCATTATGCACCAACTGGGCGTCCGGGGTGGCAAACAGCCGCACGTCGAACCCCTGCGTGATCGCCTGGCCGCTGTTGTTGCGGAACCACACCCGGTACCTCGGCCCGAGCTTCTCGTCGGGATGGCCCGGGTCCACGAACCGCACTGCCAAGAGCTGTAGATCGTATTGTGCCTCGGGCACGGCGGGTCGCCGCACCTCAACCCAAGTCCCGCTCGACACCGCCGGGAGCGGAGTCCAGACCGGGCAATCCCAATACACCCAAGGCTGGGCCACCGCCACGTACACGACCGGGCGGCACCAGATCGGGCGCGGGTCCCAGAACGGATGGCAAGGGTGATACCAGCTCCAGTGGACCCAGGGAACCCATCGCGGATACCACCAGATTCCCGGATACCACGCCGGGCCAAAGTGGCAGCGGTACTCGAAGCAGTGCCGGTGATACGCCGGGCTGACCCAGCCGCGATAGTGGAAATCCGGGTGCGGGTGGAAACCGCCGTTCACGTGCTGGATGTTCGTCATCCTGTTCACGTTTGCGACGTTGACGCCGGGGTTGTGGAGCGCGAGTCGCCGGGCGACGTCGCCTTCCTGCGCCAGCCGATACTGGTCGGCCAGCTTGATCTTCTGTCCCACCTGGCCGTGGGTCAGGCCGTCGAGTTCTCCTTTCTTCACTCGGTCGGGGAATCGGGCACGGGGGAGGGCGTCGGACGCGCCCTTGTCTTTCGGCATCCCGGCCCCACCGGGCGAAACCATCTTCATTCCCGGCTTTACGTCGAGGGGTGTTCTTGGGCCGGTTCTCCCGCCGAGGTCCGGGATCTTGGCCCCGTCGATATGTTTCGTGCTCGGGAGCTTCGCGCCACCGCCGTCGGTCTTCCCCCGCCCGTCCGCCGGCTTCAGTCTCCCCTCCGACACGTCGGGGATCCGTTTGCGGAGGTCGGAGATCTTGGGGCGATCGGAAGACGACTTGCTGGTGTTGAACCTGCTGGCGTCCGACCTGCCAGCCTCGGACTTGCCAGTTCCAGACTTGCCGTTATCAAACTTGCTGGAGCCGGACCTGCCGGTGTCAGACCTGCTGGTATCGGACTTGCCGGTATCGAATTTGCCACCCCGATCGCTCCTTGGATTGTCGGCCGCGAGCCGCGAGCCGCTCGCTGCGTTTGACCGCAAGGCCGGGACATCTGGGATTCGCTTGCGGAGATCCGAAGTGTTCATACGGTCCCCGGGCGAGCGCGAGGCGCCAGCCGCAGAATCTGTAGCGCGTCTGCCAGTGTCGCCCGCGGCAAGCCGGTTCTCGCCGGCCAATGTGAGCCGCCCAGCTTTGGAACCGCCCAAGTCGGGAATCCTTCGCCGTATCTCGTTGATGCCGGGTCGGTCGGCTGGCAGCTTGGCCGGGCCTGCCGCCGGAGTCTGCGAACCCCGCTCGCTCGCGGCGAATCGCAGCCGCTCGACGGGTTCCGAGCGGACCGTCTGGCCGCGCAGCCAGTCGCGCGTCGTCGCGTTCGACCCCGAGGACGGTAAGCCCGCAACCCTGGCGCCGGAAGACGGCGTGTAGCTCCGGGTCTGGTAGCGGCTCACCGAGGAACCGGTGGCAAAGCGGGAAATGTCAGTCCCCCGCGGCGAATAACTCCGCGGTTGCGTCACCGAGAAATCCGACCGCGGTGTTGCCCGAGTGCTCGCTGCCGGGGCGACGGACCGACTCGACCGCTGCCAGCCCGAAGCGGCCCTGTTGCCGGAAGTGCCCGCGGAGGCAGACGATCTGCCCGCGGCGGGATGGCCGCTGTTCACGCGACCGAAGCGTTGGCCTGGTGCAGGCATCGCGGCAGCCAAAATGAGTCCAGCCACTCCCAGGCCAATGGCCAGTGCCGGCCCTCTCCCACTCAGAAGCCGATGTCGGACATCCATCGCGCACCCCCTTTCTCACTCAAGCGGCGTTGCAGGAGCCCCCGGGTGGACCGAGAGAGCAACGATTATACCGCGTCCCATGCATTCCGCGATAGCACCCGTCGTGTAGCGATAAGTCGTTGTAGGTAAGAAAGATAGGATACCACTCCATTTCCAGCCGCGGGATTCGGCAGAAGGGACGAGACCGCGAGAGTGTAGTCATACTGACTTCAGCGTAGTCAGTACGATGGCGCAATCATCGCCTTCTCAGTGAGCCTCGAAACCCCTATATTGATCGAAAGTGGTTTGTCCACCGGACCCACGCGGCCGCCACCCCGGCCGACGAATTTGTGTTTTCCCCGAACGGTCACATCAGGTATATGACAGAAAACGACAAGGCGGATCACTGGGGGCTCTTGGCCACAGAATTAGGTGCGGAAGTATCTACCGAGGAGCATTCACCGCCGAAGGCGGAAGAGGCCCCATCTTCGCAGGGCGAGTCGCCCCCGGCCCCCGAGGCGGATGTCGGTCACGAAGACCGCCCCCGCCCGATAGCCAGGAGCCCGTTGCCACCTCGGCCCGCGCCGCCTCGACGGACTGCGAGCGATTGGGGCCGGCTGGCAGAGGAGTTGGGAGTCGCGGTGCCGTTGGAGCCGGACCTGCCCGAGACGCCCCGTGAGGAGCCGACCACGCCGCGCGCGGAGGCGGAGCAACAGGACGTGTACTTCCCCGAAACCATGCCCGAGCGGCGGGCGGAGCCGGAAGCCGAACCTGGGCTGGAAGAACCTTTTCGCCCGGCGGCCGAAGCGACACGGGGCGAGGAACGCCGCGGCCGAAGACGCCGCGGGCGTCGTCGTCCTTCGGGCGGCCCCGAGAGAGAGAGGCCGGCGCTTGCCGGACAGTCTCCAGAGCGAGGGCTGCCTCGCGATGGTGCGGAGCCCGAAGATCTCGGCAGCGAAGATGCCGAGCCGTCGACTGCCCCCGCAACCACGCCGCCCACCCCGGAGCGAAGTGAAGAGGGAGTGCGCAGTCGGGGCAAGCGGCGCCGCCGTCGACGTGGATCCTCGTCGCGACGCGAGCCCCCGGCGGGCGGGGAAGCTGAGGTTCGCAGCAGACGTGACGAAACGATCGGCCCGCCCACGCCGGACCGCCCCGGTCGTGAGGAGCCGGAGCCGGCGACCCTCGAGGACGACGACAGCGTGGACGACGACCTCCTCGATGAGGAGCAGCCTGCCGAGGACGCGCCGCGGGGCGAAAAGTCCCTCCACCGCGCGATTCCTTCCTGGTTCGACGCGGTCAACGTGGTAATTTCCGCCAACCTCGAATCCCGCGCCAAGAACCCCGATCGGAAATCGGGGAACCGTCCCCGCGGCGGGCACGAGCGCCGCGGGCGGGAACGGCCCGGCGACAGGCCGAACTGACCGGATGCACAAGCGATTCCACCTTCGCGACCTCGATGCGTTGCGGGCGGAGCTCGCCGCCCTGGGCCTTGCGCTGCCGATGGCCGAGAACACCGCCGTGCTCGGCGAGCCTGTCGCGGTGGCCGCATTGCGCACGCCCAATCGGCTGGTCATTCAGCCGATGGAAGGGTTCGACTCCACTCCCGAGGGCGCGCCGGGCCCGTTGAGTTTTCGCCGCTACTTGCGTTACGCCCAAGGCGGCTCGGGGCTGATCTGGTTCGAGGCCACCGCGGTCCTCCACGAGGCCCGCTCGAATCCGCGGCAGCTCGTTCTGCACGAGGGGAGCGTGGCGACGTTTGCGCGGCTCGTGGCCGCCACGCGCCAGGCCGCCCGCGAGGCCTTCGGCCACGACATCCTTGCGGTCGTCCAGTTGACGCACTCGGGCCGGTATAGCAAGCCCGCGGGCATCCCCCAGCCGATCATCGCCCATCATAGCGCGGTGCTCGATCCCAAGCACCAGCTCCCGCCCGACTACCCCTTGGTCTCCGACGACTACCTCGACCGCCTCCAGGAAATCTACGTCAAGGCGGCCGGACTGGCCGCGGAGGCCGGGTTCGACGGCGTGGACGTGAAGGCGTGCCACCGCTACCTGGTCTCCGAGCTGCTGGCTTCGCACACCCGCGAGGGGAAGTACGGCGGGTCGCTCGCCAACCGCTCCCGTTTTCTCCGCGAGACCGTGGAGAAGATCGTCCGGTCGCTGCCGGGCATCTTCGTGACGACGCGGATCAACGTGTTCGACGCGATCCCGCATCCCTATGGATTTGGCGTCAGCCGCGACGACCGTGCCCAGCCCGACCCGGCCGAGCCAATCGAGGTGATCCGGTCGTTGAAGCAGGCCGGCGTTCCGCTGGTGAACGTGACGGCCGGGAATCCGTACTACCAACCGCACTTCGGCCGGCCGTACGATCGGCCCATTGCCGGAGTCGACGTGCCCGACGAGCACCCGTTGGAAGGCGTGGCTCGCCTGGTGGAGTTGACGCGTCAAGTCCAGCAAACGTTCCCCGATCTGCCGGTCGTGGCCACGGGATACAGTTGGCTGCGGCACTTGATGCCCTACGTGGCGGCGGGGGTGGTGCAAGCGGGTTGGGCGACGCTGGTCGGCCAGGGACGCAGCGCGTTCGCCTACCCGGACGCGGCCCGCGACATCCTCCGCGAGGGCCGCATGGACCCGGCCAAGACCTGCATCGCCTGCTCCGGCTGCTCGCAGATCATGCGCGACGGCACGATGACCGGCTGCGTGGTCCGCGACCGCGCGATTTACGGCGAGCAGTACAAGCTCGGCCGGCGTTATGCCATCGACCGGCTCCAAGAGGCGGCCCGGCGCTGCCGCGATTGCGAGTTCCCCCCGTGCACCGCGAGCTGCCCGGCGCGGGTCGACGTGCCCGGCTTCCTCCGCGCGTTCGCCGACGGCCGCATCCAGGAGGCCTACGACGTGCTCCGTCGCTCCAACGTGCTGCCGGAGTTGTGCGCCTACGTGTGCCCGTCGGAAGTGCAGTGCGAGGAGGCATGCCTGGAACGGATCTTTGTGGAATACGCCCTGCCGATCCGCGACATGCAATGGGCGGTGTCCCGCCTGGCACGACAGGCCGGCATGACCGGCGTGCGTCTGCCCGCCGAGCCGAGCGGATTCCGGATCGCCGTGGTCGGCGGCGGGCCGGCCGGATTGGCCTGCGCGATCCGGCTCCTGGAGCACGGGCACCAGGCCACGATCTTCGATCGCGGCCAACGGCTCGGCGGCGCCCCAGACTCCCTCATCCCCTGCTCCCGATACGAGAGCGCCGCGGCGGAGATCGACGCGATTCTCAAGCCGGCGCGGGCTTCCGGCCGCGTGGCCATCCGGCTCGAGTGCGTTCTGGGCCGCGATTTCTCCCTGCACGAGCTCCGGTCGCAGTACGACGCCGTCTTCCTGGGCTTGGGACTCGAACAATCGATCTCGCTGGCCACGGCCGACGGGGTCGTCGATGCCCTCGGCTTCCTCCGCGACGTGAAGCAAGGGAGAATCGCCTCGCTTTCCGGCCGCGTGGCCGTGCTCGGCGGCGGCAACACGGCGGTCGACGCGGCCGTCACGGCGCATGAGATCGGGGCGAGCGACGTCTTCGTGGTGTATCGTCGCTCGGCGGCCGAAATGCCGGCCTGGCCCGAGGAGCAGAAGCGGCTCCGCACGACCGGCTGCCACCTCTTGATCCTCTCGCAGCCGGTCGGGTACGAGACGGACGGGAAGGGCCAGGTCGTCGGCGTGCGCGTGGCCAGGACCGAATTGGGCGACCCCGATGCCTCGGGACGCCGCGCGCCGCGGGCCGTTTCGGGAAGCGAGTATGTCTTGCCGGTCGAGCTGGTGATTGAGGCGATCGGGCAAGCCCTGCCCGACGCGGTGCGCAACGCCCTGGAAGGCGTCGCGCTTACGCGGCACGGCCTGGTGGCCACGCGCCCCGATTCCCAGGCCACTTCGCTGGAAGGCGTCTTCGCCGGCGGCGATCTGGCCAACGGCGGCACCACCGCCGTGCAAGCAATCGCCGAGGGAATGAAGGCTGCGGACGAGATCGACCATTGGCTGGCGGCACGCCCGTCTCGCACGCCAACGACGCCCGACCCATAATCCGTGGGCGGCTTATCTCATGCGACATCTTCGCGCCATCTCCGGCGACAGGGTGGCTAAGGGCCACCCGGGAATGCCGGATCCTGTGATCTACCTACTGGTGTTCTTGGTGGCTGGCGAGCAAAATATAAAAGCGACGCCCGCATAACACGATTGCGTCAGGGTGAGAATATGCGGGCATTTGCCACGAGGGGAGTTGTTTTCAGATCGAAGGGAGGGATGCAGTCGGATGGCTAATATTGCGTCTGTCTTGAAGGACGAAATCCGGCGTTTGGCGCGGAAGGAAGTCAAGGGTCACTTGGTGAAGACGCGTCGGGTCACCGCGCGTTACCGCAGCGACATCGCCACGTTGAAACGCGTCGTGCGACTTCAGGAGCGGAAGCTCGCGGCGCTCGAATCGCTGCAAGCCAAGCAACCGGCAGCCGAAGCGGCCTCGGCGGACGTTGCCCCGGGCTCGCGATTCTCCGCGCGCTCGGTGCGTGCCCAGCGGAAGCGGCTGAAGCTCACTGCGGAGCAGTACGCCGCGCTGGTCGGGGTTTCGTCTCAAACCGTTTATTTGTGGGAGCGCGGCAAGGTGCGGCCGAAGGCATCGCAGTTCGCGGCCCTGGTCTCGGCCCGGTCGCTCGGCCGGCGCGAGGCCCTGACGCGGCTGGAGCAGGCCGGCCAGAAAGCGGCCAAGAAGGCGCGCTCGCGGCGAAAGAAGCGGGGCTAAGCGAAACCGCGAAGCAGCAAGATCGTAGGTCAGGCTTTCCACCCCGACAAAGTCGCAAGAGGGGACTGGCTCCGTCGCCGCAAGGACTGTGTCCCTCCAGATACGCGCTCTGGCGACGGTGCCTGTCCCCTTTGGCGACGGACCACGGAATCGGAGATCGAGCGGATGGATTCTGCCAACCGTCTTCACCGGGCCGTGCTGATCCCGGGCGACGGGATCGGGCCGGAAGTGACGGCCGCCGTGCGCCGCGTGTTCGAGGCCGCCGGGGCGCCGGTCACTTGGGAGGAGCGTCAGGCCGGCGTGGTGGCGTTGCGAGCGGGCCGCGAGTTGCTCTCCGAAGAGACGATCGAGGCCGTCCGCCGCGCTCGCCTCGCCCTCAAAGGGCCTTGCACCACGCCCGTCGGCGAGGGGTTCACCTCCATCAACGTCCAGTTGCGCAAGCGGCTGAACCTCTATGCGGCGGTGCGGCCCGTGCGGAACCTCGACGGCGTCCCGTCGCGCTTCCAGGGCGTGGACCTGATCATCGTGCGCGAGAACACGGAAGGGCTCTACAGCGGCGTGGAAAACCAGGTGACCGACGGAGTGGTGATGAGCATGAAGGTGGCCACCGAGGCCGCCTGCACGCGGATCGCCCACTGGGCCTTCCGCTTCGCCAACCGCCGCCAGCGCCGCCGGATCACGGTCTTCCACAAGGCCAACATCATGAAGGTGACCGACGGCCTGTTTCTCCGCTGCGCCCGCAAGGTCCATGAGCAGGACTATCCCAACATCGACTACCAGGAGCTGATCATCGACGCCGGCTGCATGAAGCTCGTCCAGGACCCGAGCCAGTTCGACGTGCTCCTCCTGGAGAACCTCTACGGCGACGTGGTGAGCGACCTGTGCGCGGGGCTGGTCGGCGGGTTGGGGGTGGTGCCGGGGGCCAACATCGGCGACGAATTGGCGGTGTTCGAGGCGGTCCACGGCTCCGCCCCCGACATCGCCGGCCAGGGGATCGCCAATCCGCTGGCCCTCCTCATGTCGGGCGTGATGATGCTCAATCACGTCGCCGAGGCCCGCAGCGACCCTCGCTGCCGGGAAGTCGCCGACCGGATCAAGGCGGCCTACAACCGCGCGCTGGCCGACGGCCAGAAGACCCCCGACCTCGGCGGAACCCTCGGCACCGAAGCCTTCGCCGACGCGGTGATCGCACGCCTGGAATCGTAGGGGGGCGTCAAATGGCCTTCACGTAGATCGCCTTCCCGTCGCCGGGGCCGTAGAAGTCCTGGAGGACGACTTCGAGCCGGTATCCGCATCGCTCGTAAAAGGCCCGGGTCGGGTGGTACTGGTCGCGGGTCGACGTCTCGACGTAGATTCGTTTCCCGCCCGCCTCGCCGATCAGCCGCTCCGATTCGGCCAACAATCGCTTCCCCAGCCCCCCACGCCGACTCGAAGCGTCGACTGCGATCCAGTACAGGTCGTAGCTGGCGGCCGTGCCGGCAATGTGGCCGTAGCACGCGTAGCCCCCGACGCGGTGGTCGCGCTCGGCGAAAACGAAGTGATACCCGCTCGCAGGCCCTTTCGCCAGCCGCTCGTCGACCAGTTCGACCGCCACCGCGACCTCGCCCGGATTGAAGAATCCGGTCGACTCGACGATCGCGCGGACCGCCTCGCGGTCGGCGGGTGTAACCTGGTAGCGGAACGACCAGTGGGCATGGGAAGCGGCGGGTGCGTGTTCTTGGTGCGACATGAACTGGTTCCGTTGAATGTTACCGCGCTGGTAGGCTGACAGAGCCGCATGGTTGGGTTGGGTGCCACTGGCTGCTCGTCAGCCAGTGCGAACTACCTACGGGCAGACAAGCTGCCCGTGGTACCCGACGAATACAGCGAGTCGGAGTCCTAAGATGTCTTGGCCTCCGCCAGAAGCCCCTCAAAGAAACTCCGGGCGTTGGCCCCGAGCGTGCGGAGACGATATCCCCCTTCTTGGACCACGAGGGTCGGCAGTCCAAGCTCGGCGAGCATACGCCCGTTGGCTCGAAAATCGTCGGACACAAGCCCAAACGACCCACAGGGGTCGCCCTCGCCCGCGTCGAGGCCCAAGGCGATCACCAGGAACCGCGGCCCAAACTCAGCCACGGCCCGGATCGCCCGCGCAAGGGCTCTCCGGTATTGTCGGGCGCCAATCGCCACGGGCAAGGGGAGGTTGAGGTTTCGGCCTTCGCCGGGCCCTTCGCCCCGTTCGTCGGTCCGTCCGGTGAAGTACGGATAGGCCACGTCGGGATGGCCGTGGAGGGAGATGGTGAGCACGTCGCCGCGATCCCAGAAGATGTCCTGGGTGCCGTTGCCGTGGTGGTAATCGAGATCCACGACCGCCACCTTGCCATGGCCGCTGAAGTGCTCGGCTGCGGCCGCGGTGTTGTTGAAGTAGCAGTAGCCCCCGAACGACCGCCGCTCGGCGTGATGGCCCGGCGGCCGCACCAGGGCGTAGGCCACGGGCCTGCCGGCCAGCACGTGGTCGGCGGCCGTGAGGGCACAATCCACGGCGCGGCGGGCAACGTCGTAGGCATGCCGGTAGAGCGGCGTAAAACTGTCGGAGCAATAGAACCCCAAGGCCGCTTCCCGCGACTTCGGCGCCCGCCCGCGACGCCACACGCAAAACGTGTCGGCATAGAGGAACTTGCCCTCGGGGGCGTCGGCCGATGCCTGGCGGAGAAAATCGACGTAATCGGCCGCGTGGATCGCCCTGAGGCGCCGCTGCGGATACTCCCGGGCGGGAACCGGCTCGAAGAGGCCGGACCGGCGGATTTCCCGGAGAATCGTCTCCGCCCGAGGCGGCGTCTCCAAGTACCCGCGCTGACGGACGTGGTGTACGGGGTGGTTCTCGTTCACCACCAGTGGGACCGCACCTGCGATCAAGGGTTGTTGCAGATTGGACATGGCAGATCGGAGACTTTGAGCCAGGCCGTGTCGGCCCGGCCTGTAACGCACAATCCCAGATTCGCTGCGAACTGCCGGGCCGACAGGGCCCGGCTCGGAAATCCGTGAATCGTGCAAATCCTGTTAGCGGAATGCGTCCTCCAAAATGCGGGCCACGGCACGGGAGAAGGGGATCGACGCCTGGGCCAGGGCGGCGGCGAACCCGGCGTCGGGCGAGAGGCACGGGTTGGCGTTGATCTCCAGGATCCACGGTTGACCGGTGTCGTCTACGCGGAAGTCGACCCGGGCATAGCCGCCCAATCCGAACAAGTGCCACGTCTCGCGTGCCAACCGGCGAAGCCGCTCCAGCAGGGGGGCGTCGCCGGGCGGGAAAACGAAGCTGAGGGGGGTCTTCTGGTACTCGAACGACGCCTCCGCCCACTTGGCCCGCTGACCGACGATGCGTGGTTTCCCGGGCGGGAAGGCGGAGAAATCGATCTCGGCGGGGAAGAGCACTTCCGGCCCGGCCGGCCCCGCCAGCACCGAGAGGTTGAATTCCCGGCCCTCGACATACCGCTCCGCATAGCACGGGCGCCGCAAGCGGCAAGCCGACTCCCGGAGCACCTCCCGCAGTGCCGCCACGTCGGCCGGCCGGACGATCGAGTGCTCATCCAACTCGAACGAGGCGTGTTCCCAAAGAGTCTTGACAACGTAAGCGGTTCCGGAAACCGGGCCGCGGCCCCGGCGCGGGTCGGTCACTCGACCGGCCCGATTCGCCTCCAACACTTCCCATTCGGGGGTCGGCAGTCCCGCCAGGCAAAGCCGCTGTTTGGCCAGCAGCTTGTGGTTGGTGAGGAGCAGGGCCTCCGTCGGCGACCCCGTATAGGCCATGCCCATGGTATCGAGCAGACCGGCTGCTGCGCTGGCCGCCCAGTCGGAGCCGCCCAGCGACTCGACCAGATTGAAGACCACATCGGGCCTAATCGCAGCGATTTGGTCTCGAGCGGCCCCCAGGTCCAGCGTGCAGGCGACCGTTGCCGATGAGTGCCCCAGCTCGGCCAAGGCCGCACCGACCGCCTCGGCCTGGACCAGGACGTCCCGGTCGGCCACCGAATCGTCCTGGGAAACGGCATGGTGCAGGATAACGACGTGCATGGCAAACGCTTGTGGAACGGCCGCCCTCGGCTGTGCCCGGTGGGGTTAGGGGACGCGCATTCTTCTCGTTCCCACGCTCTGCGTGGGAACGTCCGGCCGGGGACGCTCTGCGTCCCTCCTCCCTCGTGCCGCGGAGCGGCCGGATTGTGCGTTCCCACGCGGAGCGTGGGAACGAGGCAACAGCGGCTGTGCCACATCGTACTAGCGGGGCCTCGCGGTGACAACCCGCGTGGCGGCCGATTCGACGATCCGTTCAATCAGCCGTTGGTACGGGATGCCCAAGGCCGTGCAGAGCATGGGAAGGTCGGAATGCTGGGGATGGAGGCCGGCCAGCGGGTTCACCTCGAGGAACTGGGGTCGGCCGTTTTCGTCGGATCGGAGGTCCACTCGCCCGGCATCGCGGCAGCCGAGGACCCGCCACGTGGCCAGGGCGATCGCCTCGGCCCGAGCGACCTCGTCGTCGTTGGCGGCCGAGACCAGGCGGTACTCCACCAGGTCCTCGCAGCGTTCCTTGTTGACGTAGGAGTAGACCTCGGCCTCCGCGCCCGGGTTGAGGACGATTTCCAGAGTGCCAAGGACCTCGGCCTTCGGCCCCGTACCCCAGATTCCCACGGTCATCTCCCGCCCGGGGAGGAACCGCTCGACGAGGACCGGCTGCCGATAGCGATCCAGCAGCCCGCGGCAGATCGCCAGGAGCCCGTCCCGGTCGCGGATCTTCGAGGCGGCATTGATCCCCTTGCCGGTCCCCTCGGCCACCGGCTTGGCGAAGACCGGGAAGGGGAGGTCCACTTGCTCCAAGTCGCCCAGCTCGCGGACCACGGCGAAATCGGGCGTGGGAATGCCCGCCTCGCGGACCACCTGTTTTGTCATGCCCTTGTCGAGCGATAGCGACATGACGAGGGGGTCGGAAAACGTGTAGGGGATCTGGTAGGCATCGAGGACGGCCGGCACTTGGGCCTCGCGGCCGATGCCGTACATCCCCTCGGCGAAGTTGAAGACAAGATCCCACCGATCCCCGCGGGCAAGGCGATCGACGAGGTGCCGAACGTGGCCGATCCGATCCGGCTCGTGCCCGAGGGCCTTCAGAGCCAGTTCGAGCGCCTCGACGGTGTCGGGACGATCGAACTCGGCCGTTTCCTCTTCGCCGAACCCTGCGGCCAGGTATTCGGCCCGAAGGTCGTAGGTCAATCCGACGCGCATGGCAAGTGAATTGGGTTGCACCATCCCGGGACGATCATCTGTAGGGAACGCCCTCCGTGGCGTTCCGGGAATCGCCACGGACACCGCAATT
>Ga0172371_10008321_pt1 | contig 14553 bp, 11 predicted proteins | sample Lak12m_FD_114543 | JGI IMG/M metagenome (GOLD analysis project Ga0172371, IMG submission 114543) | Freshwater microbial communities from Kabuno Bay, South-Kivu, Congo - kab_022012_12m | ecosystem: Environmental > Aquatic > Freshwater > Lake | place: Democratic Republic of the Congo: South-Kivu... | reverse complement strand
TCTGACTCAAGCTGTTTGCCGAGTCTGGTGATCTCCGCGGCATTGGCGGCCTTTTGTTCCTGCAGCTGCTTGATCTGGCCGGAAAGTTCCTGTTCCCGCGCTGAGGCTTTGGCCCTGGCCTGTGCGTTGGCTGTTTTTTCGGCGTCAAGCTGTTTCCTGAGGTCTGCTATCGAGGAAGCTGCGGAAGCGGCATCATTTTGAGTCTGCGAAAGTTTTGCGGCCAACTCCTGTTCCCTGGATGTGACCGATTTCTTGATGGTTTCCTGTTCGTCAGCCAGCTGCTTGAGGCGTTCTTTTGCCGTTGCCAGCTCTTTGACGGTATTGGCCGCGGTTTTGTTGGCTTCATCAAGTTGTGCGCGAAGGGTCTTCTCTGTTTCTGATGCCCGTTTTTCAAGATCAGCGAAAGAAGATTTCTGTTTGTCCAGCTGGCCGTTGAGGTTCTCTGCCGCGGAGACAGCAACTTCGTAAGCCTTCTCGAACTCATCGGTACGTCTTTCCATCTCATCATGGAACTGTTTTCCGGCTTGTTCCAGGGTGATGCAGGACTGTGTTTTCTCTTCGAGTTCGATCTTTGCCTTTTCCAGGGTTTCGGAAAGCTGTTTGGCATTCTGGATATGGCGGGACAGTTCTGCTTCCTGTTTTTTGAGGGTGTTTTTGAGTATGTCCTGCTTTTGTTTCTGTTGTTCAAGTTCGCGTTTTGCCGAGGCAAGGGTTTCGGCTGCGGCTTTGGCTTCATTCTCAACCGTTTGGAGTCGAGCGTACAGTTCCCTTTCCCTGGCTGCAGTCCCGCTTTTTACCTGTTCGTGGGCCGTTTTTTCAGTATCGAGCTGTTTCCTGAGGTCGGCGATAGAGGAAACTGCGGAAGCGGCCTGCTGTTCTGCGCGGGCTTTTGCTTCCCCGAGCTGTTTGATCTGCAGGGAAAGTTCCTGTTCCCGCACTGCTATTTTCTTTTCGAATTCCTGTTCTTTCAGGCGGCTCGCCGCTTCGAGTTCTTTATAACGTTTTTCAAGTTCCCGGAATTCAGCATTGGACTTTTCGAGGAGTTGTCTGGATTGTTCCAGCTGTTTGTTCATTTCCGCCGTTTGTTCGGCAATTTTCTTTTGCCTGCCGGCATGGGGGGCCTTGGCCTTTTCACGGAGCTTCTTCTCTTCGGCGAGTTCGGCCTGGAGTTTTGCGACTTCGGCGAGAGGCGCCTTGCTGCTTTCCTCGATTTCCTTTATGCGTTCGGCAAGCTGGTGCTCATTCTTAACGCTTCTTTCCCTGAGTTCCTGGTATTCCTTTTTCTGTTCTTCAAGTTCGCGCTTTGTATCTTCATGCAGTTTGTCTTTACCCAGGGCGTCCCCCGTGAACTGGGTAATCAGTTTGGAGAGTTCATGTTCTTTGGCTGCGCTACGGGCCTTTGTTTCCGCATGGCGGTCCTTTTCCTTCGTCAGTTCCAGCGCAAGTTCCGCGCTCTTGTCAGGAGATACCGGGGCTGCTTTGGTTAGATTCTCGATGCGCGTGGTAAGATCGCGTTCTTTCTTCCGGCTCTCTTCTTTAAGCGCCTGGTATTCGTCTTTCTGTTTCTGCAGTTCGGTCTTGGTTTCTTCAAGGAGTTGTGTCTTTTTCTGGACGTCCTCTGACAATTCCGAAAGGAGCTTTGAAAGATCGCTTTCCTCCGAAGGGGGTTTTGGTTTTTTAAGCTCGAGTTTTGGTTTCTCCGCTTCTTTCTTCGGCGGTTCTGCCACGGTTGCCGGTTTCAGTGAGAGCGGTTTCTCGGGCTCCCTGGCAGTCTCGACAGTCTCTTTTTCTTCCACCTTCTGTTCAGGCTGCAGTTTCGAGGCGTCAGGTTTGAGGATTGACTGGACCGGCAGTTGTTTCCCTGTCGTATGATTCTGAAGAACAGCGGTTGTTTCGATTATTCCACGGCTTACCAGGTACGGGGCCGCCAGGATGTTAAAGGGGCCGTAATTATCGCCGTTTTTGAGCTCGACGAGCCAGTCCATCTTGAGCTCTGGAATGGTTTCGGCCTTGACCCACGTTTTTTCGTCCTGTGATACCATGTTGCCGGCAACGACGCGGCCCTGCGCAGCCCAGTCGCACAGGGTTGAAAGGGGAATTGGGCCATAAACCATATCTTCGTTGATTTTCAGGAACCACTTTACAGCGGTATCCTCAGAAGACCTGAAACCATCATAAAGCTTGGACATTAATTAGCCTCAGTATTGCCGAAACAAGAGTCGCACCATGGTCTCTCGACGTAATGAAAATGATTGCAGGAATGAATCGTCAAGGTCAAGATGAATTGTATGTATCCGGTACATTTGGTATATTGAGTTAAATGAGGAAAAAGGCCGAAAGCGGGGTGTTTATGGTAATAATGTCTTGTGCCATGCTTGTGGTGGCGCTGCCTTTTCTTGCGGGCTGTTCCGGCGCTGCCGATGATATTAAAAGTAAAGCTTCGCGGGAGGGGGCTGCCGCTGTTAACTTTGTGGAAACCGGGAAGGATGGTGGAATTGTGAAGGACAAAGCGGAAAGAATAATAAGGCAGGCTTGTGGCGGCGGGAGATGGTTTCCCGGTGACGGGAAGAAACTGGAGTCAGCGGTCTCCGGTTTCATTAAAAAGGCGGAAGTGCCACAAATAAAAGGCAGGATTGTCGGTGCGATCGCGCCCCATGCCGGCTACGACTTTTCCGGGAAAGTGGCAGGCTACACTTTCAAGGCCATTCAGGCCGGGGCCTCTGGAAGCAATGCCCCCGAAACAGTGGTTATACTGGGTTTCAGCCATAGAAGCGGCTTTAGTGGTGTCGCGCTGATGGATGGCGATGCTCTTATGACTCCCCTGGGAGAGGCTCCGATTGATATTTTGTCGACGAAACAACTGGCTGGTTTCAGCAAGAGGATAGTTATCGACTATTCGCTTTTCGGGCAGGAACATTCGGCGGAGAACGAGGTTCCGTTCGTGCAGTCAACCCTGCCATGGGTAAAGATCGTGGTTGGCTTGATAGGCGACCATGACGTTAAAACGCTCAACGAGTTGATCGCGGCGCTTAATGATCTTTCCAGAAAGAAAAAGATACTAGTCGTGGCCAGCACCGATATGCTGCATAGCCCTGATTATGACCTAGTTACCAGAACTGACAAGGCAACCCTTGAGAAAGTCTCCGGGATGGATTCATCAGGACTGATCAAGAGCTGGAGCCCGGAGAACCAGGTTTTCTGCGGCATCATGCCGGTCCTTGCGGTCATGAAGTTCGCAGAGGCGCAGGGATGCAGGAAGGGGACAGTTCTCTACTACAGGAATAACGGAGATGATTTTCCTGAAAGCCGTGGTGACTGGGTGGTTGGCTATGGTGCTGTGGTGTTCGCTTTGCCCGAATAAGGCATCGCCGAATGCCTGATACAGATAGACCTGTGGAAGAGCCCCTCGCTCAAGTCGCTCCTCCTGACTGTGAAGGGAATGCCGTATGTTAACCTGAGCTGCCGGTTTTCCATGGAAATGCTTCCTTCGAGCAGGTTGTTATTCCACTGCTGCGCCGGGATTTCCGCCCATTTTAAAGGCCAAACCACAACGCATGTGAATATTTCGGCATCTATCACATCCAGGGGAAGTTCGCGGCAAACGATTTCTTTTTCCTGTGAAATAAGACGGATCTTCACAGGCGCCGGAGGGCCGATGATATCGAGTTCATTCATTGTTTTCTGCATTTCCATCTCAATATCCGCAAACAATAACCGCTTAATATCTTTTTCCAGTGAGATTTCGGGAAAGAGCTGGTCAGGAGACAGATCTTCCGAAGAGCCTGCTGAAAGTTCAAATTCTGTGCATTCGGGAAAGTCGTTTATAATTTCATCGATCATTCCGAACCAGAATTTTGCGGCGGAGTTAGTGTAACGGATATTGTTTACAAAGAACGGACCGTTCGACCTGTTTCTTTCCCGGCTATCCGTTTTTCCTGTTCTGGAAATGAGCGACATGGTTGTTTGTTTTATATCAGGAACCGGTTTCCCGTTCAACTGCCGGGAGAGGCTGTTTCTTGACATTAGATAACAGATTTGTGAGTATTTCGCGCATCTCTGATAATAACCATGATCAAACTTACAACAGAGCAGGAGCAGGCCGTAAGAAAATGGGCTCAAGAAGGCTCAAATTTATCTGACATCCAGAAAAAACTTTCAGAACAGTTTGGCATTTCGTCAACCTATATGGATGTCAGGTTCATGGCAATTGACCTAGGTCTTGAACTGAAAGAGCGGCAGTCTGCGCCGGTTCAGAAAGTTGTGCCGGATGGCGGTATGCCTCCCAAAGGGAAGGGCGGCAAGGTGTTTCCGGAAGAAGACGAGGAAACGACCGGTATGCCGGGCGGTGTTGCCGTTGAATTGGACCGTGTAATGAAGCCGGGGAGTGTTGTCAGCGGAACCGTGAGGTTCAGCGATGGGGTTAAAGCTTCCTGGTTCCTTGATCAATATGGCCGCCTTGCTCTGGATTCAGGTCAGCCTGGTTATAAGCCTGGTCCCGAAGACATACAGGTTTTTCAGCAGGAGCTGAAGAAGGAACTTGAACGCCGTGGTTTCTGAAAAAGTGAGGATTCCTGGAGTTATATGCCTGTAATACGCATGATTGCCACGGACCTTGACGGAACCCTGATTGGAAGCGCGAACGAGTTTCCTCTATACTCCAAATTTCGCGATAGGCTCGGGGAATTGCGCAAAAATCACGGCATGATCTGGGTTGCCTGCACCGGCCGTTCAATATCAAGTTTCAGGTCGTTCTTCTCTCCGATGAGGATGATGGGACTCATGCCGGACTTTGTGATTGTCGATCATGCCTATATCTACGAAGTGGGTCAGTATGGCTGCATCCCGCACGTTTTATGGAACCTGAGGATCCGATACCTCATCTGGGCCAGCAAGCTTTTTGCGAATCAGGCCATCGATGAATGGCATGATATGATTACAAGTGTATCGCTTGGTGTCAGCACCATTCGCAGGAGGGATGAACGGCTTTGCCTGCGTTTTGATTCTGAAGAGTCTGCCAAAGTTGCGGCGGACATGCTCAGGGAAAAGATAAAGCCATATCCGCATCTTCAGGTGTTCAGTTATCTCAAGGAAGTGGAAGTCAGGTCTGTTCCGTTCACCAAGGGGCTGGCTCTTTCGGAACTGGCGCATCATCTTGAGATTCCGGCATCCGAGATTCTGGCTATTGGCAATGGCCACAACGATATCAGCATGATGAGCAAGAAAGTTGCGCATCTTGTGGGATGTCCGTCAAATTCCGAGCCTGAGGTGATGGAGACGGTGCACAAGGAGGGCGGACACATTGCGCGCTACCGTTCGCTTTCCGGTGTCCTTGAAATACTGGATGTATATGAAAAGGGAACCGTAAACAGTAACCTTCCCGAGGGATGGGTTCCTCCGGAACGAAGGGATGAGTCGTTCAAGAGGAGTTCACACCATGGCCGGAGAACTTCGCCGAGAGTTATAAGGACATGGCTGTTGATCGTCCTGGTGATTTATGTTGTCCTGAATGTTTTTGCCAGCTTCAACCTCATACCTTTTGTTTCACAGTACATAACCTGGCCCTACAGAATGCTTATGTCGGTGCTGGAAAAGCTGATCATCATGTTTTTCCCCTGATGCGGTGAGTTCAAAGGGCCCTGAAATACGTTTTCTTCATCTGTCCGGACTGCTCGTTATTTTTCCGCGGCGGTATCTTTAGGAAGTTTGCGGTAGAGTGTGGCGAGGCTGATTTTCAGAGCCTGTGCAGCTTTTTCTTTGTCGCCATTGGCGGCGGCAATGACCTGCTGAAGATATTCCTTTTCCTTCTGGACAAGGAAAGCCTTCAGTGATTTATTGCGGAAGTAATCAGTGAGATCTCCCTTGTCCTTACCTGCGCGTGTTTCTCCCGCTGCTGCAATAATCTTCTGGGGAATGACGGACCTGTTTATTAAATTGCCGGATGCAAAAGCAAGGGCGTGCTTGAGGGCATTTTCCAGTTCGCGAACGTTACCTGGCCAGGTGTATTTCTGGAAGATTTCAATGACTTCCATGTCGAGCTTCGGCATATCCCTGTTCAGTCCGATTTCCTGGCGTATAATGTGCTGCGCGAGCGGGATGATGTCTTCCGTCCTTTTCCTCAGGGGCTCGATCGTTACCGGGATCACGCTGAGACGATAGTAAAGATCCTCGCGGAACGTTCCGGCTTTTATCGCGTCCTCGAGGCGGACGTTTGTTGCGGCCAGTATGCGGACGTTGACGGGGACGTTTTTCGTTCCGCCGACACGACGTATCTCCTTTTCCTGCAGGACACGAAGAAGTTTGCTTTGAATGCTCAACGGCATGGCGCCGATTTCGTCCAGGAAGATCGTGCCGCCCTCAGCGGCCTCAAAGAGTCCCTTCTTGGTGCATGTTGCGCCGGTGAACGCCCCTTTCATGTGACCAAACACCTCGGATTCGAGCAGTGGTTCTGGCAGGGCTGCGCAGTTCACGGCGAGGAACTTGTTGTTCTTCCTGTGGCTGTAAAGGTGAAAGGCTTTTGCCACAAGTTCTTTTCCCGTCCCGCTTTCGCCGTAAATCAGGACAGTCGTATCGGTCGGAGCCACGCGTTCAATCATTTCGCAGACGTTCTTCATTGACTGGCTCTCGGCGACAATATTCTCCAGCCGGTATTTTGTCTTGATTTCGGCCTTGAGGTTAACGTTGTCGCTGAGCGCTTTTCTGTAGTCCAATGCCCGGTGCACGGTCAGCAATAGTTCATCAACCTTGAATGGTTTGGTGATATAATCGAAGGCACCCAGTTTCATTGCCTCAATGGCCGTTTCAATTGAGCCGTAGGCTGTAAGCATAATGACAGACGTATGGGGTTGTTCGGACCGGGTAAGCTTGAGGATTGTCATTCCGTCGATTGGAGCCATGCGGATATCCAGGATTATGAGGTCGAACACTTCATTCTTGATAAGTTCGCACGCTTTCTCGCCTTCACGTACGGATAGTACTTCGTAGCCTTCTGATCTGAGCAGAGTGCTCAGAATGCTCAGAATATTGGCTTCATCATCTACAAGTAAAACCCGTACCATAATCGCTCCATAATGAAAAACGTTCTACAATTTGATAATATGAGAATACCCTGAGTGCCGCAAGGTGTAAAACACCATCTTGCACAAGACTGTTGCCATTAGCCGTTTGACGCGGTATATATTACACAAACAGGAGAGTGGGCCAGATGAAAGTTGGATTTATTGGTGCCGGGAATATGGCTGAGGCGATGATTGGATCGTTGATAGAGGCAAAACAGCTGTTGCCCCACGAACTTTCTGTCAGTGACATCAGCCCTGAAAGAAGGGCGGTAATAAAACAGCGTTTCAGGGTGAACGTCTATTCCAAAAACCAGGTTATTCCGGGTGTTGCAGATGTTCTTTTCATTGCGGTCAAACCGCAGCAGCTGGCTGATGTGCTTGGCGAGATTGCTTCCGGCGTCGGACGTCAGCATCTGCTCATATCCATTGTGGCCGGCAAGAAGCTTGAATTCATCCAGTCGATGCTTCCACAGGCCAGGGTGGTTAGGGTGATGCCCAATCTGCCATGCACGGTGTCGGAAGGGATGAGTGTATTCTGCATGGCGCCGGAGGCAAGTGTCGCAGATAAGCAAATGGCGTCCAGGCTGCTTTCATATTTTGGGGAGGTCCTGGAGCTGCCGGAGGAGCATTTTGATGCCGTTACGGCGTTGAGCGGTTCAGGCCCCGCGTTTTTCAGCTATTTCCTGAACCAGATGGTGACAGCTGCCGTAGGGGAGGGATTGAGCCGGGAGAATGCCTTGTTGCTGGCCGGCCAGACAATGCTTGGCACCGCTAAACTCCTTATTGGGAAGAAAATTGACCCTGTAGACCTGATTAAGGCGGTTGCTTCTGCCAGGGGAACAACTGCGGCCGGATTGGAGGTCCTTGGCAGGTCTGACCTGCCCGGGATTATCAGCCAGACGATCAAGGCTGCCGCAAAGCGCAGTGCCGAATTAAGCGTTTAAGGCCGTGAGCAGTTACGTTTGAAGAATAATCCATCCTGAGCGGTCCCAAATCCTATTTCTCGCTTGCCGCTTCCTTTATGAGGTTCATCGCGATGACTTCGCGCTGGATCTGGTTGGTGCCCTCGTAGATCTGCGTGATCTTTGCATCGCGCATCATCTTCTCTACCGGGTATTCCTTCATGTAGCCGTAACCGCCGAGTATCTGCACTGCGTCGGTGGTTACGCGCATCGCTACGTCCGAGGCGAAAACCTTGGCCATGGCGGATATCTTGCTGATGTTCTTTGCGCCGCTGTCGACAAAGCGGGCCGCCTGGTAGACCAGTGCGCGTGCAGCTTCTACCTGCGTGGCCATGTCTGCCATCATGAACTGGAGTCCCTGGAACGAACTGATGGGTTTGCCGAACTGCCGTCTTTCGCGGCTGTAGCGGACGGCTTCTTCAAGGGCGCCTGATGCGATTCCGAGCGCCTGTGCGGCAACGCCGGGCCGCGACTTGTCCAGCGTCTTCATGGCCACCATGAACCCCATTCCTTCCTTGTTGATGAGGTTTTCTTTAGGAACGTGGACATCCTGGAAAATGAGTTCACGGGTGACCGATGCACGGATACCCATCTTGTTTTCCTTCTTACCGAAGGTGAAGCCCGGGGTCCCTTTTTCGACGATGAATGCGCTGGCGCCGCGAGAGCCTCGTTCCTTGTTGGTCATTGCGATTATCGTGTAAATCTCTGCCTCGCCGCCGTTTGTGATCCATTGCTTTGTCCCGTTGAGGATGTATTCGTTTCCTACAAGTTTGGCGGTTGTCTTGATCCCGCCTGCGTCGCTGCCTGCTTCGGCTTCTGTCAGGCCGAATGCTGCGAGGGACTTTCCAGAGGCGATACGGGGCAGATATTTCTTCTTCTGTTCATCGGAAGCGCAGAGGATGATTGGATAGGTTCCGAGGCCGGTCGCGGCCAGGCCGAGGGCGATGCCGCCGCATGCCTTTGACAGTTCTTCCACGGCGATGACGGTTTCCATGACGCCGCCGCCCATGCCGCCGTACTGTTCTTCAATGGAAATGCCGAAAAGGTCGGAATCTGCAAAAATCTTGATTATATCCCATGGAAACTCGCCGGTCTCATCAAGCTTTTCCCGGACCGGCTTGATTTTTTCCTCGGCGATCTGCCTGCAGAGATCGCGTATCATAACCTGTGTTTCGGTAAATCCGTAGTCCATCTGATATTCTCCCAATTTGTCTGTCTACCGCTTTTACGAAAGCAGGCGGCATGTTAGGGGTAGAGGTTGTTAAGGGCAAGAACAAAAAAAGGTGGAGGAAAACCTCCACCCTTTTTGATCTGCGTTAGTAATTAAGCTGCAAGTTTCTTTGCCAGGTCAGCGGCCGAAGCGGCGTCGGGAGCGTATCCATTGGCGCCTATCTCGTCGCAGAATGCCTGGGTTACCGGGGCTCCGCCCACCATTACCTTTATCTTGCCGGCAAGTTTGGACGCCTTTACCGCGTCAATGACGGCCTTCATGTTTGTCATGGTTGTCGTCAGCAGTGCCGATACTCCGATTACTGAGGCGTTGTTGGAAATGGCTGCATCAATGAACTTCTGCGGCTCGGCGTCGATACCGATATCGACCACCTTGAAACCGGCGCCTTCCAGCATCATGCCGACGAGGTTCTTGCCGATGTCATGGAGGTCGCCCTTGACTGTGCCGATGACGGCGATGCCGATTGGCTTGACTCCGGCGCTTGTGAGTTTGGGCTGCAGGAGCTGCATTCCCGCCTTCATGGCGCGGGCCGCGATCAGTACTTCGGGCACATAAACCTCGTTCTTTTTGAAGCGTTCCCCGATGACGCTCATGCCTTTCAGTAAACCTTCGTTGAGGATTTTTGCCGGCTTTTCGCCTTCCTTCAGCGCCTGTTCGACCAGGGCTTTCACATCGTTCGCCTTACCCTTCATGAGATTCGCGGCAATATCTTCCAGTTTGCTCATTATGATTTCTCCCTGTAGCTGATTTGTAATAGGGCTATATTTACATTTAAATTGGCTGATCGGCAACAAAAAGAACAAAAGAAATTTGGGTTGATATTTGAAACTGTGAGGTTACATTACCGATGCGTCTGCGATGGCGAATGTAGCTCAGTTGGTTAGAGCGTCAGATTGTGGATCTGATGGTCGCGGGTTCGAATCCCGTCATTCGCCCCATCCTAGATCATCCCTGTTAACATTGGTTATGACGTACGTACGTCATGCGATATATTGACTCATAATATGACCTAATCCCGTCCTGAAATGCTTGTTTGCTACGATATTTGCTACGGTATTGTTGACAGCAGGTCATTTTTCACACAACTCTACCTCCTTCAAAAATGGCATTATCCAGAGACGGGTCTGCCACCAACTTCTTCATCTCTTGACCTCCATTTGTGTCCAGCCGTATAACTACCACATCAGCTGGACTCGTTTCAGGGGGGGGCAGGTCAGTCCAGCGATAATATTTGAGGCCGATTGTATGAACAGGCTGATTTTCTTGATCTTATCTGCGGCACTGGTGGCGGGTGCCGGGCGGGCGGGTGCCGGGCAGACCTGGAACAACCGTGTTTGGAGTTCCGACGACGGTCTCATGGATAACAGGATCGTAAGCGTCAAGCAGTCGTCCGACGGTCTCCTGTGGGTAGCCACAGCCAAGGATGTGGTGCGTTTCGACGGGCTCGAGTTCAAACCGCTTACTGTCAGTGTGGAGGCGGCTTCAGTAGGAAAGATACAGGCATTATTCATCGACAGCCTTGACCGATTGTGGATTGTAAAGGCTAAAGGGGAAATCGTTTGTGTGGATGGCGGTAAAGTTGTGATGAGTATACCGTCTTCGACTGGCAAACAGAATCCAGGTTCTCCCTCGATCGTTGAAGAGAAGGCTGGCGTTGTTTTGTTCTGTTTCCCCAACGGAGAGTTCTTGCGAGTGCACGATGGAAAGAGCGAACCGGTAACAAAAGAAGGATCTGTTCTTGGCGAAAACAGGCTGGTGGTAAGAGATGGTCTTGGCCAGATATGGTTTTCGCAAGGAAGTCGGGGGTTCGGAATCATCAAGGAAGGCAGGCTGTCTATTCTGGAGACTTTGCGTGTTAACTGCCTGGCCGGTGCGCATTCGGGCGGTGTATGGATATGTTCCGGCAATGAACTCTGGAGATACACAGAAGCAGGTTCCCTGCAAAAAATCTGCAGCCTGCCCGGGGATCTGGTTAATGTCAACCCGCGTGCATTTCATGAGGACAGACGTGGATGTTTGTGGGTCGGATCACATGACGCAGGCCTGTTTCGTTTCGACGGCACTTCTTTCACGAAGATTTCTTCTTTGTACCCGAGAATATCGAGTGTTGACGAGGATATGGAAGGTAATATTTGGGTGGGGACTCCTGATGGCCTGAATCAGTTGAAGCCGGCGGTGGTGACTTTCCTGGGGTCAGGTGATGACGTCTTTTACGGGAATGCCATGTCAATCACCGAGGACAGGGACAATTTTCTCTGGGTTGTCTGGATCACTGGACGGATTACGAAGAGCCCGGTCAGCAGGCTTATGGAATCAGCAACCTTTGGAAGCAACAGTACGACGGAGGAAAAGAATATTCGTTCAGCACAATGTGTCCTGGCCGACCCTTCGGGCGGTCTCTGGTTCGGGACAGAAGACTCGGGAGTGTGCAAGTGGCAGAATGGTGTCGTAACGACCAACCTCACAATAGCGAATGGACTTCCAGGCAGCTTTGTTACTGCACTGCACATGACCCAGGATGGAACATTGTGGTTCGGTGCATCAACCGAAAGCAAGGATCGATGCGGCCTCGTTCGCTGGAAATCGGGCAGTGTCCAATCTTACTCCCTGCCGGCAGACAGCCGGGCGATCACGGCGATAACCAGCGATACAAACGGGTGCTGCTGGATCGCGACTTACGGAGGATATCTTCTCCGTGTCGACAGTAACGGGGTGTTGATTGATGAAACAGGATGTATGGGCCAGGGTCGGTATACAATTTATTCTCTTTGTCTCACACCTGACGGAAGCCTGTGGATCGGTTTTTCGGGTAAGGGGCTCGGCAGGCTGAAGAACGGCCGTTTCAGAGTTTACAGGATGGAGCAGGGCCTGAATGAGAACTCTATCGCTCGAATTCGTTTTGACGGATTCGACCGACTGTGGTTTGCCGGCGACAAGGGCCTCTTCTGTGTGCGCTTTGAAGATTTTGATGATGTTGACGCCGGCAGGTCCAGGTTGGTGCAGTCAGTTGTCTACGGAAAGAACGAAGGGTTGTTAAATTTGCGGGCAACTGGCTTCTTCTGGCCTGGCGATATTCGAGACACTGCCGGCAGGCTGTTATTCGGCATGCAGGGCGGTATCGCCGTGATAAACCCCCTAAAATCAGGTAATATTTTGTCTCCACCGCCAGTCATCATTGATAGGGTAGAGCTCGATGGGCGGACTATTGCAGACTATGGGGAAGGAGGCGATATATTCCCTGATCCGGCTCAGCCTGTGCCCGTAGACCTGCGACAGAACATACAGGCGAGACTTCGGATACCGCCGGGATCCAGTCATCTGGAGATTTCTTTTCTCGCGCCGAGTTATAAACTGCCGGAATGTACGCTGTTCAGATGCCGGTTGCTCGGCCTCTCCAGTGAATGGAGCGAGATGGGTGCGCAAAGGAGCATCAGTTATTACGGGATTCGTCACGGCGACTATCAGTTCCAGGTCATTGCCCGCAACAGTGACGGGGTCTGGAGCAAGACGGGTGCATCGCTTGCCCTGACGATAGAGGCTTACTGGTGGGAAACAGTCTGGTTCCGGGTGGGAGGCCCGCTTGCTGCTGCAGGCCTGTTGCTGACCGGCATCATCATTTTTCTGAGGCGCCGGCAGAAGCTTCAGATTGAACGGCTGGAGCTGCTGCAGGCCACGGAAAAGGAACGTTCCAGAATCGCGGCGGACCTGCATGACGAGATGGGTTCCAATCTTACCCAGATCGGATTATTGTGCGAGAAAGCAGGCAATGACCTTTCGCATCCTGCAATGGCGAAAGATCATCTGGATAAGGCTGTTGCAAATTCCCATATGCTGTCACAGCAGCTGGATGCTGTAGTCTGGGCTGTTAATCCGGCCAACGACACCCTTGAAGGATTCATCGAGTACTTGAGCGATTACGCCCAAAGATTCCTGATGCTGGCTGATATCCGCCTGCGGATGGCAGTTCCTGAAGAGCTTCCTCCTGTGAGCTTCCCTTCGGCGTCCCGTCATCAGCTGTTTCTCGCTGTAAAAGAGGCTTTGCACAATGTGGTGAAACATGCCGCTGCCACTCTGGTAACGCTGAGGATCCGCCTGGAGTCGGGAGAAGTAGTGGTGGAGGTGGAGGATGATGGCAAAGGCATTGACCGGACCCGCAACGATTCTGTCGGCGCCGACGGTCTGGGTAACATGGCCAGGCGCATGGAACGTCTCAAGGGCCGCTGTGAATATCGTCCCGGCAAAGATGGTCGCGGGACGCTGTTGCTTTTCGCTATGCCTCTGGGCTTAACTGAGGTATGATCATACGCTAAATAAAGTCTATGAGTGTTAAATCAAATTCGGAGATTACAGTCGCGGTGGTTGAGGATAATACTGAATTATCCGATTCCATCCGGGAGATAATCGACGGCGCTGAAGGGATGCGCTGTGTAGCGACCTGTCCGACGGGAGAAAAGGCTTTGACTGTCCTGCCGTCGTTGAAGCCGCGAGTTGTCCTGATGGACATCAACCTTCCCGGCATGAGCGGCCTGGAGTGCGTGAGGCATCTAATTGGGCGTTTGCCGGATACACTCGTTGTGATGGTTACTATACACAGCAATATCGATGCGATATTTCAATCCCTGCAGGCCGGAGCCTGTGGTTACCTGCATAAACCTGTCAAAGCCGGGGAGCTTATCGCAGCCGTACGTGAAGTCGTTGGCGGTGGCTCTCCGATGACGGCAGGTATCGCCCGGCAGGTTGTGAAGGCTTTTAAAGTCATACCCCGGCCGGAAGTCCAGGCAGGGCGGCCGACGGATCTTACAGACCGGGAACGTGAAGTGCTGACCCTTCTGTCTGAGGGAGCATTATACAAGGAAATCGCGGAACGTATGGAAGTCAGTTGGCATACGGTCCACAATCACATCAGGCATATCTACGAGAAGCTGCATGTCCGCAGCCGTGCCCAGGCCGTCAATAAATTCCGGAACAAGTAATGGAGTTAGCAACTCCATAAATAAGCCATAAAAGGAGTTGACGACTCCATCGTGCGCGCCAACGGTGACTCAGAACGGCACGCTGAACGCCCGTGGCGGGAATGGCAGCAGCGGCAGTGGCGGCATAGGCGCCGGCACCTACTATACCAATGCGTATCCGTTTGCCGTGTCGTATCAGGGAACGGTGATCGCGGTTCATTGATGCGGTGTCATGTTTTGGGTGGCATACCTCCGAAAGCCATTCGGAAGAGAACCAGTTGACACCCTCCTTCGCAAGGCTACGGAAGGGCAGGCAAACTGGTTCTACTCAGACCAAGTAAGGCCAGTTGTTC